>CEAF01049956.1_pt1 | contig 21361 bp, 23 predicted proteins | sample 557431 | NCBI WGS metagenome assembly CEAF01 (sample SAMEA3182068, study PRJEB8094) | gut metagenome | biome: human; feature: gut; material: Stool; isolation source: human stools | place: Canada | collected 2013-11-18 | reverse complement strand
AAGGTCAGGCTGACCGTGCGCCCCTCCTTGATCTGGACCGTCTGGCTCTGCGTATCCAGGATGAATCCGTCCGGGGCGCGGGTTTCAGTCACCACAACGCTCTTGCCGGGTTTCAGGCCGGAAATGCGGATCTCACCGTTTTCATCGGTGCGGTAGATGCCGTTGCTGTCGCCAATCAAAGTCCCATCCGCATACGCGATTTTGAACTCTGCGTCTGGCAGTGTGATGGAGGGATTGACAGAGCAGATCTTCCGGACGAGCAAGATTCCATCCGGCATATTTTCAAAGCGGACGGTCACCACGGACTGTTCGCCGCTGTCGGCCAGGTAGACTGTCTCAGAGGACTGGATGATGCTGTACCCGTCCGCCGGGTCCACCTCCTCCAGAATGTAGGTGCCGCTTTTCAGCCCGGTCCAGATGGCGGTCCCATTTTTCCCGGTGACTTTCTGGCCGATGACGGTCCCGCCAGTGCCAGAGGTGCCGCCCAGGTAGCGCAGCTGGAAGGTGCAGCCGGGCAGGGCTTCATGGGTCACACTATCGTACTTCTCGACAATAATGGCGTTGAGGGGTTCATTCTGGAAGGTGACCGTCTTGCTCTCGCTGCCATGGAGGATGATCTTCTGGGTGGAGGGTTCCTTCATCTGGAATCCAGGGGCAGGCCGCACCTCGGTGATGGTGTACTCTCCGGGGTAGAGTCGCTTGCCCTGCTCGTGGAGCCGGATCTCGCCCTTGGCATCGGTCAGGATCTCACCAAAGTCGATGGTGCCGGGGGCCTCCGCCGCCTCGCCATTGCTCACATAAGTCACATGAAAAAGCGCCCCCTCGATGGGAGCGCCAGCAACACTGTCTACCTTGTAGATAGTCAACTCCGGGGCCTTCCGATTTTTGAAGGTCAGTGTCTTTTCTTCCCCTGCGTTGAGAGAAACGGTCTGCTCCCGGTCGGCATCCTTGTCCGGCAGATAGTACGGGGCAGGGACCGCCATTTCCACGATCTTATAGCTGCCGGGGACCAGCCGGAGCTTGACCGTGCCATCCTTGCCAGTGGTCACATCGCTGCGGTGATCGTTGTCGATGCCGATGATACGGAACACGGTATTGGGGATCTTGACCGCAGGATCATCCGCATCCACCTTGGCGATGGTCAGCTCCGGCTGCTTCAGGTTGTCGAATACCAATTCTCTGCTGTCGCCGGGGCCAAGGTAGATGGTCTGGGTGGGGGTGCTGCTGACCACATAGGGGTCAGGGACAGAGATCTCGGTCACGGTATAGCTGTCCACGGGGATACCGGTCAGGGTGGCCTTGCCGTTGGGGCCGGTGACTACATCCTGATGGTAGCCGTGCTGGATGCCACGGATCTCAAAATGTGTGCCAGGGATGCCATCGCCAGTCTGCTCATCCCGCTTGAAGATGGTGAGGTCAGGCAGCCGCTTATCCACTGCGGTCACCCGGACTGTGCCGCCGCCATCCACCGTAGCCTGATCCACATGGGCAATGATCGGTTCTGTCAGGACAGCGTAGGGCTCCGGGACGGAAACCTCAACGAAGGCATACATACCCTCGGTCACATTGGGGACGGTGATGATACCATCCCGGCCCGTTTCTTCCGTTGCGATGATCTGGCCATCCTTGACGATGTTGAACACAGCACCAGGCAGAGGGTCATTGGACTCATCCAGCTTCAGCAGTTCCAGCTTGACCTTGGCGTCGTTCTCAAAGACCAGAGAGACATCGGTCTTGCCATCCCAATGGAATTCCTGGCGGACCTTACTGGGATCGGAACTGGTGGTGTACCCGGCGGGAGGAGTGACCTCGGTGGCCACATAACTGCCGATGGGCATAGTGTCCCAAGGTACATCGGTCAGGTAGCCGCCCACGCCGGTAGTGTAAGTGCCAACGAAGCTGTTGTCCGCACCCTCGATCTTGATGACTGCACCGGGCAGGCCAGTGGTAGGATCGTCCGCATCCACCTTGCGGATGCTGCCATTTCCGGTAATAACGGGCGTATCCATGAAGGTGACGACCACTTCCGTGCCGTCATCACGGGGAAGCACCACATATTGGGGTCCGGCGTTGTCGATCTCATAGCCCTCCGGAGCTTCCAGTTCCGTGATGGAATAGGTGCCTGCCTCCAGAGGGCTGACTTTTACGGTCCCGTCCCTGCCGGTGAGCACCTCTTTGGAGAAGGAACCGTTGTTGGACTGGATCAGAAATTTAGCGCCGGCCAAGCTCTTATTGGGGTTGGTGGTATCTACCTTTTTGATGGTCAGTTCATACTTTTCGCGGGTGATCGTGAGCCGGCCAACAAAGACCGCCTGCACATCATGGGCAGGGTGGTGGGAGGAGCCGGGACCCGCATAGTGGTACTCATAGACATCACATTCGCCCCAAACGCCCTGCGTCCCAAGGGTCAGGATGTAGTCCGCCCGGTCACGGAAGGACCAGCCGTCCAATTCGTCGTCAATGTTAGTATAATGGGTGCCGCGCATATTATTGAAGACATACATCAATTCTTCTGCGCAGGCTTCCACAGGGTCGGAGAGGAGACCTGCCTTGTAACGCCAGACGATAGCCTGCACCCAGGCATTCATCACCCAGATATAATCAGGACCCCAGCTCTCAGCGACACCGAGGGAGATCGCCTCATCGGTGAAAACGCCGGAGGTATGGCAATAGAAGTAGGCCATCATGTTCTTCACAGTTGGGTCAGAGATAGGTTGAGGTTTGTCCCATTTATGGCCTTCCAGAGACCACCCCATGCCCTTGCCCTTCTCAGAGCAGAAGCCCATGACATTGGTCCCGCCGAAGTCATAGCGCATTTGGTGCATATAACAGACACCCAGTGCCGGAGACTCATAGCGGGTTCCGTTGTAGGCGCAGTTGGTCAACTTGATCGTGCTTGGCGTGGGTTCTGCGGCAAATGCAGCTGCGGGAAACAGCCCAAGCAGACAGACCAGCACCAAAAGCGCAGTAATGATACGGGTATGCGGGAAATGAACCGTTTTCATAATAGATTCCTTTCTTTCCGTGGAAAGAAAGGCCGACAGGATCACATTTCCCAGCAAGAAGCAAACAGGCTGTAGGGACCTGATCCCAACGGCCTGTTGCTTTCCGTATTCATGATGGATTTTTACGTGCTATGCAGTTCGATGACTGCTCCTAATATCCCCCCTTTATTAAAAAAGCCTACCTGTGGATGCAGGTAGGCTTTCCGTGTAAGTTGTCATTATGCGTATGGATTGACCGTTCCCGGCTTGCCAACGAACATGTAGCAGTAGGTGACGCCGTTGTCACGTGCGACCCCGACGCCTATGCTGTCGGCATCCGGGGCGACCATGGTCTTCAGGTGTCCCGGCGAGTTCACCCAGTTTTCCACGGCTTGCGCTGCGACATGTTCCACCCCGCATCCGGTAAACACGGTGAGGTTGGAGCCGAACCCGCTGGGATAGCCATGGTTCGCCACCGCCTCGCACTCCTCTTGATTGTGGTGCCAGGTGTAGTGGCTGTCCGCGCACTCCTGGGCTGCTGCCATGAGCCTGTCATCGATCCGTAGAAATTGTGCACTATGCTGCATCCGCACATCATTGATCCGCTCCACCATTTCGGCGCGAACTGTATCCAGATCAGCGGTGGTCAGAGGGGGCTGGCCGGTATAGGGCTTGCCGCTCTCCACCTGTACGCAGTGGTTTTCATTGTCCCAGTAGACATTGAAACCGACCGCCTCGCCAATATCGCGCAGCTTCACATAGTTGTTCCCGTTGATGGCGTAAGCCTCCATCTGGACCGGCTCTCCGTCCAGATAAAACTGGTTGGCGCTGGGATAGGCTTTGAGGTATTCTGCCGCCGCGTGTGCTGCGGGGCCTGCGATGGTCATGCCGATGAGGATGCCAGCTGTGACCATTGCCGCGTTTTTCTTTCTGCTCATGACATTTCCTCCCTGCTTTTTCAGAATAAATGGGTCTTTTACAAATCATACGATACCGAAAAGCAGGCCGGAAGTCGAGAGGGAAGATGGATCTGTAATGGAGAAAAACCGTCCTGCAAATGAAGCAGAATGAACGAAACACTATATTCAGATAGGAGGGACCACTACTTCACAGAGTTCACCTCCGCAGCCATCCCATAGGATTGCTGTCACATAGATGGTCCTCCCATGCCGAAATCTGCGGACTGTTCTGGTGTCTGCTCCGGAAAGTCGCTCAAAATGTGCCATGTGCCCTGGCCGTGCTGGCAAATGCAGATGACCTGATCCAGCAACTCTTCCGCAGTCACCTCACGGGCAAAGCCGGGTATTCCAGGGTGACCAGAAACAGATCCTCCTGCTAAAACTGCGGCTGCATCCGATGGAGTCAGGGTCACAAACCCGCCGGGCGTCATAAGGTCAAAGTGATCCTCCGGAAACTGGAGCAGCATCTCCCGAATGGTCTTTTGTTCCGTTTGGGCAGCTGCATGCGCGTCATGTTCGATCATACGGACACCGCCACCACTTTCCAGCGGTTATCCCGCTGATTGCGGACACAGGTGTACATGGTGACCTGGTCATTGGAGGAAGGACTCAGGCCGGAGGTGTCATTCTCATTGACTTTTTCCACGGAGACCACCTTATAGGTCCTGGTCCCCAGCTTGGTGGTCAGCGTGACCTTATCCCCGATCTCCAGCGTATGGATCTCCCCGAAGTGGTCGTTGACGCCTCGGTTGTGGGCGGCCAGCGCCACATTGCCATCCCAGATGGATGTTTCCTCGAAATGGCCGACGCCCTTCTTCAGCGTGGAACTGCCAGTCCCCTCGTAGATCTTGACACTCAGGTCGATGGCAGGGATCTTCAGGGTGCCCAGGTGTCCGCCGCTGTAATAGAGGTCGTCTGTCACCTGCGTAAAGCCAGTGGATGCGGGAGGTCTGCTGTCACTGGGGATCTGTGTCCCCGGCGTGATCACGGCAGAGCCGCTGCCGTTGATGACCGCACCGGGAACCGGCGCACTGCCGGGGGCCAGATTTGGCGTCAGATAGGTCCCAGTCCCTCTGGTATCCGCACTGGGCGTACCGAAACCGGGCGGGATCATTGCAGCGTTCTTGCTGACATCCTCGTTCTTGTTTGCCCCGCCGTCCGCCGTATGCACCACCTCGATGGAGGTGGGCTTTCCGTACTCCGGGTCACCCGGCGCGTCAATGGTATAATCCAGCGCACTGGCAGGCAGCGCAAGGGTCGTGGACAGGCACAGGGTCAAAATGGCCATCATTGTCTTTCTCACTGATCGTCACCTCCTGTCTCCTCCGCCTCACTTCTGCGGCGGTAAAAGACTGCTGCACCGATCCCGGCACCGGCCAGAGCCACGATGCCAAAGGGGATCAGGACAGCAGCCCAGTTGAACTGCTTGGCTCCCTCCAAAACATCCGGTGCCGGGGCAGGATCTACCGGAGCAATGGGGTTCCCCTCAAAGATGGCCACATAGCGGGTCTTGTTCAAGGCGATGCGGCTGACGGTGCCGGAGTAGTCCGCAGTCACGGTGTAACCCTTGACATAACTGCTGGTGGCGCTGCCGGTGTAGGTAGCCACAGCGGTATAGCGGTCCCCGATGGCATATCCGTCCATGCTGGCGGTGTTGTCCGTCTGCCAGTCGATATTTTGGAGAGTCAGGGTACGGCCATTGTCTTCGATGCTCTTTGGGATGTACTGGGTGTCCTGACCTGCCAGATTGGGATAACTGCGGGTGGCCCGGACTTCCTTGGTGGAACTGCCGTATCCGGCCACCTCCACCTTCACGGTGTCCAGCTGGAGTGTCAGCGTACCCATCATCCCGTCGTCGGTGATGAACTCCCGTTCCTGGGGCAGCAGAGCCAGTACGGAGCCCATATCCTTATTTTTGCTGGGGAGGGAGACGGTCTCTGTATGCTGGCGTTCCTCGTGCTCAGGCAGTTCCTGCTTGAGCAGATCTGTAAGGGTGTAGTGGAAGCCGTCCTGCTCGAAGTCGGACCGGGGGATACCGGCAGGATCATCCTCCGGCGAAAGATCATAGATCTTCTTCAGTTCAGTACCATCCTCACTCTGATAGACTGCTGTGGGGTAACATGCCTGGGACTCCGCCGTGGGTCCGGCGGCCAGTGCCGCAGGGGACAGCGCCATGGTCAGGCACAGCACCGCGGCGCAGAGGGTCATTGTACGTTTCATCGTCATTCTCTCCTTTACATCGTCATGCCATCCATGGAGGGGCATGGCTGCTCAGGTCTTTCCTGCTGCCGTTGAGGGAGCTGGGCAAGGGCCTGCTGGTAAGCGTCCAGCACCGCCTGATGGAACTGCTGGTGGAACTCCTTGGTGCAGGGGAAACAGATGTCCCGGTACTCGCTGCCAGTCTTATAACGCGGCATCGAGACGAAGGGCCCGTTCTCGCTGTCCACCACCCTCAGCCCCCGGACGGCGAAGCAGCCATTGAGGGTGACAGAGGCATTTGCAAGAACGGGCCCACCGGTGCGGAGGGAGTGGATCTTCACCTCCAACTGAGTGGGGAGCGATTCCTTTACGGGAGCAGGCTCAGGTGCGGTCGGCTTTTTCATGGTCTTGTTCCTCCTTCATATTTTTTGCAAGCCGTTCTTTTGTCCGGCTCAGCAGCAGATCATATTCCCAAGGCTCCACCTCCAGCGCATGGTAGGCGCCCTGGGCTGTCAGCCCATCCGCCCGGTATTTCAGGATCAGGGGGCGAAGGTCCTTCTGACCATCCATGATGGAAACAGAGCACCAGCCTCTGCCAGCGGCATAGACCCAGCGGACGGCAGACAGGTCACCGCCTCCATAAGACAGCCATAGATATTTGTCCTGATACTGCTTGGGCAATTCCGTCTGGGGCGGGATCGGGACCATGACAGGGCCCTGGATCACATACCGAAGCCGCAGTTCCGTGATACAGATATGCTCTGCCTCCGCCGCCTCCGGCAATTCTGCCCACAGGGGAAGCATTCGGAAATCAGAGGCAAGGACGTCTTCTCCTTCATGATCTGTGGAGAATAAGCGGCAGCACTCCACCAGCGGCAGTACATGGGTCCCATCCGTCAGGCCCAGCGCCTTCTGCTTACTTGCAGACAGATCGCGGTAGTGGAGCAGGGCATCCTCCAGACAGAGGAACTGAGAGAGGCGGTAACCTGTCACCCCCTTGGGGTCATACCCCAGGCTCAGATCGTCAATGGTATAAAAGGAAATATTCAAATGGCCTTCCTCCTTACATCGTCATGCCGCCCATGGTGCGGGCAGTCTGCTTCTGGCCCGTCAGCTGGGTCAGTTTTTCTGCCGCCCAGTCGGGCAGGTACTGCTCGTCCAACACGCCGATGAAATCCGTCCGGTTCCACCGAGTCATCTCCCCATCGCCCAGGCAGGTGCAGCGGATGGAGCGCCCGATGGCATGAGGATGACATCCAAAGCCGTCGTGGGCGTACCAGAGCTGGTTCTCCTGAGACCAACAGGACTCCCGCAGGGTATCCGTGCTCAGGACCAGCACCTTTCCCTCATAGTCCAGAGAGGAAAAGGAGTCTGGATGGCAATGCTCCGGTCCGAACAAGTTCAATTCCTGATAAGCCCTGCGGAACAGATCCACGAAGCCATCCAGGATGGCGGGGTGGCTGTCGACAGCAAAATCGCTGTTGTGATGCGGGTCAAGGGGGAGTGAGATCCTTTTCGACCACGCTTTGTTGATCTGACTGAAACGCCCATCCCAGTTTTTCTCCCGCAGTGTGTTGGACAGGACCCATGCGGTGCGTTTATACCCAAACGCCTCCAAAATGGGACGGAGGCAGTCATCGTCCAGATGCATCCCATCGAAGTTCTGGCGGATGCTCTCCTCGATGGCCTGCTTGCAGGCGATATTGGCCTGGTGGCTGGCCCGCCAGAGGGACAACTCATTCCTCCGGCGGGCCTCCTCTGCGGAATAGGGATACAGGTAGATGTCAGTCATCATCTTCCTCCATTGCCAGAAGCATGCGCAGGCCATCGGGGTCGGCGCCACTGCTCAGCAGATCATCCAGGACATCATCATCCACATCCTCCAACGGGTCATGGAGGCCACCCAGATCGCTGCTGATCTCCTTGGTGGCATCCACCAGCTGCTCCATCAGAGAGTCGACCACCTCGTAGAGATGTCTGATCGTCGTAAGGGCCTGCCGAGCGGTGATGTCATCGCGGCTGACCAGAATACTGCCAGCATCGGCCTGAATGGTCAGTTCGTTGGCATCAGCAAGCTGAGAGATCTGGAGAGCGGGGTAGGGGATCTTCTGGCTCCGGTTATCGGGGTCACGATGCAAAATAAACTTCATAATGAAATACCTCCAAAAATAGTTTTAAGTTTTCAAGATATGGGGTGGAACATTGAGCAGGATAAGTTCCCACTTGCTATCAGCAGCGGGAGCAAACAGATCCATCTGGGTATCCATGAGCGGTCTGGGATCAAAGTTGGTGATGAGCAACTCTCCGTATGTCGAACCCTCTGACTGAGCCAGAGGATTGTTGCGGATCAGCGAGAAGATGAAGAAATCATCCTTGTAGAGATCCAGAATCTGCTGGCATTTGTTATAAGAGAGGATCACGTAGCCTTTGCAGCCGCGCAGCAGGTTTCTGAGCAGGAGATGGTTTTCGAGCGGAAAGTCTACCGCATAACACCCCTCGGCTTGAAAGTAGGGGGGATCTGCGTATATGACACCGTCACTGCGGTCCCGCTTTTGGATCAGTTCAAATGCATCCTGGTTTTCAAGGAAGACTGTCGTGATCCGCTTTATCACTTTGGGAAGTTCTTCAAGGATCGGTTTGGTGTCAATGGTCTTCACACCCACGGAGGTCATGGTCCCGCTGAAGCTCCCATGGGAAACCAGCAGAAATGCCTTAGCCCTCTCCACATCAAATAGATTTGCTTTGCCATCGAGGATCTTGCGGATCTCCTCCGTATCGAACTCTGTGAAGCAGGAATATTCCTGCAGCAGAGCCTTCTCCTGTTCGATGTGCTTGTAAAAATCCGCTTTGTGAGCAACAAGGTCACGGTAGAATGCGAAGGGAATCCTGCCATGCACGGGTAAAAAGCCAAGTTCCCTGCAAAATGCCAATGGCCTTTCCTTGATGCAGCAGAATACATTGAAAAGGTCATTGTTCAGGTCGTTGTAGATGTCCAGACGGTTCTTCTTTGGCTTTAACCCCAAAACAACTGCACCACTGCCTCCAAACGGCTCCAAATACTGTTTTACATTGGGAGGGATCATCTTCTGGATGAATGGCAGCAGTTTTACCTTATTGCCCATCCACGGAAAGATGGGCTTAGCCATTCGCATTACCGTCCTTCGTGCTGATCTCATGGAGGGATTCCTCCAACCCCCGGATCGTGGCCTGAAGCCCGGCATCGATACGCTGCAGGAATCGGATTGTTTCATAGACCTCTCCGGCGGTCGAGGCATAAAAATATCCGTAACGGTCGCTGGCGATGGGAATACGTTCCTTTCGCAGTTGGTTGACAAGTTCACGGAGTTGAGTCCCACTCAGACCCAGTTCATGCTCCAGTTCCTGACTGGTCATTCTGTGAGCACGCCCTTTACAGATTGCCTTTAGGTAATTTTTCAGATGTTCTTTTCGCATGGTTGCCTCCTTTTTCGTTGGGGTTTTTCCGAAAAAGGGCATAAAAAAAGAAGGGGCCGTTTGTCCCTTTCGGAAAAACGGCCCCTGATGTGATTATATGATCTGTCTTATTGCAGCGTCATTCCCACCTCCTCTGGGTTACTCCACTCATAGAGAAATTGTGTGTTATTTCTGGCAATGTAGGCGCTCTCGTCGGAGGTAAGCACATAGCCCGCCTCCTCCAGCAGATCCACTCCGTACCCCTCCAAGTCAATACAGTCGGAGTCCAGCAGATTTTCAGATACACCTGCCTCCAGCAGTTTCCGCCTGCCAAAGTCCTTTAAGCCATCGCAAGGGACCCATTCGTAACAGTGCAGGTTCTGGATGATATCTAAGGCAAGGCGGAGATCACGGCAGTTCTCAAATTCCAATGCTGCGGCAAAGCGTTCTGTAAAGTGAGGCATTCCCAGACCCTGCTCCTCCAGTGCATAACCCAGATTGTTTCCAGCATTGATAAGTTCCTGCGCGTCGGCAAATTGCTCCATCAAATCGCCCAGCTGAGGGATACAACATCGGGCGTCCATCAGGACACAGTCCTCCAAGCTGTTGACACGGAGCTCATGCAGGGCGATTTTGATCTCATCTGGCTTTCCATCATTGACGAGGGAATGGTCTGGCAGGCGCAGCCACACCCCCTCCGGCACTGCTGGGGAAGACAGCTTTACCTTCACTGACCACTCATCATCTTCAGGAATGATCCCTTGGCCAGTGTAGCGGGGGGTGGAGGGATGTTCGGGATACTCCACATAGCAGTCCCCGATGAACAGGCCGGGGTGCTGATCCTCATAGCGGCGGCCCAGCGACTCCAGATCTGCGTAGTACATGGCTCGTTCCGGCAGATGGCCTTCATGCTGGAGGTAGAATCTTCCCAGCTGTGCGTAGCTCCCCGCAGGGAAGCAGACCTCATAACCATCCAGTGACAGCAGGCAGTTGACTGCGTCCGCAGCAACCTCCGGGTCCAAATGTAATATGGCGGTTTGCAGTTCCCAGCCGGTCTTGCTCGCCAGTTCTTCCAGTTTTCCCGTCCGCAGGATCGCAGCGGACAGTTGGTGCTGCTCCTTAACGGAGAGTGTGTCAAGGCGCTCCATGATCCACTGCTGTTCCTGCTCCATCAGTGGAAGACTCATCAGAAAATCCCGTTTTTGCTGGATGTCCATCACATCATCTCCATTTCTTTGTGCTGCATAGCTTGTTCCGGCTCAATGATAGAAAACCGGCTCCACCGTCCGCAGTGAGGGCAGGCAACCATATTATCATGTGAGGCGGTAACCTGCTCTTGCGTCACCTCACCTGGTTTCCCACAGCACTCGTTGACCACGGTGACGATCTGGACATTTTTCAGCGCCTCTGGTCGATATTTCCGGTTAAATGGAATGAAGTTGACCCAGCGGGGATTATCGAAGATACGACTGATATGAAGTTTCAAAGCATCTCTTCTGATTGCCTGGGCGGATGCTTTGGTGAAATTATGCCGGCTCTCCCAATCAATGAGCGCGCCCAGGAGCTTCTGTTCACCAGCTCTTTGGATGAGTAATTCCGCCAGCTGGTACCAGAGGCCCTCCTCAATCTCACCCAGACTTGTCTGTACGCCTCGCCAGGAGCTGTACTTCTTATCCCGGCCTGAGCCGGTGCTGATTGGGTGGAATGTGCCATGCCACCATCGAATATCTTCGAAGTCCAAGTGCTCCATATCGATCTCATTCAGGGAGTTGATTTGACCTCTCAATATGATCGTTCCTCCATTTCCACATTCTACATCCCCACCATCTGAGGGCTGGAGACTTCCTCGCTCTGATTTTCCTGTGTGAAGCCTGGAAGCGGCTGTCCATCCTTCCTGCGGAGCAGCCCATAGTCTGTGATAGTCGCATTTCCTTCCTCCAGCATCGTTCTTCCAACATTGGCGGCCTGGGGCGTCTGGAACAGTTCAGGCGGAAGATCCGGGTATTTCTCCCGCGCCATCAACTCCGCGTAGTCCCAGGTTTCCGCCACCTCGGGGAGCAGCTCATACTGCTCCGCCTCCTCCAGAAGCTGGGCGGCGTCCCCCAGACTGGGCTGGCCGCTGGCCGCCAGAAGAGCCTTGTATCGGACAAACTCCGCCTCACCCCAGACCCGTTTTTTCTGGGCAAGCTGCCCGGCGAGCTCGTGGACCTGAGCGAAGCTGTCATCCTCAAGGGCCTCGTCGATCACGTCCCGCAGGGAGGGGATGAGGCAGTCTGTGCAGCGGAATGCGCACTCCTCCACGGAGGCGGCATCCACCGCTTCCACCGCCTGCCAGATGTCCTTGTCTATCGCGGGGAGGTTCAGGATAGCGGTTTTATCATTGTCGTACTGTGGGTCGTTGAAGAAACCCTTGCGCACCTCCAGCACCACCGGGGCCCCGGACCGCTGGAAGTAGATTGTTTCTCCCGGCTGGTACGTATAGATGGGCTTGATCTCCCCACCCAGTTCAGCGTAGCCCCGTTTGGTGAATACGCCGCCATGATCCTCCTTGTGCTGTTCGGCCATCAGCTTCAGCAGACTGGCTCGAAATTCGCTGCCTTCCTCTGTGGTATCCAGCAAGGCCATGGCCTCCTTGGAGAGCATCTCACTCTCATAGAGAAACGCCCCAAGCTCCTGAAAATTGGAAACTTGGGGTGCCAGACAGCAGGCGTTGGTATTGTAGGTCAGGTTGATGAGGTGCTCCAGAGAGACAGGGCCCCTGCGTTGGTTCCACTCCATTGCCAGCAGAATCTCCATCCCTGTGTTTTCCTCCGGTGTCAGTGCGGCCAGCCGCTGGGCCAGCAGATTCAAGTCATATAGATTGACATTCCTGCCGATTATGCCTCGTTGGAGCCCATCATAGCCAACATAGACTGGTTCATTGTGGCAAAAGCGGCCATCTTCGATTCGAGCTTTTTGGAGCGCATCGTGGAACTCTGACCAAGTGGCCGGCATCTTCATTGCAGTGGCCGTTTCATAGCCTTTGGGGCCATTGTTGCTGATCTCCACCTTGAATATTGTTTTATCCAAGGGTCATCCCTCCTTGCTGGGGTTGAAAAACCTCCTGATATTTGGCAGGATCTGCGCCGGGGACATCCCAGCCTGCCATGCTACCTACCTCCATGGCCTGGCGCTGGACGGGGCTGATACCCAGGTTTTCATTCAGTTCGTCAGCCAGTTCCACATTCCGCTCCTTATCGCCGGTGTCCCATTTCGACGGGTAGTAGCCGCTCTCGCCCCGCTTGATGCAGATGAGCTGGCCAGTGGAGGCGAGGGTAGAGAAGCATAGTTCGGGAAGACCATCTGCGAATTTGGGGGCGAAGCGTTCCTCCTCGGTCTGGATATCCCAATCGTCCTCCATACTCCACAGATGGACATACAGCTCGTCATCGCCGGCACAGATGTCCCGCTGTTCAAAGCCTTCGCCCCAGCCGTCCGACGCCTGACCGGAGATATACTCTTTGAGGGTAGTCAGTTCCTCTGGGGTGAGGGCGCCGACCACACGGCACTCGGCAACGCCCCAGAGCTGACCATTCCGATCCTCGACGGTGAACACGGCGGATTTGACCTTCTGGTTGACGCTGTCATCCTTGCCATACCAGTGCATGATTCCGCTCTCGGATTCCTCCGGCATTCGGTTGTTGATCAGAGCTCTAAGGATCTCACCCTCATAAGCCCGCAGCGACCTTCCGTCCAGCAGAGTGCAGTCATCCTCCATCTCGCCATACTCGTTGCGGGTGTAGAGGTCCGCTGTCAGTGGCATATACAACTTCATAGTGGTGAGCTCAGGCGGCAGGATGGAGAAACTGTCCTCCCCGATGATCAGGGCCAGACCGCTGCCATTGTCCCACTTCACATGGAATTGGCCGTTATGTGATGATTCACATAATGCCCATAATGCAGAGTTTTCCATTATGTTGTTATTCATAAAAAAACCTCCTGCTTTCAATAATTTTTGATGAAAAAACTTCGCATAACTCCTATAGTAAGGGGGGCGGGCACCATGCTCGACAATTACTATGGGAGTTGATCATTGTGGAAACCGAAATGATGTCTATTGAAAGTTTGATTCAAACCGTTGATGCGGAAGTAATCAAGCTAAATTACTGTGAAGGTCATATCAGGCATTACCGAGAGTGCTGGAATGTCCTTCGCAAGTATATGGAATCACAGGGGACACAGCATTTAACAGCACCCCTCGCCATTCGGTTCTTAAAAGATAAATATGGAATTGATTTGTATGCACACGAGAAAATAACAAGTTATAAGCTTTTGATGCGGCGGTCAGTAATGCTGCTACTGGAATACCAGGCCAGCAGAATGATTTACAAACGTATGCCGATGAGAGATCATAGTTTTCCGCCCGAATATGAGGAAGTCTGTATTGCTTATTTGAACCACCTCCGTGAACAACGGGGTTTGTCTACCGGCAGTATAAGGCAACACCGCAGATGCCTTGAGCATTTTACGCTGTATTGTACAGCTCACGGAATCACAGAACTTAGTCAAATTGATATTCCCGATGTTCATTCGTATCTAAAAACTCTGGAGGGCTGTTCCAAAAGCTATGTCAACACAAATATTCGGCAATTAAAATCCTTCTTCATTTTTCTCTATGAATCTGGGATGTATCAGAGAGATATTCATATGTGCTGGCCAAGCGTTCGCGTAGAGCACTACTGCGGATTGCCCGAAACCTTTACCTTAGAGGAAACGCAGAAGTTGTTGGCAGCAGTAGACCGCAGTAATGCTCTTGGGAAACGGGACTATGCCATTCTGCTGCTCGCTGTGCGCTATGGGTTGCGGGTCAGCGATATCCGCGGATTGCGATTTGACAATATTGATTTTAAGGATTGTAAATTACGGATTGTACAACAGAAAACAAGGAAACCACTGGAATTTGAACTGTTCGAGGATGTCGGTTGGGCATTGATAGACTATTTGAAAAACGGAAGACCGTCTGCCTCAATGGGATCACATGTCTTTGTGCGTATGAAAGCTCCATACTCTGGTTTTTCCGACAACGATAATCTCAGCCAAATCATCTATAAATATGCCCTCAAAGCAGGCATAGCTCAAAGCCGCCCCAGATGCTCCATGCATATGTTTCGTTATACGCTCGCCAGCACTATGCTCTCCAATGAAACGCCGCTTCCCGTTGTTAGCAGTATCCTTGGTCATTCACAATTAGATACCACAAAGATTTACACAAAAATCGATCTGCCGCAGCTGGAGCTTTGCCCACTGGAGGTGCCCCATGCGAAATAAAATGTACCATTTTTCGTATTCAAGTGTCTTTGCAAAGGACATAAACGATTACGTTGAATTGAAACAAGCGATGGGACTGTGGTTTCGAACACCAGCGGAAAACCTACATCGGTTCGACCGTTTGTGTGTTGAACTTAATATCCAGTCTTCCATTCTGACAGAAAAATTGATTTCTACATGGACTGCTCCGCGACCGGGTGAAAGCGATAATACTCGCGCCGCAAGGATAACTGCGCTGAAGGGATTTGCTAATTTTCTGAATTCCAAAGGGGCTCAAATAAGGTGGCCTCATGTACAGCGGAGATGCTCAGGGCCGTCCCAATTTGTTCCGTACATTTTCACCGCTGACGAGATAGTACGCATTTTGCAAACGGCAGACTCCCAAAAGATTCCAGCGCATGGTTCGCAATTTCATCTGATTTTTCCGACTGTTCTTCGTGTCTTGTATGGAACTGGTCTGCGAATCTCGGAAGCATTGCGTTTGAAATGTGAGGATGTGGATTTGCCGCACAGCTTACTTAGCGTTTGGGATTCGAAGTTTGATAACAGCCGCCGGCTGCCAATCTCACCCTCATTGAGAGATGAACTTTTAAGATATGAGAGTCGGCTACGGAGGCCAGTGGGCAGCGCCTACTTTTTCCCGAACAGCAAGGGGCTTCCATATTCGCAGCGGACGGTATATGACAAATTCCGAGATATTCTTTGGCAAAGTGGGATTCCGCACGGAAGCGGCAGGAAAGGGCCTCGTGTGCATGATTTTCGTCACACCTTCGCAGTTCACTCACTACAGAAATGCGTCGATGCTGGCATAGACACATATACATTTTTGCCGGTATTAGCGACCTATCTTGGTCACAAGAAAGTTTCGACAACAGAAAAGTATCTGCGGCTTACCGCAGAAGCTTATCCAGCGTTTCTAAAGAAAGCGACCGAGCTATCCGACACTGTGATACCGGAGGTGCAGGATTATGACTAAGCGGAATTTCTCCTATTACCTAACACAATACTTTTCGATTTATCTGCCGGGGGATCGCGGTTTTAGTACCAACACGATTGCATCCTATAGGGATACGTTTAAGCAATTACTGAATTATACAAAAGAAATCCAAAACATCCCTCCGCAGAAGATGGAATTAGAATTGTTCACAGGCCAACTGGTTCGCCAGTATCTTGAATATTTGGAGAAACAGGGAAAATCCGTGTCTACAAGAAACCAGAGGTTAGCGGCCATAAAAGCGTTTTCAAACTACTTGGCCTATGAAGACCCGGAGCATTTATTCCAATACCAGACAATACTGAAGATCCGCGCTAAAAGAAGTGCTGAACCGACAGTTTCTTATTTTTCGGTGGCAGGAGCAGCCGCACTCCTCGGGCAGCCTGACACAACAACCAGACACGGATACAGAGATATGCTGTTACTGTCCCTGCTGTATGACAGCGGCGCCAGAGTCAGCGAGATCGTGCAGGTGCGAATCGGCGATATCCGCCTTACCGAACCGCATACGCTCCTGTTGCATGGCAAAGGCAGTAAAGACAGAATAGTCCCTTTGTCCGATAAGACTGCGCAGCTGATATTGAATTTTTTGAGAAAAGAAAATTTACAGGACCCTGAATACTGTTGCAGGATGTTATTTACAAATCCTCAAGGAAAACCACTGACGCGCGCTGGCGTTTCATATGTCCTAAAAAAGTATGCAGACCAAGTGAGGATAGTAAACCCGAAGTTGCTTCCTAATCCGTTGACACCGCATTGTGTACGGCATTCCAAGGCGATGCATCTGCTTCAAGCTGGTATTCCTCTCATTTACATTCGTGATTTTCTTGGACACTCTCAGATTCGCACAACGGAAATTTATGCGAAAGCTGACAGCGAAGCGAAGAGAAGTGCCCTCGCAAATGCATACCCGAAATTTATGACAGATGTTGCTGAAAAATCCGAATCCTGGAAGGAGGACGATGATTTAATACAATGGTTAGAAAATCTGTGCTAAACAATTATGAAAAGAAACTCGTGCAAAAGCACGAGCAGAAAGGGGGTGATTCTACGAAACTTTCCATAACTAAAAACTTTGCATTATGCCCGGCATCATCGATACTTTCCAGCGTGCCCATGGTGCCAGGCGGCACCGGGTGATAGGGATCTTTCATCTCTCTGAGTTTGATCCGGCTCCCTGCGGGGTACTGCTCCCGCAGAAAGTCCAGCCATTCTCTCGGTATGGTGTTCATCATGTCACGCCTCCCATCGTCATGCCCTGATCAGGCTGTTCTTGATAGTCCTCCAATGGCCGGGGATTCTCCTCACCGTAGAGGTCATACAGGATATCATCTGCCTGCTTGCGGACAGCGGAATCATCCGTCAGGGTCTCGTAGCGGAAGCCCGTGACAGGACGATCCGGGAGTTCTTCCCGAATGCACTGGAGATAGGCTTCTGCATCCGTATACTCCTTTTGCTCACCGCTGGCGAAGGAAACCCGGCCTACCACCACAGGCTGCTCCGCCAGATTCTGCCGCTGGACACGGAGGTCGAAGGCTGTCAGGTATGCCTGATAGTCACCGGGGACGGGGTTACAGCGCAGGCAGTAGCGGTAGTTCTCCGTCTCCACGATGTAGCCATAGTTGGTGGGCCAGCCGCCCACATCTCCACCATGACTCCGGCAGTACTGGCTCATACCGGCCAAGTCTTTCAATACACTGGTTCGCAGCTCGTCTACGACCTCTTGCAACTCGGCCTTGAACTCAGGGCTGTTCAGTTCCTCGGGACCTCGGGGCCACCAGGTGTGCCAGAACTCTTGTCCCCGGTGCCCAAAGTCCATTCGGACATGGCCAATGCAGCCAAGCCGCTGGTCTTCCTCCGGCGTCATGGCATAGAAAAGGCCCGCTTCATCGAAAGAAGCGGGCCTTGCTGTGAATTTTGATTCAGTTGAGCACATCTCTTTGTTTTTCAAGATTGGTTCACCTTCTGTTCTTAGTATAGCTACACAACATACCACAGCTTATCGGAAATAGCCATCCCCCAAAACCCGATTGCCAGAAAAATAGAGGTAGCCTGCAAAGACGGCTCCTACCGTAGCAATAGCTGCAAACATGATAGTCTTCGTTTTCATTTTATATGCCTCCTAAAATTTCATTTCAAGTCCCTGGGCTTGCTCTTGCACAGGTGCAAGGTCTGTCAGGTGTTTCGGATCGACAATCACTTCGGACTCTCCGCGACTGAGGAAAACCGCGTGGATGTGCGCCTTGCTGATCTGGGCTTCGTACACAGTCCCACTCTCGCCAAAGCGACCTGCAAACCATTCCGCAGTCTTTCGGTCCAGTGTCCAGGAAAGGGCACGGATATTCTCCTCGTTGTAGGAAGTGACTCCCCGGTAAACGGTCACTACCTCATCCAGCTCGCAGAACACCGCGTATTCATCGGCGTCCATCAGTTTCTGCGGGTCGATGGAGCGGAACATGGATAGGAGCTGCCGCTTGCTCAGATTGGGGTCCATGTTTGGCTCCTCGGTACAGATCCAGGCATGGGTCAAAAAATGCGCCAGATCCTGTTCAGAAAGGACCGGCGCCGCATACTTCAGAAACGCAAATTGGTAGGGCTTTGTAATCATCAGGGCAATCTTGAATGGCGTATCAGCTTCCTTGATCCGCTGACTGCACAGCTCCTTCCAACTTTGGAGAGCCTTCGGGTCATCCAGCAGATTCACCATCAACACTTCTCCGTCCTTGCCCGGTATCCCTACAACTCCGCTGTCGGTAAAGGGGTGTTTGACTACCACAGGTGAAAGCTTTGTTGGAACGATATCCAGTTCCAGAAACACAGCAGCCAGATGCTTCAGCTGGTCAAGATCTGTTTCTTCAGGTCGTTTTCTCTGTTTTGCCATTACTGTATCCCGCCGATCTGAAACCCTTGCTCCGCCTGAAACTGCTGGGCTGGGTCCTCCGCCATCAGTTCGTCCATGCTCAATGTCCCGTGATAGGAGATGTATCCGTGGTCGGTGAACATCCCAGACTCCTGCTCCATGCGCTGCCGGCCGTACCTTTCGTACTCATAGAACTCATCCAGATTGGGGTCATATTCGAAGTGACCGGATTCCTGGATCATAAATCTGCCGTATTCTGCAGGAGTGTGGACATCAGGGGTGAAGTCGAACTGATCCAGATTTTCTGCTAGATGACGAATTTGGCTGGCACACTCCGGCTCAGCCATCATAACTACGGCCCCCAACTTCCTCCGGTCATTATCTGAGAATTTGACCAGGACCTGAGATAATGCATTGAGTTCAAGTATGCCCTCGGATTGGAAATCCAGTGCCGACTCTATTTCGCTAGGGAGCATGCACTCGACAAATTGGAATCTCATATTTTCTGGATCATCGATGCCGGAACGGGCCATTTCTCGTTCCACTTGCACCTTGGCTGCGGGAAGGTAGAGCCAGGTGATATTCTTGGTGTCCTCCGGCTCCAGACAGGAAGTCAGGGCCACCATGAGCATGGCTGGCTCGTAGAGATATGCAGGGAAATGCTTTCCATCATAGAGCTGCTCCAGCTTCATGCCGTTGTCATAGACCACACCATAGCGGGTGATTGTCCCTCCTCCGCCCTCAATGAGCAGGATAGCAGTTTCGACACCGTCCAGATCTTCCAACTCCTGCACACTGGCACAGCCGCCGTGAAGATTCATATAGTGCTCACGCCCGATTTTCTCTAAGTTGGAAAAATCGGTAATGACTGTGGACTCTTGACAACAGAAGGTCAGATTGATAAGGTCTTTCAGTTCAAACAGTTCCAGCTTGCTTGCCATCGCTTGGAACTGTGCAGCTTCGCCAACATCAAAGCTCTCCAGCCGCTTTGCCAGATAGTCCAGCTCATCCAGATTGACACAGAGATTCTCGGTGATTTTCAGGACAGAGTAGAAACTGTCGATTGCCATCACTTTGCAATCCTTCTTATAAGGATCTCCTATCTCCAACGCTTCCATCATTTCCATACAGTGGTCATACTGATCCTTTGGAATGGGGAACGGGATAGTGGCAACACCATATTCTGGGTGGGCAGCGTTACTCAAAACTGCGTGTAGTATACCTCGTGCCACTGGTACTTCCTCCTTTTTCTGATTATAAAAGAGAACCGCTGATTTCATATCGTCCCATTATTCTAAGTTCTCTCTTTCTCTGATTTTTTTGACCCTCGTCCGCATACAGTCATTGTCGTTGCCCCAGCAGAGAAATCCGTGCCCTGGGTAGGGGCATCCGTCACATCGGTCGGATCGCCGGCATATTGGGCGCTGTTCTATCTCAGGGGGAAAGCCTGGTGCATGCGAAATTCGAAACAGATTATGTCGCAGATAACCACCCCACCAAGAAGGTAACCGTTCGAATGTTTCCGTGTAGGCTCTTTTTTCATTTGTTTTCACCTTTGAACCCTCCGTTCTGAAAAAGGCAGAAAAAAAGGCCGTATCTTGCTGGATGCAAAATACGGCCTTTTGATAATCCTCGAAATCAATTCATCTGTTGTCCCTGATTTTGTTCCGGTTCCAGCCTTTCCTGGAGATTCGGGACAATGTACTCAATCTTTGTTCTGGCAGTTTGAATTGCCTTGAGATGCTCCTGTTGGAGTTCTGGGCCGTTCTCCAGCAGATAATCAGTAGATCGGTACAACTCGGATAGTTCTTCATCTGAAAAAAGTTGGGCCTTGGAAATCAACCCGGAGCGGACAGCAAAGTCCTGTTTTGCTGCATGATAGTCGTCTTCATAATAATGCCCGAGGCTTACACCGTTGCGATTATAATCCCAGAGCCACGTAACAAACTGGTACCCCCAACCATTTTCTCGCTCCCGGCCAGCTAACACCGCACCACCAAAATCCGCCAGCAGACGGAAGTCCTCGCTCAGTCCGTTAGCCTTGAGGTGGGCAGCACTCTGGACTGCTTCTACATAGGAGAATACTTCGTCTGATATCTGCGCGACTTCGTGGTATAGGTCGCCAGCCTCATCATTCCCACTCATCTCCGGCAACAGGAAGACCTCGTTTTTCGGAGAAACGAAAAGGGCAGGCTGACCATGGAGGAAAATCTCTAATCGCCTGTCCTTCTGAATCTCCGAGTCAATTCCCTGCTTTCGAAGGCACCTTGTGAGCTCTGCAAAAAAATCATTTGTCATAATCTATTACCTTTCTTTTGTTTCTGAAAATAATAAAGCCGGGACCTCCTGAGTGGAATCCCGGCGAAAAAAGTGGTTGGTATCATATTGTGATACCAACCAACTATCCCTATGAAAATTTGTGCAAGAATTATTTTTGGACCGCAGAAAAAAACTGCCTGAAATCAGAAAAATAAGCTTCAGGAGGGAAGAAATAGGGCCAGCTTTTAGTTCATGTCCTACCTACCGCTCTGAAACTGCCCTGTGTATCTATAAAACGCGCATTAAAAAAATGGCGGCAAAAACGGTTGAAACCCCTGATTTCTCAGGGGTTTCAGGTGAGTGTATC
>CEAF01070227.1_pt1 | contig 22375 bp, 19 predicted proteins | sample 557431 | NCBI WGS metagenome assembly CEAF01 (sample SAMEA3182068, study PRJEB8094) | gut metagenome | biome: human; feature: gut; material: Stool; isolation source: human stools | place: Canada | collected 2013-11-18 | reverse complement strand
AAAACTTTCCCAACAAGAAATTTTGCGGCACACAGGCCCGGGAGAGAAATATGTGAGCCATAGAAGGAGGAACCGCCATGAAGAGACGACTGCTCCCCATCCTGATGACCCTGGTATTGGTATGCGCGCTGCCCATATGGGCAGCTTTTGTTACATCGGGGGATGTAACAAATCCCCTGGTGTGCACCGCCGGCGCGACGTCGTCGGAAGAAAGTGCCGTAGATAAGCTGAAACTTGCCATATCCAGGGGCGTAGATGCCCAGCTGACAGAGGATATCGAGATCACCCAAACTCTGTATGTTGAGAGATCTATGACCATCGACCTGAACGGCCATGTGCTCAAAATGACCGGTAATAGCAGTGTGCTCCGGGTGAAAAAGGACGGTCCGCACCCTGTGACCCTGACCATCACGGACAGCCGTCCCCAAAATCCACATGGATCCTATACGGGTTTGCCTGCCGGCGGTGTCATCACCGGCGGAAAGGGAACGGACGCGGGGGGGAGTATTCACTTTGTTGGGGGAGCCGTATTCCTGGAGAATGGTACAACGCTGAAGCTGGAGGGCGGCACGCTTACCGGAAACAGCGGCAGCAGCATCTATATCGGTGGGGCGACCCTTGTAATGTCCGGCGGCACGATCACCGGAGAAACTGTCGGCGTACATAATAATGTGGGGACCTTCACAATGACCGGCGGCCGCATCACAGGGTGCAGTGACAGGGGCGTATATGTGTACAATGGGAATATGACCATGTCCGGCACGGCGTATATCGGAGGGAATGGCACAAATCAATACCAATACATAGAGACAGCGGATATTTACGTACACGAGCCGGTTCGGAAAGAGACAGGCCTGTCCGTTACCGGCGGTATCATCGAGGGGAAGGTGTATATTTTCTTCGAGACTTCGGATATGGGATCGAATGATAACGATAACGAGAAAGCCTTGAAGAATGTGGCTGAATCCGTTGTGAAAGGGAACGGCGTACTTGACGGACATATCCGGGTGAAGATGGACGATACTCCTGGCACCGCTGTGGACTACAACACCGTCAATTTCATTGACGAGGTCGCCAAGACAAGGACCTTCCAGCCTATTTTTGTGAAAGGGGACAAAAGGGCCAGAAAACCGGATGATCCTGCCACAGTGAATGGCCAGGCCTTTATGTACTGGGCGAAAGAGGGCGCCTCCGAAGAGTGGGATTTTGTTGCCGAAATAAACGAGTCGATAACGCTGTATGCCGTGCGGACCCCGGCCTCCTCCGGCGGCTATTACTACTACCCCATAACCGACACCAAGGCCGACGACACCAAGGGCTCCCCCAAGACCGCCGACCCCGGCGTAGCCCTCTACGCCGCCCTGTCGCTCCTGTCCCTGACGGGCCTGACCTGCACCGGCAGAAAGAAATTCTGAGCACATAAAAAATGAGCACCCGGAGGGGTGCTCATTTTTTTATGCCTGAAACCAGCTCCACGGTGTCTCCTGCGGCGGCGCCAGCTCAAACGCCATGGCCTCTCCCGTCTCCGGGTGGCGGAACGCCAATCCCGCCGACCACAGCGCGATGGGTGTGTCTGCGTCCACCGCGTCCCCGTACCGCCGGTCACCCACCAGCGGCATCCCCCGTGACGCGAACTGCACCCGTATCTGGTGCGTTCGCCCCGTCAGCAGCCGGATCCGCACCAGCGCGTATCCCGCCCGCCGGTCCAGCACCCGGTACCGCAGCCGCGCCTCCCGCACGTCCTTTCCCGGTCCCTCGGCCACATAGGTCATCCGCCGCGCCTTGTCCCGGCCCAGCAGGTCCGTCAGCTCACCCTCGTCCGCCTCCGGCGTTCCCCGCACCACCGCCAGATACGTTTTCTCGAATTCCCCCTCCCGTATCTGCCGTGACAGCTCCCCGGCGGCGTAGGCGCTCCGTGCGAACACCATCAGCCCTGCTACCGGCGCGTCCAGCCGGTGTACCGTCCGTATGCACGCGGTGTGCAGCGTCTGCCGCAGCAGCTCCGGCATACCGTTCCGCACGTCAGTGGAGATCACGCCCGCGGGCTTTACCGCCACCACGATCCGCTTATCCTCATACACGATATCCATGATGCGCCCCTTCCGTACCTGTTTTTGCCGTGCCTGACATATAGCTTACATGTCCCTATAACATCCTCTGCACTAAGGTATCATAAGCGAACAAGAAAAGTAAAGTAAAAGTGACACAAAAAGCAAGAAAAAATACTTGACAAGACAGGTCTAATGCGTTAGACTAAAAACAGGTCTACTACATTCGACCAAGGAGGAAAACCCTGTGGAAACACCGAAAATTTTTGACAGTGAGCTGCGCTTCTGCGAGATACTGTGGTCCCATGAGCCTATAAAGAGCAGTGAGCTGGTCCGTCTCTGCGCCGAGGAGCTGGGCTGGAAAAAATCCACCACCTATACGGTCATCAAGCGTCTCGCCGAGCGCGGCGTGGTGCACACGGAGAACGCCGTCGTCACCGCGCTGGTACAGCGGGAGGACGTGCAGCGCGCCGAGAGCCGTGCCTTTATAGCCCACAACTTCCACGGAAGTTTGCCGGCATTTCTGACGGCTTTCATGGGAAATTCAAAACTTTCCAAAGAGGATGCCGATGTGCTCCATGCCATGATCGACCGCTTCGAGCAGAAGAATTCCGGACGTAACTGAACCGCGCTGCGGCATACGATGTCATGCCCTGCGCCATAAAGGAGAAGAAAAAATGAATAGCCTGTTTATCTCCGTATTGGAAATTTCCTGGCAGGCGGGACTGATCGCGCTGGCGGTGATGGCGGTGCGGCCGCTGCTGCGCCGTGCGCCCCGCCGCGCCGTGTGTATGCTGTGGCTGCTGGTAGCCCTGCGGCTGCTGCTTCCAGCCCGATTGACAGTAGAGAGCCCCGTCAGTCTCCAGCAGCCCGAAAGCCCGCCCATCCAGGCCTATCAGGAGCTTCGCCAGCAGGAAAAGGTCTATGTTTCCACCCCGCCGGAGCAGCGCTCGGAAATGGAGAAAACCGCTGCGGCACAAGGCTTTGCGCTGCTGGATCAGCTGCCCGCCATCTGGCTGACGGGCGTGGGCTGCATGGCGCTGTACATGGCCCTCAGCCTGCTGCGTATGCGCTGGCGGCTCCGCGCCGCCCCCCGCATACAGGACAATGTCTATCGCTGCACCGACTGGTCTACGCCCTTCGTGCTGGGCGTGCTTGCACCCCGCATTTATGTGCCGGAAACCGTGTCGGAGCAGGACTTTCCTCAGGTGCTCGCCCACGAAAGGTGCCATATCCGCCGCTGGGACCATGTGTGGAAACCGTTGGCGTTTCTGCTGCTGGCGGTCAACTGGTTCAACCCGGTCCTCTGGGCGGCGTATGTCCTGCTGGGCCGCGACATGGAGCGCGCCTGTGATGAAATGGTGTTGAAAAACGCCACGCCATCCCAGCGGGCGGCATACTCCCGGGCGCTGGTGGCCTGCGCCGCCCAGCCGAAAATGGCGGCGGTGTGCCCGCTGGCTTTTGGCGAAGTGGCTGTGAAAGAAAGGGTGAAGAACGTGCTCAACTATAAGAAGCCCGCCCTCTGGGCTGTCATCCTACTGGTCGTCGCGGCGGCCATCATCGGCGTGTGCCTGCTGACGAAGCCCGCCGAAAACGACGCCGGAGTGCCGGACGCGGAGACGCTGTACGCCCTGCGGACGGAGTATATCGGCGACAATGCTGCCGTCAGCGGCATACTGGACGCGCTGGGCTTCCGGGCGGCCGGCGCTGCCAGCGATGGTCAGGCGTATACCTACTCCTTTGAGGTCGAAACGGCCAGCGAGCCCTACGGCGTGGTGGTGCGCTACGCCTTCGCAGGCGCGCTGCCGCAGCGCAGCGCGGAGTGGAACCGGCAGATGGCGCAGCGGGGCTATATCGCGCTGGCACTCATCGACAACGCGGAATGGCTGCGGTGGGAGGACATCGGCGCGGAAGGGGAGACTCCTGTGTCCGGCACGGTGTACGCCGGGGACTATGTGGCGGCGGACTACAACGCCGTGCGGGGGAGCGCCGCGGGCCTGCAGGCACTGATGGATACCCTGCAGGCGTGTCTGGAGGATGGTTCTATCGTCTACTATGAGGGGGACGCGCAGCCGAGCTTTGAGGAAACCATGCCGTGGAGCGTTACCGGGGATAACGACCCGTGCAGCGTCCGGGCGGAGGACTACGGCATCGTGTACGACGCGGCGCAGCTGCCGGACTGGGAGACCGTTCCCCTGAGCTATCTGTGCGCGTACTACCTCAACGGTGACGGCGCGTATGCCGAGGGTGCCATGGACGTGCTGGCGCAGCGGTATAGCCAGCTGCCGCAGCAGGTGCGGAGGTATATCAGGACTCTGTCCGGGCAGGCCGACCCCCGTGGGAACGGCGACGCGGCGGAGGCGCTGCTGCGGGATATTTCCCGGTACATAACGTCCCAACTGACCGGCGGGCTGCCGGTGACCGTCAGCTACGAGAAGGATCAGCTGAGCATTGCCGTGACGGAGGTCTATTCCGTGGTGTACCGCACGGTGAAGTACGACGAGAATTACAGCGAGGACATCCCGGTGTATGAGGTGGGCAGCGGCGCGCAGCTGTCCGTGATAAAGGGTGAGGGCTTCACCCTCTACGGACGGTACAATGAGGAGAACGTGGCGCTCCACAACGGAGATGTGGTAGAGCTGACGGAGCAGTTCGTGGGCCTGGGCATGGATGGACAGTACGCTGTACGGTTCCAGTACCGGAGCGCGGCGGAAACGGCGGAGCTGGAGGTCTATCAGATCACATGGGAGACGGGAGGTTCCGCCAAGCAGGTCGTGCCGCTGACGGAGGAGCAGGTGCAGGCCATCCAGTCGGAGAAGGGGCTGGTGCAGCCGGAGTGGTACCTGGTGTCTGCCCAGCTGCGGCAGGGCGACGAGGATGTTGCCTACTACATGGGCAACGACTATAAGCCCGTGCCGCCCACGGTGCTGAAAATACTGACGGAGCAGTGCGGCTATACCTTCGTCACGCCGGCGGATTTCCGGGGCAATATGACTTCCGCCAAGCTGGAGTTCTACGGCGGCGAGACGTACACCGCCGCCAAAGCCGACCTGCCCGCTCTGCAAAGGATGCTCACCAACGCCAGAGCCTACGGCGGCGGAACCTCTTGCGGGTTCGGCGCCAAGCTGACAGTGACGTTCGACGACGGGCGGACGGTGTCGGTGCTGAAGGGGACGGACAGCTGCGCCAGCTTTACGTTCGGCTCGTGGAACGCCGCCATGGTGTCCGACAGCGAGAACCGGCAGTTCTGGCAGATGTTCGGCGTGCCCTTTGAGGGATAAATGCAGCGAAAAAGCCGCCCGGGAGGGCGGCTTTTTCGCGCGTTTTAGCCGTGGTAGTAGCGCTTGGCGCAGAAGTCGCGCTCGATGCGGACTTCTCCGGTGTCGGTGAGCCAGTCGGTGAAGTTGGTGAAGTTCCGCTCCACGATGCTGAATTTCAGCTCCTGCCGGGTGCGGATATTCTCCCGTTGGCAGAAGGCGTATATCCAGTCGGAGAACGTCATGCCGTCGGTGAGGTCGTCCAGCAGCTCCCGCTCCTTGCGGTGGATGAAGGCGATGTTGCTGTCGATGAGGGCAGACAACTCCGCGCGGTCGGTGATGACCTGCTTGTGGGCGACGATATAGGCGGGGTAGTCGGTAGAACGGAGGGCGGCCTTGCTCTCCAGATCCCTGGCGACGAACATACTGGTGGGCAGCTTGGCGCCGTCGATCAGGGCCTGATCGATGAGGCAGTCACCCAGATAGGCCGCGCCGTCCGGCGTGACAAAGCCCAGCTGGCCTGCCGAATGGCCGGGGAGAGACAGTACGCCGAACCGGGCGCCGTCTACGTCGATGTGGTCCTCCTGGGGGAAGATGACTCGATCTGCGGTGAAGCACTCCTCCAGAAACAACTCACGGCTTTTGCCGTAGGTCAGGGCCACGTAGTTGGCGCGGTAGCTGTCCGGGTTCACAGAGATACCGGCTTCGATGAGGGAGATGGCGGCGGGCGCGCCGTATCGCTCCTGCAAATACCGGACGTTGCCGGTGTGGTCGAAGTGGGCGTGGGAGCAGAGAATGGCGCGCAGACGCCAGCCGCTGCCGTCGATGAGCGCGGTCAGGCCGGCTCTGTCCAGCTTGGCGTAGCCGGTGTCGATGAGCACCACATCCCGGTCATTGAGCTTATAAACGGGCAGCAGGGCGGTGGCGGCGACGGCCGCATATGTATTGCCCAGCACGTGCAGAAGTTCCATGAAAATCAGCCTCCGGAAAAGTGTTTTTTCCATTATACACCGCCGGTGAAAAAAAACAAAGCCTTTCGTTTTGCATCATGCGCCGCAGGCGCAGGGCACGCGGGAGAATGTGGAGGGATCTGCAAAAAAGAATTCAGAAAAATTTTCGATTTTCCCCCTATGCAAAACGGGAGAAATAAGGTAAAATACCTGATAGAAAATTAGGGAGGAACGGCGATGGAGCAACCAGTATTCAAGCGGGTGCTGCTGAAGATCAGCGGCGAAGCGCTGGCCGGCGATAAGCACTTCGGTCTGGACTTTCAGGTCATGGGCCGGGTGGCGGACGTTATCAAGCAGTGTGTGGACATGGGCGTGCAGGTGGGTATCGTCATCGGCGGCGGCAACTTCTGGCGCGGCGTGAAGGACGGCGAGGGACACATCGAGCGCACCCGGGCCGATCACATGGGTATGCTGGCCACGGCCATGAACTGCATGGCCATGGCGGACGTGCTGGAGCAGAAGGGTGTGGACGTGCGTGTGCAGACGGCGCTGGAGATCCGGGCCGTGGCGGAGCCGTATATCCGCGCCAGGGCCATTCGGCACCTGGAAAAGGGGAGAGTGGTCATTTTTGGCTGCGGCATCGGCTGCCCGTTCTTCTCCACCGACACGGCGGCGGTGCTGCGGGCGGCGGAGATCGACGCGGACGTCATCCTGCTGGCCAAGAACATCGACGGCGTGTACGACAGCGACCCGGCCAAGAACGCCGACGCGGTGAAGTTTGACAGCATCACCTACGACGAGGTGCTCAAGCGGCACCTGGCTGTGATGGACTCTACCGCCACCAGCCTGTCCATGGATAACCATATCCCGGTATTGGTATTTGCCCTGAAAGACCCGGAGAATATCATCCGCGCCCTGCGCGGCGAAAAAATCGGAACGATCGTGAAGGAGGACTGACCCCATGTTGAAGGACGAGTACAAGGTTTACGAGGAAAAAATGAAGAAGAGCATCGAATCCGTGATGAGCGACTTCGACACCGTGCGTGCCGGCCGCGCCAACGCTTCCGTGCTCAACCGCATCAGTGTGGACTATTACGGTACCCCCACGCCCATCCAGCAGATCGGCTCTATCGGCTCTCCTGACCCGCGGACGCTGGTCATTACCCCTTGGGATGCCAGCATTCTGAAGGGTATTGAAAAGGCCATTCAGGAGTCCGACTTGGGCATCAACCCCCAGAACGACGGTAAGTGCATTCGTCTGGCTTTCCCCCAGCTGACCGAGGAGCGCCGCAAGGAGCTGGTCAAGCAGATCCACAAGTACGCCGAGAACGGCAAGGTGGCTGTGCGGAATATCCGCCGGGATGCGATGGATAACTTCAAGAAGCAGCAGAAGGCGTCCGAGATCACCGAGGACGAGCTGAAGATCGCCGAGAAGGACCTGCAGAAGCTGACCGATGACAGCTGCAAGGAGATCGACAAGATCCTGGACAACAAGGAAAAGGAATTGATGTCTGTTTAATGGGACTGTTTACGAAGAAAACGCCCCATACGGCGGGGGAGGTGGACAGGAGCCGCCTTCCCCGCCATATCGCTGTTATTATGGACGGCAACGGCCGCTGGGCGAAAAAACGCGGCCTGCCCCGCACGGTGGGGCACAAGGCGGGGGCAGAGGTGTTCCGCGACATCGCCACCTACTGCAAGGAACTGGGAGTGGAATACCTGACGGTATACGCCTTTTCCACAGAGAACTGGAAGCGGCCCGCCGATGAGGTGAATACCATCATGGGCCTGCTGGAGCAGTATCTGCGGGAAGCTATCGACACCATGGAAAAGGAGCACATCCGCCTGCGGTTCTTCGGCGACCTCAGCGCACTGTCCCCGGAGCTGCAGGCGCTGGCGCATGAGACGGACGACATCTCCGGCCGCTATGCGGGGTTCCAGGCCAATGTGTGTCTGAACTACGGCGGCAGGGCGGAGATACTGCGGGCGGCGCGGCTGTGCGCGGAGCAGGGGGTGGACTGGACGGAGGAGAACCTCTCCGCCAATATGTACTCTGCCGGTATCCCCGACCCGGAGCTGATCATCCGCCCCAGCGGCGAGATACGGCTGAGCAATTTCATGCTGTGGCAGTGCGCCTACAGCGAATTCTATTTCTGCGACACGCTGTGGCCGGATTTTACCCGGCAGGATATGGACAGAGCGATCATCGACTATCAGCGGCGGGATCGCCGGTTCGGCGGCGTAAAGTGAGGTGACGACCATGAAACAGAGAATACTGGTGGCGATCATCGGCGTGCCGGCATTGATCGGCGTGCTGTGCTTCGCACCGGATTGGGCCACGGCGGTGCTGGTGGCGGCGCTGTGCGTCGTCGGCTGCCATGAGTTCATGGCGGCCGCCGCGCCGGAGAAAGCGGCGCACTGGTGGGGGCTGGCGGCCACGCTGGCGGTGTTCACCGTGTTCACGGTGTATTTCAGCGGCGGTGACTTCACGGGCACCGCCATACATACGATCATGGTATGGCTGCTGGCGGCGCTGATCGTGGTGATGTTCATCGCGGCGGTGCAGGCCTTCGGCAAAGACGACGAGCTGGATTTTCCGGATATCAGCGCTATGGCGGTGTCCGGATTGGTGATCCCGCTGGCGCTGGGCTGCCTGGTGCGGCTGCGGATGCTGGAATACGGCGCCGGACTGGTGCTGATCCCGCTGGTGTCGGCGTTTATGAGCGACTCTCTGGCGCTGTTCGGCGGTATGCTGTTCGGGAAAACAAAGCTGGCGCCCAGAGTCAGCCCGAAGAAGACACGGGAGGGTGCGGTCAGCGGTCTGGTGGGCGGCATGGTGGGAATGATCCTGTTCCGGATATTCTTCTTCCTATGTACGGAGGTGCAGCTGCACATCGGCTGGTGTGTGCTGTTGGGCTTCGTGGGCGCGGTGCTGGGGCAGCTGGGCGACCTGAGCTTCTCCTGCGTGAAGCGGCAGTGCGGCATCAAGGACTACGGACGGCTGCTGCCGGGCCACGGCGGCGTGCTGGACCGGTTCGACAGTGTGATCTTCGCTGCACCGGTGACGTGGATGCTTATCAACGCTGTGACGCTGTATTGAGGAAGGACCTATGACGAAAACCATCGCCCTGTTGGGGGCTACCGGCTCCATCGGGCGGCAAACGCTGGAGGTGGCCGGGGAGCTGGGCCTCCGCGTGGCGGCGCTGACCGCCAATACACAGGTAGACCTGTTGGAGCAGCAGGCGCGGCAGTATATGCCGCGCCTTGCGGTGCTGTATGACGAAAATGCGGCGCTGGCGCTGAAAAAACGGCTGCGGGGGACCGGCATTGAGGTCATGGCAGGGGAGGAGGGCCTGTTGGCTGCCGCCGCTATGACCGAGGCGGACACGGTGGTGACTGCCGTGATGGGCAGCGTGGGGCTGCGTCCCACACTGGCGGCCATCCAAAAGGGCAAGCGCATCGCGCTGGCCAATAAGGAAACGCTGGTGTGCGCCGGTGAGCTGGTGATGGACGCGGCGGAGAAATACGGCGCGGAGATCGTGCCGGTGGACAGTGAGCACAGCGCGGTGTTTCAGTGCTTGCAGGGCTGCCGGGATCGGGGTGAGGTGCGGCGTATCCTGCTGACCTGCTCCGGCGGGCCGTTCTACGGAAGGACCTTCGACGAGCTGGAGCACATGACGGCGGCGGATGCCCTGCGCCATCCCAACTGGCACATGGGACCGAAGATCACGGTGGACTCCGCCACACTGATGAACAAAGGACTGGAGATCATCGAGGCCATGCGGCTCTATCGCCTGCCGGTGGAGCAGGTGCAGGCGGTGATACACCGCCAGAGTATCGTGCATTCGCTGGTGGAGTTCCGGGACGGGGCGCTGCTGGCGCAGCTGGGCACGCCGGATATGAAGCTGCCCATCCGCTATGCCATGACGTATCCCTACCGGGCCGAGAGCCCGGATACGCCGCTTGATCTGCTGACCTGCGGCGCGCTGACCTTTGCCGAGCCGGACGAGAGGGCGTTCCCCTGTCTGCGTCTGGCACGGTATGCCGCAGCGGTGGGCGGCACCGCCTGCGCCATACTCAACGGCGCCAACGAGGCGGCTGTGGGACTGTTTCTGCGGGGTGAGATCGGCTTTAACGATATCTCCCGGCGGGTGGAGCGCGCGTTGGAGCGGGTGCCGGTGCAATATCAGCCAAGCCTTGCGGATATACTGGAAGCAGACAAGGCGGCGCGGCGCGCCGCCCTGTGACATCCGGAAAAGGAGCTTGCATACATGATCGTATATATCATAGCGGCCCTGCTGGTGTTCGGTATTTTGATCGCCGTCCATGAGCTGGGGCACTTCCTGGCGGCCAAGGCCTGCGGCGTGCGGGTCAACGAGTTTGCCATCGGCATGGGACCGGTGCTATGGAAAAAGCAGCGGGGGGATACCCAGTATTCTCTGCGGGCTTTTCCGGTGGGCGGTTTCTGTGCTATGGAGGGGGAAGAGGAGGATTCTGACGATCCGGCGGCGCTGAACCGCCAGGGCTTTTGGAAAAAGCTGATCATTTTTGCCGCCGGCGCGGCCATGAATTTTCTGGCGGGGCTTATTATCATCTTCTGCCTGTATGCGCCGGCGCAGGGGTTCTATCAGCCGGTGATCTCCGGCTTTGCCGAGGGTTGTCCGTTGGAGAGCGCCGACGGCTTGCAGACCGGGGACCGGCTGGTGTCCATCGATGGGGAGCGCGTGTACATTTACAGCGACGTGAGCCTGCTGCTTGGCCTGAATAAGACTGGCACATTCGACCTGGTGGTGGACCGCGGCGGCGAGAAGGTGTATCTGGACGATTTCGCCATGACGAGGCAGACGTATACCGATCAAAGCGGAAATGCGTACAGCGGCTACGGAATATACTTCGGTGCGGCGGCGGCCACCTTCGGCGACAAACTGGCCTACACCTGGAACAACGCCGTGGATTTCGTGCGTCTGGTGCGGCTGAGCCTGCAAATGCTCTTTACCGGACAGGCGGGCCTGCGGGACCTGAGTGGCCCGGTGGGGATCGTGTCCACCATGGTACAGGTAGGTGAGCAGGCGGAGACGACCCAGGCGGCGGTGGAGAACATCGCCTACATCGCGGCGCTGATCGCAGTGAATCTGGCGGTGATGAACCTGCTGCCGCTGCCGGCGCTGGACGGCGGGCGGATATTCTTCCTGATCATCAACGCGGCAGCCATGCTGCTGTTCCGGAAGCAGGTACCGGCTAAATATGAGAACTATATCCACTTCGCGGGACTTATTCTGCTGCTGGCGCTGATGGTGGTGCTGGTGTTCAGCGACGTGGGAAAGCTGATCCACTGAGGAGGCGGGAACAGTGACAAGACGCATACAGGTGGGCGCGGTGCCGGTGGGCGGCGGCGCAGCCGTGAGCATACAGTCCATGTGCAATACGCCCACGGAGGACGTGAACGCCACGGTGCGGCAGATACAGCGCCTGGAGCAGGCGGGCTGCGAGATCGTGCGTGTGGCGGTGCCCACGGAGGAGGCCGCACGGGCCATTCCGGCCATCAAGGCGGCTATACACATTCCGCTGGTGGCGGATATCCACTTTGATTACCGGTTGGCGCTGCTGTGTGTGGACGGCGGTGTGGATAAAATACGCATCAACCCCGGCAACATCGGGTCGAAGGACCGCGTGCGGGCCGTGGCCGACGCCTGCCGGGAGCGGGGCATTCCGATCCGTGTGGGTGTCAACGGCGGGTCGCTGGAGAAGGACCTGGTGCAAAAATACGGCGGTGTGACCGCCGAGGCATTGGCCGAGAGTGCACTGGGCCATGTGCACCTGTTGGAGGAATGCGGCTTCGGGAATATCTGTATTTCCGTGAAATGCTCCCGGGTGCCGGTAAATATGGCGGCCTACGAGCTGCTGCACGAAAAGGTGGACTACCCGCTGCACCTGGGCGTTACTGAGGCGGGCACGCCGGAGATGGGTGTGCTGAAATCCGCTATCGGCATCGGCGGACTGCTGTGCCGGGGTATCGGCGATACGCTGCGGGTGAGCCTGACTGCCGACCCGGTGGAAGAGGTAGTGGCCGCCAAGCGTATTTTGCAGGCCTGCGGTCTGCGGCAGACGGGGCCGGACCTGATCGCCTGCCCCACCTGCGGGCGGACGAAGTATGATATGCTGCCTATCGCCCGGGAGGTGGAACGGCGGCTGAAGAGCTGTGACAAGCCCATCACCGTGGCGGTGATGGGGTGCGTGGTCAACGGACCGGGGGAGGCCTCGGCCGCGGATGTGGGTATCGCCGGAGGCAAGGGCGAGGGACTGCTGTTCGCCAAGGGAACGGTTCTGCGGAAGGTGCCGGAGGACCAGCTGGTGGACGCGCTGTTCGAGGAGATCGACAAGCTGTGACAAGAGATACGATAGGGGAGAGACATGGCGGAGAGAGTACCGTTTTTTACGCTGTTTGAGAGCTTTCAGGCGCCGCGGCAGCTGCGCCTGCTGCTGCACGATGCCTGCATCATCAGCGGCGCGCTGGATATGGCGGGCCGGACGCTGGAGGTGCAGATAGAGAGCAGTGAGACACTGCCCCAGGCGGCGCAGGACGCCCTGCAGCAGATGTTGGCGCAGCAGTATGATCTGCGGCAGGTGCTGCTGCATTTCTGCGGCACCGGCGAGCAAAAGGGCGACAACGGGGTGATCTGGGGCAAGACGATCACCGGAAAGCTGACGCCTATCGGCGAATTGAATATCAAGCAGGGCAGCGCTATTGTGGAGGGCCGGGTATTCAAGGCAGAGTGCTATGAGACGCGGCGCAAGGGCATGTGGACGCTGAACTTCAACATCACCGATGAGCGCGGCTCCGTGGCCGTGCGGAAGGCCATGGATGAAAAAGAGGCCAAGGTGCTGGGCGGCGCGATCAACGACGGGATGTGGCTGCGCCTGCAGGGCAAGGTGGAACTGACCTACGACGGGAAGGATATCCTGCTGCGGCCGGTGAATATTATGAAGATCAGCCATACGGCCCGGCAGGACAATGCACCGGAGAAGCGGGTGGAGCTGCACCTGCATACGCAGATGAGCAGCATGGATGCTCTGACGGATGTGGGCAAGGTGGTAAAGCAGGCGGCAGCCTGGGGCCATCCGGCTATTGCCATTACCGACCATGGCACGGTGCAGGCATTCCCAAAGGCGCGGGACGCGGGCAAGGGGAAGATCAAGATCCTGTACGGCGTGGAGGGGTACTATGTCAATAACCTGGACGACCGCATTGCCGTGCACGGTGCGCAGGATCAGGACTTTGACGACGAGATCGTGTGCTTCGACATCGAAACCACCGGATTGAAGGTACAGCGGGAGGCCATCACGGAGATCGGCGCAGTGGTGCTGAAAAACGGGAAGATCACGGATACGTTTCAGACCTTCGTGAACCCCGGCCGTCGGCTGACGCCGGAGATCATCGGCCTGACGGGCATTACGGATGCCATGCTGGCGGACGCGCCGCCGCCGGAGGAAGCACTGGCGGCGTTTTTGAAATTCGTGGACGGGCGACCGCTGGCGGCCCACAATGCGGAGTTCGACATCGGGTTCATCCGAGCAGGGTGCCGCAGGGCGGGGCTGGAATTCGACCCCACGTACATCGACAGCCTCATCCTGGCGCAGAACCTGCTGCCGGAGCTGCACAAACATAAGCTGGACATCGTGGCGGAGCATTTGGATCTGCCCGCCTTCAACCACCACCGGGCGTCGGACGACGCGGGGATGGTGGGGTATATGCTGATACCCTTTTTTGAGAGAATGCGGCGGGAGATGGGAATTTCCCGTCTGCAGGAGATCAACGGGCAGATGGAGAAGCTGCGGCCCCAGGGCGGCGGCAGCCGGCACCCTAAGCACATTATCATCCTGGCGAAGAATAAGCTGGGTCTGAAGCATCTGTATCAGTTGATCTCAGCTTCCAACCTCAAGTATTTCAAGCGTGTGCCCATTATCCCCAAGACGGAGCTGATCGCCCATCGGGAAGGCCTCATCATCGGTTCGGCCTGCGAAGCAGGCGAGTTGTTCCGGGCGGTGGCGGACCGCAAGGACTGGGCGGAGCTGAAGCGCATCGCATCGTTCTACGATTACCTGGAGATACAGCCCATCTGCAATAATATGTTCATGCTTCGCAACGGCGCGGTGCAGTCAGAGGAGGAGCTGCGGGAGTTCAACCGTACCATCGTCCGGTTGGGCCGGGAGTTGGGCAAGCCCGTGTGCGCCACCGGCGATGTGCACTTCCAGGAGCCGGAGGACGAGGTATACCGCCATATCCTGCTGGCCAGCAAGAAGTTTGCCGACGCCGACGCACCCCTGCCCATTTACTTCAAGACCACGGAGGAGATGCTGGCGGAGTTTGCCTATCTGGGCGAAGAGGAAGCGCATCAGGTGGTCATCGACGACCCGCGCGGCATCGCCGACCGTATCGAAAATATCGAGCTGCTGCCGCCGGGACGGTTGTTCCCACCGCGGCTGGAGAATTCGGAGCAGGAACTTCATGACAGAGTGTGGGACAAGTGTCACGAGCTGTACGGCGACAAGCCGCCTCAGCTGATCGTGGACCGGCTGAACGTGGAACTGAAAAGCATTCTGGGCAAGTACGACGTGGTGTATATGTCCGCCCAGAAGCTGGTGCAGCGCAGCCTGGAAAACGGTTATCTGGTGGGCTCCCGTGGCTCGGTGGGCTCGTCGCTGGTGGCGTATATGTCCGGCATTACGGAGGTGAACTCCCTGCCGCCCCATTATCGCTGCCCCAAATGCCGCCATACTGAGTTCATCACCGATGGCAGCTACGGCTGCGGCGCGGATATGCCCGATAAGAACTGCCCGGTGTGCGGGACAAAGTACGCTAAGGACGGATTTGACATCCCCTTTGAGACGTTTTTGGGCTACGGCGGCGGTAAGGTGCCGGATATCGACCTGAATTTCTCCGGTGAGTACCAGGCCCGGGCACACCAGCACGCCATCGAGATGTTCGGCAAGACCCAGGTGTTCCGCGCGGGGACCATCGGTACCCTAGCGGAAAAGACCGCCTTCGGCATGGTGAAGAAATACCTGGAGGAACGGGGCGAGACGGCCTCCAATGCGGAGCTGGATCGCCTGACGCTGGGCTGCGTGGGCGTGCGGCGTACTACGGGGCAGCACCCCGGTGGGCTGGTGGTGGTGCCGGATGATATGGATGTGGAGGATTTTACCGCGGTGCAGCACCCGGCAGACGATGCCAACAGCGACACTGTGACCACTCATTTCGAGTATCACTGCATGGAGGACAACCTCCTGAAGCTGGATATGCTGGGACACGATGACCCCACCATGATCAAAATGCTGGAGGACCTGACCGGCGTGAACGCGCGGGCTATCCCCTTGGATGACCCGGATACCATGAGTATTTTCACCTCGTCCAAGGTGCTGGGCTTTGAAAATGACGAGATACTGGGGCCCACCGGCGCCGTGGCTATCCCGGAGTTCAACACCCGGTTCACCCGCGGTATGCTGATGGATACCATGCCCCAGGATTTCAATACCCTGGTACGGTTGTCCGGCTTCTCCCACGGTACCGACGTGTGGCTGGGCAATGCCCGGGACTTGATCGTGGGCGGAACGGCCAGCGTTTTGGAGACGGTGGGCTGCCGCGATGATATCATGTTGTACCTGATCTCCATGGGGTTGGAGCCGAAGATGAGCTTTAAGATCATGGAGGCGGTGCGTAAGGGCAAAGTAAAGAAAAAGGGCTTCGAGGACGGCTGGGAGGAGGCTATGCGGGAGCATCAGGTGCCGGATTGGTATATCGGCTCTCTGGCCAAGATCGGCTATCTGTTCCCTAAGGCCCACGCTGTGGCCTATGTGATGATGGCGTTCCGTATTGCGTGGTTCAAGGTGCATGAGCCGCTGGCCTTCTACGCTACGTTCTTCTCCATCCGGGCCAAGGCCTTCGACGCAGAGTACTGCTGCGCCGGCATGGATGCGGTGAAGCAGAAAATCAGGGAGATCGAGAACAATAAGGACGCCACCGACGTGGAACAGAACCTGCTGGTGACGCTGGAGGTGTGCTACGAGTTCTATCTGCGGGGCTTCCATTTTGACACCATTAGTATTTACGACTCCGATGCCACACACTTCAAGATCACGGAAAACGGCCTGCTGCCTCCCTTTGTAACGGTGCGCGGTCTGGGTGAGACGGCGGCGCTGGACACGGTGGAGAAGCGAAAGGGAAAAACCTTCATCTCTGTAGAGGAGTTCGCCACCATCTGCAACAAGCTTAGTAAGACCCATATCGAGCAGCTGAAGGCGCTGGGCGCCTTTGCCGGTATGGCGGATACCAGTCAGGTGACGCTGTTCTGAGGAAAATAAGCAAAAAAAGGAGCACCCGGCGGGTGCTCCTTTTTTGCGCTGCTTGCGTTATTCCGCTTTTTTCTTTTCGGGGAACTGGATCTGCGCCAGGATCACGGCGGCGAACATCACCGCGCAGCCGATGTATTCCCGGACGGACATCTGCTGCTTGAGGATGATGGCGCCGGCGATGACGGCGAATACGCTCTCCAGACTCAGCAGGATGGTGACCACCGTGGGGTTGGAACCCTTCTGCGCCAGAATTTGCAGGGTGTAGCCAACACCACAGGAGAAGATGCCTACATACAGCAGAGGAAGGATGCAGCTCCAGATGGCGGCGAAGTCCACGTCCTCGAAGAGGAACATACACACGGTGGAGATAACGCCGGCAAACAGGAATTGCAGACAACTGAGCTTCACGCCGTCACAGTAGGCGGTGAAATGGTCGATGACCAGAATATGTACCGCGAAGCACACGGCGCACACGAGGATCAGCAGGTCGCCGGGAGCCAGCGTGAAGCTGCCCTTGATGCACAGCAGGTACAGAGCCACTACGGACAGCACCACGGCGATCCAGGTGGGCAGGTTGACCTTACGCTTGAAGAACAGACCGAACACGGGCACCAGCACCACGTACAGGGCGGTGATGAAGCCGGCTTTGCCGGCGTCGGTGCCGGCCACCAGACCCGCCTGCTGGAAGTTGGAGGCGATGGCGAGAGCCGCGCCGCAGCACAGTCCGCCGATCCACAGCTGCCGGTTGGCGGCTTTTTTCTCGGCGGGGGAGAGGACGGGCTTGTCCTTTTTCAGCTTGTCGCTGATGACGATGACCACCAGCAGCGCCAGCACCGCGATAAAGTAGCGGCTGGCATTGAAGGCGAACGCGCCGATGGCGTCGGCGCACATATCCTGCGCAACGAAGGCGGTGCCCCAGATGAAGGCGGCCAGAATGGGGAAGACCACCTGCCGCATCTGATTGTGTTTCATGTCAGTGATGTCCTTTCTCTGTTTACTCTTTCTCTTTCGGTGTGCCGGTGTGCCATTGGAATTTGCGTTCCTGATGATGCAGCAGGCGCGTGATATTATCGCGGTGACACCAGATCACCAGCGCGGCGATCAGCACGGCCAGCGCCGTGTAGAGGAGGCTGCGGCCGCAGAAGAAAAATGTGGTGACGGGCATGGAGGCGGCGGCGCAGACGGAGCCGAGAGAGACGTATTTCGTCAGCAGCCACAGTGCGGCGAACAGACCCCACGCGATCAGACCGACGCGCCAGTCCAGCAGCCACACCAGCGTGCCGCCGGACAGGATGCCCTTGCCGCCCTTGAAGCCGAAGAACACCGGGAACATATGCCCCAGCTCGCAGCCGAGGCCACCCAGCAGGACGCCCAACATCCAGTCGCCGACCAGATAGTCGAAGGCTGCACCGCCAATCAGGCAGGCGATCACTGTTTTACCCATGTCGAAGAGGATGACGCCCAGTGCGTATTTGGCACCGTAGGTGCGGTAGAAGTTGGTCAGGCCCGCATTGCCGCTGCCGTGCTGCCGCACATCGTCCTTGATGATGAAGTGGCTGACCATTACCGAGCCGTTGAGACAACCTAAGAAATAGCCCAGCAGCAATATGACCAGTGAGGCCAGCAGTGTAGCGCCGATGAGATGGTTCAACCGTCGTCCTCTCCCTTCTGGCGGATAGTCAGCACGATGGGGGTGCCCTCCAGGCCGAACACGCTGCGGAGCTGGTTTTCCAGATACCGCTGGTAGGAGAAGTGGAAGAGCTTTTTGTCGTTGCAGAAGATGACGAAGTGGGGCGGCTTGACGCCCACCTGCGTCATGTAGTAGATCTTCAGGCGGCGCCCCTTGTCCGTGGGTGGCTGAACGCGGGTTTGCGCGTCTGCCAGCACACTGTTCAGCGTGCCGGTGGTGATCCGCATGGCCGCCTGATCGTTGACGTAGTTGATCAGCTCAAAGAGACGGCCCACCCGCTGGCCGGTCAGGGCGGAGATGAACAGAATGGGGGCATAGGGCATATAGCTCAGGTCCCGGCGGATGTCCTCACGCATACGGTCCATGGTCTTGCCGTCCTTTTCGATCAGGTCCCATTTGTTCACCACGATAATGCATGCCTTGCCCGCGTCATGCGCCAGACCGGCGACCTTGGTGTCCTGCTCGGTGACACCCTCCTGAGCGTCGATGAGAATGAGGCAGACGTCGCTGCGCTCAATAGCCATGGTGGCCCGCAGAACGCTGTATTTTTCGATGTTGTCATCTACCTTGGACTTTTTCCGCATACCGGCGGTGTCGATGAAATTATATTTGCCGTACTGGTTCTCAAAGTAGCTGTCGATGGCGTCACGGGTGGTGCCGGCTACATTGCTGACGATAACGCGTTCCTCGCCCAGAATACGGTTCGTCAAGCTGGATTTACCTACATTGGGCTTTCCGATAATGGCCACCTGTACCACGTCGGAGTCGTCCTCCTCATCCGTTTCCAGCGGAAAATACTTGATGCATTCGTCCAGCAGATCGCCGGTGCCGTGGCCGTGAACGGCAGAGACAGCCACGGGGTCGCCCAGACCCAGGTTGTAGAACTCATAGAAATCCGGGTCGACCGCGCCCACAGAGTCCACCTTGTTCACCGCCAGCACGATGGGCTTACGGCTGCGCTGAAGCATACTGGCCACCTCCTGGTCGGAGGCAGTCAGGCCGGTCTTGATATCCGTGACGAAGATAATGACGTCGGCGTTGTCGATGGCAATCTGGGCCTGCTCCCGCATGAAGGACAGAATCTGGCTGTCTGTATTGGGCTCGATGCCGCCGGTGTCCACCAGGCGGAACCTGCGGCCCACCCACTCGCTCTCACCGTAGATACGGTCACGGGTGACGCCGGGGGTGTCCTCTACGATGGACAGCCGCCGGCCGATGATCTTATTGAACAGCATGGATTTGCCTACATTGGGCCGCCCCACGATAGCGATCAAAGGCAGTGCCATAGTTTATTCCTCCCTATCCAGCATGGCGTCCAAGAGGTCGCCGCCGTCTATCCCCACGATCTGCACCGGGCAGCCCAGCTCAGCGCTGAGACGCTCCACGGTGTAGTCGTCCAAAAATACGTTTTCGCCGTGCCGCAGCATATGCAGCGGCAGCAGCACCCGGCCCAGCGCCGGGACTTTCCTGAGCTGGGCGGACAGATCCTGCCCGGTCAGCAGACCGGCTACGTCGATGGTGTGGCCGAAAAAGTCGTTCTCCACGGCGATCACCTGTCCCCGCAGCGCCGGGAACCAAGCGCTGGCTTGCTCCAGCAGATAGTGCATAAAAGGGGCGGCGGCAGTGCCGGTGGCGATGGTGAAGGGGGAGGGCGCTTCGCCGTGCTCCTCCATGCGCATGGCGCTGAGGAAGTCCTGCTCCAGCGAGCGCAGCATACCCACGCCGTTTTCCAGCTGCCGATAGCCCTCGTAGTAGTCCTCTTGGGGCAGATCCAGTCCGGCCCGCAGGAACAGTTCGTCAGCACAGAAGAACCTACGGGTGCCGAAGCGGCGCAGATTTTCCAGCCCGAATTCCTCGGCGATGGCAATGATGTCCCGGGCACAGTCCCTGTCCACGGGCCTTAGCTTGGCCAGACCCTGGCGGTACTTGGTGATACCCACCGGCACAAGAGAGCAGCTGGAGAACTGCCACTCGGTCAAGTCCCGCAGGGTGCGGCGCAGTTGGTCACCGTCGTTCCAGCCGGGGCAAACCACGATCTGCCCGTTCATGACGATACCGGCCTTGCAGAAGGCCTGGATATAGTCTAGCGACCGGGCGGCGTTCTTGTTGCCAAGCATGGTGCAGTGCAGCTGTGGGTCGGTGGCGTGGACGGAGACGTTGATGGGGCTGATGTGCAGGTCAATGATCCGCTGTGCCTCCCGCTCCGTCAGGTTGGTGAGGGTGATGTAGTTGCCCAGCAGAAAGCTCAGCCGTGCGTCGTCATCCTTGAAGTACAGCGTGGAGCGCATACCCGGCGGCATCTGGTCCACAAAGCAGAACAAGCAGTGATTGGCACAGGAGCGCATTTCGTCCATCAGATACGTGTCGAAGTTCAGCCCCAGGTCCTGGCCTTCGGCCTTGCGGCAGGTGACGTGCCGCACGTTGCCTGCCGCCGTTTTCAGCTCAAGGTGCGACAGGGGATCATAGCCGTAAAAACGATAGTCCAGCACATCCACGATGGGGTGGCCGTTGATGGATAGAAGCTGTTCGCCCACCTGAACGCCGGCGTGCTCCGCGGGGCTGTGCCGGTCGATGGCGGTGATGATGGTACTCATAATACGTCCTCACTCATGCAAAATGCGGCCTTATCCACAATAGGACATAATACCACATAATAATCAACTCATTATACCGTTTTTTGCCGTGAGACGCAAGCACAATATAGTATAGCCGCCCACGAGCATAAAGTAAAACGATGGATTTTGATACTTCCCATGACGAAAAGTGTGGGAGCAGTAAAAAACAAGAGGGAAGCGGCGCTTCCCTCTTGCAAAGGCACAACAGAACTTATTTCGCGGCCACAGACTTGACGACCTTGACCTCGCGGCCGTTGTAGCTGCCGCACTCCGGGCACATTCTGTGGGGGAGATGCAGCGCGCCGCACTTGGCGCACGCCACCAGCGTGGGAGCTGCCAGCTTCCATACGGAAGAACGTCTCTTATTGCGTCTTTGCTTGGATACTTTTCCCTTAGGGACTGCCATGTTGACACCTCCTTGGTCTTAATTGCCTGAGCAGCAATGTAATACAAAAGTAATTCACTCATCCTTCTGCAGCAGCTGCGCTAGCTTCGCCAGACGGGGATCCACTGCCTTTTTGCATCGGCAGCTCTCCCGGTTCAGGTTCACACCGCAGCCGGGGCACAGCCCCCTGCAGTCCTCTGAGCAGAGAAACTTCGTGTCCATATCGAGGATAAAGGCGTCGCGCGCCAACTCCTCCACATCTACCTCGTCGTTATCCAGCAGGATGATGTCGTCGCTTTCGTCAGACTCGCGCGCCTCTGCCAATACGCAGTCGTAGCGTGTCGTCTTGTCCGCGTCGTACGCTTCACCGCACCGGTCACAGATACAATGCAGCATGGTGGTCAACGTCATTCCGCACAGCAGCAGCCCAGCCTTATTCTCCAGCCGGCAGTCCACAACAACCGGATCGGAAACAGGATAGGAACCGCCGAATTCCAAGTCGGACAGATCCATTTCAAAACGGATGTCCTGCCGGGCATCGGGGGTATGCAGCAGCTTGTTGACGTTCAAACGCATAGTACACCTCACAATGGCACGTGTAGTATTATAGCCGACACAAAATGCCTTGTCAAACATTTTCTTACAAATATTTTGACTTTTTTCAAAAACACGGTACAATAAACAGAGAAACACAGGGGAGGACGCCGTTATGCGGGAGTTGACCATCGGAAAAAATGACGCCGGACAACGGCTGGATAGATTTCTGTCCAAGGCGCTGCCCCTGCTGCCGCCTGCTCTGGCGCAGAAGTACATCCGCATCAAGCGGGTGAAGGTAAACGGCGGACGTGCCCAGCGGGACCAGCGGCTCGGTGCGGGCGATGTGCTGCAATTATACATCAACGACGAGTTTTTCGACAAGCCCTCAGAGGAAAATCTGTTTCTGACGCTGTTCAAGCCGCACCTGACGGTGGTGTACGAGGATGAGCACCTGCTGCTGGCGGACAAGCCGCAGGGAATGGTGGTCCACGCCGACGAGACGGAAAAGGTGAATACCCTCATCAACCACATTCAGGCATATCT
>CEAF01036913.1_pt1 | contig 22445 bp, 19 predicted proteins | sample 557431 | NCBI WGS metagenome assembly CEAF01 (sample SAMEA3182068, study PRJEB8094) | gut metagenome | biome: human; feature: gut; material: Stool; isolation source: human stools | place: Canada | collected 2013-11-18 | reverse complement strand
TTTGGAAGCAAAATACACGAACTTCTCATTGTTAGCGGAAAATATGCCGTCAAAAAGAACATTTGGAATGTCTAAAGATGTTTTTTGATTCAATCCTCGTAATACCTGCATTTCGACTTTAAGACAGTCACTGGCTTTTCGGTGCTTAGGGAGTTTAATGACTATCTCATGATTGACGCAAAAAGCTTCTGAGTGATTACCACATCCGATAAATTCAAGGGAATTTACTTGTATTGATTTTGAGATAATATCTTTTGCTTGCTCTAAGGAATACTTCATGTGCGATCTCCTTCTTTTCATTAAAAATGAGGGAATGCCTTCGTTCTATTTTTCTTCTATTATTTGACTATTCATCCGTAAGAATAAATCTTTAAACATATCTTTCATTTCATCATCCATATTAACTACTTGTGACATCTGATCCGTAACCATAGATAGTGCATCATCCAGCGTTACAGGCGGATTTTCTTTTGCCGAAGTAATTATATTTTGTAATAACTCTGAGTTTGCAGTTTGTTCCGGCATATGATGATTAGCTATATCACTCTTGATTTCTCGCAGAATGGACAGAAATATACTTTTAATACGTTCCATTTCTGCTTCATGCTCGCCAAATTTCTGGGCGTTCAGCAAGCGAATATCATGCTTTACTTCTTCCTTGTGTGCCGGATTCTGCTGCATATATTCTGTCAGAGAGGTTGTAGCCATATTTATCATATCGTTTCGGGACATCATTCCCAATGCCACAGTATCCTCAAAGTAAATACGTATCAGATTGAGAAGCTGCGGAAACTTTGGATTTTCCAGCAGGCGGTTAAGCATCTCGACATCTGTGGTTTTGGTCACAAGTCCTTTGACTGCTTTTTCGGATAAACCGAGTTGGGAAATGTCATAGCTCTTGCGTACACTGATTGAAGATAAGCCGAGAATGTAGTCTGTAGACACTTTAAATGTTTCTGCAATTCCAATGAGGGCATCACTGTTAATCGTTGGAGTTTTACCAGATATAATACGGCTTAACTGCGGAGCGGACAGCCCGATTTTCTCTGCAAGCTCTTTCTGTGATATACCATAATCTTTGCATAAATTAGCAATTCGCTGCCCCGGTGTATCTTCTTCGATAGGTTTCATATACGATCTCCTTCAGTTTAGGAATTGGAAAATTTTTTAAGTGTATCAGCTATATAGAGTTTTTTATAATGAACCTTTTTGATAATAAATCATTTCTTCATCTCTACTTTTCTCTATATATCCAATTTTTTTGTAAAAATTATTAGTTCTTTGATTCCATATGGGAGTATCTAAACTCCACATAGTAACATTCGGATTCATTGATTCAATTTGTTTCATTAATTCAATCCCATATCCTCTTCTAAAAAATTGGGGTGATATAAAAATTCTTCCAACATACATAAATGATGGAGTATTCTCATCTCCAAATAAAATTGCTCCACCTACAATCGTATCTTCTATTATTGCGGTAAATAAATGTCCTTGATTCATCATCTCAATATGCCATTCTACAGAGTCATATTCTGGTGGTCCATCAACTTCTGGAGCCCCAACTGTTATATCACTATCAAATGCAGATTTTGATATAGCAACCAATTCTTGTATATGATTTTCGGTAGTTTTTGTAAGTATCATCATTTTCTTCATATCCTTTCAAATTTGCATTGCTCTTTCAGCTTGCACATCTACAATCATTATACTACGGAATTGCAAAAATGCAATTTCCAAAGTGTAGACTTCGCTCAAATGCAATTCTGGCAAGGAATCCAGAGTTGCATTTTTTTCGTGTTACACTTTACTCACGATCGATCGGACGCACCTTGAAAACAGAATATACAACGAATGGAGGCAGTAAATGAGTAATCCAATCTACAAAGACCTGCCGCCTGTTGAACGCAAGCGAGATGGTTCTCTGTACCGTATGACACCGGCACAGCACAAACAGGCAAAGTCACTTCTTCGCCGTGAGTGTTGCAGCTATGACGATGGGAATTGTCTGGAACAGGATGATGGGGACGTCCACACCTGTACACAGTGCATTTCCTGTTCGGTCTGCTGTAAGTGGTTCCGATATGCGGTCTTGCCCCAACTTGGGACATTGGAAGCAGAGATTTTTAAGGACAAGGACACCAAACGCTGCGTGATCTGCGGACAGGCTTTTGTACCAAAGTCCAACAGGGCGAAATATTGCCCGGACTGTGCCGCTAAAGTTCACAGGCGGCAGAAAGCAGAAAGTGAACGGAAAAGGAGGTCAAGAGTGGACAATTAGAGGGCTGAAAAGCCAGCATTTGCAGGGCTTTTTAAGCACCAAACTGAGGTGGGTGGTATTAGTTATCATCCACCTCGGCAAATGGGGTTCTAATTGTCCACGAATCAAATATGACAAAGTTTATGTATATCCATCAGCAGGAAAAGGCGCAGAGCTTCACGAAGCTGCCAAACTTCCTGTTTGAAGCACCAACCTATCAGCCGATTTCCAATGAAGCGAAGATACTGTACGCATATATCCTGCGTAGGACAGACCTTTCCAGCAAGAACGGATGGTCGGACGATTACGGCAGGATCTATCTGTACTATCCCATCAATGAAGTGGTGGAGCTGCTTCACTGTGGTAGGCAGAAAGCGGTCAACACTCTGCGAGAATTGCAGTATGCAGGGCTGGTGGAGATTAAGAAACAGGGCTGTGGAAAACCAAACCGTATTTATCCACTTTTCTACGAAAGCAGTACCAATCACTGAATCGTTGAAGTACGGAAATGGTACGCCTGATGTCTGGAAACCGTACTTGAGAAGTACCGAAATCAATCTTCAAGAAGTACGGAAACCGGACGGAATATAGAAATACAGAGATTAAAAAGATTGAAATATATCTTATCCATTCCAATCCTATCAGAGATATTTCCAGCGGGATTTTCCTGTGGAAAAATCCCGGATGGGAAAGGAATGGATGGATAGGAAAGGAAGTTCATGGCGCAATATGCGATTTTAAGATTTGAAAAACACAAGGGCACTCCTGCAAGAGCGTTGGAGAGCCATCACGAACGACAGAAAGAAAAATATGCCAGCAATCCCGACATTGACACAAGCCGAAGCAAATACAACTTCCACATCGTCAAGCCGGAGGGCAGATATTATCACTTCATCCAGAAGCGTATCGAAGAAGCCGGGTGCAGAACACGAAAGGACAGCACCAAATTTGTTGATACGCTGATTACCGCAAGCCCGGAGTTCTTTAAGGGAAAATCCCCAAAGACAGTACAAGCCTTTTTCCAGAGAGCAGGCGATTTCCTCATTGACCGTGTGGGTAGGGAAAATATCATCTCTGCGGTAGTCCACATGGACGAGAAAACGCCCCATCTTCATCTGACCTTTGTACCGCTAACGGAAGATAACCGTCTGTGTGCCAAAGAGATTATCGGCAACAGGAAAAATCTCACGAAATGGCAGGACGATTTCTTTGCCTACATGGTAGAGAAATATCCTGACTTGGAGCGTGGCGAGAGTGCCAGCAAGACAGGCAGGAAGCACATTCCGACAAGACTGTTCAAACAGGCGGTTAATCTTTCCAAAGAAGCCCGTCAGATTGAAAAGGTGCTGGATGAAATCGGCACATTCAATAGTGGCAAGAAGAAAGCGGAAGCTCTGGCACTTCTGAAAAAGTGGTTTCCACAGATGGAGAATTTCAGCGGACAGCTGAAAAAGTATCAGGTCACGATTGATGACCTGCTGGCTGAGAACACCAAACTGGAAGAAAGGGCAAAAGCCAGCGAAAAAGGCAAAATGAACAACACCATTGAACGTGCGAAGCTGGAAAGCGAACTGAACGAACTTCAGAGAGTTGTTGCCCGTATTCCGCCGGATGTGCTGGCACAGCTGAAACAGGAAGCAAAACATCATCATAGAAGCAGATGATTTGAACTTTGAAAATTTAATTATGGAGGATACTGGATGGTAAAAAACAAGAACGATATGAAAATGCAGAACGGTCAGGTTATCACAGGCGAGGACGGAAAACAGTATTTCGTATGTGGTAAGAACTACATCGAAATCTCCGAGCATTTCGCCCAGGACGGAAAGCCCCTCGGCGATCTGATTGAAGATGTGATACTGTACACCGCTGACCACAGGATTTCTGCTTAATACACAACATTGACTTACAGCCCACGCTTACGCTATAATTGCGACAGAGCAAGTATTGTAAGCGTGGGTTGTTTCTTTTGAAGGAGGATTTTTAAGTGAAACAACCATACAATACAACGATTTATAATACAGCACTTTATCTGCGACTGAGCCGTGACGATGAGCTTCAAGGGGAAAGCGGCAGCATACAGACCCAGAGGATGATGCTCCGTGAATATGCCAGAGAACACAGTCTGAATGTTGTTGACGAATACATTGATGATGGATGGTCTGGAACGAATTTTGACAGACCGAATTTCCAGAGGATGATTGATGACATTGAGGACGGAAAAATCAACTGTGTTGTCACAAAGGACTTATCCCGACTTGGCAGAAACTACATTCTCACAGGACAGTACACGGAGATTTATTTTCCCAGCAAGGGTGTCCGCTACATTGCCATCAATGACAATGTGGATACCATCGACGGCGAAAATGAGCTTGCCCCGTTCCTGAATATCCTGAATGAAATGCACGCCCGACAGACCAGTAAAAAGGTCAAGGCAGCCTTTCATACCCGCTTTGCAAACGGCGCACACTATGGAGCTTATGCCCCTATCGGGTACATCAAAGACCCGGACAGGACAGGTCATCTTCTGGTAGACCCAGAAACAAAGTGGATCATCGAAAAGATATTCAACCTTGCCGTGCACGGCGCAGGTGCAGCCAAAATCACAAGGTTGCTGATTGAGGAACAGGTTCCAACTCCGGCGTGGCTGAACTTCCAGAGGTACGGAACATTCGCCCACATCTTCGAGGGTGCGGACGAAAGCAAACAATATATGTGGACTGTCGCACAGGTCAAAAGTATCTTGAAAGATGAAAACTATATCGGTCACAGCGTACACAATAAGCAGACCAATATCTCTTTCAAGAACAAAAAGAAAGTCCGCAAGCCAAAGGAAGAATGGTACAGAGTGGAGAACACCCACGAAGCAATCATTTCCGAGGATGTATTTTGGCAGGTGCAGGAGCAGATAGCCAGCCGCCGCAGGTCAAGAAAAGACGGACAGCCGCAGATTTTCGCAGGACTTATCAAATGTGCAGATTGCGGATGGTCACTTGCCTACGGAGAAAACAAACAGAACAAGAATCCCTACGGCTACTATCATTGCAGCAAAAACGGACAAGGGACAAGGCAGTGTTCCATGCACTACATCCGCTATGATGTGCTTTACCCTTATGTACTTTCCAGACTGCAATACTGGTACGAACAGGTACAGCAGGATGAAGAAAAACTGCTGAAACGACTGCTTAACACCAGTGATAAGGAACGCAATGCCACGAAGAAAAAGCGTGCTGCGGAACTGAAAAAAGCTGAGAAGCGTAAAGCCGAGGTGGACGGGCTGTTTGCTAAGATGTACGAGGACTGGTCTGCTGGAAGAATTACAGAATACAATTTCAATATGCTGTCCGAAAGGTATCAGTCAGAGCAGAGAGAGCTGGACAATAAAATCCAGCAACTGCGAGAAGAAATGGAAGTTGCTGTGCAGACAGCGGTGGATGCTGAAAGATGGATTGAACTGATTAAGCAATGTTCCAATCCGACGGAACTGACCGCCGAACTTCTGAACACTCTGATTGAGAAAATCGTAGTTCACGAAGCTGTGAAGAACGAGGATGGCAGCCGAAAGCAGAAAGTGGATATTTACTATCGCTTCATCGGCAAGATTGACTAAAAACAAACATCTGAGTGTCGGGGATACTCGGCACTCAGAGATAACAATATCTTTAACTAAGGGAAACGGGCGCGGGGTTGCCGGACATTGCCGCGCTGCCGGCGCTGGCGGCGCTGTACGGCGTGACGGCGGACGACATCCTGGCCGGTGAGACGCGCCCCCGAGCCTGTGCCGATACACCGGCGGAGGTGGAGGCCTATCTGGAGCGCCGGGGAAGCCTGCGCTTCCGCATCGGGTACAGTCTGGCAGTAATGGCGTTGGCAGTGTGGGTGGCATTCCCTTATAACAACTGGTCGTGGCTGTGCCTGCTGGTGTCGCCCCTGTGCCTGTGGCTGGGCTGGGGCGTGTGCCGCAGCCCAGAGACGCTGCGCCGCCGCATCCTGCTGCTGATACCGCTGTGCGCCCTGTGGCTGTTCGCGGCCATACAGCTGCTGGGGGTGTGGCGCCTACTGGTGTCCGCCTATGCGCTGCACGGCGGTGTGGTGCGGCAGTTTTCCTGGGCAGCGCTGACTGTGCGGCAGGAGGCGGTATGGCTGCTGCTGCCACTGCTTCTGACGGCGTCGCTGGCCATCGGCGGCGCGGTGCTGAAAGAGCCGCTGGTGCGGGATAGGGGCTTCCGTTTTGCGCTGTATGGCGGCTGCGGACTGCTCTTTGCCGTGGAGATCGTGCGGATCATGGTGTGTTGGGCGCCGGCCGCTGCCTATGTGGCCACGGTCAGTACGGCGGAAAGCGTTATGATCAGCCGCTATGCAGACCTGTCCGCGGTGGCCTGGCCCTTGGAGACGGTGCGTTGGATCGTCCTGGCGGCGGTGGTAGCGGCCTGGCTGGTGTGGGGCATGCAGGCATATCGGCGCGCAAAGAAAAATTAAACTTGCCTAACCTACGGGATTGGTGGTATACTATACACGGGTCATCTTATGGCCCGTGTATTTTCTGACAGGAGGAAGACCTATGATCTCCACGAAAGGTCGCTATTCCATCCGCGTTCTGCTGGATCTGGCGGAGCACCGCAGCGGGGACTTTATACCCATGAAGGAGGTGGCCGCGCGGCAGGACATCTCGCTGAAATATATTGAGCGGCTCATGCCCGCCCTGAAAGCCGCCGGCCTGGTGGAGAGCGTCCACGGCATCGGCGGCGGCTACCGCCTGACGCGGGAGCCGGAGGACTACACCCTCTGGGAGATACTGGAGCTGGCGGAGGGCGATCTGGCGCCCGTCACCTGTCTCCAGCCGGATGCTCCGGTGTGCCAGAGGGCGGGGGAGTGCCGCACGCTGGGCGTGTGGCAGGGGTATTACAAGCTGACGCGGGACTACTTCGCCCACATTACGCTGGCGGATCTGATGAACGCCCCGGCGGGGGACAACTACGTGATATGAGCAAAAAAAGAGACCGCAGGGCGGTCTCTTTTTTGCGTTTCGCGGTCAGGGCTGGTAGGTGAGGGTGAAGGTGTCGTCAGCGGCGCTATCGGTGTGCTGGTGTCCCTCCAGCGTGACGGAGGCCACGGCGTCCACGTCCACCAGACGGTCAAACACGTAGGTGTTGTCGGCGAAGGGGACGTCGTCGCTGCCGCGCATACAGCCCACCACCCAGTTCATCAGGCTGCGGCTGCTGCTCTCCACGGTGAACTCACTGCCGTCCTGATAGCGGATGGACAGCTCGTCCACAAGGGGCTCGCGGTCGGGATGGGCGTTGCGGATGCTCATGCCCAGCGGGGAGAGAGTCAGGGTCTCGCTGCCGGAGGTCAGGGTGGCGACGGGCACGTAGGTGCGGGGCTGCACGGCGATGGAGTAGGGCTGCCCCAGCTCGTCCTGCATAGTGACGTACAGCAGGTCGCCCTGCCGGAAGGACGTGCCGGCGGCGAAGTACAGCACCACGTTCAGGCAGGTGTCGGTGCTGGTCCCCTTGTCCACGTAGCACTTGGCGAACAGGGCATTGTCCTCGTCGGGGCTGCGGAAGTGCAGGGTGGGCTGGAGGGGCAGGTCGATACCCTCGCCGTAGCCCACGTCTGTGTAGCCGACGCCGGAGGGATTCTCCACGGAGTAGGTCAGCAGGCCCAGGCCGTTCTCGTCGATCAGGAAGGTACCCAGCTTGATGGTATTGCCGTCCACGGTCATCTCCGCGTCCAGCTTGCTGAGGTACTGGCCCACCAGACGCTGGGTGGTCTGGACGTCGCCGGGGATGCGCTCCATATCCGGGACGGGGACAAGGCCGCCCTTGCCGTCGTCCACCACAGGGGTGGCAGCGTCGATGTCATCAGTGAAGGCGTGGTGGGTGGCGTCGTCCACATGGTCGGCGGGGGTGACATTGGCCTTGATCAAGGTCACGACACCGGCGGCCACAGCCACGGTCAGCGTCAGCGCGGCGGCAATGGCGATCACAGCGCCCTTGCCCAGTGCGCGGCGGGTCTTTTTCTCGTTCTGCATGGTTTTTCTTACCTCCGTCAGTGTGTCCGGGGAGGCGTGCAGCGCGGAAAACGTCTTTTCAAATAATTCTCTGTCATGCATACTGCGGCACCTCCGATAAAATGTGCTTCAACTTGTCTCTGGCACGAGACAGCCTTGTGCGTACCGTTTCCTCCGGCACGCCCAGCAAAGCGGCGATCTCCCTCTGGCGATAGCCCTCGTAGTAGTACAGCAGCACCGGCAGGCGGTAGCGCCTGTCCAGCGACATCACCGCATCGAACAGCTCCCGGCACTCCGGGGCCTCGAAGGTGAGGCTGTTCTCGTAGTCGGCGATGTCCTCCGCCTTGTGCCACGGGGCGCGGAGCACGTTCTTGCAGCGATTGACCGTGACGCGAATGAGCCAATTCTTGACGTGGGCGTCGCTTTCGAACGCCTTGTCCTCTTTGTACAGCTGTATCAGCACGTCCTGGGTCACATCGTCGGCGTCGTCCCGGCAGCGCAGATAGCTGTATGCCACCCGGAACACCGTGTCCATATACCGCTCCGCCAGCGGGGTGAACTGTTCGTCCGTCATAGGGGTTCTCCTTTTATTGAGGTGAAAGGCCTTTCATCTATCATACACCTGCGGAGCAAAAAACGTTTCAAAAAAGCAGAAAAAATGTAGAAAGAAAATAGGAGGAGAATAGAAAGAAAGTGGAAAGAAACAGAAGAAAAGACGAACGGACCTCGAAAGAGGTCCGTTCGTCATGTTTGTGAGGAGAAAATGGAAGGAAGAAAAACGCAGTATCAGTCCGCAAACAGCGGGGTGGAGAGATAGCGGTCGCCGGTGTCGGGCAGCAGGACCACGATGGTCTTGCCGGCGTTCTTCGGACGCTTGGCCAGCTCGATGGCGGCCCACAGTGCCGCGCCGGAGGAGATACCCACCAGCACGCCCTCGCGGTGACCCATTTCCTTGCCTACGGCAAAGGCGTCATCGTTGTCCACAGGGATGATCTCGTCATAGATCTTGGTGTCCAGCACATCGGGGACGAAGCCCGCGCCGATGCCCTGGATCTTGTGGGAGCCGGCGATGCCGGTGGACAGCACGGCGGAGGTCTTGGGCTCCACGGCGACTACCTTGACGGCGGGGTTCTTTTCCTTCAGGAACTTACCGGTGCCGGTGATGGTACCGCCGGTGCCCACGCCGGCCACGAAGAAGTCCACCTTGCCGTCGGTGTCGGCCCAGATCTCAGGACCGGTGGTCTCGTAGTGGGCCTTGGGGTTGGCGGGATTGACGAACTGGCCTGCCACGAAGCTGTTGGGGATCTCCTTGGCCAGCTCGTCGGCCTTGGCAATGGCGCCCTTCATGCCCTTGGCACCCTCGGTGAGCACCAGCTCGGCGCCGTAAGCCTTCATCAGCTGGCGGCGCTCCACGGACATGGTCTCGGGCATAACGATGATGATGCGGTAGCCCCGGGCGGCGGCCACGGAGGCCAGGCCGATGCCGGTGTTGCCGGAGGTGGGCTCAATGATGACGCTGCCGGCCTTCAGCAGCCCCTTGGCCTCGGCGTCGTCGATCATGGCCTTGGCGATACGGTCCTTGACGCTGCCGGCGGGGTTGAAGTACTCCAGCTTGGCGACGATCTTCGCCTTGAGGTCATGGGCTTTTTCGATATGGGTCAGCTCCAGCAGGGGAGTCTTGCCGATCAGCTGGTCAGCGGAAGTGTAAATGTTAGACATAGTGTTTATCTCCTTTATCGTTTATAGTCAGATGTTGTTGTGTGGAATGAAAGGAAAAGGAGTCAACATCGTCCGGTCAGGAGAACAAGAGCGCGGGTCATGTGATCGCCTCATTTCTGAAATACAACTACCAACTCGGTAGGTTGGTACAGTTATAACACGGCGGCGCGGATTTGTCAACCCTGTTTTTGAAAAAAATCCGGTAAGCGAATGTGACAATATTGAAAGAGTAAGAGGGCTTGCGGGACAGAGGCGAGGGAGGGTATAATGAAGAGCGTAAAGGATGTGAGCGTATGTACCGTATATTTATTGTGGAGGACGACAGGACCATCGCCCAGGCGGTGGCGCATCTGGCGGAGAGCTGGGGACTGGAGGTCCGGTGCGTCCGGGACTTTCGGGCGGTGACGGCGGAGGCGGCGGAGTTTCAGCCGCACCTCATTATATTGGATATCGCCCTGCCGTGCTTTGACGGCTATCACTGGTGCCGGGAGCTGCGGAAGCAGACCAGTGCGCCCATCCTGTTTTTGTCCTCGGCCGGTGATAACATGAACGTCATCATGGCCATGAACTTCGGCGCGGACGATTTTATCGCCAAGCCCTTTGACGGCGGCGTGCTGATGGCTAAGGTACAGGCCATGCTGCGGCGCAGCTATGACATGGCGGCGCCGGCGGTGCTGCGGGAGAGACGGGGCGCGCAGCTGTCCGCCGACGACCAGAAGCTGACCTATCAGGGGCAGACGGTGGAGCTGACCAAGAATGAGTACCGTATCCTGTCCTGCCTGATGGAGAGCGCCGGGAAGGTGGTCAGCCGGGAGAAGCTGATGCAGCGGCTGTGGGAGACGGACAGCTTTGTGGATGAGAACACGCTGACCGTCAATGTGAACCGCCTGCGGCGGAAGCTGGCGGGCGTGGGGCTTGTGGAATTTATCGCCACCCGGCACGGGGTGGGGTACATCGTGGAGTGAGAGATATGGAGCTGCTCAAAGCATATCTGAAGGAGCGTCGGCTGACGCTGGCGGCATTTCTGCTGTTTGTCGGGGTGTTTGCCGTGTCCTTTGCCCTGTACGGCCTGCCGCTGGCGGCGGTGGGCTATCCGGCAGGGCTGTGCGTTCTGCTGGGGGCGTGCCTTGCGGCGTGGGATTACGGCCGCGCGGCACGGCGGCACAAGGCGCTGAAGCGTCTGCGGGAGGCGGGCGAGGCGGTGCTGCTGGACCTGCCGGCCATGATCACCGTAGAGGGGGCGGACTGCGCCGCCGTGGTGGAGACGCTGCGGCGGGAGCTGCGCCGGCAGGAGACGGCGCGCGCCGCCCGGTGGGAGGATATGACGGCCTATTACACCGCATGGGTGCACCAGATCAAGACGCCCATCGCCGCCATGCGCCTGACCCTGCAGGGTGAGGACACCCCGGCCGCCCGGCGGCTGATGACGGAGCTGGGCCGGGTGGAGCAGTATGTGGATATGGCACTGACCTATCTGCGGCTGGAGGAGGGCGGCAGCGACTACGTGATACGAACGTGCGCCGTGGATGATGTGGTGCGCGCCGCTGTGCGGCGGTTTGCCGGGGAGTTCATTGACCGGCGCATCGCGCTGGATTACACGCCGGTGGAATGGGAGACGGTGACGGACGGCAAGTGGCTGACCTTTGTGGTGGAGCAGCTGCTGAGCAATGCCCTGAAGTACACCGGGCAGGACGGGACCGTCCGGATCTACCGGGAGGGAGACGATCTGTGCATCCGGGACAGCGGCATGGGAATCGCGCCGGAGGACCTGCCCCGGGTATTTGACATGGGCTATACCGGGCAGAACGGGCGGCTGGACCGGCGGTCCAGCGGCATCGGACTGTACCTGTGCCGGCGGATATGCCGCAATCTGCGGCATGAGATACGAATCGAGTCCGTGCCCGGCGTGGGCACCACGGTGAGGCTGACGCTGGGCCGCCCGGCGTTCGTGGCGGAGTGAGGGGGGGCGCCCTGCGGGCGCACACCTCATCCGGCGCTGCGCGCCACCTTCCCCTCAAGGGGAAGGCTTTTGGGTGCGTGCGGCAGTGGGGGGTGCGAACCCCTCAAGGGGAAGGCAAAAGGCGGGCGGATGTACCTAAAGATACTTGCTGCGCGGCGTGGACATCGGCCCCTACGGGGGGCGGATCGCCACGCAGTGGAGCGCAGCGGAACAAGTGCCCTTGGGGTACGTCGGGCTGCGCCCTCCTCGCAATGACAGGGGCGCGGGGAAATGTGACAATTGTGTTCGGGAAGGGTAAGGGAAAGCGATGGAAGGGGGGCGGGGGACGCGGTATACTGACCGTGTTGGGAGACGGGGCGATGGGCCGGAGGCTCCCGAAGGAAAAGGAGGTCATGCTATGAGCATTTTGGAAGTCAGTGGGCTGCGGAAGGTATACACCTCGCGGCTGGGCGGCAGCCGTGTAGAGGCGCTGCGGAATGTCAGCTTCACCGTGGAGCAGGGCGAGTATGTCGCTATCATGGGTGAGTCCGGCAGCGGCAAGACCACGCTGTTGAACATTCTGGCGGCGCTGGACGAGCCCACGGCGGGTACGGTGCGGCTGGACGGCCATGAGCTGGGCAAGATACGGGAGAGGGACGCGGCGGCCTTCCGCCGGGACAACCTGGGGTTCGTGTTCCAGGAGTTCAATCTGCTGGACACATTTACGCTGGAGGACAATATCTATCTGCCGCTGGTGCTGATGGGAATGTCTTACGAGGATATGCGGGCGCGGCTGCTGCCTATTGCCCGGGAGCTGGGACTGACGGAGCTTTTGAAGAAGTACCCCTATGAGGTCTCCGGCGGGCAGAAGCAGCGGGCGGCAGTGGCCCGGGCCATCATCACCGAGCCAAAGCTGCTGCTGGCGGATGAGCCTACCGGCGCACTGGACAGCGGCTCCACCGACGAGCTGCTGCGGCTGTTCGCCGCCATCAACCGGGCAGGGCAGACCATACTGATGGTGACACACTCCGTGAAGGCCGCCAGCCGGGCGGGCCGGGTGCTGTTCATCAAGGACGGCCAGGTGTTCCACCAGCTGTACCGGGGCGAGGACGACGACACCCGGTTCTATCAGCGCATCTCCGACACGCTGACCATGCTGCAGTCGGGCGGTGAACCGGCATGAGGGAAAAGACATTATACGCCCGGCTGGCCTGGACGGGCATGAGAAAAAACAGGCGGCTATACCTGCCGTATCTGCTGAGCTGCGCCGGGATGGTGCTGATGTTCTACATCCTGATGGGGCTGTCCGGCTCGCCGGTGCTGGGGCACATGTCCGGCGGGACCAGCAGCGCCATCATACTGCGGCTGGGCACGGTGGTCATCGCCGTGTTTGCGCTGATATTTTTGTTCTATACCCACTCGTTCCTCATTCGCCGCCGGGAGAGGGAGTTTGGTCTGTACAACGTGCTGGGTATGGGCAAGGGCAACATCGCCCGCATTCTGCTGTGGGAGACGGTCATCACCTATGGCCTGACCGCGGGGACGGGACTGCTTCTGGGCGTGGTACTGTATAAGCTGGCGGAGCTGGGTATGGTGCGGCTTTTGCAGGTGCCCGTGACCTATACCCTGACGGTGTCCGTATCGTCTCTGCTGGCTGCGGCGGCGTTGTTTGCGGTCATCCACACGCTGATCCTGCTGAACAGCCTGCGGCAGCTGCACGCTGTCAGCGCCGTGGCGCTGCTGCGCAGCGAGAGCGTGGGCGAAAAGCCGCCCCGTGCCCAGTGGGTGCTGACGGCGGCGGGCGTGGTGCTGCTGGGTGTCGCTTACGCGCTGGCGTTGTCCATCAAGGAACCGTTGGCGGCGCTGCTGTGGTTCTTTGCGGCGGTGCTCATGGTGATACTGGCCACCTATCTGCTGTTTATCAGCGGGTCGGTGACGCTGTGCCGCGGCTTGCAAAGGAACAAAAAATACTACTACCGTCCCCAGCACTTCGTGTCCGTGTCCTCCATGGCCTACCGCATGAAGCGCAACGGCGCGGGGCTGGCTTCGGTGTGCATTCTGGCCACCATGGTGCTGGTGATGATCTCATCCACCACCTGCCTGTATGTGGGGCAGGAGGACGCGGTGAATGCCCGGTATCCCCGCGACATGGACGTGGCGGTATACGGCAGAAGCGATCATCCGCTGGACGAGGCGGAGGCGGAGCAGCTGCGTCAGGGTGTGGAGAGCACCGTTTTCAACTTCGGCGGGCAGACCAGTAATGTGGCGACATACCGTGAGATCAGCGTCAGCGGTCTGCCGGACGGCGGGGATCTGCGGTTGGGCAACGCCGGTGCGTCCGCAGCGGACAGCACCCGTGTGACGCAGCTGCATTTCCTGCCGCTGGAGGATTACAACGCCGCCACGGGGCAGAGCCTGACGCTGAACGACGGGCAGGTGTATGTGGCGGCTCTGCGGACGGATTTCCCTTACGACACCCTGACCGTCGACGGGGAATGGACGTTCCGGGTCATGGATCGGGACATTCCGCTGCTGAGCGGCCCCTTCACGGCGGATATCACCCCGACCCTGATGGTGGTCATGCCGCACTTCACGCAGTTCGTGCAGGAGCTGGAGGACGGACTGAGCGAGAAATACGGGTGGTATCTCACGGCCACGTGGCACTACGCCTTCGACACCGATCTGCCGGAAAACCAGCAGGGGAACATCGACGGAACAACGCCCAATCTGGAGGACGCGCTGAACGGGTATCTGGCGGGCGTCAGCAGTGACTGGGGCGTGGGCGTCAGCGTGGAGTCCAAGGCCGCCAACCGGGCAGACTTCTACGGCATGTACGGCGGATTGTTCTTCCTGGGCATTATGCTGAGCATCGTGTTCATCTTCGCGGCGGTGGCTATCCTTTACTATAAGCAGCTCTCCGAGGGCTATGAGGATCAGTCCCGCTTTGACATCATGCAGAAGGTGGGCATGACCAAGGTGGACATCCGCCGCAGCATCAACAGCCAGCTGCTGACGGTGTTCTCCCTGCCGCTGGTGCTGGCGGGCGTGCACCTGTGCTTCGCCTTCCCGTTCATCCACAAGCTGCTGATCCTGTTCAACCTGGACAACCGGGGGCTGCTGATCGGCACCATGGCGGTGAGCTTTGCGGTGTTCGCGGTGCTGTATGCCATCGTGTACAAGCTGACGGGGAATACCTACTACCGCATCGTGGCGGAGGATACAGAAAAAGAATAGAACGAAAGAGACGGCGGGAGCCGTCTCTTTTCTGTATTTTTGGGCAAAAAACGGGTTTTGCGTGGACAAATCACAGCGGCTTTCTGTATAATACATACTGATACATTATTGTTTGCAACAGTTTTATATACAGCGCGGCGTGCCGCGCGTAAGGAGGCAGTATGCGTAATATCTGGACGGTATTCAAAACCGATATACGGACGCTGAGCAAGTGCTTTTTCGCCTGCGTGGTGGTGGTCGCCATCGCCCTGCTGCCCAGCCTGTACGCCTGGCTGAATATCTACTCCAACTGGGACCCATACGGCAACACCGGGGGGATATCCATCGCGGTGGCGTCGCTGGACGAGGGCTATACCAATGAGGACGGCACCTACGAGAACAAGGGCGACGACGTGGTGGCCGACCTGCGGGAGGCCACGTCCATCAACTGGGTCATCGTGGACACCGAGGAGGAGGCCAAGGGCGGCGTGGAGTCCGGCGACTACTACGCGGCGGTGGTCATTGACAGGGAGTTCAGCCGGAATATGTTTCGGATGCTGACGGACTGGACCGGTAAGCCGGCCATCACCTACTACGAAAACGCCAAGAAGAACGCCGTGGCCACCAAGATCACCGATACGGCGGTGGAGACGCTGAAGCGCTCCATCAGTGAAAACTATCTGGAGGTGGTCATCGGCGGCATCATGGAGCAGAGCAATCTGCTGGCGGCGGACCTGACCGCCGACGATCCGGAGGCCGCCGTGAAGGGCGTGCTGTACCAGGCTCAGGACCTGCTGCACGCCTGTGGGCGGATGATGGATGCCTTTGAGGCGGCGGGCGGCAGCGGCGTGTCGGAGAGCAGCGCGGCGGCGCTGGAGGCGGCCGTGGCCAATATCAACAAGAACCTGCCGGACGGCGCACAGCTGCAGCAGACGGCGGTGGAGATACAGATGCAGCTGAACACGGCCCTGGCCCGGGTGGAACGGGTGCTGGACCGGCTGAACAGCGCCATTGAGAATGCGCCGGATCAGAAGGAGACGCAGCAGAAGCTGCTGGATGCGGCGGATACCATGGACAAGACCGCCGACGCGCTGGAAACGTGGGCGGCGGGACTGGAGGCCTCCGGCACGGAGGCGGGCAAGATCCAGGCGGAGGCGGCGCGGCAGACGGCGGCGGAGTGCCGCAAAACGGCAAAGCAGCTGCGGGCACTGGCGGAGAGCCCGGATTCTGCCGACCTGCTGGCGGACTGCGACGCGTTGGTGAAGTCCATCCGGACGATGGTGGATAAGATCCCCGTGACTTCAAAGGCGCTGCAAAAGGAACTGGACACCGTGGCCGGTCAGGTGGCGGACACCATGGAGGGCATGGCTGCGCTGGCTGGAGACGCCAAGGCCATGAAGACCGCGCTGGCGGAGACCGCTGACGCTGTGGGCGACACCATGGCGCTGCTGCGGCCGGCTACGGAGAAGCTGCTGACCTCGCTGGAGAGCACCATAGACGACCTGGAGGGGCTGACCACAGACGAATACATGGATACGCTGGTGGATATCCTGGGCGGCGACCCGGCGATGTACGGCCAGTATTTTCCGGAAATGGTGCAGACCAGCGTGAATGCGGTGTATCCCATCGCCAACTACGGCTCGGCCATGACGCCGTTCTACACGGTGCTGGCCATCTGGGTGGGCGGCGTGATATTGTCGTCCCTCATCAAGATACACGCCCGGACGGAGGGGCTGATCGATCCGAAGCCGGCGGAGCTGTACTTCGGGCGGTACCTGTTCTTTTTCGTGCTGAGCCAGATACAGGCGGCGGTCATCGTCACCGGTGATCTGTACATACTGAAGGTCCAGTGCCTGCACCCGGGGATGCTGTATCTCACGGGCGCGCTGACGGCCTTCACATTCAGCCTGCTGATCTATTCGCTGGAGCTGTCCTTCGGCGACGTGGGCAAGGCCATCGTGGTGGTCATCATGGTCATGCAGATCGCAGGCTCCTCCGGCACGTTCCCCATCGAGCTGCTGCCGGCCATCTATCAGAAGATCTATCGCTTCTTCCCCTTCCCCTATGCCATCGACGCCATGCGCGAGTGCATCTGCGGGATGTACGGGAATTACTACTGGCAGCAGATCGGCTTCCTGCTGCTGTTTGCTGCGGCGGCGCTGCTGATCGGCCTGCTGGTGCGGCGGCCCTTCATGGGACTGAACCGCTTTATGGAGGAGAAGCTGGAGGAGACGGAGCTGCTGTGAAAGGAGGTGTTGACCGATGACAAAAGAACGGGACTATCAGGAGTTGTATGACCGCCTGCTGGAGGAGGTCAGCACCCTGCACCGGAACAACCGGCGGCGGATACGCGTCGGTATGCGGATGCTGCTGGCGGTGACGCTGGGTCTGATGCTGCTGATGTTTCTGGCGGAGGGGAACAAGGTGTTCACCCTGATGCTGTGGATACTGTCCATGTTCGCAGTGGCGGCATATCTGATCGCCGTGGAGTACGCGGACTATGAGCTGCAAAAGAAGCTGGAGAACATCACCCAGATGGAGCAGAAGAGCCTGGGCGCGCTGCTGGAGCTGCCGGAGCTGCCCAAGGTGCCACGGGTGGGCCTGCTGCTGCGCTACGGTACCCGGGGGGAACAGGAGATGCCGGAGACGGAGCCTGTGCCGGAGGAGACGGCTGCGGCAGTGGAGGACATATCCGCGGAGCCTGTGCCGGAGACGCCGGTCACAAAGGCACCGGCAGCGCCGGAGCCGGAGGCATATTCTGTGGACGAGATACTGCGGGAGGTGCACGGCGGAGCGCCGCAGGCAGACAGCACGCCGACGCCTGCCGCGCCGGTATACAGCGGCGCGCGGGTGCTGGAACGGCTGCTGGACGACCCGGAGAAGCTGGCGTCCGATCTGGACGCGCTGACCCGGGCGATACAGGGGCTGTCCGATGACCTGCGGCGCGGTGCGGCGGAGAGCCGGGAAGGGCAGGTGGACCGATGAAGAACATCTGGAATATCTTTCGCGCCGACTGGCGGCGGCTGACGGCCAGTGTGGTGGCGGTGGTGGTGCTGCTGGGGTTGTGCCTGGTGCCGTGTCTGTATGCCTGGTTCAACATCCTGTCCAACTGGGATCCCTACGGCACGGCGTCTACCAGCCGCATCAGCGTGGCGGTGGCCAGCGAGGACGCGGGCTGCGAGGTGTTGGGCCTGGAGGTGAACATCGGCGCGCTGGTGCTGCAGGGACTGGAGAGCAACGACCAGATGGGCTGGGTGTTCGTGGACAGCCGGGCGGAGGCCCTGGACGGGGTGGAGTCCGGCGACTACTACGCGGCGCTGATCGTGCCGGAGGAATTTACCGAGGATTTTGTGAGTATTCTGTCCGGCGATCTGCGTCACCCGCAGATACAGTATTACGAGAACGAGAAGAAGAACGCCATCGCCCCCAAGATCACCAGCAAGGCCAAGACCGCCGTGCAGGAGCAGATCAACACCACGGTCATCGGCAAGGCTGCTGAGGCGCTGACCACGGCGGGCTCCGTGTTCAAGGCCATGGGGCTGGATTCGGAGGCGCTGGCGGACGGCATTATGGATAAGCTGACCGGTGCGCGGCAGGAGATGGCACAGCTACAGCAGGTGCTGGTATCGCTGAAGGACGTGATGAACGGGGCGGACGGGCTGCTGACCGCGGCGTCCGTGACCATCGCGGACGCACGGGGAACGGTGGAGGACGCTGATGCGGCGGCGGGCAGCACGGTGCAGCTTATCAGCACGGGCCTGAGCGCGGCGGACACGGCGTACAGCGACCTGTTGACGGTGCTGAACAACACGGATAAGGTACTGGGCGACATCGAGGATGCCCTGCGGAGTATGGATACCTCTGCCGCCGACGAAGCGTTGAAGGCGGACCTGCACCGGAAGATCCAGGCGGCCATCGACGCGCTGGAGGACCAGCTGGCGGCCGCTGAGGACGAGGCCGTGAAGGCGCAGCTGGAGACGGCTATCGCCGATCTGGAGGCGCTGGACGCGCTGGTGGATACGCTGGAGCCGTCGGCTCTGCAGGGACCGGTGCTGGATATGCTGCATCAGGTGCGGCAGGAGCTGCTGGCTGCGGCGGTGCAGACCAATAAGGAGGTCAACGAATACCTGCACACCACCGGGGCACAGGCCCAGACCACGCTGCGGTCCGTCCAGCAGCTGCTGGGGGCCGTGGGCGGCAGCCTGGGGGAGGTGTCCGGCACGCTGGACAGCTACGCCGATGCCATGACCACCGTACAGCCTACGCTGGACGCGGGTATCACCCTGGCCAACACGGTGGAGACGTATCTGGCGGACATCGAGGACGATGTGCGCCGGGTGACGGAGAGCGAAGCCTTCAAGCGCTTTACGGAGCTGATGGAGAGCAGCGACGCCGAAAGCATGGCCGACTACCTCAGCTCGCCGGTGCAGCTGAACACGGAGATCATCTATGAGATCAAGGACTACGGCGCGGCCATGTCGCCCTACTACGTCATGCTGGCGCTGTTTGTGGGCAGTCTGCTGACCGCCGTGATGCTGAAGGTACCGGTGACCCAGCCGGAGTTCGTCGGGTGCCGGGCCGTGGAGCGCTACTTTGGGCGGTTTCTCACCTTCTTCCTGATGGCCATGGCCCAGGCGCTGGTGACGGCCTTCGGGTGCCTGTACTTCGTGGGGATGGAGACGGCGGAGCCGGCGCTGTTCGTGCTGGCCTGCTGCCTGTGCTCGCTGAACTTCGCCAGTATGAACTACGCGCTGGTGTACGCCCTGGACAACGTGGGCATGGCGCTGTCAGTCGTTATCATGGTCATTCAGGTGGCCGGGTCCGGCGGTTCATACCCGGTACATGTGCTGCCGCAGCTGTTCCAGACCCTATATCCCTTCATGCCCTTCCACTACGGCATGGATATGATCCGGGAGACGGTGGGCGGTATGTACGGCGACACATACCTGCGCTGCGCGCTGGTGCTGCTGGGCATGTGCGCGCTGTTCACGGTGTTCGGCCTGCTGGTATATTACCCGGCCCGAAGACTGAACGCGGCTATCGCTGCCAGCAAGGAAAAGTCCGGTATCATGTAAACAGAGAGTGCCCCCCGCAGGCCCATGGGCCTGCGGGGGGCACTTATGCTGTCGAAGCTATGAAAAAAAGTTATGCCCCCTTGCTTTTTGCCGTTTAAGGCAAAAAAGCGGGGACGTTTTTGTGCAGGGTGGAGAAAAGTTCGCACGGCGAGAAGTTTCCCTCTTTTGCTGTTGCAAGGCGGGCGGGCCTATGGTACAGTACGGGTGGAGTGTTAGAAAATTAACAGGCTAAGCGACACGGCGTTCAACACGTTTTAGGAGGAGAGAGCATGAGATCGGAACAGGAGAAAACGGCGGCCATCGTCCGGGCCCATGACTGCGACAGCGCGAAGCTCATCGCCATTTTGCAGGAGATACAGGCGTCGGAGAACTACCTGAGCCAAGAGAATATGGAGCTGGTGGCGGATATGCTGCACATCAGCGTCTCACGGGTGTACAGCGTGGCCACGTTTTATGAGAACTTTTCGCTGGAGCCCAAGGGAAAGCACATCGTCAAGGTCTGTGACGGCACGGCCTGCCATGTGCGGAAGTCCGGCCCCATCTACGATGCCATCTATGAGTACCTGAAGCTGGACGGCAAGCGCAGGACCAGCGCCGACGGCGTGTTCACGCTGGAGACGGTGGCCTGTCTGGGTGCCTGCGGCCTGGCGCCGGTGATGACGGTTGACGGCGAGGTGTACGCCAAGATGACGCCGGAGACGGCGCTGGCGGAGTTGGAGGCCATTCGCGGAAAGGAGGCGGCGGAATGAGCAAGCTGACACGGGAGGGCTTCCGCGCCATGCACGAACAGGCGGCGGAGGCGCTGGAACGGAGCAGATCGTCCCTGAACGTGCTGATCTGTGCCGGTACGGGCTGTATCGCCAGCGGGTCCATGAAGGTGTATGAGAACCTGCGGGAGGAGTGTGCCCAGCGGGGACTGCAGGTGTATGTGGGTCTGACCCACCACGGCGACGCGGAGAAGAGCCTGCACATCAAGATGAGTGGCTGCCACGGCTTCTGCGAGATGGGACCGCTGGTGCATATCGAGCCGCTGGGTGTGATGTATGTCCGCGTGAAGCCGGAGGATTGCCGCGAGATCGTGGAGAGAACGCTGCTGGGCGGCGAGGTCATCGAACGGCTGACCTATCACCAGGACGGCGTGTCCTATCCCCGGCAGGAGGATATCCCCTTTTACAAGAAGCAGCACCGGGTGGTGCTGGCCAGCTGCGGCACCAGTGACGCGGAAAATCTGGAGGAATACATTGCCAAGGGCGGGTACATCGCCTTTGAAAAGGCGCTGTTCGACATGGATGGCGCGGCGATCTGCAGGGAGATCTCCGACTCCGGTCTGCGGGGCCGGGGCGGCGGCGGGTTTCCCGCCGGACACAAGTGGGAGAGTGTGCGCCGGCACATAGAGGAACCGGTGAAGTACATTGTCTGCAACGGCGACGAGGGCGACCCGGGCGCTTTCATGGACCGCTCCATCATGGAGGGCAATCCCCATTCCGTGCTGGAGGGCATGATGATTGCTGGCGCAGCCACCGGGGCCACGGAGGGCTACATCTACGTCCGCGCCGAGTATCCGCTGGCGGTGAAGCGTTTGCAGGTGGCCATCGACAAGGCCTCGGCGGCCGGATTGCTGGGCGACGACATCCTGGGCAGCGGGTTCAGCTTCCATATCCACATCAACCGCGGCGCCGGCGCCTTCGTCTGCGGTGAGGGCAGCGCCCTGACCGCCTCTATCGAAGGTAAGCGGGGTATGCCCCGGGTAAAGCCGCCCCGGACGGTGGATCACGGCCTGTGGGGCAAGCCTACGGTGCTGAACAATGTGGAGACGTTCGCCAACGTGCCGAACATCATCAACAAGGGTGCGGCGTGGTACCGGAGCATCGGCACCGAGGGCAGCGCCGGCACCAAGACCTTCGCCCTGACGGGCAACGTGGTGAATACGGGACTGGTGGAGGTGCCTATGGGCGCCACCCTGCGGGAGATCATCTACGACATCGGCGGTGGCATACCGAACGGAAAGAAGTTCAAGGCCGTGCAGATCGGCGGGCCTTCCGGCGGATGTCTGACCGAGGAGCATCTGGACTACCCTATGGACTTCGACTCGCTGAAGAAGCTGGGGGCCATTATCGGCTCCGGCGGCCTGGTGGTCATGGACGAGGACACCTGCATGGTGGAGGTGGCACGGTTCTTTATGCACTTTACCCAGAACGAGAGCTGCGGCAAGTGCACCCCCTGCCG
>CEAF01059451.1_pt1 | contig 23151 bp, 20 predicted proteins | sample 557431 | NCBI WGS metagenome assembly CEAF01 (sample SAMEA3182068, study PRJEB8094) | gut metagenome | biome: human; feature: gut; material: Stool; isolation source: human stools | place: Canada | collected 2013-11-18 | reverse complement strand
GGCCCTCCGGGCACCGGCAAGACCATGCTGGCCAAGGCTGTGGCCGGCGAGGCCAACGTGCCCTTCTTCTCCATGTCCGGCTCGGAGTTCGTGGAGATGTTCGTGGGCATGGGCGCGTCCAAGGTGCGCGACCTGTTCAAGCAGGCCAAGGAGAAAGCCCCCTGCATCGTGTTCATCGACGAGATCGACGCCATCGGCCAAAAGCGCAGCGGCGGCCAGTACGGCGGCAACGACGAGCGCGAGCAGACGCTGAACCAGCTGCTCACCGAGATGGACGGCTTCGAGGGCAACACCGGCGTCATCATTCTGGCCGCCACCAACCGTCCCGAATCCCTTGATCCGGCCCTGACCCGACCCGGTCGTTTCGACCGCCGTGTACCCGTGGAGCTGCCCGACCTGCTGGGGCGCGAGGCCATTCTGAAGGTACACGCCAAAAAGATCAAGATCGCCGAGGACGTGGACTTCAACAAGATCGCCCGTATGGCCTCCGGTGCCTCCGGCGCCGAGCTGGCCAACATCGTCAACGAGGCCGCCCTCCGCGCCGTCCGTGACGGACGCCGCTTTGCCACCCAGGCCGACCTGGAGGAGAGCATCGAGATAGTCATTGCCGGCTACCAGAAGAAGAACGCCATTATGACCGATCACGAGAAGCATATCGTGGCCTACCACGAGATCGGCCACGCGCTGGTGGCGGCCAAGCAGACCAATTCCGCCCCGGTGCAGAAGATCACCATCGTGCCCCGCACTTCCGGTGCTCTGGGCTATACCATGCAGGTGGAGGAGGGCAACCACTACCTGATGTCTCAGGAGGAAATGGAGAACAAGATCGCCACCCTCACCGGCGGCCGCGCCGCCGAGGAGACGGTGTTCGGCACCATCACCACCGGTGCCAGCAACGACATCGAGCAGGCCACCAAGCTGGCCCGCGCCATGATCACCCGCTACGGCATGAGCAGGGACTTCGACATGGTGGCCATGGAGACGGTGCAGAACCAATATCTGGGCGGCGACACGTCTCTGGCCTGCTCCGCCGAGACCCAGGCGAAGATCGACCAGCAGGTGGTGGCACTGGTGAAGCAGCAGCACGAGAAGGCGCTGAAGCTCCTCACCGACAACCGCGCCAAGCTGGACGAGCTGGCCGCCTTCCTGTACGAGAAGGAGACCATCACCGGCGACGAGTTCATGGAGATCCTGAACAAAAAATAAGCGAAACGCCCCCGGCATCGCCGGGGGCGTCCATCGGAGGAATACCGCATGAAGTTCATCACGACACTGGCCGTCACCTTCTTCGCCGGTATGGGCGCGGGACTGGGCACCGGCTTTGCGGGCATGAGCGCCGCGGCGGTCATCAGTCCCATGCTCATCACATTTCTGGGCATGGACCCCTACATGGCGGTAGGCATCGCTCTGGCCTCCGACGTGCTGGCCAGCGCCGTCTCCGCCTACACCTACCACAAAAACAAGAACCTGGACATCCGGAACGGCATCATTATGATGGTCACCGTGCTTCTGTTCACCGTGGCAGGCAGCTACATCGCCAGCCTGGTGCCCTCCCGCACCATGGGAAGCTTCTCCGTGATCATGACGTCCCTGCTGGGCGTCAAGTTCATCGTCCGTCCCGTTATGACCACCAAGGAGGCCATGCTGGGTGTCTCCGCCAAAAAGCGTGCCGTCCAGTCCGTGGTCTGCGGCATCGTCATTGGCTTCATCTGTGGCTTTGTGGGCGCAGGCGGCGGCATGATGATGCTGCTGATCCTGACCACGGTGCTGGGCTACGAGCTGAAGACAGCCGTGGGCACCAGCGTGTTCATTATGGCCTTCACCGCCCTGACCGGCGCCATTTCCCATTTCACCATCGGCGGCGCGCCGGACTGGACCGTGCTGGCGCTGTGCGTGGTGTTCACCCTGATCTGGGCCCGCATCGCCGCAGTATTTGCCAACAAGGCCGAACCCAAAACGCTGAACCGCGCCACCGGCGTGGTGCTGGTGATCCTCGGCGCCGCCATCATGACCTTCAACCTGCTGAAGTGACCGCTGAAATATGACAAGACCGCCTCCGGCACTGCCGGAGGCGGTCTTTCCTTCACTTATTCTGCTCATACAGCACGGCCAGACCCCGCAGGATCAGGTCCGCGGCCATATGCATCTCGTGCCGGCACGCCGGCGCGATCACCGGCGCGATGCCGCCGGTGGCCACCACTGTGGCCTTTCGGCCAAGCTCGGCCTCCATCCGGTCGATCAGTCCGTCCAGCAGCAGTGCCGAGCCCAGCACGCACCCGCTTTGCATACACGTCAGCGTATCGTCGCCGATGGCCCTCTCCGGCACCGCCAGCGGGATGTCCGGCAGCAGCGCCGTGCCGCCCGCCAGGGACGACAGCGCCAGGTTTGCCCCCGGCAGGATGGCTCCGCCCCGGAACGCTCCCTGCTCATCCAGCACCGTCACCGTGGTGGCGGTACCCATGTCGACCAGCAGCAGCGGCGGCTGATACAGATCCAGCGCGCCCACGGCGGCGGTCAGCAGGTCCGCGCCCAGCGTCTCCGGCCGCTTGATACGCACCGGTACACGGCACCGAACGTTTCCGCCCACCACCAACGGCTCCTTTCCGGTCAGCAGCCGCGCCGCGCCCTGCAGGGCCCGGGTCACCGGCGGCACCACCGAGGAGATGATGACCTGCTCCACCTCCCGCCTGTTCACCTCCGCCAACTCCAGCAGCTGGCTGAGCGCCACGGCATAATCGCCCACGGCGTTGTCCCGCCGTGTGGCGATACGGAAGCTGCGGCGCACCTCGCGCCCCTCCATCAGTCCCACGACCACATGGGTATTTCCCACGTCCAAAGCCAGCAGCATACGCGCGCCTCCCGTCTTATGCGTTGGTCTTGCGGGCAGCCAGCTTGCCCCGGCTGTACATAACCGCCTTGGCGATGGCGGCGCCGGTGATCAGGCACACCGCGCCCTCTACCAGGCCGTTCACGCCCACAAAAGCGATGACGAACAGGAACGCGTTGGCGCTGCCGAGGGCGGCCACAAAGCCCTGGATATACTCTGTGTTGTAGAAGCACAGGCACAGCGTGGTCATAAACAGCACCGTGTTGCACAGCGCACCGATCAGGCCCGCCGCACCGAAGGACCACAGGTTCGTCTTGTCCAGCTTATTCAGGCCCTTGAAGGCCACGCCGCACAGCCAGCCCGCCAGAATACGGGTGGGCACGCACACCAGGAACGTGTAGATGGGGTTGATACCCAGCAGCACCGCGCCGAACTGGCTCCTGCCGAAGCATTCCCAGAAGCTGATGCAGCCGAACACGCCGCCCAGAATGGCGCCGCTGGCCGGCCCCATGACAATGGCGCCCACGATCACCGGCACCATCAGCAGGGTGATCTCCAGCCCCGGCATCTTGATCATGCCCAGACCCGTGACCTCCAGCAGCAGCATAATGGCCACCAGCACGGAAATGCGCACCAGGTCATGCACGGTGTATTTCCCGCGCTTCGTTTCGTTATTCATATTGTTACCTCCTGCTGCCGCCTCCGTCCAGCAGAGTGCGGCGCTCGCACGTATGATACCACATTTTCGCGTTTTTGCAATAGCTGATTTCAAAAAAGTACCCCCGGCTTCGCCGGGGGTACTGGTCGTATGCCGCACGATCGGTCCGGCGAAGCCGGGGTACTGGCTGTGCGCCGCCGTATAGGCCGGTCAGCGCTTCCTTCTCCGCATCCAGGCCATGCCGCCCACGGACGCCAGCGCCATGCTCACGTAGGCCCCGATGCCCGCGTCGAACGTGGTGGGACTGTCCACCCCGCCGATGGTGAAGTTCATCGTCACGTTGCCCGCGTCGGACAGAATGGTCACCGTGTGCCTGCCGTCCTTCAGCGTCCGCAGATACACCGCCTTCAGATAGACCTCGATGCCGCCGTTGTCCTCGGCGACGTAGTTGGCCGCGGCGATGGTCCTGCCGTCCACCTGCACGCCCTTAAAGCCGCTGAACGCCGCCGTGCTGCGGAACGTCAGCCCGTAGATGCCGGAGGTGTAATCCGTGGCGCTCTTGGCGGCATCAGCCGTCTTCACCGCGGAAATTCCGGGCGTGGACGCGCCGCCGTAGTAGTAGTACCCGCCGCCGGAGCTGCTCTGCGCCGCCGTGCTGATCACAAACGGCGAAAAGCTGCTGGTCTTGAAGCAGATGCCCCACTCTGTGTAGGTGCCCTCAAGGGTCTCCGGTGCCATACCGTCGCCGCTCACATAGTGGTCGATCCGCGCCTTGCGCCCGCTGTTGATCAGCCGCTGCGCCTCTGCGTCAGTGATCTTCAGATAGCTGTACGGCAGATAGACCGTATATTCGCCGTTCCACTCGCTATGTCCACTCACCCGCAGGCGGAAGTACCACTTCTGGCCGTTGCCGCCCTCCTGGGGATAGCGCTCGCACCAGAACTTGCCGCCATCGGGGCCCACCGCAAAGGGTTCGCTATATTTTCTGTTCTCTTCCGGCCCACTCGCAGTCATATCCGTCTGCGTTGTCGCCACAAACGGGTCGTTCCGGCCATAGGCGAATGTGTAGCCCAGAACCTTGTCCTGCGCGTCCACCCACTCGATGACCTTGCCGCGGTACGCCTGCGTAAAGGCAAAGTACACCGTCACGCCCCCATGCGTCACACTGTTCGTTGCCACAAAGGGAATGGTACGGGCGATATTATCCTCCGTCGCTTTGTAATCAAAGATCTGATCCGACTTATTGCTATCCTCTCGCTCTTTTTGGAATCCCTTTAATATGTCCTTAAACCAATCACTCGTACTGTCGGCAGGATCAGCATTTGTCTGGAAAGGATGTACATGGAACCGTGCAACTTTCGTCTTATCAATTCCTTCGCCCGGCTCTATCACCATTCCCTGTTCCAACTGCTCTGCGGTAGGCATAGGCTTGCTGCTGTCAAAAGTAGTGTGAAACCCGCCCGTTACCGAGTCATAAACCACATCCACAGAACTGCCACTGACATCGCTGATATCTTGCTGCGCATCGTTTGCCGATTGGAATGCAACAATAGTCGTTCTCCCGTTATTCAGTTCTTTATATGCCTCATTCAGTTCATTCTTCACTACCGCACTATTCTCTCCGATATAGAGGGTAAACGTCTCTGCATACTGGTCAGAATTAGATGTCCAAGTCAGCGTAAACTGTCTGGTCGTCACCACTCCCGATGTATTTTGACCATTTGATTGCGGGAAAAAGCGGTCACAAATCCAGGTATCGCCGCCATTGTTTACCGGGTTTCCGTTCACCGCCGCCAGCTTGTACCCCGCGATAGGCGTTGCCACCGTCAATGTGCCGATAACATTAGACCAGTCGTTGTTTGCCGCAAACTTGTCTGCCAGCGTGCCCTCCGCTGGCCGTACCACCAGCCGTTCCTTTTCACGGACAACACGCCACGTGTTCTCTCCGTTCAGCGTATAGCTTACGCGCTTCTCGTCCTGCACATTTACGGCGGGCAGCACCTCTTCACCCATGCCGGCTTCCGCCTCATAGGTAAACTGATCCACAATGCGGATACGCATGGTCAGCAAGTGTTTGACTGGTGCCCCCTCTTTCGCGCTGCTGGCATTATTCCACACAGACAGCGCCATCATCTCGCCATAGTTCTCGATAGCATTGACGGTCATCACGCCATTCTGCTGGTTCACTGCCGCCAGTCCCAAACTATTGTAGTGCGTGGTCGCCTTGCCGCTGTTTTTCAAAGTTTCTTCGTTAGCAGCCCACACTTGCCAGTAGCCGCTGCCGCCATTGCCAAAGGCAGAGCCATGATAGTTCGCTCCGGTCTTGTTTCGGAACACGATCCCGTAGGTGATATCGCCGTCATCGCTGGCACTGGCCGCTTCCAGCCAGTGTGCCCTGTCTCCCGCCCGTACTTCCACGGTCAGAACACCCACATTGTCAATAATGCTATAATTGTAATCGTAGTCCTTATAGCGTTCCAACTGTGACGGAAATGCCACTGCGAAATCATCGCCCAGCACCGGCGCTGTGAACCCCGCTTCGAGCATCGCCTCTACCACACCGTCCTTCGGCATTGTAACGGGGGTTACCCGGCTACTGTTGCTGCTTTCAGAAAAATACAGCATCCTCTCAAGATGCCACATTCTCCGAGAGAACGTCCACTGCTCATCGTCCGCGCAAATACGCAGATTATTCAGAATAGACTTTGCTTCCTGTGACAGGTTTTTATACGCAGTGATTGCCGCCCTGACTTTCTGCGCCTCCACAAAACGGCCCTTGTTGTCAATGCTCACGCCCCTAAAGGATATATCGCTTTCGTATTCGCTCGTATAGGTATACTCCATATACCCATTCTGGCCCAAAAAAACCTTTGCCTCTTCGTTTGGCTGCCCGTTTCCGGGCAGATTGCTCACATCTGTAACATTACCCGTAGACGGGGGAGGCCCGCCGGGATTATTGCCGCCACCCTGGCTGCCATTCAGCTGTTCGTTGTACTGCTGTATCAACTGCCAGAAAGATATCCCCCTCGGTCCAACACCGGGGCCTCCGTCTTGATATATCTCCAATTCGTTCAAGTATATCTGCGCCATTGGAGAAAGGTTATTATAATCCGTGATGGCCTGCTGTGCCTTGTCTCTATTTTTAAAGCTATTGTTCTCATAGATATCTTTATTATAGGTCACAGTGCCACGCGTTTCTTCGTTGAATGTTTCCGTTCCGCATTCAAAATACTTTTTGAAATAGGTCACAGCACTATTCGCCATATCCTGTGCGGTACTATTGGGCCCATCTCCCTTAATATACTCACCATTCTTGTACGGATAAGTCGAATCCTCACCACCGTTGATCCTCAGCTTATCTATACCCTGCACTTTGCCCGTTTCGGTACTCTGCAATACCAGACGCTCTGCCGCAGCCTTGTATATATTCATCAGCCAACCGAAGTCAACACCATCGGTTCTGCCACAATTATTGCCATATTGCACTATATAGCTGTTAAGCACCGCTTTGATGGTAGTTTTCGAGCCATTCGCAATGGGGGCTTCGTAATTGTCTACTATCCCCTTGACTCTTGTTTTATCTCCCTCTGTTACAAAGAACAAGTCATACCTAAAGCGGACATCTGTAATAACAAGGAAAAATTTTCCATTATTTGTTACTACCGCAAAATTCGTTTGCAAGAAGTTCTTTGCTGCTTCTTTAGCCGCACCTCTCTCGCTCTCTGCAACGTCCTCAAGTGTAAGCGCGTCCACTCCCGCCAGCACCGTCTCCATCGTATACGTCTCGTTGCCGGTCTGGACGTCCTCACTCTCCCCATTCGTTTCCGCGATGGCGCTCGTACACAGCCCCAGCGCCATCACCAGCGCCAGCAGCAAACTGACCACTTTTTTCATCATACGTTCCTCTCCTTTCCCGCCAAGAGAGTTCGTTTCAGCCCACTGAAACGTTGAAAGGGAGTATACTCCCTTGGCGGCACATAATTACTCCTTCTTTATACCACTTTACCGTCTTTGAAACAATATGCTGGCAGGGAATACTCCTTTTTTGGCTTAAAGGTGCAAAAACAGCCGGGCTTTTTGTGCAAAAGTCCGGCTGCTTTCGGTTATTCCGCCATGGGCTGTACGCCGCCCGTGGGCAGTATGGGCCGGCTGATGGGAACGCTCCCCAGCATCAGCTGGTACTCACCGTCCAGCATCAGCTGCACCTGCGTCACATCCTCCAGTGAGCACAGCGAGTCCACCAGCCCCTGTATCATGCGGTTCTGCGCCTCCGCGTCCTCCGGCAGCAGCGCCGCCACGCTCCCCGGCAGGTTCAGGTAGCATATCCCCTCCTCCGTGCTGGCGTTCAGGGCCGTAAAGCCCTCCGGCAGCAGCGGGTACAGGTCCGCGTAGCTGTCCAGCGGCCGTTCCGTCAGTGCCTTCACCACCGCCTGAGCCACCGTCTCCCCCTCGTACACCGTCAGCCGGCGCTCCTCGCCCACCAGCGTACCGCCGCCGTCCGGGAAGTACAGCTGCACCTTCACCGTCCGCACCACATCGTCCGGGCTGGTCAGCAGCACCTCCTCTGAGGTGTACACCTCGCTGGTCCGGTCCGCAGGCAGCTCGCCCGCCACCGTCAGCCGCACGGCGTAAATGCCGTCCAGCTGCATCAGCGACAGCGTGATGCAGTAGTCCGCGATGGTCCGGTCAATACCGATCAGCTGGTCGTATTCGCTGCTCATGTCCACCGACACCGTTCCGCCGGTGACGGTACAGCTCAGCAGCTGCGTCCCCACGGGTATGGGCGCGATAAATCCCTCCGCCGTGCAGCCGCCCAGCAGCAGCTCCATGATGTACTGCGCCTGCTGCTGGCGTCCCCGGTCCCCGGCGGTGATGTCCGCCCAGGGGATGGCGATGCCCTGCACGGCGTCGCCGCCACCGGCGGATTTGTTCTGCTCGCTCAGGTCCGCCGGGCAGTACAGCCGCAGGCTCCCGCCGTCCGCCGCCTGCTGCTCGCCGCAGGCGCACAGGCTCGCCGCCAGCGCCGCCGCCAGCAGCAGGGAAATGATACGCTTTTTCATGCCTCCTCCCCCCTTTCCGCCAGCGGCAGGTACACGGTGAACACCGTGCCCACGCCGTTTGCGCCGTGGCCGGCGGAGATGGTACCGCCCCGGTTCTCGATGGTGTCCTTCACGATGGACAGCCCCAGTCCCGTGCCGCCCACCTCCCGCGAGCGCATCTTATCCACCCGGTAGAACCGGTCAAAAATATGCGGCAGGTCCTCGTTCGGTATACCGATTCCGTTGTCGCTGACCGTCAGCACCACCTTGTCCCCATCCACATGGGCCTCCGCCCGGACGAAGCCGCCCTCGGCGGCGGAGTACTTGATGGCGTTCTCCATCAGGTTATAGAGGATCTGATGTACATCGTCGTCGGTGGCCAGCGCCACGGCATCCTCGTCCGCCGCGCCGGATACGGTCACGCCCTTCTCCTGGGCCACCATGGTCAGCATACGCTCCACGCGCTCCAGCACCGGCCCCACCGCCACGGGATAGGGCTGCTGCACCACGCCGCTGTCCAGCCGCGTCAGCCGCAGCAGGTTCTCGGTAATGCGGCTCAGCCGTTCCGCCTCCCGCCCGATGTCGGTGACGAACTCCTTTGTGGTCTCCTCGTCCATGTGGTCCGTCTGCAGGATGGAGTCCGTCAGCAGCCGTATGCCCGCCAACGGCGTTTTCAGCTCGTGGCTGGCGTCGGAGACGAACCGCCGCCGGGCGTTCTCCGTGGTCTGCAATCGGTCGGTCAGGCTGTTGAATTCCGCCGCGATCTGGGCGATCTCGTCGGTGCCGCTGGCGTCAGCCCGGTGGCTGTACGCGCCCTCACGCACCTTGCGGATGGCCTGCAAAAGCCCGCTGATCTGCCGGGTCAGCATCTGGCTGAGCACGATGCTCAGCCCCGCCACCAGCAGGGCGATCAGCAGCGAGATAATGAGCAGGTTGTGCCGGAACGTCTCCAGCAGCTCCGACTGCTCCGTGTCGTAGTCATAGGCGTACACCGCGCCCACGATCTGGTTGTGATACACCACAGGCGTGGCCACGCGGCTCAAAAACGCCGTGCCGTCGTAGCTGCAATAGCTGGCGTCCTGTCCCCGCAGGGCCACCGCCACCACGGAGTACAGCGCGTATTCGCCCACGGCGTTGCTGCCCTGCCGGGTGTCGTACAGCACCAGTCCCGCGCTGTTGGTCACCATGATACGGGCCGCGCCGGACTCGTCCAGGCCCTCCAGCGCCGCCTGCACGTTCTCCACCGTCAGCTTCTCCAAGCCCATCATCGCCGACTCGATGACCTTCGCGGTGCTCTTCAGGTTGTTCTGGTTGGAGGTCACCATCATGTTCTGGCTCACCAGCAGCGGATAGGAGTTCAGCAGGATCAGCACCGCCGCGATGACCAGGATATAGCTCAGGCTGAACTTCAGCTGCAGCGTCGCCTTGCCCCGCAGCTTGCGTATACCAAGGCCCAGGCGCTGCCGCATAGTCTGCGCCTGCGGGGTCTGGTCCGTATTTGCTGCCGCCGTGTCACACGGTGGGCTGTTCTTCTCCCTTAAAATAGTAACCAACTCCCCACTTCGTCATAATGTATACCGGGTTGGCGGGGTCCGGCTCCAGCTTTTCCCGCAGCCGTCGGATGTGCACGTCCACCGTCCGATAATCTCCGGCGTAGGAATACCCCCACACCAGGTCCATCAGGCTCTCCCGGCTGTACACCCGCCGGGGGTTTTTCATCAGCAGCTCGATCAGGTCATACTCCTTTGCGGTCAGGTCGATGGTCTTTCCGTCCCGCAGGGCCACCCGCTGCTCCGTGTCCAGGCTCAGGTCGCCCACGGTCAGCAGCGGCGTGCGCTGGCGGCTCTGGGCCGCCTGGTTCCCGTTCATGGACCGCCGCAGCAGCGCCCGGATGCGTGCCTTCAGCTCCAGAATGTTAAAGGGCTTCGTCACATAGTCGTCCGCGCCGCAGGCAAAGCCCATCAGCTTGTCACTGTCCTCGCTGCGGGCGGTCAGCATGATGACGGGCACATCGGAAAACTCCCGTATCTTCATGCAGGCGTCGCTGCCGGACAGGCCGGGCATCATCACGTCCATGACGATCAGGTCGAAGTTCTCCTTCTTCTCCAGCTCCACGGCGGCCGCGCCGTCATAGGCGGTCATCACCTCATACCCCTCGTTCTCCAGATTGAACTTCATGCCCTTCACCAGCAGCTTCTCGTCGTCTACCACCAATATCTTCATTCCTGCGTATCCTCCGTTATGATGTGATCTTGTATGCTCTCCACGATGGCCTGTCCGATTCCCTCCACCCGCGTCAGGTCCTCCGCGCCGGTATAGGGTCCGTTGGCCTCCCGTTCGTCCACGATCCGCTGGGCCAGCACCGGGCCGATCCCCGGCAGGCCGTCCAGCTCCTCCGCGCTGGCGGTGTTGATGTTCACCTTCAGCAGCGCGGGCGCAGCCTCCTCCGGCGGCACGGCGCTGATGTCATAGCCGCCCCGCACCTGCCGCGGCGTCAGCAGCCACGTCAGTGCCATCGCCAGGACGAACAGCACCGTCAGTCCCAGCAGGAACACGTCCGTCTTTGTCAATTTTATCCGCTTTCCCACAGTTGACTACCCCGCCTCTTTTGCTTATAATAGGTCATGGACATACCGGCCCCATGCTCCGGACGGGGCCGTCCCCCTATATTATAGCATACATGGAGAAAAAGTCACATGAAAATCCGTCGTTTTATTGCTGTTTTTTTATCCGCCCTGATTTTATGCGGAGTTCTGACCGTTCCCGCCGCCGCGCTGGAGGATCCGGCCATCCGTGCCAAGGCCGCGCTGCTGGTGGAGGCCGAGACCGGCACGATACTCTATGACAAAAATATCCACGATGAGCTGTCCATTGCCAGCACCACCAAGATCATGTCCGCCCTGCTGATCTTCGAGGCCATCGACCGGGGTGAGCTGCGGCTGGACCAGCAGGTCACCGCCACTGCCACCGCCCTGCGCGGCCTGCCGGAGGACGGCAGCACCGCCGACATCGTGGAGGGTGAAACGCTGACGGTGGAGCAGCTGCTGTACTGTATGCTGGTCATCTCCGCCAACGAGACGTGCAACATCCTGGGCGAAACGCTGTGCGGCAGCGTAGATGCCTTTGTGGCGCGCATGAACCAGCGCGCCCAGGAGCTGGGGTGCAAAAACACCCACTTCGCCAACACCACCGGCCTGACCCAGTCCGGCCACTACTCCTCCGCCTACGATCTGTATCTCATCACCCGCGAAGCCATAAAGCACGAGGACTTTATGACCATGGTGAACACCAAGTCCTATGAGATACCTCCCACCAACAAGACCGAGGAGGAGCGCGTGCTCCACAGCACCAACGCTCTGATCTCCAACTGGCGGCTGGCCGGGTACCTGTACTCCGGCGCCCAGGGCATTAAGACCGGCAGCACCGATGCCGCCGGCCAGTGCCTTGTCTCCTCCGCTGTCCGCGGCAGCCGCACGCTCATCAGCGTGGTGCTGGGCGCGGAGAAGGTCGAAAAGGAGAACGGCTCCGGCTACATCGTGGAGAGCTTTACCGAGACGGCCCGTCTGTTCGACTGGGGCTTTGACAACTTTGCCCCCCAGCAGGTGCTGGATGAGAATGAGCTGATCCAGGAGGTCCCTGTGGCCCTGAGCAAGCAGGTCTCCACCGTGGCCGTCCACCCGGCGGAGAGCGCCGACGCCATGCTGCCCAAGGATCTGGACGTCAGTGCCCTGACCCGCACCGTCACGCTGGATAACGAGACGGCGCTGGCCCCCATCGCCGCCGGCGACCGCCTGGGCGAGATCACCGTCAGCTACGGCGACACCACCTACGTCACCGTACCCCTGCTGGCCGTGGCCGACGTGTCCGCCAGCCGCTTCCTGTCCCTGCGCCACGCCATCGGCGAATTCTTCTCCCAGCGCTCCGCCCGCATCGCCGTTCTGGCGCTGGTGGTGCTGGTCGCCGCCCTGGTTCTGTGGTTCCGGTTCTACGGCCGCAACCGCCGCTACGGCAAGCCCGGCAGCAAGCAGTACCGCCACCACTCCTACCGCGGCCGCCGTTACTGATATGGCGCCTATCCGTATACTCTACGAGGACCCGTATCTGGTCCTCTGCGTCAAGCCCGTGGGCGTCCTGTCGGAGGACAGCCCCTCCGGTGCCTGTATGCCCGGCCTGCTGCGCGAGCACTACCGCGCCCTGGGGCAGAACGACTATATCGCCACCGTCCACCGGCTGGACCGGCTGGTGGGCGGCGTTATGCTGTTCTCCCGCCGCCGGGACGTCACCGGAAAGCTCACCGCCGCCGTGGCAGAGCACCGCGTCACCAAGGAATACCTGGCCGTCCTCCGGGGCACGCCGGCACAGGACGAAGCCACCCTCACCGACCTGCTGTTCCGCGACGCCGCCCACAACAAAAGCTACGTGGTCAAGCGTATGCGGAAGGGCGTCCGCCAGGCGTCCCTCAGCTACACCGTCCAGGGCAAAGCGGACGGCCTGGCGCTGGTGCGCGTGCAGCTGCACACCGGCCGCACCCACCAGATCCGGGTGCAGTTCTCCTCCCGCGGCCTCCCCCTGATGGGGGATATCCGCTATGGCAGCAAGGCCGACTGCTCCCCCGCCCTGTGGTCCACGCGGCTGGCGCTGACACACCCCGTCACCGGCAAGCCCATCGACGTTGCCTGTCCCCCGCCGGATGCCTGGCCCTGGAATTTGTTTGCATGAAAAAAGACCGCCCTCCGGCGGTCTTTTTTGCTGTGCAGCGCACAGAAAATAAAAGCGGTCCGTTGCTCATACATGAAGCTCTATGCCAGTAAATGCCCGATTTCCACAAACAGACACCCCAGTCCAAAGAAAAACGCCAGGATGGCTGTGGCGTACAGCCAGAACCGCCCCGCCCCCAGCCTGGGATAGTCCAAAAACGGATAGGGGTACAGTTGGCCGGTGCGTCCGATAGGCTTGCCGGTCCCGGCCCGCAGCATGGCAAAGGCAAAATACGCCAGCGGCAGCACCAGCCACCAGACGGCGTGCCCCACCGTCAGCCCTGCCTTATCCTGCCACAGCAGCCATTGCAGCACCGTCAGCCCCGGCGTAATAAAGTGTACGCAGACATTCCCGAAGGAAAAGCGCCCCTTCAGCCAGCTCTCATCGTCCCGCCGGTGGGCGGTCGGCAGCAGCACAAAGGCGTAGATCAGGTGCGTCACATAGATGCACAGCGTCATACTCAGCGCCACGCCCGGGGAACTGAGCCACCGGAACGCGCCGCAATGGGGGTCATGCCCGCTGGCGCCCAGCGCCAGCTCATAGAGCAGTATCAGCAGATTGCTCAGGTGTGTGTAGTACACGAAAAAACCGGCGCGGATACAGTGCTTCTCCGGCAGCCACGCCTTTTTGTACAGTCCGATGGCGGTGACCAGCACGATCACCAGCGCCGACAGCCGCAGCACGGTCATCCCTCCCGCAGCGCCTTCAGCAGTGCGATCTCCCGTGCGTAGCCCGGCAGCTCGTTGGGCGTCTCCAGCACGAAGGGCAGCCCCTGCAGCGCCGGATGGCGCACCACCCGGCCCAGCGCCTCCGCACCCAGGCAGCCCTCGCCGATGCGGGCATGGCGATCCTTGTGGGCGCCCCGCGGGTTCAGACTGTCGTTGACGTGGACGGCTCTCAGCCGGTCAAGGCCGATGACCCGGTCAAATTCCGCCAGCACCCCGTCCAAGTCGTCCGCGATGTCGTACCCCGCGTCGGACACATGGCAGGTGTCCAGACACACCCCCAGCTTATCCGACAGTGCCACCCGGTCGATGATCTCCCGCAGCTCCTCGAAGCGGCTGCCCACCTCACTGCCCTTGCCGGACATGGTCTCCAGCAGGACGGTGGTGTGGATATCCGGCGTAAGGATGGCGTTCAGCGTCTCCGCGATCTGGGCAATACCCGTCTCCATACCCTGCCCGGTGTGGCTGCCGGGATGGAAGTTGTACACGTTCCCCGGCAGGTGCTCCATCCGCTTCAGGTCGTCCGCAAGCGTCATGCGGGCAAACTCCCGGGTGTGCTCATCCTTGGAGCAGGGATTGATGGTATACGGCGCGTGGGCCACCAGCGTGCCGAATTCGTTTTCCGCCGCCAGCGCCAGGAACGCCGCCACATCCGCCGGGTCGATGGCCTTGGCCTTGCTGCCCCGGGGATTGCGGGTGAAAAATTGAAACGTGTTGGCCCCGATGGACAGGGCCGTCCTGCCCATGGCCAAAAAGCCGTCTGAGGCGGACAGATGACACCCGATATAGAACATGGCCTTCACTCCCTTCACAGCCGCAGGGTGGACACATCAGCCCTGCCGTTTTCGATGGTCAGCACGCCGCAGGTAGGATGCAGTGGATCCCCTGCCGCGCCGGGGTTCAGCGTCAGCAGTGAGCCGTCGTTGTCCACCAGCGGCACATGGGTATGTCCGAACAGCAGCACCTGTGCACCGTACTCCTTCGCCGCGTACATGGCGGCCATAGGCGAACGCTTCACGTTCCGCGTGTGCCCGTGCAGCGCAAAGATCCGCACGCCGCCGATCTCCAGCAGCCGTTCCGGCTGGTCGCAGCTGCCCCAATCACAGTTGCCCGGCACGCCCTCCATAGGCAGCGCCGGGAACCGCGCCCGCAGGGCCGTCAGGTCCCGCTGGCAGTCCCCCAGGTGCAGCACCCGGTCCGGCGCTGTCAGCTCCACCGCGCGGGCCATATTATCCACATTCCCGTGGGAATCGGAAAGTACCAGAATTCTCATAATTGCCTCACAAATGTATCCTATTTGTGACGTATTATACCACGTCCACCTTGCAAACTCAACGCCTTTGCGGTATCATAAAAGCAACAAAAGTTCGGAGGTGCTCAATATGGTGGGCGGCGTGATGGAGCTGGATCTCCACGGCATGAATACGTACCAGGCGCAGATCGCCATCGACGCGGCGCTGCGCCGCTGCGGCGGCGGTGTCTACCGCCTGCGCCTCATCCACGGCTACCGGGGCGGCACCGCCATCCGGGATATGCTGTGGATGGTGTACAACAAGCGCAGTCAAGTGAAACGACTTGTCAGCATAAGCGAGGGCGTCACCGAGCTGGTCCTGCGCGAGTATTAAGGAGGGACCCCCATGAAGCTGGCACAAATTCAAATGCATGTCACCGCCGACAAAGCCGCCAACCTCCGCCACGCGGAAGACCTGCTGCGCTCCGCCCGCGGCGCCGACATGGCCATCCTGCCGGAGATGTTCTGCTGCCCCTACGACAACGCCTGCTTCCGTGCCTACGGCGAGCCTGAGGGCGGTCCGGCGTATCAGATGCTTTCCCGCGCCGCGCGGGAGCTAAACCTCTGGCTGGTAGGCGGTTCCCTCCCCGAGCTGGACGGTGACAAGATCTATAACACCGCCTACGTCTTTGATCCGCAGGGCCTCTGCGTGGCCCGCCACCGAAAAATGCACCTGTTCGATATCGATGTGCAGGGCGGCCAGTCCTTCCGCGAGTCCGCCACCCTGTCGCCGGGGAACGACATCACCCTCTTCGACACACCCTATGGCAGAATAGGCCTGTGCATCTGCTTCGACCTTCGGTTCGAGGAGCTGTGCCGCCTCATGGCTCTGGAGGGTGCCCGGGTCTTGCTGGCCCCGGCGGCCTTCAACATGACCACCGGCCCCGCCCACTGGGAACTGCTCCTGCGTCAGCGTGCGGTAGATAACCAGTGCTTCACCGTGGGTGCCGCCCCCGCCCGGGACGAGGCCGCCTCCTATGTGGCCTGGGGACACTCTCTGGTCTGCGACCCCTGGGGCACGGTGCTGCATGAATGCGGCAGCGGCGAGGAAACCGCCGTCGTCGACCTGGATCTCTCCCGGGTGGATGCTGTCCGGCAGCAGCTGCCCATCCTCTCCGCCCGCCGGACGGATATATACGATATCCGCCGGAGGTAGGTCTGCTATCGATTTCTCAGATAGCCAGATGGCGCAATTTTTTAAAATACTCGTTGACAAAAGTTTCCTTTTACGATACCATACGATTTGTGGATGCCCGCGCTGTCCTCGCAGCGCGGACATTTTCTGCGCCGCAGGCGCTGTTTGGATAGAAAGAAAGGATACCTGCTATGAAAAACCTCAACGAAAAGCGGCCCAGTGGGCTGGCGCTGCTCCCCTTCGCGATGTTCATCGTCATCTACATGGGCGCCGGTATTTACTACCAGGTAAAGGGTATGGAGATGGCCTTTTACCAGTTCCCCTCCGTCACCGCCATGTTCCTGGCGGTGCTGGCGGCCTTTATCATGTTCAAGGGCACCATTAACGAGAAGTTCGACACCTTTGCCAAGGGTGCCGCCAACGTGGACATCCTCACCATGCTGATGATCTACATTCTGGCCGGCGCCTTCGCCAACGTGGCGGCGGTCATGGGCGGCCGCGAATCCACGGTAAATCTGGGCCTGTCCCTGGTGCCGGTGGAATTCCTGGCCGCCGGTCTGTTCGTCATCTCCGCCTTTATGGGCACCGCCACCGGCTCCTCCATGGGTACCGTCACCGCCGTGATCCCCATCGCCGTGGGTATTGCGGAAAAAGGCGGCCTGTCCCTCACCGTGGTCATCGGTGCCGTGGTGGGCGGCGCCATGTTCGGCGACAACCTCTCCATGATCTCCGACACCACCATTGCCGCCACCCGCAGCCAGCGCTGCGAAATGCGCGACAAGTTCCGTGTCAACTTCCTCATCGCTCTGCCGGCGGCACTGATCACCCTGGTCCTCCTGCTGATCTTCGGCCGTCCGGAGACGGTCATGCCTCTGGAGGCCCTGCCCTTCGATCTCATCAAGGTCCTGCCCTACGTGCTGGTGCTGGTCCTGGCCCTGTGCGGGCTCAACGTGTTCCTGGCCCTGACCGTGGGTATCTTCTCCGCCGGTCTGGTGGGCATCTGCTGCGGTGATCTGACCATTGCCGCCTTCGCCCAGAGCGTGTGGGACGGCTTCACCGGCATGAACGAGGTATTCTTCCTGACGCTGCTGTGCGGCGGTATGTCGGAGCTCATCGCCAAAAACGGCGGCATCGCCTGGATCATCCAGAAGCTGCGGAAGGTCATGAAGGGCAACAAGTCCGCCCAGGTCGGCATCGCCGCCATGGTCTCCCTGTGCGACTGCGCCACCGCCAACAACACCGTGGCCATCATCGTGGCCGGCGACATGGCCCGTGACGTGTCCCAGGAGTACAGGGTGGATCCCCGCCGCACCGCCTCCCTGCTGGACATCTTCTCCTGCGTGTTCCAGGGCATCATCCCCTACGGCGCGCAGCTGCTGAGCGCCGCCGCCCTGGCCAACGCCACCGTGACCTCCGACGCCCTGCACACCAGCCCCGCCGCCATCGTGGGCGGTATGTGGTACTGCTGGATCCTGGCCGCCGTGGGCCTTCTGTCCATCTTTGTTCCTTTTGCCGACGGTGTTTGCCGGAAAGACCCGTGGAACTGGGAGTACGGCTGCGCCCAGTCCGCCGTGGCCGCCAAAAAGGCCCTGCTGGAAAAGGAAGCGGAGGACATCTCCGCCCAATAACGCTCCCTGTCTTTGCCGCCGCGGCACACCCCCCTGGCCGCGGCGGCACTTTTTTGTCAAAATATACGGTACCTCCCACCCGCCCGGAGAAATTTCCTTCTGCGATATTCACAAATTATGGTTGCAATTTTTGTGCAAATAGTGTAGTATAATTCGCAAGAAATCCGCATGGAACACAAGGAAACGGAGGAAAATGCAATGAAGAAATATACAGACATGAGCCTTCAGGAGCGTCAGGCCGAATACGCCGCCGTGCAGGTGGAATACGAAAAGCTCAAGGCCATGGGCCTCAGCCTGAATATGGCCCGGGGCAAGCCCGGCAAGGCCCAGCTGGACCTGGTCACACCCATTTTCGGTCTGTTGACGAAGCCGGAGGATTTCGTCTCCGACGGCATCGACGTCCGCAACTACGGCGAGGTGGCGGGTATCCCCGCGGCCAGAAGGCTGTTTGCGGACATTCTGGGCTGCAAGCCCGAGCAGGTGTTCGTGGGCGGCAACGCCAGCCTGCAGCTGATGTACGACGCCGTATCCAAGGCTTTCACCAACGGTCTGCTCCACAGCGAAAAGCCCTGGTGCAAGCTGGACAAGGTCAAATGGATCTGCCCGGTGCCCGGCTATGACCGCCACTTCAAGGTCACCGAGAGCTTCGGCGTAGAGATGATCTCCGTCCCCATGACCGCCGACGGCCCCGACATGGACCAGGTAGAGGCCCTCATCAAGGACCCCGCCGTCAAGGGTATGTGGAATGTCCCCAAGTACTCCAACCCCGAGGGCGTGATCTACTCCGCCGCGACCATCGACCGTCTGGCGAAGATGAAGCCCGCCGCCCCCGACTTTATGCTCATGTGGGACAACGCCTACTGCATCCACGAGTTCGACTGCGACTATGTGGAATTCCCCGACATCATCAGCCTGTGCGCGAAGTACGGCAATGCCGACATGGTCTACGAGTTCGCCTCCACCAGCAAGGTCACCTTCCCCGGTGCCGGCGTGGGCGTCATGGCCTCCAGCGCCGACAACATCGCCTACTTCTCCAGGCTCATCAACATCCAGACCATCGGCTTCGACAAGATCAACCAACTGCGCCACGTTCTGTTCCTGAAGGACAAGGCCCACACCCTGGCCCTGATGAAGCAGCACGCCGCCATCCTGGCCCCCAAATTCCACGCGGTGCTGGACGCTCTGGACAAGGAGATCGCCCCGCTGGGCATCGCCGGCTACAAGCGCCCCGTTGGCGGCTACTTTGTCAGCGTGGACGTCATGCCCGGCTGCGCCAAGCGCACCCTGGCCCTGTGCAAGGAGGCCGGCGTCACCATGACCGGTGCCGGTGCCACCTTCCCCTACGGCAAGGACCCCCAGGACAGCAACATCCGCATCGCTCCCTCCCTGCCGCCGGTGGCGGAGCTGGAGCAGGCCATCGCCGTGTTCTGCACCTGCCTGAAGCTGGCCGCCCTGGAAAAGCTGGGCGTGTGAGCTGCAAAACCTCCCGCCGCCCACATAAAACCATCTCCCCCGGTGACGCTTCACACCCCCATATAAAATCCCCCCGGCGAAGCCGGGGGGATTTCTTTTTCTTATTTATGCAGCAGCGGGCTCAGCGGTTTGTAGATCAGGAAGCACAGCGCCACGTCCAGCAATCCCTTGCACAGGGTGAACGGCACGTTGAACACCATCAGGCAGTTCAGCAGCGCGTTGGAGGTCGGCATCTGCGCCACCGTCCCCAGGATCTCCTGATACATCCCCACAATGGCCTCCAGCGGCAGGCCGTACAGCACCACATAGGCGGGATAGACGATGAAATAGTTGATGGGTATGCTGATGACCGCCATGGCGGCGGCCCCGGCCACGGAGCCCCACAGCGCCCCGCCCCGGTTCTTGTGCTTCTTGTAGACGATACCCGCAATAAACGCGAACACCGCGCCCAGCAGGAAATTGGACAGCTCGCCCACGCCGGCGCTGGAGCCGAAGGGCAGGTGCAGCAGGTTCTTCACCAGCTGGATGGCGACGCCGTAGACGGGGCCGAGGGAGAACGTGCCCAGCAGGGCGGGCAGGTCGGAGATGTCCAGCTTGATAAAGGCGGGCATGACGGGGATGGAGAACTCCACGAACTGGAGGACGGCGGCCACCGCCGCCAGCAGGGCGGCCACCGCGATACGATGGGTCTTTTGCTTCTGAGTCATAAAAAAACACTCCTTCTTGATGATAAACACCCGGAAAATTGCCTTCCAAGGTGTACGCATCAAAAAAGAGCATCGCAAAATGCCATACACGCCTTCTCTCATCCAGACTATACTGTCGGTACCGGAATTGCGCCGGTTCCTGCTGCCGCAGCAGCTCGCGGACTATACCGCCGGTGGGGACTTTCACCCCGCCCCGAAGACAAATATGCGGTTGTTTTCGACAAGTATAGTACCACGCCGCCCCGCAGAAGTCAATACCGATTTCCGGCTTTACAGCGGCGCGGTTTTCGTTTACAATATACCGTAAGAAAGGCGGTGAGACCCATGCCCGCACGGCAGATGACCGTATGCTTTTCCGGCTACCGTCCGGAGAAGCTCCCCTGGGGCTATGACGAATGCGATCCCCGCTGCGCCCAGCTGAAGCAGCGCCTGCGCCGGGCGGTCTGCGCCGCCTGTGACGACGGCTTCCGCCACTTCATCTGCGGCATGGCCCGCGGCGTGGACACCTACTGCGCCGAGATCGTCCTGGCCCTGCGTCCCCAATACCCGGACCTGACGCTGGAGGCCGCCATCCCCTGCCCCAGCCAGTGCGGCGGCTGGACGCCGGACCAGCAGGCCCGCTGGCACGCCATCGTGGACCGCTGCGACTTTGAAACGGTGGTCCAGGACCGCTACGGCCCCGGCTGTATGCAGCGCCGCAACCGCTATATGGTGGACCACGCCGCCCGCCTCATCGCCGTGTTCGACGGCCAGGACGGCGGCACTCGCCGCACGGTGGAATACGCCCTCCGTTCCGGCCTCGAGGTCATCTACGTGGACGCGGAATAGTCCCTCGTCCCCGCCGCACCCCTCAAGCCTTCCCCTTGAGGGGAAGGCGCCCCCGCAGGGGGCAGATGAGGTGTAGCCGCCGCAGCGGCTTAGAATTGCCTTCCCCCTGGAGGTCCGCGGTGTTGAATGACAGGCCGGTGGCCTGTCAGATCTGCGGACCGACCGACCCGCAGGGAGACAGGTGGCACGGCGAAGCCGTGACGGATAAGGTGTAGCCGCCGCAGCGGCGTAACCCCTCCAGTCCCAAAAAAGGGAGCACCCCTGCGGGGTGCTCCCTTTCCGTCGTTCTTTATCTCTTTTTCCCGTTGAGCGCCACCATGCCCGTCAGGGACAGGAGCGACAGGGCGGCGTAGAGGGCTACGCCGGGGTCGGCGGTCTTGGGAGAATCCTTGGCATCGTCGGCCTTAGTATCGGTGGTAGGGTAGTAGTAATAGCCGCCGGAGGAGGGAACCTTCTCCCACTTGGCCGTAAGTGTCAATGGGGCGGTGACAGGGGTATCGAAATTATATTTCTCATCGCCCAGATACCAGCCGGTAAAGGTGTGGCCCGACTTGGTGGGGGCGGCGGGGTTGGGTACCTTCTGGCCGCGGAGCACCTTTTCCTCTTTGGCCTGCGCACCGTTGTCTGAGTTGAATTTGACTGTCTCATAGGCACCGTCTTTGATCCTACCGCTGCCGGTCACTGTCCTGTAGAATGTACCGCCACGTATCTCGCCTGTGTTATTTACAGTCGAATGAAATTCGCCTCCCTCAATAATCGATCTGTCGTTTGTCACCGTATCATAGAAGGTTCCGCCATATATAGCACCGCCTCCGTTGGTCACAGGCACATTGAATGTCCCTTTTTCGATGTGGCCGACATTCTGTACCTCACCAATGGAAAACTTACCTCCGCTGATCGTTGCCCAATTCTCCACCTTTCCTTGGAATTCCCCGCCAGAGATTATCCCGGGAGAATCATTACTAACCTTCCCGGTAAATATTCCTTCGCTGATCGTGCTGCAATTACCTACCCAGCAGCTGACCGGAATCGTCGCATTCAAAGTGCCCTCATTGCAAATATCAACCATCTCTTTGTTATCGTTATGCCCGGACAGGCTTCTCACAATGCTGCCGCCATTCAAATTAAATATTCTCGCATTATGCACTCCGCCGCTGGCAGTAGTACTTCTGTATATACAATTCCTGATACAGCTGCTCCCACTCATAGTAAAGGTACCTGCATTGTATACACCGCCGCCGCATCTGGCATTACAACCCTCGATCAAGCTGCTGCCACTCATGGTGAACGTACCACCCGCAGCCACGTACACACCGCCGCCGTCAGAAAAGACATAGCACCCCTTGATGCTGCCGCCGTACATGTTGAAGGTGCATTGGTCCGATACATATACGCCGCCACCATTAGCATTATAGGCATTTCTAATTCCCACGATACTGCCGCCGTACATTTCGAGTTTACCCTTAAGGATTTTTATACCACACGGATTGATGATGATGCTGCTACCAGCATCGCCATAGATCACGCCACCTGTTACAGTCACTATACCATCGCCTGTGGCATTGTCAGCAGCTTTTGTCCATCCTGTTTCACCCGCATTAAATCTGTGCTGAAGGTTTCCCGTGTTGCTGTCGATCAACGTCAGTGTTGCGTCCGACCGTATTACAACCATGTCATATTCATACGTGTGCATTCGGGTCAGCATATGTCCGTCCATATCCAGCGTAACCGCTTTCTCAATATACAGCGACGAAGTAAGAGTAATATCCTGCGTCATCCTAACGGATTTGCCATCCGCCACAGCCGTTTTCAATGTTGTCTCGTCGGTCACCTCCGTAAACGTCTCCTGCGTTGTCCCAGAGTTTCTCTCCCCCTCGGCAGTGTCAGCCCAAGCGGTGCACACCAGGGGATTTGTTACATCCCCCGATGTAACAAAAGCTGCCCATATGGGCAGCGCGCATACCAATACCAGGGTCATCAGGATGGGGAGCAGTCGTCTCTTCATGGCGGTTCCTCCTTCTATGGCTCACATATTTCTCTCCCGGGCCTGTGTGCCGCAAAATTTCTTGTTGGGAAAGTTTT
>CEAF01025852.1_pt1 | contig 23254 bp, 22 predicted proteins | sample 557431 | NCBI WGS metagenome assembly CEAF01 (sample SAMEA3182068, study PRJEB8094) | gut metagenome | biome: human; feature: gut; material: Stool; isolation source: human stools | place: Canada | collected 2013-11-18 | reverse complement strand
GTCTGACGGGCTATTTCGCTACCGGACATTGATAGCGCGTAGTGTTTGATAATGATGTCCTTGTAATCCAACTGCATACATTATCCTCCTAAAAATGATGTATTCACCATCCCTGAGATGGCTACTATCATTATAAGGATTAGATTGCACAGACTGGTAGCAATTCGGCTGTTCAGAAACGGAATGCGACCGTTTTGCTCCGCAAATCCGGCCGTTTAGCTTCGCAATATGCAATCTTTGTTCTATATACTGATACTTTATCGCACCTTTGACTGAGTACTCCGAAAAACCGATTTTCGATTTCTTCCGAAAGGTTCAGACCACTTGCATAAGAAAATATAATAGGGACTACATACATCATACTATTCATAAAGACAGCAATACTAGCCCAATATAACAGGCTTTGTTCTTCTGCCGCATATGGGTCAGTCAAAAAAATACTGTTCAGTGCCAGAAGAATTGGTATAATTAATAACGGTATTGATAACATATAAATTCTTCTTTTTTTATATTTATATAACTCTGCCCTTATCCCATTCATACGTTTGCATCACCTCTATTCATCAGATACAGGGAGGGAATTATACGATAATCAATATGATTCCCAATGACATGTGAATTTTTCAAATTCCCAATCACCGGTATTCCTTCTACCATATTTCTTACTACATACTCACTTAACATTACTTTCATCTCTTATTTGCCTTTCGCCGTTTTATCAATATAATTGCAATACTGCTATAAATTACAATTTGTACAATAATGCTTATCTGAACATGTAAATTCCCATCTTTGCACAGGCTCACAAAATGTTCTGCATTTTCATAGTTGTTCCAGATACTCAAAAATGATATACCAGAAAGCATGGCTATTCCTCTGTCTATAAAGCTCAATATAATGATAATCACTACACTTTTGACTATGCTGCTTTTTTTGGAAAGCCAAACGAATATACATGGAAGCAAAATGCATTTATCTAAAATCCAGATAAGCAGGATCTCCATACCGGGAATTAACTCACCTGTATTCCACAGCTTTCCTGTCGCCATTACGCTATTGCCTCTTACAAAAACCATATAGCACACAGCCGTTCCCACAATTACTATCCAAAGTACAAAAAATAAATATCCCATTACAGCCGCAGCCTTTGCCAGATAAAGCCGTTCTCTTGAAATACCTTTGCTCTGAATCATGGGAAGATATAATTTTCTTTCTTCTTCACCAACAATCGTATTTACAAGCATGATAAATACCAAAGTCAAAACAAACGATTTTTCCATAGAAAAAAGCTGAAGCAAAACCCAAGATAACATACTATGTCCATTCTCAACTAAAACAATTTCATTTCGATAAGCCAGAACAGACCACATTACCGGATATAAGAAAAGCAATGCGATGAGTAATATATGGTCTGCTTTACAAAGCTTATAGAATTCTGTTTTTATTAAACGCTTCATAATTACAGCACCTTCCGTGTTACACTGTCAAAAAGTTCCTGAATCGAATTTTCTTTTGTGTATACTTTCTCAATCATACCGTCTTTCCCTAACTGGTTTAATACTTCTCCCAATATTTCCATATCTTTTACTTCTATCAATCCATTTGCATTTGTTAACACTGTAACCTTTCCGCGCCACGGAAATAAATTCAGATATTTTTCAAATTCTTTTCCCTGTACCTTTAATTGTATATGGGCAATTTGTTTTACCTCGAAAGCATTATCAAAAACAACATTGCCATCTTTCATAATTACAATCCTGTCACATACTTTTTCAATTTCTTCCATATCATGTGACGAAAGAAGGACTGCTGTTCCGTCTTTCCTTGACTTATCCCGGATTAAATTTTCCAGCATTTCTTTCCCTTCACTATCTAATCCCACAAATGGCTCATCCAAAACCAATAATTTTTTTTCCCCCAAAATAGCCTGAGCCACTCCAAGCCGCTGTTGCTGGCCAAACGAAAATCCTGTTGTATATTCCTTTCTCTTTTCGTAAAGCTGAACAGTTCTTAACGTCTCTGGCACTAAGGTATCCAATTCCTTTTCCGAAATACCCGCATATGCCCCCAGTACTCTTAAATTTTCTTCCGCAGTCAAATATTCCAAAAACCTTGCCTTGATCAGAAAACCAATTTTATTAAGTTCATGGGAATTCTTGATTAAATTACTGCCACAAAACTGGATATCGCCTTCTGAAAAGGGAACTGTTCCTGCAATGCAGCTCATTAATGTTGTTTTTCCAGCGCCATTGATTCCCAAAAGCCCTACTACCTCTCCTCTCCCTATCGTCAGGTTAATATCCCTTAAAACTTTCTTCTCTCCGTATGATTTTTTTAAATGGGAAATACTTATTAACAATTTCCTTTTCTCCATCTCTTAACCCTGCCTATCATTGTGATTTTCTCTTTTTCCCTTGAACTGTCCTCATTATAGCTAATGTTTCCGTACTGCGGTTTAATAAATGATATTTGGTCGAAAACTCATGACATTCTGTAAAAATGCCCTGCTGGATAGTTCTAAATCCCAGGGATCCTTATCTATCCAGCAGAGCATTCTTATCTTGCTGCTATATTCTGCATCGTTATCTTCATTACAATTTTATCGCCTTCTATATCATATGTAAAATCCCCCATATACTTTTCGGCAATCTCACGAATAATTTCCAGACCCTTTCCATGAAGATGCTTATCGCCTTTTGTAGTCTTAAATTTATTGCCGACAATCTTCAAATAATTTTGATTATAACAATTCCATACGTCAATCATAAGGTATCCTTTATTTTGTTCTAGTATGACAGAAATTTTCCTTTTTTCTTTTTCTGTTACTTTCTGGGCTGCCTCTATTGCATTATCTAATAAATTTGCGGCCAAGCTTAACAAATCCATATTGTCTATTGCGATAGCCTGTTCTGGGCTCCAGCGATTTTCAAGCATAACTTCAATACCCATTTGCTTTGCTTTTTCTGCCTTCGAGTAGATAAGTGCCCCCAGCCATTCCTTTTGCGGAATCGTAATTAATGCATTCCCTTCTACGATTGGTATTTTCCCTAAATATTTCTTTATCCCCTGTATATCATCTTGCTCTGCTAAATAGTTAATCATGAAAATATGGTCTTTAATATCATGGCGTATCTTTGCAAGCTCCTGGGTTCTAGTACTAATTGCATTCAGATAATTTCTTTCAATTTCCGCTTGCTGTTCCTCCTTCATTTTCTTCAGGACCTTTTGGGCTTCTGTCTCAATATCTTCAAAAATACTTACTGTTAGTACGACTAATATGACTAACAGTATAATCCTCATATCCCATAAAATCTCTCTATGAAGTATTTCTTCATTTAACATGATATAAGAATTACCAGTCAATAAAAGAAGGGCAGTAATAGCTTTAATTAAAATATAGCGGTAAGATGTTATTTTAAAATAATTAATTTTCTTCTGCTTGCCTCGTTTTTTCAGGAATAAATAGGCAAGCAGCCTTACTGTAATAGTAAAAAACATGAAAACTATAAAGGTATAATTTTTATTTTGTACATCTTCTAATCGATTAAGGATATACACACTTAGCAAGTCAATCACTGTCAATGCCAGCAAAAACTTCAAGTAAGCAGCTACCTTAATCCATATATTCCCATAAAATAAGGCAACAACAAACGGCATAATCAACAGATATACAAAGAGCTGAACAAACGGCATTTCTGGCATTGAATTTACAATTAAAGAACTAATACAAGTTAGTAATATAATACAGCCTCCTGCCCTTATACGCGATCCTTTTATCTGATATTCTGTATTAAGATAACAATAGAACAAAAAAATGTCTAAGAATACTGGTGTGATTACTTTCATGTCCGTACTTCCTCTCTAAGCATATCATAAAATCGTTTCTTCGCTTCTGATTTTTTCCCCCTGCTAATAGGAATTGTACTTCCATTTTCTAAAACAAACTCACTTCCCTCGTACCTCTGCACATATTTCAGGTTTACAATAAACGACTGGTGGCATCTATATAGCTCTGTTATATTCAATTCCCTAATTTGGTTTTCCAAATCTTTTAGGCTAATATAAGCCTGCTGTTCCTTGGATTCAGTTATAATTTTACAGATATTTTTTTCTTTTTCTATATACTGAATCATTTCAGTTGGTATCGATATAATATCCCTGTTTATTTCTACTTTTATTTTTGGACTATTTGCCGCCGAAGTTCCAGTCTTTTCGTATTGTATAAGACTTAAAAAAATCTCTTTTACTTTTTCCACTCTTAATGGCTTTACAATATAATGAAATGGATGGACTTCATACGCAGATAGCGAATATCTCTCAAAGCTGGTAACAAATACAATCTGTATCATTGGATTTATCTCCTTAATTCGCTTTCCCAGTTCCAAGCCTGAAATATATGGCATCTCTATATCCAAAAAAAGAATGCCATATACCTTTCTATTTTCTTCAATTTCTTCTAGGCACGCTTTTGCGGATGTAAAAGTCTTTATATTTGCACGCTTTTTTATCGCGGCTAATGCTTCTTCTATCACAAATTCTTCCTGTACAACAACATCCTTATTATCATCACAAATCAAAATATTCATACATAACCTCACAACCATACTTAATCTCTGGCTTTTCAAATCGCATTTCAATTATATAATTCCAGTATAAAGTATACAAGTTCAATTGGTGCTCGATTGTTACTCATCCAAATTTAATATAAAAGATTGAATTACAATTTACATACCATAATGTATTCTTCGTCGTCTTCATCAACAATATTGAAGCCGACTTTATTATACATACGAACAGCATAATTTTCCTTTTGAACAGACAATGATGTTTGCTCATATCCTTGATTTTTAAGTTCTAAAAGCATTCTTTTCATCAATTTAGTTCCAATGCCATAATTTCTGTACTCTTTAAGCAATGAAATAGCAAGTGAAGGAGTCACATCGTCAACATGTCCATAGTCATCCATAATACGAACCCACACTGCTCCTACTATTTTCTCATCTGATTCAGCCACATAACATATATCACCTTTTTGCTTGCCAAAATCAGCTACATATACTTGTAATTCCGGTTTATTTATTACTTCATATGGTGGTGCATCTACGCCATCCGGAATAAAAATGGCTTCATACAAAAAAGTGTTTAATATATTCACTTCATCCTGTTTTAATTCTCTAATTTTATAATTCATAAGAATCTCCATTTCTCGCACCAGTGGTGCGAGTTTTATTTACGCCATCACATATCAATCCTTAATTTGTAATTGTCTCTAATACCTGCATTAGCGTATCTGCAAAATCTTTCGGACTTTCCTGCGGTACAGTGTGACCCCAGCCGTCAATTAACTGCATCTCAGTGTGATTCGGTGGTTGTTATTCATGGTAAAAGACTCTAATCCATAGGTTTTATTACATCTATTTTACCATATATTTTTTTCACCTGGTAGGTGAATAATGATATTGAACAACAAAGTGTTGCAAAAGCTTAAAATTATAGGATTTAAGGAGTCTGTAAAGAAATCAACTTCACGAATTCAGGTTTATACTCTGATAAAGAAATTCGTTCCAAAAAACATTCCATCATATAATTCCGAATCAAAATTTGTGCATCAGCAGATTTTTTCTTTGATAGATTCCGAATTAGATCTTTTAATTGCCTTGCTGTTGTTATCATCTAAAGTAATACCTCCAAATATGGTCTTAACATCTTTTCAACATGAAACATGGATGCATATTCATAAGTGTCCTCAATTTTTTATCTTTGCGTCTGGCATATTGCTTTAAGGCATCCTGAAAGACCTGCATTTCTATATTGTTCCTGCTGCGAAGCAGATCACAAATTGTCCTCTCCATATCATAAACCGTAACCGAATGCCCAAATGGTGTCTGCATAGTCGTAATCCCTGTTTCATGTAAATCCTTTTTAATTGTATACACTTGAAAACCATCTTCCTGCAAACGGCTCGGATTATACCCGGTTCTTACAGTTATAGTATATTTCAAAGGCTCTCTATCTGTTAAATCATGGAAAAACAATGCAGTTTCATGAGAAAACACAGCCTGCCTACAACGTAAATGCAAAATATACACGCATCTGTCTATGTATCTGGTGATACATACACACCATGAGCAGCTTGTTCCAATCCTCGTTCTTTTACATAAGAATACAATCTAACAAGATTTTCCGACATTGTTTCAACCCTATCCATTGAAGTATCATAATTTTCACACTTTACCTGACAAACTCGCTTCACGCACCGTAAAGCGGACATTCGCAATCCGCATCCGTAATCCCGAACGCAGCCATCCCACGACCCACAAAAATAGGACAGACAAGGTATCACCCCATCTGTCCCAAATAATCTATATTTTATAATCCGCGCGTCTTTCTTCGTGAAGGCACAAAGAGCGTTACCGGTACAGCCAGCTCAACCCCGGCACCCTCACGTCACATAAGAGCTTCTGCTTAATGCTGCTTCGTTCCCGACCTGACATGGTTCACAGATTCCTATTGCGTAAGACCAAGATATCAACGCCACTTATACCGGGCAGCCCCTCTGTGGGCTTCCCTAGGAAAGACATCACCCCTGCTGTAGCGGATTGCAGGTACAGGGCACCGCTATCTCCCCGGCTGCGCGGAAGTGTTAAACACAAATCCACAGGCTTATAGTATATCCGTATTTTAAGCAAATGTCAAATAATTTATACAAACCCGCATCAAATTTTTTCTCCTTGGGACAGGGGTCTGACACCGGCGTCCCAAAGGGACTTGGGACGCCGGTGTCAGACCCCTGTCCCAGCCTTGCTTCACCCAATTCGGCTGGTTAAGGTTTCATCATGCGATATGAGAACCACCGCCTTGTCCGTTCTGACCAGAAAATCACCAAGCCAGTCAAGTCCCTCTTTATCAATGTGGTTTCCCGGCTCATCAAGAATCAGAAGCTCTGCCTTCTTAATCAAGGCTCTGGCAAGACTAATCTTCTGTTGCTGTCCGGGCGATAAGTTCGCTCCTGCTTCCTCAACCTCCTTGGACAAATCCAGACTGTTGCCGGATAGCTCGGACAGCACAGATGAGCCCAGCTCTTCATTATCGGAAGCCATAGAAAGATTATCAGCTATTGTTCCGCTGAACAAATACGCATCCTGAGTAAGATAAGCAATATTTTTGCGCAGCGATATGATGTCTGTGTGTTTCTTCGTTCCATCGCTCGTGACGGTTATCTGGTTTTTGGAAATACTATCAGGGTATAAGCCCGCAAGCAATGCGGCAAGCGTACTCTTGCCACTGCCGTTAGCCCCACTGATTACCAGCTTTTCGCCTTGACAGATTCTGAAATCCTTATGCTCTATAACCTGTTTTTCTTCCGTATAGCCGAAATTTATATCGTTGATTTCAAGGCTCCAATTGCCTCCAAGCTCTTGTGGCTCCTCTCTTTCTTCAATATCCTCAAACAAAAAACGGACGCGCTCATACATCTTTTCATACCCTTTTTCATAGGATATAAAGCGCTGTAGATAATTATAGCAGAGGGTGATTGACGGCAGCACAAGAAGCCCGGTAAGCAGACTGCCCGGCGCTAATTTATCGAAGGAAACCAGTACACAGCCGACGATTATAATTATTATTTTTGAGCCATGTCTTGTGAAGAAATCAAGCGAATCTGTTCTGGCATCAAAGCCTATTGCCTGTTTAGCTGTGGTATTCCTGTATTCATCAAACATACCCTGCATTTTCTTTATGTAGAAATCGCCCAGCTTATTGTTTCTGATAAAGGAATTTGCAGAATAAAAAATATATTCCAGATTCTTTTTCTGTTCCTTGTATTCGCTCTCCTTTTTCTTAAGTGAAGCCCTCCACGTCCCTTTAAGAAACGACCTGATGAGCGGAAAGGACGCCGCGACCAGAACGGTCACGCCAAAAATAATACTGTTCATTTCCTTGAATAACATAAAGGCTTCTACCGCATACACAACAATAACAATCGGCTGTGAGATCATGAAAAGCACAGTATATCTGTACATCAGCATATCTCCGGAAATCTTCTCCTCTATCTCGCCCTCATCTATGCTGTACGCTGTTTTCAGGCTCTTTGAAAGGAACGAAGCCAGACCTCTTCTGTCATCCGTCAAGGACTGCCGAAACAGAATAAGCGCTGACAGCATCCCGATAAAAGGAGGCAGTGCAATATTAAGCACCAGTGCCCCAATAAAAAACGGCAGTTGTAAAAAAATACCTTCTTTATCATACCCTAACAGCATTTGCGTCATATTTCCGCTTAATGCCGCCACGATTGTCGGCAGCGCAATAAGCAGCAAATCATTCAAAGCCTGAAAGATAATGCTCCAATTTATTGTTTTAGCAGTCTGCCAAAACAGTTTTCTCTTCGACATGGCATATATCTCCTATTATCAATCTGTCAAAACCAAGATTTAATATTCTATTATCGTGGGAAACAACAAGAAGCGTCTTATCACATTCCCGCAGCCACTTAACCAACACCTCAACAGCCTCCACATCCAATGCATTGGTAGGCTCATCCAAAATACAGATCCTATCCTTGGAAGCCATAACCACAGCAAGCAGGAATTTTTTCTTCTGTCCGCCGGAAAGGTCATCAAAGGACTGGTTCAGATAGTCTATCTTAAAGGCTTTGGAAATGCTGTCAAACAGCGCGTCGTCAACTGGCTTTTTCCTGCTTATCTCCTGCAATAGCACGGCACATGTCTCCCCAAGCTTATCCTCCTGCTGTAAAAGCGCCGTCACATTTGCTGTGCCACGGACGCTTCCCGCAACAGGCTTTAACAAGCCCGAAAGTAAGAACAGCAATGTGGATTTGCCACTGCCGTTTTCCCCCATCAGAACAACCTTCCTGCCATCGGGTACGGCAATGTCACTATAGTTAAATACGCGCCCGCCATCATAGGTAAAGCTCAGCTTTCTTGTCTGAATACCACCAGCCTCCGCTTCGCCGATAACATCGTATTGATTGCCCTCAACCATTTCATAAAATCGGTTCACCTTTTTCAGCGCTATTTTATATTTGACCTTTTCATTAAAATATTCCCTGATGGCGTCCATTGAGCCAAAAAGATATGCAGCTACAGCTATTATCAAAACACCGGCGCCCACAGTCAATTTCGCATTAAAAATCAATACTCCGACCAGAAAATACGTTCCGTAGGTCAGAAGATTATCCAGCACATTAAATACAAGCTTCTGAACCAAAACCAGCTTTTCACCCGTAGTGCCAACCCTTGAATAGTCCTCATGGATTCCTTTTAACCGCCTCAGATACCAGTTCTGCGCCTGAAAAAGCTTAATCTGCACAAAGCCCTTATATCCCTCCAAAAAGAATGAATTGAGCTTTTCCTCGATTTTCTCCACTTCCTCCTGATTTTCGTCCAATTGACGGTTGGACACCCAGACCGGAACTAACTGAACCCATGTCAACGCAAACAAAACAACACCAAGTATCAGATTTTCTCCGGCAATCATACCCGCACCAGCCAGCATGACAGCGACATTGCTGACCAAAGTCGGAATAACCGTAAATCTGAAATCGCAAATCGTGTCCGTATCAGCCCCAAGTCTCTGCCTCAGCTCACCATAGGATATCTTATATAGATTTACCTTCATCATGCTCCGGTATATGTTCATCTGAAAAGCCTGCTTCTCACTTAGCAGCTTCCTTGAAATATTAACCTTCAAACCATGCTTGAGCACCGTTATAAAAAGCAGTGCCAGCAAAAGACTTACGGCAAATATAACCGTCTGCCGGGTATCCCCTTCCAGCGAAAAGCTAACCAGACGTGAGACAATATATGCCAGCCCAAACTCACAGGCATACTCCAATATCTCATAAAATATATTGATAAACACAATTTTATTTTTCATCACAACAATCCTTCAAAATATATAATATAGTCGCATTAGACCTTTTTATATAATATGCCAAGCCATAGTATAAACATATATACTATGGCTTGACATTACTATACTTATTAGTCTTTCACAACTAAAATTATCTATTATCCATTTGACCTCTTCATATGGTAACCGCCTCAAATTATCGTTTTTTACTACAAGTAAGATATTAAGATACTTTTTCAATCATGTATAGGTGCCAAATCTGTCACAAAAAAGCAGTTGTCTCTTAAAAGAAACAACTGCTCATTACATTTTCTATTCTCTTTTACCTAAATAAAATACTCTGTCCTCTATATATTAGCTATGAGGCAAATACACTATAAAAATGTTGAGAGTTTTTCGGCAAATGCTTTCATATCCACATCTTTCATATAATAGGCCTTGAATAACAATAAGGTTACTATCAATGCACTATCCGCTTTATTTATTTCGTTCTCCATAATATAATCGATTATATTTACCGCGTATTCTTTATATCCCATATTATTATATTTCCGGGCGAGAACCAGTAATAACAGGCTGGTTATATTTTTCGGCATCAACTGCCTATTATTGTCTTTTTTAATTGCGTATAGCACCTGAGAGCACATCTCATTTGTCGAATTAACCAATAAAATATTATGAATACAGAGCCATTCCTGTGAAGTTAAATAAATAGCTTCATAATTGATATTTTCAATATTGACTGTAAGCTTCAAAGCCTTTTCAAGTTCTCTTTCACAGTCTAAATCATTTATTTTTTTCAACTTCCAACTAACCATTGCTGTATTCCGCATATAAAACTGCTTATTCACGGCAATTGACATATCTATCCTTTTTGAAATTTGTTCTAATTTTTCCAAAGCTTCGTTATATTTTCCTGCATTACTTAACCGTCTTATTTTTTCTTCCAATTCAAAAACTGAAACATCCCCCGGAACAATATAGGTTCTTTGAAATTCAAGTGGTAATCCAAGCTTATTAAAAACCAATGAACATGTATACATCTCCAATGACATTTTCCCTGCTTCAGTCCGCGATATAGTTCTATAATCGCATATACCATCAGCCATCATCTTTTGCGACATGTTCAACATCCTGCGCCTTTGTTTTATTATATCTCCGGCAAACACAACATTGCCTGTTTTATGAAGATACACCCATATAGGTAAGTCCGTGGCGCTTTCAATTTGCTTGACCAATTCCAATTTCTCTTCATAATCCTTTATTTTGAATATGCAATCCTCATCAGACATATCATTTAGTTTTATTGTTGAATCAAGTAATTTTTCTAATACATCTGTTAACATAAATAAGCTTTTATATGTTTTTTGTATTAATAAAACTTTTTCAAGCATCATAATATATTTTTGAATAGTTGGCATGTCATCTTTTTCTTCACTAAAGCAGCTTATATATTCCAATACAATCTTCGGATAAATGACAGCAATCCACTCAGGCTCATATTCCATGTGCTCAATCAGCTTAATAATAAAAGCAACCGTCGCGCCGTAATCTGATTTCCCTAATGCCTTTGCCCACTCAAGAATAAGATTTATTTCCCTTGCTGATAATATTGAATTAATTGATAATGTCGAATACTCACAGGTCTGCTGTAGAGCCTTACAAAAACAATCGGCTTTATCCTCAGAAATCCTTCCCAGAATTTCATAATAAAATTGCAAACATAATTTATCCGCGCCAGCATACTCTTGATAGTAAATATTTAATAATTCCTTTGCCTCATCTATTCTTTTGTTAACAACTACATCCAGAATTTCCCTTCTGGCACAGACCTCTCTATATTCATTCAGATTCAGAATATTCTCATACTTGCAACTATCCTGCCCCAATCGTTCTATCAATAAGGTTCTAAGGTTATACGAAGCTTTTCGTTTTCCGGCTTCTATTTTTCTGATTAGACTTCCATCACAACAACCTTGTGCCAGCGCTTCAGTAGACACATTTCTTCGTTTTCTTAAATTTTTCAAATACGAACCAAATATGTAATCGTTGCCTTCCATGCGTGCACATCCCCCTGTCCCAAGTATCAGTGAATCGCTCCCAGCACCAACGAGCAGTCCTCATGCTTATCACCCTTGGCTTTGTACTCATTGCACTGATACGCTATGTGGTACCCATTTCCGGCATCATCTAATGTCACAGCAAAATATCCTGCCAGAAGCTTAACCTTGGTTCCGTCGAGATATTCTAACTCCCTCCTTCCCCAGTTTTCATTAACATCAATATCTTTATATATCACCGGGTTAATCTCACCGGTAGAAATAAAATCCGCCTGTGCCTCCATATAATAAGACCTCAGGTTAGCCCAGTCCTTTGCAACCCTTGCCCTATGAATATGCGAAATAAGTATTGGTGCCGTCACCCCGACAAGCACCACCATAATCGCAACCACAACCAGCAGCTCAGCTAAAGAAAAACCTCTGTCTGTTCCATGAGGCTTTTTCTTTTTTATCCTTGCAGTAAATGAATTAGTTAATTTTATCATATCGTCAACCTCCATTCACATATAACCATATTATCCCAGGGTGCCAAAACATGCTCCACAACCCTAGCCGTGTATAACGTATAATGTTTATACATATCACGACATTTGTAAGAAGCTTAGATGTTCTTAGAACTCTGCTAAACACCTAGCCAAAAGCAGCACGGATGCTGCTTTAGAGTCAATGCATACAAGGATGTATGCTTTGCCTCGGTGGCGGACGTATAAAACACCTTAATCAGAGTTCTTAGAACATCTTGCTTCGCACAACGGAGCTGATATGTATAAACATTATACGTTATACACTCATAGATTAAATAGGCATGTTTTGGCACCCGCACAGCCTTATAGATAATTAAAAGCTATCCCAGCACGAAGTACGTCACAAGCCACTGCCCGTTAACCTTTTTGAAGAGCCACTGACAGATGAACTCCTCATCCTCCGTAGTCTTTGAATCCGCCTTGCGGATATTTATTGTGCTTCTGCATGAAAAATAGCTGTCATTATAGTACATAAATTCGTCATAGCTCTCATCTAATATCTCCACAGTCTCAGGAACCCATGCCCATGCAAGAGTCGACTGGGCATTGTATAGAAGCCTTTCTGCCTCCGAGCCATCCTCCATCATAACAGCAACCGAATCCACCGATGCCTTGCGGTAGATGTGGTACACATATGTTTCACAGAAGCTCTGCACCATGTCCTGCACACCTGCGATAAACTCAGGTGAAGCCGTTGCCTCATAGTCCTTCAAACCATTTCCGGCGTCAACGTAATCTGCTGTGACGTCATTTCCCTGCGCGTCAATCACACTGACCTGCGGCTCCTGCACCAGCTTCCCGGCATAGTACACCTTGTAGTTGAAGCTCACTCCGGTAAGCTCATACGCCATATCGCTGACAGCATTGTCTATCACGCCGCCTGTAATATATTCTCTCTCATCCAGCTTAATGCCGTTGATGTATACCTCCATGTCATCCATGACCCTCACATACACTTCATGGTAATCATAGATATTTTCCGATATAACAATGTCCTTAATCTCCCACTTGTTAAAGCCGAAGGAATCCTTCTCACCTGCCGCCTTTAAGGAAACGATTGCGAGCAGCTCGCCTTCATCCGTATCGGCTGCCTCACTATCGAATGCCATGACATTATATACAGGACGCGCGTCATTGTACAGCTCATCATTCTTAATATATCTGACAGTCTTATTCTGCAGATATCCCTTATAGAAATCCTTGTACTGCTCTATAGTCTCGAATCTGCTGGAAATATCAAGCTGCTGGGTATCTATTACATCGCCTATTTTGTCTGCGGTGAACAGCTCCATATTTTCCTGCATTGCAAGCTCCGGTGCTCCTGCAGCCTTCGCCGCATCATAATTCCTCTGGTAATTAGAAAGATTTTTCCATAATACTACGCACAACACAACCGTCAAAACCGCCCATAATGCGGCATATGTCCCAAGGAAATATCTAAACGATGAATTTTTCCCATGTCCCTTTTTCCTTTTTCCCGCTATGCCCGTATTATGTCTGCTGCTTTTACCGGACACCGCGCTGCTCCTGCGCCTTCTTACAGGTGCTTTTCCTTCATTTCTTACCGGCTTATCATTCTTATTGCTTCTGTCCATTCCTGCACCTTCCCTTACCTGATTACAATAGCTGTCGGTATTCCGCGCGCACCGTATATTGATGAAATCTTATTGTATATCTCACCGCCGTAGTAAAATACAGTCGAACCGCCGCCGTCAAGGTTAGCCGCATTCACCGCATCGAAATCCAGAAATACGTTTATAAGGTCATTCAATGTCGCCCCGAGACTGTGTGTCTGCCTGCCGTCTATTATGAGCAGAAGCACCGCTCCGTCCTCCCTCTGGCCTATGGCAGTTCTGGGGTTCACACCGCCGCCTGTTCCGGTAACATTCGCCGGCACACCATTCACAATCAGAAGCGGTCCCCATGACACGGCATCCCTCACACCTGAGTCTAACGCCTGCTGTCCTGTCATATTTCCTATGATAAATATATCGTTCTCATCAAATCCTATAATCTCGTAGGAGGTATTCAAATCACCGTACTTTAACTCTCCCTCCGAGATAACTATTCCAAGCGGGGTTCCGCCGTTCCCGACTCCTCCTATATCCTCGAAGCCGCCTGCGTTTGAGGCTGCTGTAGCGCCGTATCTCTCACATATCTCCGGGACACTAAGCCCTGCTGAACCGTCATACTCATCCGAGGATGTTCCGACAAACACGCGCGATGGGTCATTAATCACTATCATGGTTCCGGCATAGGTAGCGCCCTTTACCGGATGAAACTCCATGCCATCCGCATATACGACTCCATTCTCCTTATCCTCATCGCTGATTGTGAAATCCTTCCTGTCCCCTGCTGCATCCCTGTCAATCTTAATTAACGATGTGTCCACCGCCTCATTAAGGTATTTTACCTTGTTTCCCTCCTCAATCGCCGCTATTTCTGCCTTAGAGCAGTATATATTGGCTAAAAAACCTGCCATGCTCGTCTCACGCACGGACAGCACAAAAAGATTCCTTGCCTGTTCCGATGGACCCTTTGTAACTACCCACATAACACAGTACAAACAAAGCACCAGCATAAGAAGTGTAACTCCTATAAAACCTAATACTCTGAGAATAATCTTTTTCATATCTGTTTTTCCTTCTCTTTCTCCTCACTGTCAATCTGCTTTTCTTTTGCCTTTTCAAGCCTGAGCTGCTTAAAAAATGCCTGCATCATATCACGGCATTTCTCCATGAGAACCCCCTTTGTTATATCGACGCGATGGTTGAAGCCCTCCATCTGAAGAATATTTATGACCGACCCCGCACAGCCTGCCTTGGCATTCATTGTTCCTATCACAACCCGCGGAATACGTGCCTGAACGATTGCCCCGGAACACATCTGGCACGGCTCTAACGTGACATACATGGTACAGTCCTCAAGCCTCCAGTCGCCAATCACCCTGCTTGCCTTTTTTATAGCGGCAATCTCAGCGTGCGCAAGCGTACTCTTATCAGTATTCCTCCTGTTATAGCCGCGGGCTATTATTTTTCCATCGTAGACAATAACACAGCCTATCGGCACCTCTTTAAGCTTAGCTGCCTTTTTCGCCTGACGTATCGCCTCTTTCATATATCTTATATCATCCGGATTATTATTTTCCAATTCTTGCATAGATTGCATGGTCATGCCACCTTCCCTTTAACATTGCATAATCACGCGCAATTCCTTCATACTCAAAACCGCACTTTTCAAGCACCCTTATCGATGCTGTATTATCAGGCTGCACATACGCCACAATTCTGTGAAGCTCCTCATCCGTGATTGCCTCATCCGTCAGTCTTTTCACTGCCTGGGTGGCATATCCCTTTCCCGTGTATTCGGGCAGGAGCTTATATCCTATCGTTGCTGACATGAAGCTACCCCTGACAATGTTTCTGATTGCCGCAGTTCCTATTATGCGCCAAGGATTCCCCTTTTCATATATATAGTATCTTGCACTTCTTCCCGCAATATAACTCTTCTCTTCATATTCAAGTAATCTTTTATGATAATCTTTAGTGTAAAATCCATCTATCCGGTCCGGCTCCATTTCGCCAAAATAGGAATCTCCCTCTATATAGAATTCCAGAACATCCCTGCTGTATTTCTCATCTAATATTTTTAAAACCAGATTCTCTGTCTCATACTGAAAAAGCATAGTGAGCCTCCCATGCATATTATAAACAATACGCTCCCTTTGCGCAACTTCTGTTTTACCACTACCACTAGCCCTGACGTGACATGTGCTCCCACAAAAAAAGGATGAGCCTCATAATCTGCCCATCCAGGATATCTAAAACATATTCCAATATGTACCTTAGTCTCAAGTAAATGAAATCCGTCTTATCTGTGCCAATTAAAATCATGCTTTTATGGGGCTGCTGCCTGATTACAGCACCCCCGCCACACCTTGTACCAGTCATTAAAAAATGACAATATCCATGCCATCGGTATTATTCATTATATTGTCATATACCTTAACAAACTATTACTAACTAAACAATGCGTAATTATGCGTTCTTAATAAGCTCTCTGATCTTATCTGCCTCTTCCTTGGATATCTTTCTGTCCTCAAGATATGAAGCAAGATATGCTGATGGCTTGCCGTCAAACCAGAAGTCTGTATCGTCCTGGATAACCTTGCGTCTGTAATCCTCCTCTGTGCGAAGTGCCTTCGCAAAAGACATCTTTCCAATACGGTATGTCTCTACAAACTTCTTATCCTTAAGCTTGGAAAGGAATGTTACAACTGTGGTTCTGGCATAATTCTTGCCATACTCCTCATTAAGCTTAACTATCAAAGTCTGTACAGGGATATCACCTTCATAAGCCCAAATCTGTCTCATTATTAAAGTTTCGCATACGCTTAACTCTGTAAATACTGTTCTTTTACTCATGTGTATCCTCCAAACTTATTTCTTATTTTACCGATATGAGTATTATACTAACAACATTCAATCTTTGCAACATATATTTTCGGCACTTCTACTGATTTTTCGCTATATATTACATGTTATTTGCCATTATGAATACCAATTTATGTAAAAATTCGTGAGCTTATTGTGACCCTCCTTTTTCAGCTGTACTGATATTCCTTATACCAATAACCAAAATGATTCATGCACACATCGCTTCTCATACTGAACTTAAACTTCTCGAATCCAAACATATTCGCAGTAATTTTTTCTCTTCTGTTATAAATGCCCGGAACCCCTATAACCAGCGTGTTTCCGTCCTTTTTCCCAAGCAGCAGATGATGAAAATTGAAATATCCATGGTTTACAAAGCTGTTGTTTATAAGGCTGCTATCCTTAGTATCTATCTTCGGAAGTTCATCAAGACCTATGTCAACACAGTCATAAATATCATCCTCCGAGAAAGCAAGTACCGGTTCTTTTCCATCAAAAAGCATATCTAATTTTGAATGCTTTCCGGGATATTCCGTCTCCTCCGATGCATGCAATTCCTGTTCATTCTTTACCGTTTCTTTACCTGCAGTTTCTTCATTTGTCATTGCGCTGTCCATTTCAGGAGCATTTTCTGACCGTGTTATCCTCTCTCCATCTGATATATACACCATTTTTATCGGCTTTTCCCACACCGGAGGTTCAATGGTGGCAGCGACACCTCTGCTTTCCGGTTCCTTTCCGACACTTACATTGGCTGCATTATCCTCACCGGTCTGCTTTCCGGATACGGCTTTGACAGCAGCTTCTCCTATTTTCTGCTCCCCTGTCTCACGCTCATTTAATGTGTGCTCCTTCTCTGCGCGCTCCGCTTCCCTTGCAGACAGCACCGCCTTATATTCCGCCATGCCCATGACCCTCTTAGTGTCAAACGGCATGTCATCCCACTGGCTGGCAAACATCCTCTCACCCTGTTTACCGCCAATGTACAGCCCACATATATCGTCAAACGGTATCTCTATATCCGCCAGCGGCTCTGCGGCAAAGAACTGCCCCATTCCGCTCTTTATAACCATATCACCCATACATATTCCGACTATATTGCCATCACGCCTCACAAAAAAATATACCTTGTAATTCTCCTCCTGTGAGTACGCCCCCTTAAGGTTAATCCACAGCTTTACAGTCTCCCCTCTGCACTCAGTCTTGGCAAATCCTACATTCTTATTCTTTATTCCGTTGTCATACGCATACATGTAGGAAATAAATCGTCTGTATTCTGACAAAAAAATCACTCTCCTCCCCTTTTGCTGAGGCGTGCAGGCGCATACACCCCTGAACACCCTCGCATTTTATAATATGCGCAGCAGACGAAAAATATGAATGATTTTTTTATATTATGATTCGGGTGTAAAATCATGCCAATTTAATCTTTAAGTGTATAACGTATTATATTTATACATATCAGCTCCATTGTCCGAAGCAAGATGTCCTAAGAACTCTGATAAAGGTTTCTTGCGTCCGCCACCGAAGCAAAGCATACATCCGTGTATGCATTGCTTCTAAAGCAGCATCCGTGCTGCTTTTGGCTAGGCATTTAGCAGAGTTCTAAGAACATCTAAGCTTCTCCCAAAAGTCGTGATATGTATAAATATAATACGTTATACACAGCTAGTTATATATAGCATGTTTTAACACCCGAATCATAATAAAAAAAACCGGGCAGACCTCACGTCCGCCCGGCGTAAATTACGCTATTTGTTACGTGTAAAAAAATTTGAAAGCTGTGCAAACTGTGCAAGTGTGAGCGCCTCACCGCGTATGCTTGGGCTGACGCCAAGCGATTCAATCGCCTTTGCTATCTGCTCCTTTGTAAGCGTAAGCTCTGTGGAATTGGACAGACCATTTGCAAGGGTCTTCCTTCTCTGGTTGAAGCTCGCGCGTATAAGCCTGAACATAAATTCCGCGTCATCGACCTCAACAGGGCACTGTGCGTGCCTTTTAAGTCTTATGACGGCTGAGCCTACGTTCGGTCTTGGCATGAAGCAGGTCGGAGGCACATTCAGAACTATCTCCGGCTTTGCATAATACTGGACAGCAAGAGACAACGCACCGTAGTCCTTCGTTCCCGGGCCTACCTGCATTCTGTCTGCGACCTCCCTCTGAACCATTATGGTTATGCTGTCAATCGGCACATGGCTCTCAAAAAGTCCCATAATGATAGGGGTTGTTATGTAATACGGAAGGTTCGCCACAACCTTTATCGGACGCCCGCCATTCTTTTCTTTTGCAAGCGCCGCAATGTCGACCTTCAATATATCCTCGTTAATTACCGTCACATTGTCATAAGCCGCAAGTGTCTCCTTAAGGATAGGGATAAGGTTGGTGTCAATCTCCACCGCCGCAACCTCACGCGCATTCTCGCACAGAAGCTGTGTCATGGTTCCGATTCCCGGCCCTATCTCAAGGACAAAATCATCCTTCGTCACGCCTGCCTCACGGACTATCTTCTCGACAACATTACCATCAATGAGAAAGTTCTGCCCGAAACGCTTCTGGAACATGAAACCATATTTGTCTATTATCTCTCTTGTGTTTGTTGGATTTCCAAGATGTTTGTTTTCCAAATTTTTCCTCTTTCTATTTTTATAATCCGGAAGTGTACTAGCAAAATTACACAACGTACTGCTGTCACACACCGAGTTTCTCAATTACCCTATATCCCGAACAGCCTCCGCGCATTCTCGTTCGTGACTGCAATTACCTCTTCCCCACTCACATTTTTAAGCTGTGCAATCTTCTCCACAACATATGGAAGATTAAGGGAGCTGTTCCTCCTGCCACGGTTCGGAACAGGCGTAAGATATGGGCTGTCCGTCTCAAGAAGCAGTCTTGACAATGGTGCCAGCTGCACAGTCTCCACAAGCTTCTTCGCATTCTTGTAGGTCACAACACCGCCGACGCCAAGATAATATCCGGCATCAAGATACTGCTTTGCCATCTCCGGAGAGTACGAATAGCAGTGAATTACTCCGCGTAGTGCCTTGTATTCATTGCCCAGAAGGATATCCGCTGTGTCCTTCGCCGCCTCGCGGCTGTGAATTATAACAGGCTTATCCACCTCAAGCGCAAGATCCAGCTGCCTTACAAACCATTTTTTCTGGATGTCCGCCTCAGGCTCATTCCAGTAATAGTCAAGTCCGATTTCGCCCACGGCGACAACCTTCTTATTGTGCAGTGCCGCGTACTTCATATACTGTATGAACTCCTCCGTAAGCGGAGCCGTCTCATTCGGATGTACACCCACCGCCGCATATATATAATCGTATTCATCAGCAAGTGCAATGCTGCTCTTAGTCGATTCCATGGAGGCACCGACATTGACAACATACTCTATACCCTTTTCAGGGAGCTCTTTTAAAAGCTCCCTGCGGTCCTCATTGAACGCTTCATCATCATAATGAGCGTGTGATTCAAATATTCCCATGATATTTTCAGCCATTGTTTCTTAATTGATATTATCCGATGCTTACTCCGTTAGGTACATCCTTCTCCGCTGTGAGAAGCACAGGCTTGCCCTCTGCGTCCTCAGCGCACAGAAGCATGCCCTCTGAGAGCACTCCCGCAAGCTTGGCAGGCTTTAAGTTAGCGACAACCACAACATTCTTACCGACCATTTCTTCTGCTGTATAGTAAGGTCTGAGACCGGATACAATCTGGCGCACCTCGCTGCCCATCCTGACCTGTGAGCAGAGAAGCTTCTTTGACTTCTCAACATTCTCACACTTGATAATCTGACCGATTCTAAGCTGTGTCTTGAAGAAATCGTCAATGGTAATCTCCGGAGCCTTCTCCACATCGACACCTGCCTCTTTGGAAGCACTGCTGTCATTGGCGCCGTCGGCTGCCTTAGCATTGTCCGCGCTGCTTCCGTTAGCCGCTGCCTCAACCATCGCCTTCTGCTTGGCTCTGATTTCCTCTACCTTCTCCATAACCTCTTTTACATCAAGACGTGCAAAAAGAATCTCCGGTGCCTCGGTAACCTTGTTTCCCGAAGGATACAGACCGAAGGTATTAAGGCTCTCCTTGCCTCTTGGCTGTGCGTTGAGCTGCTTTCTGATACGCTCAGCAGTCTCAGGCATGAATGACTCTAAAAGCTCCGCGCCGATTAAAATGCTCTCAACAAGATTGTAAAGAACTGTCTCAAGACGCTCCTTCTTAGCCTCATCCTTTGCAAGCGCCCAAGGCATAGTCTCATCGATATATTTATTGCATCTCTTAAAAAGATTGAAAATCTCAGTCATGGCGTCCGCAACACGAAGCTCCTCCATCTTATCGTCAACCTTAGCCATTGTTCCAAGAACGAACTTCTTAAGCTCCTCGTCAACCTCCTCAGTGACACCTGTGTTGTTGACAACTCCGCCGAAATATTTGTTGGACATGGATATTGTTCTGTTTACAAGGTTTCCGAGTGTGTTGGCAAGCTCTGAGTTCATTCTCTCAACCAAAAGCTCCCATGTAATCACACCATCGTTCTCAAACGGCATCTCATGGAGCACAAAGAAACGAACCGCGTCAACGCCAAATAAATCTACAAGGTCATCCGCATAGATTACATTTCCCTTGGACTTGCTCATCTTGCCGTCACCCTGTAAGAGCCAAGGGTGTCCGAATACCTGCTTAGGAAGCGGAAGGTCAAGAGCCATGAGGAAAATAGGCCAGTAAATTGTATGGAATCTGATAATGTCCTTGCCGATAAGATGAAGGTCGGCAGGCCAGAACTCATTAAACAACTCACCGTTGCTGCCATCGGCATCGTAGCCAAGACCTGTTATATAATTGGTGAGCGCGTCAAGCCATACATATACCACATGCCTGTCATCGAAATCTACCGGAATTCCCCACTTAAATGAGGTTCTGGATACACACAAATCCTGAAGTCCCGGAAGAAGGAAATTGTTCATCATCTCATTCTTTCTCGATACAGGCTGTATGAACTCAGGGTGTGTGTTGATATAGTCGATAAGCCTGTCCGCATACTTGCTCATCTTAAAGAAGTATGCCTCCTCCTTAGCCGGCTTACACTCTCTTCCGCAATCAGGGCACTTGCCGTCAACAAGCTGTGACTCAGTCCAGAAGGACTCACAAGGTGTACAGTACATACCCTCATAATGACCCTTGTAGATATCACCCTTGTCATAGAGCTTCTTGAAAATCTTCTGAACCTGCTTCTCATGGTACTCGTCAGTTGTTCTGATAAACTTATCATAGGAGGTATTCATAAGATCCCAGATTCTCTTTATCTCGCCGGCAACATTATCAACATACTGCTTAGGTGTAACACCTGCTGCCTCTGCCTTTAACTCAATCTTCTGTCCATGCTCATCGGTTCCTGTCTGGAATCTTACATTGTAGCCCTGAAATCTCTTATATCTTGCAATACTGTCCGCAAGAACGATCTCATAGGTATTGCCTATATGCGGCTTACCTGATGTATAGGCAATGGCTGTTGTGATATAATAATTCTTCTTTTCCATTTGACAAATCACTCTTTTCTTCTATAGTTTTATTAATCAAGGTTATTTATGTCACAAGACTACCACAAGTGTTTTTCCTTGTCAAATAAATACGCTTTCTTACAGATTTTACTGCGCATGTGTGCCGAACTTTCTGCCCTCGCGACAGCATACCGCCCGGCTTGGACTGAAATATTATCTATTATATGCCTTATATTCTGAATTTTCTCTGCCCACATGACAGTATACGCCAAGCTTGGACTGAGAAATCTGCTGTCTGCAGGCAATTTCTCTGCCCTCGCGACAGTATACGCCCGGCTTGGACTGAGAAATCTGCTGTCTGTAGAAAATTTCTCTGCCCTCGCACCAGCATATCCCCGGTTTAGGCAGAGAAATCTGCTGTCTGCAGGCAATTTCTCTGCCCTCGCACTAGCATACCTCCCAGCTTAGGCAGAGAAATCTGCTGTCTGCAGGCAATTTCTCTGCCCTCGCACTAGCATACCTCCCGGCTTAGGCAGAGAAATCTGCTGTCTGTAGAAAATTTCTCTGCCCTCGCGACAGTATACGCCCGGCTTGGACTGAGAAATCTGCTGTCTGTAGAAAATTTCTCTGCCCTCGCACCAGCATATCCCCGGTTTAGGCAGAGAAATCTGCTGTCTGCAGGCAATTTCTCTGCCCTCGCACTAGCATACCTCCCAGCTTAGGCAGAGAAATCTGCTGTCTGCAGGCAATTTCTCTGCCCTCGCACTAGCATACCTCCCGGCTTAGGCAGAGAAATCTGCTGTCTGTAGAAAATTTCTCTGCCCTCGCGACAGTATACGCCCGGCTTGGACTGAGAAATCTGCTGTCTG
>CEAF01028917.1_pt1 | contig 23667 bp, 26 predicted proteins | sample 557431 | NCBI WGS metagenome assembly CEAF01 (sample SAMEA3182068, study PRJEB8094) | gut metagenome | biome: human; feature: gut; material: Stool; isolation source: human stools | place: Canada | collected 2013-11-18 | reverse complement strand
GGGTGGAAGACCGGACTCGAACCGGCGACATTCAGAACCACAATCTGACGCTCTAACCAACTGAACTACATCCACCATGTTTGCGTTTCTCTAACGCGGTGCAAAGATAGATATAATCTTTTAATCTGCAAATATTAGAAGGACTTTTTATTATAAAAATCGGGATTAGGCGCAAAGAAAAGCAAAGTTTAGCTTAAAAATAAGCAGGTCAGCATCTTAGTAGCAAAGCAGAAAGAAACAGCCTCCGGCAAAAAAAGCCCCAAAAAGTAGGGTTAAGCCATAGTTCAGGTACTAAGTCATTACCTAATCCATGACACCCTACTACAACGGTAACAAGTTCTGTTTCATCATTTTGCGTAATTCTTCATAACTCGTGGTAACGGGAAAGTAATTACCTTTACAAACGAATATTAAGAGTTATGAAAACAAAGAGAAGCACCTTTAAAGTCCTGTTCTATCTAAAGAGAACAGCAGCGAGAGTAAGTGACGGAAAAGCCCCTGTGATGGCACGTATCACCATTGACGGCGATATTGCCACGTTCAGCGCAAAGCTGTTCGTCACCCCTTCTTTGTGGAACGCCGAAGCCGGAAAAGTAAACGGCAAGTCCGCCGAAGCCGTAGAAATCAACCCGCAGTTGGAAGAAATCAAAGCCCGAATCAACAACCACTATTACCAGATACTCCGGGCGGACGATTTTGTCACTTCCGAGAAAGTGCGCAACGCCTTTTTAGGTATCGGCGTGATGGAGAACTGCATCCTGAAAGACTTCCAGACCATGAACAAGGAATTTGGCGACATGGTGGAAAAGAAACTCCGTGCGAAGTCCACCTATAACAAGTACCTGACCGTTTACAAGCACCTCGAAGCCTTCATGTGGGAGAAGAAGAAACGTACCGATATGGCTTACAAGGAACTGACAAAAGACTTCATAGACGATTTCGACAGCTACCTCCGCAACGAAAAGGGATTGAGCGCAAACACCCTCTGGATTTACACCATGCCCGTACTTAGCCTTACCGACAAGGCTTGGCGCAGGGGAATTATCCGCACCGACCCGTTCAGCGAGTACAAGCTCGAAATGGAAGAGACAGACCGGGGCTACCTCACGGAAGAAGAACTGCAAACCGTAGCCAATACCGTGTTTGTGGACAAGCAGACAAACCTCGTCCGTGACATGTTCCTTTTCGGCTGCTTCACCGGATTGAGTTACATAGATATAAAGACACTCACCTTTGACAAAATCCAGCGAATGGACTTCGACGGCGAGGAATGGATCATCACCCGCCGCACCAAGACCAAAGTATCGAGCAACGTCCCCCTGATGGAAATTGCCAAAGAACTGATCGAACGCTACAAAGGTCTTGCAAAGGATGATTTCGTGTTTCCCATGCCAAGTAACGGCACTTGTAACGACCACCTGAAAAAGATTGCCACGGTTTGCGGGATAAACAAGGAAGTCACCTTCCATCTTTCCCGTCATACCTTCGCCACGACGGTTTATCTCTGTAATGGCGGTACGATTGAGGCACTTTCAAAGATACTCGGTCACAAGCATATCAGCACCACACAAATTTATGCAGTGGTAACGAACAAGATGGTTAGCTCCGATTTCCGTGCAATCTCCGCCAACCTTGCGACCATGCAGAAGAAAGTCCTTGACAAGAAACAGAAGAAGGTCAGTAAGCGGCAAGCAGCCGCCTTGCGTGAAACCGCCTGATCTCTTCCGGCAAGGCAAAACGCAGCAAAGGCAGGAGTTCCGTTTGGAAGTTCCTGCCTTTGCTGCATTTATCCATGCACCGCTTTCAAAAGTTAAGTAGGACTTTTTCCACGTTTGCTTTTTCGCTTCATCTGCACATAGTTTTCTTCCAGCATACGCAATATGTCCGACTGCCGATACAGCGTTTTGCCCGGCAACGCAATGAACGGGATAATCCGTTGCGCCCGGTAGTCCTGCAAAGTACGGGTAGTGATATGTAATATCCTGCACACGTCTTCCCCCGTCAGGTACACCTCGCCGTTCATTACCGGACGGAAGTTCGCCGTCACGTTATCCACGTACTTCATGCTCCGTTCCAGAGCTTCAAAATATGCCTGTACCTCTTCCATGTCCTTTGTAATCACTTCCATCTCATTCTTCCCCTATCAGTTCCTTGCTCATTGCCGTTATAAACGCTTCCACATCTTCCAGCCTGTAATAAATCTTGTGGTTAATTTGGCTGTATGCCAACAGTCCGCCGTCACGGTACGTCTGCAACGTCCGTTTGCTCACATTCAGCTTCTCGCACACGTCCGCATTATCCAGCCAGTTCATTTTCTCCGGCGGTCTGTACCGGGAACACAACTGCTGTACATGCTCGCTGAACCGGTTGAACCTCTCTTTCATTTCCTCAAATGTTTTCTTCTCGATAGTCACTATTTCCATATCCGTTAATTTACTGTTTCCCGCAAATATACAGACTGTTGCGGGTGTGTCCGTACGTTTATGTACCGCTTGTCCGTGCTTTGCTTCATGCTTGTAACTTTGTCGTATCCAATGCGGTGCAAACCTAAGCAGACGGCAACATATTTTTTTGCAGCCAGCATATTTTCCCCGTTTTTAATTGCCCGGTTCTCCGATAATCCATTCCTTTGCAACAGAACAATACATTTAACTATGGAACAACCCGTTTTTGTAGCACAATACACCTTCCTTGCCGTTCCCGAAACCATCGAGGAAGAACGCCGCATTTTAGGCAAGGTCGCCCTCCGGTGCGAGTACGTGATCCGTTTCGAGGACGACGGCAAATTCTATTTCCTTCTCGAAACCCGTTCCGATTACGAGGCACAGTTCGCCCGTTACGGCTGGTACATCGTCAGCCAGAGCGATTTCAACGAAAAACTCACTATCGGCATGGGCTTGTACGAGAGCGGTCATTTGGCGGGTTTCATGTATTACTTGAAATCCGGCAGCGAGGACGAAGCCCGTTTGTGGAACAGCATACTTATCTTTACCTTCTTCAAGGACTTCCGCAAAGCCTTTTTCCTGTTGGATAACCGTTTTCAGGGCTTCTTCCGTCTGGACGGGAGCCTATGCCTTTACCTGTATGATTATTGCCCCGTCCGTCGTAACGATAAGATCACCTTTGAAGGCAAGAAGATTTCCAACCTTATTTTCAAATTCAAGTCCGGGCAGGTAACCGACCTCTCCACCAAACTCTTTTCCATCGCTATCAGTCGCATCCGTGTCATTCAGGAGAACAAACACCGTGCCGTCCTGATACCTATTCCTGCATCTACCCGTGAAAAGAACCGCATCCGCTACCAAGAGTTTTGCCGCAAACTCTCGGCGGACATCGGGGTCGCTGATGGTTACGAAGCCATCACCCTGACCGCAGACCGTCCCCAACTCAAAGGCACGCACGGGCAGGACAAGACCGCCAACTTAGATTTCCACCCCGAATATTTCAAGGATAAATGCGTTCTGTTGCTCGACGATTTACTGACAACTGGCGAAGGATTTTTACAGACACGCCGCAAGCTGATTCAACACGGAGCGAAATTCGTAATCGGTCTTTTCCTTGCCAAGACCATAGCTTTCGAGGACGAACAGGAATAATGACGGGTAAATATGGAAGACAATGCCATCCCATGATAGGTGATACGGATATTTTTGGGGCGTTCCCGTAAACGGTCGGGCTTTTCGTTACAAGTCCTCGCTTATGCTGTGGGCTTTCCCCTGCAATCCCTAACGTGTAAATGCAGTCTTTATCTACATTACATTCTTTTTTTCATTTACTCCCACCCACCCGTCAGCGGTATAGGTCTGTCCCTGCTTCCCGTTCCCCTTCAAGCACTCCGGCAGGCTACATGCCAGAAGGGAAACGCAAAGCCGGGCAGGACAAACGGAACACATTCGTCCGTGCTGTCCCCCGGAGCTTCGTCTGTCGTCGAAACTTTCCGTGCGCCATCCCGTCCGAATAAGTTCCCCTGATGTTTGTCCCGGCTGCCCCTTATTGTCTTACCCGTTTTTCCAACCGTTATTTTCCTCTTTTGGGCTTTGCCATAACTAACAAGATAATCCTTTGTCTGCGGAACTTTCCGCCCGTTTCCGCCACTACCTTCGCACTGCCATCCGCAAAAGCCGAATAGCTGATTGCTACATCCGTTTACCGTAAACTGAACGAAAAGCACCTCGCCAACCCGCACAACACATTGCCACACAAGTACACTTCTTTCTAACCCGATAAATCGGCAAAAGAAGAATACTTGCGTGGCAAAGAGTTGTCTTTCCACCCCGCAATCACCAACCCGTATTTCTTTCTTTTCCGGAAACCGGAGTTCCCGGTTTTCCAAACAGAACTTTCCCATCTTGTACCGATAAGTAATCTATCATTCATTCAATCTACTGGAAGGCTATTTTTCCCTAAGCTGATTGGAAAAACATTGACGAAGGTAGGCGGAGTCGAAAGCAAATCCGCAAAAAATGCCAAATCTCCACCCTGCGGGTAGTATTTACCATTTTTTCAGATGGTTGCAATTCGCCTTTTCCGCTTTCGATTATTGTCAATGTTCTTCCCAATCAGCCAAAGGGAAAAAATTTGGTTGGGGCGACAAGCGATGATAACAAAAACAAGTAGTAACAATTTTAATTTTTTGAGTTATGGCAGCAGATTTTTCACAAGCAGCGATTTATGTAGGTACTTACGCCAAATACAACGCAGGGTCACTTTTCGGCAAATGGTTCGACCTCTCCGATTTTGCCGACAAGGACGAATTTTTGGAAGCGTGTAAGGAACTCCACAAGGACGAGGACGACCCCGAATTTATGTTTCAAGATAGAGAAAACATACCCGAAGAACTTGTTAGCGAAAGTTGGATTTCAGATATATTTTTCGAGTTACGGGATAAAGTGGAAGATATGGACACAAACGAGCAGGAAGCCTTTTCCGCTTGGCTTGATTACGAGAGCAGGGATTTAAGCAAAGTCGATGCGGACGACCTTGTAAGAAAATTCAATGATGAATATATCGGAAAGTATGACGAGGAAGAAGATTACGCCCGTGAACTAATAGAACAATGTTACGAACTATCCGATTTTGTTCTCAACTATTTTGATTACGCAGCTTTCGCACGTGATTTGTTCAATGACGGTTACAAGTTCCTTGACGGTTTTGTATTCTGTGCCTAAATACCAACAAGGGCGGAGCAATCCGCCCGCAACACCCAAGAACATGAAAACGATACTCATTTCAAAACTGATTTACCGCCTTATACTTTGGTCTGTGGTGATTTACTTTTTCACCACCACCGCAGGGCAGTTTTTCGCTTTACTGTTTGCCGTACTCCTGTTTTACTTCGTGGCACGGTTCATTCTCGCCCTTGTTTGGCGGTTGTTTGTCGGTATCGTGTTCGTTCTGATAATCATTCTTTTAGTCTTTTAAAATATACCAATATGGAAGGAAAGAAATTCAAACATAAATATTTGTCATATCTCACCTGTGAAGTCGTGGCGGAAACCCGCAGAGGGTACAAGGTTTTAGAAACCCAAACATTCAGCGGACGGAAGAAGAAGCCCAAGACAAAGACCGCCTATTATTACAACGTTGATTTTGACAAACAGCGTGGAGTATGGGAAGAAATAACCAAGTAATAACATTCAAAAATATACCAATATGGAAACAAAGACATTCTTCAAGAACGGAACAGCCGAAACAAAACTGTTTGGCGAGGAAACTTATAAACAATGCTGTTTGGGAGCATTCAGAGGAGAAATTTATTTCGATTACAAATACCGCCATACCAACGGGCAGGAGTTCACAACCCTACGCAGGACGTTGATACAATGCCGTGCCGAGCGTGATTTTTGGTTAAGGGAAAAGACCATTTCTTTTTCGGGACACCGAGCCGAAAGAATGACAAGGAACAGCCCCGACACACAAAAGCGATTGACAGATATAGGCTTCGACACCTATGTAGCGATAACGGAACTTTGCAAACGTGACTATCATACGTTTTTATCGGGCATGGCAAACGGTTTCGACCTTATCGCAGCCGAGGAAGTTTTGAACGCAAAAAAGGAATTTCCATACATTCAGCTAAAAGCCGTTATCCCGTTCAAAGGACAGGCAGACCGATACACCCAAGCCGACAAGCAGCGTTATAACGCTATTTTAGCCCAAGCGGACGAGGTGATAATATTGCAGGATGAATATTCAGACCGTTGTTTCTTGCGACGTAACAACTACCTGTTGGATAATTCCGCTTATCTCGTGGTATTTTACGACAGCACCCCAACGGGCGGAACTGCCTACACGTTACGCCACGCAATGGAACGGAAAATAGAGTTTCAAAACGTATGTTATAACGTTGCGAGTGCAAAGTAAAGAGTAAAATCCGACATAAAAGAATTTTGTAAAGTATGGCCATCAAAGTTTAAGATATATTCAAATTATAATCATATATCATACTCTCAATCATACTTTAATCAGCTTCTTCTGTTAGTTTTCGCATATTTCTTCCTTATACTTAGACGGATGTTTTTAAGTATAGAATACCTTATCTGTTTAAATCTTGTAATATGTACTTGTTTAATACGAAATATAACATAAAATAGAGGTATTCGTACAGATATTTTGATTTTATGTACGTTTTGTGTTAAAAATGAGTTAATGTTTCAATATGTTTGCCGCATTGGATTTTATTTTATTACTTTTGTATTCAAAAAATAATAATAACATGTATAACAAGCCATATGTCATCAGATATATTAAGAATTATAGAAGGAGGATTGAATAACGATAGGAGAAAAATCATAAGTTACTCCAATCGTTTAGCTACTCGTCTTGAAGCCGAGGGCAACATTCAATTGGCTCGTTGCATCAAAGAGCAAATTCAAAACTCTAACACAAGAAGTTCTGCAACAGCTGATGCCATGCGTATGTTACCTTTAGATTCGGACAGCAAATTGCAAATAGTAGAAGTAATTCCCGAAGACTCAACACGTACCAATATTGTCCTTTCTGATAATGTCGGAAGGCAAGTAGGTGAATTCATTGAGTTGGTGAGGCACAGTGACGAACTGGAACAGGCAGGGGTTAATATGCCTAAGTCCATGCTTCTTTACGGAGCACCTGGTTGTGGCAAGACCTCTATAGCTCACTATGTCAGTGAAAACACCAATTTACCATTGGTGGTAGCAAGATTGGATGGAATTGTTTCATCACTTCTTGGTAGTACAGCAAAGAACTTAAGAAAAATATTCAGCTATGCTAGTAGCATGCCATGCATCTTGTTTCTTGACGAATTTGATGCAATAGCCAAGGCACGTGACGACAATCACGAGCTGGGAGAACTGAAGCGTGTCATCAACAGCTTGCTTCAAAACATTGACTCCATGCCAACTTCTTGCGTTCTGATTGCAGCAACAAACCATCCCGAATTGTTAGACAAGGCCGTTTGGAGACGCTTCACAACAAAAATTGAAGTCGGAATGCCTGATGACGAAGCAAGAAAAAAAATAATTTTGGACTTAACATCTGGGTTCAATTGTCCTTTTGTAGAGGATGGACAAAAGATGAAAACGGTTTGTGACTTAACAAAAAAAATGTCTCCCTCTGACATCTCTACGATATTTAACAAACTAAAAGTGAAGGGCGTTATCAATGGAAGCAAAGCTATTGAATATGAGGACTTACTTGTTACTATCTTTGAGTTCGAAGGAAAAGACGAAGCACAAGATAAACTCATCATGTTCCTTAACACAAACGGAGTTAGTCAAGCCAAGATTGTACAAAAACTAAATATTAGTGCAAGATTGGTCAGAAATGTATTATCTAAAAAATAGTGAATTATGGCAAAAGAATATCCTATACAAAATGTATCTTTTAGGGGAGAAACAGACAATTTCTTGACGGAAGCTGGTGGTGGCAGTGAATTACCAAAGTGGGTTAATGATACTGCTATTTCCGTTAATGCAGAAAGGGTTTATGATCAATTGGAGTTGTTCTCAGAATTATTCTCTGATGCAAATAGAACGATGCCTGTGCTTACAGAGATTACACTGAACAAAAAAGCAACAGCTAAATCTCATCGTCCAGCAGTGCGAAAAATGATGGATGTAAACTCTAAACGAAATGTCCTAGGAGTCACATCGGTAGGTAAAATCTTGGTAAAGATTGATACCGCCAATGATTTGAAGAAAATGGAGCGAGGTTTTAAGGTGGTAAATACAGCCAATCTGCCGAAAGACAAAAAGATTGGTTTGTCTGCAATAGAAAACATTTCTCGATACAAGGCTGTTGTTGATGATAGCATTCAAGAAAATGACCGTCTCAAACTGCAGTTGGTTGATTATCTGAATAGTGAGTACAATCATCGTTCTCGTATTGCTTTGAGTATAAAATGCAAGGAATTTGGAGTTGAATTAGAAGAGCTGAATTATGCTAGTAGCTTACGCTTGTTTTCCTTGGAACATGTGTCAGAGGAAGCACTTCAGGCTATTGCATCCATGGATTGTGTCTTGGCGGTTAGAAAAATGCCTACAATAGAATTTGAAACTGCCCCAGACGAAGACAACTCCAGCATCGAAGTGATGACACCATTGGAAGGCGCAACATATCCTGTGGTAGGCTTGTTGGATTCTGGTGTTGGCGATAATGATTACCTGCGTCCTTGGATGATTGATGATGAAGATAATATCGCTGATTTGGAAGATGAAGACATAAACAGAAGTCATGGAACTGCTGTTGCAAGTGTCATCAACTATGGTGATTTTCTTGAAAATAAAGATTTGACGAAATGTGGACCTTGTAAAATAAAGAGTTGTATTGTCAATACAGACAGAACCCAAATATACGAAAACGAGTTGGTAGCCAACATTCAAAATGCTATCGCTAAACATCCAGATATAAAAATCTGGAATCTCTCGCAAGGTACAACAAAAACGATAGATAATGACAGATATTCCGACTTGGGCATCGCATTGGACAGCTTGCAGAAAGACAACAGAATCTTGATTTGCAAATCTGCAGGTAATGTTGATCCAAGAGCAGAAAATCAAAGAATTACTGATGGCGCCGATTCTTTGCTTAGTCTCGTTGTAGGATCTATAGCTCATAAGAAAACTACCAATAATGATGCTAAAGAAAATGACAGAAGTCCTTTTTCTCGCATTGGTCCTGGTGTTGAAAATGCAGTAAAGCCAGATTTGGTGCACTATGGCGGCAATATGGATACACATCTGTCCCTGTTTTCAGAATGGGGAAGACAGTTTTGCCGCTGGAGTGGAACTAGTTTTTCTACTCCACGAATTACAGCTTTGGCTGCTAATCTTAATCAGATGATTGGAGGTGAATGCAATCCCTTGCTTTTGAAAGCATTGCTTGTTCACAACTCTGATTACCCTGTAGGTTTATCGAAAACGCCAGAAGAACTTCGCAGGGAAATGGGGTTCGGTTTGCCATCTGTTATTACAGATATGCTTAACAACGATGCTGATGAGTGCACTATGGTTTTTCATCAGACTTTACAGAAAGGAACAAATATTGTTTCTTTGGATTTTCCATACCCACAAAGTTTGGTTGAAAACGGTTATTTCATCGGTGAAATAACATTGTCAATGGCTGTGAATCCTGTAATTAATGCGGGGCAAGGTTGTGAGTATTGCCAAAGTCAAGTGGATGTTCTATTGGAAACTTATGACCATGTTGAACATGTTCAATTGGGCGAAGGTATGATGCGCAATGAGTCAAGAACATCAAAAGATGCCGTTAATGTACTCAATGCATCGATTTATAGCTCAAAAGCTTTCAAAAAGGAGTTCGCAGAAGAACGTATGCTGATAGAACAGGGAGATAAATATCAACCTATCAAGAAGTATTATGTTGATCTTTCCAAGATGACTGACACTAACAGGAGAAAGGCATTGGGAGAAAACAGAAAATGGGCACTGAAACTCACTGGACTCTACCGTGATGCAGCTGTACAAGCTTTGGAGAGAGACGGAGAAGTACTTTCGCAAGACGTTGTTGTCGTTGTGACAATAAAAGACCCTAGACATCGTGGCACGATATATACCGAATGTCTCGATTTACTAGAACAAAGAGGATATGTACACAACGATATCAATATTCATAATGATATTCGAGTTGATAATTAATGATCGTACTTTATTATGGCTACATATGATTTTTCAAACGCCATTCCCTATGTGCCCACTCATGTTGGAGAACTGATAAACGACGAGCTTGTTGCGTCGGGACTGTCTGTAGAGCAATTGTCAGAAAAAGCTAATATCGAATTGATAGCTTTAAATGAAACAATTTCTGGGAAAAGACAACTATCCACAGAAATGGCTTTACAGATAGAATCAGTTATGGGGATTCCTGCTTCATTGCTTCTGAACATCCAAATTCAATACAACAGTTTTCTGCGGAGAAAATGAATATTCTCCGTAGAAAACTATCGTTTTTCAAACTTTCCCATATCACCTTACCAAAACAGATATGCTATATAATACACCAACAGCATCCCAAGCAGGAACACTGCCACACTGCATCCTATCTTCAATCGTTCCAATACCTCGTCTTGCTCCAGCCCCTTGCTATGTTTGATGATGACAACGATTGATACTATATCTATCAACAATACAGCATATATCATGGCTGGCAGATAGTGAATATGATCCACCATCCACCAGTGTATATCCGCTATATCGTCATATTCCACTTTTGCTTCCCTCATGCTTTCTTTCTCCCTATTAGACAATCGTTTACATCCTTATAATCTTTGCTTATGAAAAGGGCATAAAAAAAGCCCTCCGAAACGGAGAGCTTGGCAAATTCTTGGTGAACTGTTATTTTTCCATGTATTGTTTCAGTTCCTGTGTGATATATGTCCAAACTTCTTGGAAGGTTAGTGGCTCCTTGAATTTGATTTTCTTCAAATAACTATTCCACATAATATTTCGTTTGGCATCTGTCGCAAAAGAATCCTCGAAAAGGCTATATTCCGTAGAGATGGCGGTGCCTCTATTCTCAAACGTGGCTGTGATGGCTTCTTGCAATGTGTTCAAGTCAATATTTCCTGCTTTTAGTATTCTGTACACATCAAAGAAGTCTTTCATGCGGCTGTTCTCTGTCGCATGGTCTATCATTGCCTGATACTTTTCAGCCACCACGGTCTCTAAAGAGTAAGCCAAGATGTCAACTTCTGGTAATGTGTCCAGCAACACCGGATAAGAAAGGTCAACGGGTGCAGGAGTTATGATGTCGCCAAAGCCTACATCCATGGAAATAACTTGGCTTGCCGTGTCAAGTCCTACCTTGACATGCACTCGCACACCATTATATTCTTTTTTGAGAGTGATTTCTTCTACGCTAATGCTGTCCTTTTCAAAGACAACTCCGTCTTCCAGACATTCTATGTCGCATAAATTTCTGAATGTCTCCTTGATATTGTCCAACTCACGGCTAATCTGTTGACCAAGGAAATCTATGTCCAATGTTGGTCTTGCTTTCAAATGCTCATGGGCATACAGTAATGCACCACCTTTCAATATAAAGCGTTCTTTGTATGGACTTACCGACAGACGGTACAACAGACGCTCCTGAAAGTATCGTGTCAATATCGATTGGTAGAAGACATTCTCTTCTTTCGATATATTAAGCAGTTTCGCTCTTACCGAGCGAGCATAATTCTTCGTTGTCATATTTATTATTTTATAGTTCCATTTGTAGATATGTTCCCAATGTTTTGGCAACTCTCAGTTGTGAGGCATATTTCATCAGTTTGCTGACATTACGATCTCTGCGTTTCAGATATTCCTTTATAATCTCCGTACAGACATCTATGCCGATTTTGTTTCTATACTTTACTGCATCACAGACACATTTCTCCACGTCATATATCCTCACCTTGAAACCCTCAATCTCTGTATTCGTAATTCCAAGGTTAAAGGCGGTATCACTCCAATGGTATAGTGTAATTGGGGGATAATCTGGAAGGGTGATTTTTCGGCCTCTTTTTATTGCAAGACAATATTCTTGTGGTACCTGTGTAGTCAACTGATAATGTGACCAAGCGGAATACAGACACAACACACCACCAGGAACAACCTTTTCCACATCAAGCATTTGACTTGCCAAATGGTCATCGGTTGCATACACACCTCTTTTTATTCTGGTGAGTTCGCCATTCTTGGCGGCTTGCAATACTTTATAGTATGCAGCTCTTCCTGCCATATCTTTTGTAGAGATATAGCCTTCAGATTTTGGATTTGTCATACGCTTTTCCATGATTTGCATCTTTAATTCTGTACAAAGTTACTACATATTTTCAAAAATGTAGTATGTTTGTACGGAAATCTACGCAAAAATCACGCAAAATATAGTTTTCTACGGAGAATATTGATTTTCTCCGTAGAAAATTATCGTTTTATACATCCTCTTTATGCGGAATAATGGATTTTCTGCCGATAAGATAATCATTGACATCCTTGTATTCTGCATATCTTATGGATTCGTTGATTGCCCTGTTTTGATAACAGTCCATGATTGTATGGGCAGCCACCGTTCCTGCTTGGTCATTATCAAGATAACAATGGATAGCAGTGTAACACGCCAATCGTTCCATGCATTTCCCAAGGCTACTGATGGAGTTCAGTACAATATAATCACATGGCTCTTGTATGCAAATCACATTGTCACCTCGCTTTTCCAAAGTCTTGTACGAAAGAAAGTCCATAAACCCCTCGAAGATGCAGCATCTGTCCTGCACTCCAACTTGCTGTGAATGTATCAAGGATATGTCTTTCTCGCCCAAACAACCTTTATAATATGGGTTACGCAGCTCATAACCATCCCTGTTATTTGGAAAGGCTATACCAAAATACCGCTTGCCCTTAAACGTGTACCAGATCTCCTTGCAATAGCGTTTACCTATGTCCGCATCCACATGGCGTGAACGCAGATACGACATAAGCACAGGGTAGGACAATTCTTGGATATGTACCTTGTCCATCTTGTCTGTCTCTACTTGTGTCGGTATGGGAGGTTTTGCCTTTGTGGACTTTGGGTTGTTCATGTCCGCTGCTATATGCTGCAATGCAGCACCCACATCATCCGTATTGTAGAGAAGTTGGGCAAGAGCAATTATGTTGCCACCCTTGCCAAGAGCAAAGTCATACCATTGGTTTCGGCTGAAGTTCACCTTGAACGATGGCTTTGTCTCCGCATGCAATGGCGACAGATAATAAGATGTGGACTTGCTGCATCGTTTGGGCTGATGTCCCAATGCGCTCAGATAGTCCGTGAGTTTGATTTCCTTTGCTTGTTGTATGTTCATCTTTCATTCATTTTTTGTTCATTCGTGCGCTTATTATATATACACCAGAGTGAATGAACGGTTTGGTGAAGTCATTTTGTAGTTAAATATGATGCCACTTCACAAAATCCGTCCGTTCTACTATTATATATACACCGAGGTGAATGAAGTGGTTTTTGAAGTGATTTTCGCTTCATCCTCACTTCTTCACCTCCTGCTCTTCAAGCAGCGGAAGCGAAGGATAATCCTTCATTCTGCAATACTCGTTGTTGCCACACTTCACCACCAGTTTGCTCTTCAATAGGAAGGTCAGCAACTTTGACATCACTGTTCTACCTCTGGCAAAACCAATAGTTGTATATCCTTTCATCAATGCGTTTATCACATTCTCATAACCTGACACCACTTTCTTGCCAAAAGCCATTCCAAGTGCCTTGTCATGCTGCTCATCGGTAATGTCGGCTATTGTCATCTTCGGCTGTTTGGCTGTGGTGGAGTCAACCACATAGTCCTTGGCAATCTCTGGAAGTCCCTCCTTGTTTATTTGGAACGCAAAGGGCGCAAAGTCCTTGTCTCGGATGTTGAGCGGTTTCACTTCACTCACATTCGCCATCGAATTGCTCTTGCTAATCACCAGTACCGTCTCTGCCTTGTTGCTGAGTTCCGTTCCTATGTGACCTCTTACATTGTCATCACCCTTGTTCAAGTGTAGGACACAATGTATGTGCAGGTCATAGCGGCTTGACCACTGCATCAGTTTGTTGATGATATGGACGGACTCGCTCGGATTGTTGATGTCGAGCATCAAGTCCCTTATGCCGTCAATGATGACCAAGCCAAAGCCCTTTTGCGTCTGCAAGGCATATTCTATCAGTCGCAGTCTGAGGTTGGGACTGTATTCTCGCAGTCCGAAGAACACAAGGTTCTCACTGTTCATGTTGTCGGGCAATCCTGCAAGCCGGAGGATGCGCTGCATCACGCTGTGGCAGTGAAAACGGCTCTGCTCCGTATCAACGTAGAGTATTTTACGCTTGTCATCGGGTAGTTTTGCCGTATATTGCAGCACCTTTCCGTTAGCAAGCGAGGCTGCCACCAAAGCGGACACGTTGAACGTCTTTCGGCTCTTCGCCTTGCCTGTGGAGGCACTGAAGTTGCCAAGCGTGGCTATGGTCGAGTTGTCCACCCATATTATCTGTGGCGGTGTCTGGTAGGTCTCGTCCGCATGGATAAGCGATGCCTTCAACAACTTTTCCAACAAATCTGCATTGTCCGCTGCGCCTTCAAAGAGGCTCATGTCGTTCATTTCTTCCATCGTTATCTGCTCTTCAAGGGTTTGTTCATCACATAGCGTATGGCATCCTGCTCATACACCTCTTTTGTTTTCACAGGGTGCTTCTTGATCCATTCCACCAGTTCTTCCTTGCTGAAATAGATGGTCTTGCCGTTTGGCTTGTAATGGGGAATGGCAAAGGTACGTGTCAGTTTGTAAAGCTGACTCTTTGAAGCGTCAAGGAATACGCTTGCCTCGTCAAGGGTGAGCACGTCTTTTCCTGCAAAGAGCCATTTCTCCAAGCACTTGATGCGGTTCAGCACATCCTCCACTGGTCCAAGCAGCCTGAATGCTTCTTCCATCTGTTGAATGCGCTCGGCAAGTCTCATTGGTGTCATATCTGCCAGTTCTTGTTCTGTCAACTCGTGTTTATCCACGTCTATCGTTGGCGGTAGGATAGTGCCATCCTTTGGTGGATTGTTTGCCTGATTTGTTGTCTGTCCAATCATTGTCGCTATTTTATTTATCGTTACACATAACGAGGTCGCCCTCCATAACCAGGTTTCTGATTACGGAGGGCAAAGGTAAGGGCATTTCTGTCCAATCGGATGAAAGTGCGCTTGACTGTCAACCGACTATCAAGCCAACTGTCAAGGTTTTCATCTGTCAGATGGTGTCCTTGCTGTCATTTTTACCGCAATCTGCTATTTCTTGCACTTTCTTGCGGATAGCCTCATAGATACTGGCGTTGGTACTTTTGGCATCACTGGTTGCTGAGGACAGCTTGGTTGTTGTAAGTGGCTTGTCTGTTGATGAAGACAGGATGAGTTTATGCTTGGCAATGACCGATTGCCATTGCTTACAAATCAAGTTCTTGCTGCAGAGCATATCAAAGAAGAATGCCACACGTCTGTTGCTTCTCGCCTTTAGCTGCTTGCTGACTTGGCACGAGAAGAGTTTTCGCATATCCTCTTCCGACACATCGGCTGAGAACAAATGAACCTCATTGGCATGGCGCGCAATGAGGTTCAACTGAGTAGAATCAAAGTAACATTGAAAGTCCTGTTTCGGTTTGGTTTCTTGTGCTGTTTGTAATATTGACGGTGGTTTACCATGGAGATACTGACCGTTTGGAGGCGGCTCCGTGGTGTTGAACTTGTGATGAAGAGCCTTGTAGTCATGATACTCGAAATCCGCTTTGGTAAAGAATATGACTACTAAGTCCTCACGTTCTTCAAGAAACTCCTCCATGATGTAGAAGTTCTTCTTGTGCTCGTTCTTTCCTGCCGCATATTGGCAGTCCGTATAGGAATGGCTGTTGAGAAAGTCCTTTTTATAGCGGTGATACAGTTTACCGCATCCTATTACTTCCGTCTGATAGCACTCATGGGCTTCCTTGAAGAACAGCCACAATTTGTTGGTACCACAAATGCCACCTACACCGTTAGCGAAGGTGCATTCATTGCATTGGGGTAAAAAGAGAGAACGAGGAGTCGTCTCGTCCTTGGTTGTTTGATGTATTATTATGTTCCATTTTTATTCTTCGAACGCACTGTCCAATAGGGAAACAGCCTCGTCCTTTTTCTTATTGATGATTTTTGCATAAATTTGTGTCGTACGCACCTCCGTATGACCGAGAAGTTTGCTTGTTGTGTATAGATCTGCGCCCATGGTCAGCTCCAGCGTGGCGAACGTGTGTCTTGAGACATGGTAGGTCACATGTTTGCTGATACCTGCCGCACGGCTCCATTCCGGGATGCAGTCGTAGTTCTTGCTTGGCAGTGTTGGAAATACCTTGTCCTCGTCACTCGCAGATCCACGCTCAGGCATCCAACGAAGGGCTTGCTTGTTGAGAGGAAGATAGAGAGGCTGCTTGGTCTTGTACTGCAATATCTCAACTCGTGTCTTGTCACCCTCGGTGATGATGTTTTTCCACTTCAAACTCTTCACGTCACTGATACGGAGTCCGCAGAAGCATGAAAACAGGAACGCCGCCTTGATATCCTCACGCTTGCAAGGGGTGTCAATCAGTCTCTTCACCTCGTCAACGGTCAGATACTCTCGCTTGGTACCGCCACCTTTCAGAACATCCATGCGAAGACGCAATACGGGATTGTCGTCCATTATCTCTTCCTCAATAGCCATGTTGAAGGCTGCTTTGAGGCATTTGAGATAGTTCATCACCGTGGACTTGGACGGATGGGTGTGCTTGTAGGTGATATAGTCGTTCAACAAGAACACCATGAAACCATTGCAGTATTCCTTGGTCATCTCTGCGAGTGTCACGTTTGGCGAGTGTTCTCTCACTGCATTCAGCACGCTGTTCACCCAGTTTCGGGCAGATTGTCTTCCTCGCTCCACTTGTGCGTCACGGAATATCTCCAACCAATCCACAAGTCGCATTTTGATTCTTGACTTGTCTTTGAGCCCTGCGATACCGTTAGTGATGCTCATGATGCGTTGTGCCTTGATAGCATAGACTGCTTGCATTGTCTGCTTGTTCTGCTCCCTGGCAGCTGCGTCAACCTCTGGTATGAGATAAAGGCGCAGATAATCATAGGTACGGCGACCGTTGACATTGATGGATAGATAGACCGACTTGTTGCCGTTGGCAAGTTCCTTGAAGCGGATTCTCACAGGCTCCTTGGTCTTGGAATTTCTCTTGCGCTCAGTCTCTGCAACGGCAATCTCTGTCTTCACCTTCTTAGTGGCAAGATACTCCTTGTATTTGTCCACGTTGGCATCTGGATCTTCTCCGTGCGGCTTGTAGCCTCTTCTGCCGACACGCTTCTCAAAGGTTCCGTCCTTCAATGCTTTCATGCGTTCCTTGGCCTTTTTCTCAGCTTCTTTCCAGATTTCCTTGTGTTTCTCCTCGCTGTCATCCTTACGAAGGTAAAGACCAACTGACTCATAGGCACGTTGTCCCTTACCATAATATATATCAAGGAAGAGGGAACGGTCTCCATTGCGCATCTTGCGACTACGGACTATCACAGAACTGGTGTATTCCTCAACTTTCTCCACTTGGTTCAGCTCGTCAGAAGGATCCGTGAAAGTTTCTCCATTGACAACCTCTCGCATCTTGCGTTCTTTCAGACGCTCTGCGGTTTCCATGACCAAAGCATTATTCTGCTTGTCAGCCTCGGTAATCTCTGGGTTGATATAGAGCTTCAGAAACTCGTACTTGCGCTCACCATTATAATATATGTCGAAGTAGAGCGACTTGCTGCCGTTGGCAAGGTTCTTGAAACGAAGAGTGACAGCTTCACGCTTGTTGGGTCTGCCTCTATGTTTTTTGATTGTTCCATCTATGGCTCTGTCCTCACCGTCATCGTCAATGAATTTCCATTGGTGTCCTTCTCTGCCAGAAACGGCTCCGACGACTTCGTTTACCTCACTTTCCTTTCCCTTGACACTTTTGCCAGTTTTATCACTGCCGACTTTTTTCTTCTTACTTAAACGTGCGTTCTTCTTGCTTGAAGTTGTTGTAGAAGCAGGATGCTCCAAGGAAGCCTTCACTGTTTCCAACTTTCCCGACAGGATTTCTTGCACTCGTTGGTTCTTGACAGCTTCTGCCTTCTGCAAGGTCTCGGCATTGACAGCCTTAGCCTTGTCATCGTCCTCTGGAAGCAGATAAAGCTTCAAGAACTCATACGACCTCTTTCCACTTTTGTAAGTGTCGAGATAAATCGACTTTGTGCCATTCGCCAAATCCTTGTAGCGTATGCGCACAGGTTCATTGTTACTTCTCATGTTACTTTGTTATTTATTCTACTTATTGTCATTTTGCGAGATTTGTTACTCACGGTGCAAAGATACGAAAAATAATTGGATTTGTTACCCAAAACAAGAACCAATTACGAACCATTAACTATGATAAATTATAAAATCAAATGGTATAGTAACAAACAAATAACAAAATACACACTTTGTTAAATACCTGCTATATGCTGTATATATTAGCATTTACGCACGTTTTATTGTCATTTTGAATGTTGCATGAGATTTGACGTTGTATTGGCGTTGTATCAGCGTTGAACGCCCCCACGGTTTCCCCTCTTTCGTCCTTTTTGTCCGAAGGTGCGAAGATCAGCCACATCGAGCCGAGGAACAGCAGCCCCATTAACGGGTACACCAGCAGCTTTTTCCGTTGCTGCATCTGTTTCGGCGTTAGTTCTTTGACGGGTTTCCTGTCCTTTTCACCGCTTTTCTTCCCTTTGTTCTCCGTCCCCGTTTCCGAGGCTGCGGCATCGTTCACCGTCACGTGCTGCGTTACCGTTTCTTTTTCCTGATTCTGTTCTTCCATGATTTACTGATTGTTAAAAGGATTGATTATACTGTCATTCTTTAGCCGGATTTGGTCGATATGCTCTATCCCCAATTCCTGACCGTCACTTTTACCGATGTTGTAGATGGCGGCAACGGTCATATAGACCGACAACCCGCCGAACACCACGAACATCACAAGGATAACCACCACCCGCTGATCCGGCGTGATACGCCCGCACAGGCGGCGGAGCTTTTCATCCGCCCAGTCTTGTATATCAGCAATGACCTTTGCCATAAATCTTCCGACCATGCCGTTAGCGTTTGATGGTTTGCAAATCCTTGTTTTCGGTAATCTCGAAGCCCTCGATGATGAATCCCTGCGGGTTGTTGTCACTTCTTACGGCATCCAACAACCGGCAGCGGGTGACAAGGCTTCGTTCCGTTACCGAGCTTTCACGGAGGATAATCTGACGGGCGAACGTCCGCACGTTGTACGGGTACTTGTCAAAGTCGCACCGCACGCTGTCGATCTGTACCATCTGGTTGATGTTGCCCGAAATCACCCGATTGTAATATCCCTTTTCCGAAAGGTCTTTGTAATAGTTGAATGCGCTTTTGTCCGCCAGCATCAGCGAGCGTTTGATATTGCTTTCGATAGCCGACTTGTCGGGTGACAACGTGAAGAACAGTTCGTGAAACCTGCGCACGTGTTCCCGTGCTTCCACCGGACGGTTCTGCTGCACGTCCTGCGAGAGTGCCAGCATCAGCGACTTCCCGTTATCCAAGACGTATATTTTCTCCCGTTGCGCTTCGGCGAAACTGTACGATTTCCAAAGGGCGAAGCCCGTCACCACCGCACACAGGCAGATGAACACCAGCGCAAAGAGCCGTATCTGCCTGAAACTCGTTTCTATATTCTTCAAACTTTTAAATTCCATTTCTTGATTGATTTTTTAGTTACTTGATAAGTTTTCCGGCAACATTGCCCACGGCAGCACCCGCCCCGGCAGCGGCGACATTTCCCGCTTTGGCGGCAGTCGTGTTCATCGCACGGTTCGCACCGCTTACGCCACCCGCCATGATGATCCAGTTGGCAACGGTAGGTATCGTGAAGTACCCGAATATCCCTATGATTAGGAATACCATGTACACCGTATTCGTGCTGTCCGGTATAAAGGTGGGATCGCTCATCGCCTCTATGTCTTTGGTGAGCATAAGCACCTGAATCCTTGCCAGTACCGAACTGAACAGGTCGCTCACGGGCAGCCACATATAGACGGAGATATACCGGGTTATCCATTGCGTCAGGGTGCTTTGGAATCCATCATAGACGCTTATCGCAAAAGCGATAGGCCCTAAGATGGAGAGGACGATCAGAAAGAACGTCCGTATCGTGTCTATCACCAGCCCGGCGGACTGGAACAGCAGTTCCAGAAGTTCCTGAAACCACCTGCGTATGTTCTGTTTCATCCGATACTCGGCACGGTCTATGTACATGCCGCCCATAGTTATCAGGTCGCCAGCCGACCAGCCGAGTTCCTCTAATTTTTTGTCGAACTCTTCCTTATCCACGAGGTACGCCGTTTCCGGATTCCGTTTGTTCGCCTCATATTCCAGTTTATCCTTTTGTTCCCGGTACTTGTTCATATCGAAGGTCTGTGTTTCCAGCATCCCGTGGCAACCCTTCACCACGGGCGAAAGCACCGTGTTGATCGTGCCCAGCACGAACGTCGGGAAGAACATGATACACAGCCCGATGGCGAACGGGCGCAGCAGCGGGTACACGTCGATAGGTTCGGCACGGGCAAGGGCTTGCCACACTTTGGCAGCGACGTAGAACAGCGCACCCAACCCGGCTATCCCTTTGGCTACGCCCGTCAGGTTGGAGCATAGCGGCATCATTTCCTGATATAGCGTATGCAATATCTGGTGCAGGTTCTCAAAGTCTATTGATAATAACATCATCTTACCTTATTATATATATGTATAGGAATCCGTTCTTACCAGTAGCGTTCGTCCGCCGAGCCGTAAAGAGCTATCACCCGGTCAGTGTCCTTCTTCTTTTTCGCTCGCAGGTAACTCACCGAGATATTTTTGTTCGTGTAGTATTGCACGAGATTGCGGTATTCCAGCAGCCTTTTATAGCTTTGGTCAATAATCGCCAGCCGTTCCGCATCCGAGAGCGACATTCCGGTGATATTCACCACATTTTTCAAATCCTGCAACACGTCCGCACTTTCGTTCAGCAGCCTTGCGTACCCGAAAGAGATCGTACTTAGCTCATCCGGCGTATAGTTCGGATCGCCCAGCATCTTTTGGTAGTTCCGTACATAGATTTCCGAAATATCCGCCACCAGTTCGATGCTCTTCTTTACTTTCACGCCACCTTTAATTACGTCATTTACAGCCTTTAGCGCATCATAGTACTTTTTACCTTGTTCAAATACTTTGGCGGTTTCCTTGAATCCGTCCAGCGTGTTTTTAGCCGTTGTTGAACTCTGTACAATTTGTTTGGCTGTGTTGATGATACCTTGTGCCAAGTTTCCCGGATCGCTCACAACCCACTGTGCGTTAGCCGTACCCGCTGCCAGCAGGCACGCCAACCCCAGAACTATTTTTTTTACTTGTTTCATACTCTTACTTGTTTAATTGATGGTTACTCCGTTTATATTCTCCGCCGGGCGACAAGTGTATGCGGTCTTTCTCCTTGTCGTAGGTAAGCATCACCGCCAGCCCCGTTTCGATGAAGAGGTAGCCGTCCGTTTCCCGTATCAGGTACGTTTCCGTCCGGGTACTTCCCGCATGGCTTTTCTTTATCACTGTTACCCGGTATTGCCCGTTTTCTTCCGAAAGGGTAAAGGGCGGCTTGCTGCCCGTGCTTACCCAGTCTCCCCGCATCTTTTCCAACCGTCCGGTGTTCGTTTCCTTGCAGGAAATGACGAACGCCAACGCCACCGTCACCGCCGACAGCAGCAGGATTAAATTCAATCGTTTCATAATGATTTCATTTTTAATGATGATTTGTACAACCAGCCGTTTGTACGTTTAGCCGTTTAGTCATTTAGCCAACCAACTGTTTAACTGTTCAACCGTTCAGCCGATTAACCAGCCAGTCAATCAACCATCCGGCTACCCGTATATTCAGCCATTCATTTTCATATTTTCTTTCCGGCACACTTACTTGTACTTCGTTTCCGCCAGCCGCCTGATGGCAAGCTCCAAGTCACCGCCCAACTCTTCCGCAAGGTTGAACACCTCCGTTTTCTCGCTCTCTTCGGTGGTGTACGTCAGGTACTCGGCGGGCGACACTTCCGTAGCATACACCGCCGACTGCACCCCGTTCAGCCCGATCCACACCTCTTTGTATTTCTTTCCGGGATGGTTGGCAAGGTTGATGGATAGTATCTGCGCTTTCTCCTTTTCCGTCAGTCCGAGCATCGCCTGTATGCCGTCGAACTTGTTCATATACTTTTTCTGGTCGAGCAGTATCTTGCAATCGCTGTTGTTGATGATAGCCTCTTTCACGATGGGCGACGAGATTATATCGTCCACCTCCTGCGTAACTACCACTGCTTCACCAAAATACTTGCGGACGGTCTTGTAGAGATATTTTAAATATTCTGACATACTCGGTGAGGAAAGGGCTTTCCATGCTTCCTCACAGATAAGCATCTTCCGCACCCCTTTAAGCCTGCGCATCTTGTTCAGGAAGGCTTCCATGATGATAATCGTTACCACCGGGAAAAGCTCGGAATTATCCTTCACAGCATCAATCTCAAAGACGATAAACCGCTTGTTTAGCAGGTCGATGTTCTCTTTCGAGTTCAGCAGGAAATCATAACGACCGCCTTTGTAATATTGCCGCAGCGTGGTAAGGAAGTTGTCGATATTAAAATCATCCCGGCTTACCTTGATGTCCCTTTTCGCCAGTTCCGCACGGTAATCGCCCAGCATATACTCGTAGAAGGTATCGAACGAGGGCACGATGCTCCGGTCTTGCTGTATCTTCCGGATGTATGCCGACACCGCACTGCCCAGCTCGCCGCTTTCCGTCTTCGTGATTTTCTCGTCCTCGCTCTTCCATAGGGTGAGCAGCAACGTCTTTATACTGTCTTTTTTCTCCACGCTGAACTTGTAATCGTCAGTATAGAAAGGATTGAAACTGATGGGTTTCTCTTCCGAATACGTGTAATACACTCCGTCCTCGCCCTTTGTCTTGCGGTGTATCAGTTCGCACAATCCCTGATACGAGTTACCCGTGTCGATCAGTACCACGTGGCTGTTCTGCTCGTAGTACTGCCGGACTAAATGGTTCATAAAGAAGGATTTTCCCGAACCCGAAGGCCCCAAGACAAACTTGTTGCGGTTCGTGATAATCCCCCGTTTCATCGGCAAGTCTGAAATATCCAGATGCAGCGGTCTGCCCGTCACCCGATCCACCATCTTGACACCGAAAGGCGATAAGGAATCTTTATAGTTCGTCTCTTCCGTGAAAAAACACAGGGCTTGCGGGATGAACGTGTAGAAACTTTCCTCGAAAGGGAAATCCCCCTCGTTCCCCGGTATGCCCGCCCAGAACAGCGTCGGCACGTCCGTTGTGTTATGCCGGGGCTTGCACTCCATAAGGGCAAGCTGGCTGCCCACGTCGTTCTTGATGTGTTTCAGTTCTTCCCGGTCGTCGCTCCACGCCATCACGTTACAGTGGCAGCGTACCGAGGTCAGCCCCTTGCTGTGCGCTTCGTTCAGGTATTCCTCTATGTCGAGTAGGTCAGCCCCCTTACGGGAGCTTTCCCCTCTAAGAACCGTACGTGAGAGTTTCCCCTCATAC
>CEAF01019043.1_pt1 | contig 24264 bp, 22 predicted proteins | sample 557431 | NCBI WGS metagenome assembly CEAF01 (sample SAMEA3182068, study PRJEB8094) | gut metagenome | biome: human; feature: gut; material: Stool; isolation source: human stools | place: Canada | collected 2013-11-18 | reverse complement strand
ATACGGCTGGAGCCGCCCACCATCAGCACCTTGGCCAGGTCGCTGGGCTTCAGACCGGCGTCGGACATAGCCTGACGCACGGGACCCATGGTGGCCTCCACCAGGTGGCCGGTCAGCTCATTGAACTTCGCACGGGTCAGGGTGACGTCCAGATGCTTCGGGCCGGTGGCGTCGGCGGTGATATAGGGCAGATTGATGTTGCTGGTGGTCACGCCGGACAGCTCGATCTTGGCCTTCTCGGCGGCCTCCTTCAGGCGCTGCATGGCGACCTTGTCGCCGCTGAGGTCGATGCCGTCGGACTTCTTGAACTCGGACACCAGATACTTCATGATGCACTGATCGAAGTCATCGCCGCCCAGGCGGTTGTTGCCGGCGGTGGCCAGCACCTCGATCACGCCGTCATCGATCTCCAGGATGGACACATCAAAGGTGCCGCCGCCCAGATCGTAGACCATGATCTTCTGTGCCTGCTCCTTGTCCACACCGTAGGCCAACGCGGCGGCGGTGGGCTCATTGATGATACGCTTCACGTCCAGGCCGGCGATCTTGCCGGCGTCCTTGGTGGCCTGACGCTGGCTGTCGGTGAAGTACGCGGGCACGGTAATGACCGCCTCGCTGACGGTCTGGCCCAGATAGGCCTCGGCGTCGGATTTCAGCTTCTGCAGGATCATGGCGCTGATCTCCTGGGGGGTGTAGCTCTTGCCGTCGATGGTCACGCGGTGATCGGTGCCCATCTCACGCTTGATGGAGGAGATGGTGCGGTCGGGGTTGGTGATGGCCTGGCGCTTTGCCACCTGGCCCACCATACGCTCACCGGTCTTGCTGAACGCCACCACGGACGGGGTGGTGCGGTTGCCCTCCGCGTTGGGGATAACGACTGCCTCGCCGCCTTCCATCACGGCTACGCAGGAATTGGTCGTACCAAGGTCGATACCGATAACTTTAGACATAATGATTGCCTCCTGTATATAGATAAATATTTATTGCTTACTGTATTTGATCTGGCCGCTTAATAGGGCCGGTCCGGCATGATGAGCGCGGCAATGATATAGGCCAGCAAACCGCTTCCGCCCAGCAGGCAGAACACCACCCACGCCAAACGCACCAGCGTGGAGTCGATGTTGAAATACTCCGCGATGCCGCCGCATACACCGGCGATCTTCTTGTCCGTGCTGCTCTTGTACAGTTTCTTGCCTTCCATAATAGCTTCCTCCCTCTCAGTTGGCTACCTTCACCATGGCGAAGCGAAGTATTTTGTCGCCCAGTGTGTAGCCCTTTTGGAATACCTCTACCACGGTGTTCTCCGCCGCGGTCTCGTCCTCGGTGTGCATCACCGCGTTGTGCTTTTCCGGATCGAACTTCTCACCCAGGGCGGGTATCTCCGCAACGTTCAGCTTGGTCAAGACCTCCTCGAACTGCTTGCAGATCAGCTCCATGCCCTGCCGGTGTGCGTCGCCCTCCTCGAATTGGCTCACGCCCCGTTCCAGGTTGTCCAGCACCGCCAGAAACGGCTTGATGGTGTCGATCTTCGCGTCATTGTACAGGTGCTCCTTCTCGCGCGCAGTCCGCTTCCGGTAGTTGTCGTACTCCGCCGCCAGCCGCAGGTATTTGTCATTGGCGTCCGCCAGCGTTTTCGCCAGCGCCTCCATCTGCTCCATCTGTGCCTTGGTGACGGTGTAGGTATCCTCGGCCGCCTCGGCCGCTTCCGCTGCGTTCTCCACCGCTTCCGGCGCGGCTTCCTTCGCGGCGCTCTCGGCGGCCTCTGCCGCCTTCCTGTTCTTTTTATTATCCTTTTCGCTCATTCCGTTGTATCCTCCGGTAGCTGTTTTTTACCAAACATACGGCTCAGGCTCTCCGCAAAGTAGCTCAGCCGCGCCGCGACCGCGGCGTAATCCATACGCGTGGGACCCACCACGCCCACCAGACCGCGCATGTTATCGCCGATATCATAGCTGGCAATCACCACGCTGCTCTCCTTCAGCGCGTCGTTGACGTTTTCCGGCCCGATGAGTATCTGCATGGGCGCGTCCCCGGTGGGCACAGGCAGCTCCTGCTTGTTGTCCACCATAAAGCTCATCAGGTCGTGGGCCTTGTCGATATCCCGGAATTCCGGGAACTTCAGCAGCTGGCTGGCGCCGCTGGTGTACACCTGCTGGTGGTTGGACTCCTCCAGCAGCGACCCGGCGTACTCCGTCACCTGGTTCAAAATCAGGAACCACTGGCCGGACACCTGTTCGCTGAGGTTCATCAGCGTGGCGTTCATCTGCTCCGCGGACACCCCGGTAAAGTGGGTGTTCAGCAGGTGACTCAGCTGCGGCAGCGCCTCCGCCTCAACGGGCAGCGACGTCCGCATCAGCTGGCTCTTCACCCGACTGTCCGACAGCATCACCACGGCGATAAAGCCGGAGGCGTCCACGCCGATCAGCTCAAACCGCTGTACCGTCGCCGCCGTGCGGTGGTCCGCCACGGCGTAGGTAGGATAGCCCACAAAGCTGGACACCATCTGTCCCGCCTGGTCGATGACCTGCTCCACCTGCTGCAGGGGCTTCGCCAGCGCCGTATTGATGCTGGCCTCCTCCTCTGCCGACAGGGTCTTGCGGTCCATCAGCTCGTTGACGTACAGCCGGTAGCCCCTGGCCGATGGAATACGTCCCGCCGAGGTGTGGGGCTGCTCCAGGTAGCCCATGTCCGTCAGGTCGGCCAGCTCGTTCCGCACGGTGGCGGAGCTGACCTTTTCCGGCATCAGCGCCACGATGGCCTTGGAGCCCACCGGCTCGGCGGTGTTGATGTAGCTGTCCACCACGATCTTCAGTATTTGCTTTTTTCGTTGGGTCAGTTCCATAGGTCCATTCTCCATTTAGCACTCGTTATCTTTGAGTGCTAAACGCAGTGTACCACCGGCGGGAACCGTTGTCAATAGCCGGGGTTTTAATTATTTGTGAACAACGGAAAAAAGGGCGTCCCGCCGCGGCGGGACACCCTTTTATATTTATATATAATGTGTTATGACTGCGTCGGAGGTACGCCATCTGTCCTGGCAGGCTTGCCGGAACGGATGTAGTCCTGCACCAGCACATAGACCACCGAGCACACCGGTACGCCCAGCAGCATACCCAGCACGCCGAAGGCGCCGCCGCCGATGGTCACGGCCGCCAGCACCCACAGTCCCGGCAGACCCACAGATTTGCCCACCACCTTGGGGTAGATCAGGTTGCCCTCCACCTGCTGCAATATCAGCAGGAAGATCAGGAAAGTCAGTGCCTTGATGGGACTTTGGAACACGATGAGGAACGCGCCGGTGGCCGCGCCGATCCACGCGCCGAAGATCGGTATCAGCGACAGGGCGGCGATAATGACCGATACCGGCAGCGCGTAGGGCAGGCGCAGTATCAGCATACCGATGCAGCACAGGGTGCCCAGGATAAACGCCTCGGTCACCTGTCCGGTGACGAAGCTGGAAAAGGCGTTGTTGGTCAGGCTCAGCAGGCGCATAAGACGGTCGGCGGCCTTCTGGGGCAGGATACGCCGCAGCAGGCGGCGGGACTGTGCCAGAAGCGTCTCCTTCTGGGCCAGCAGATACAGGGAGAACACCAGCGCCAGCAGGAAGTTCACCAGCGCAGACAGAATGGACGTAGTGATGTTCAGGGTGGTATTTACCACGCTGTCGCCCTTCTCCTGTAGGAAACCGGTGATGGTATCCTTGACCTGGTCGGCGCTGAGGGACAGCTCCGGCAGCGTCACGCCGTGCTCGGCAGCGAAGTCGCTGAGATTTGTCCACCAGACCTGGATCTGGTTCACATAGGTGGGGATATTGGCTACCATAGTAGTGCCGGCCTCCTCCAGACGGGGGATAAGGATGAAGAAGATAGCAAAAATGATACCCAGGAACAGCAGCAGCGTCAGCGTCAGGCAGACAGGCCGCTTCAGCTTGGCGTTCCACGGACTGTTCCATTTGATCAGGCCGCGGTCCCACAGGCGCTCCAGCGCCACCATCATCAGGTTCAGCACAAACGCGATGCAGATACCGATCAACAGCGGCGAAAGCAGGTCCAGCAGACTGCCCAGCACACCGCTGATCCACTTCAGGTTGTTCAGTCCCCAGTACAGCAGTGCCGCAAAGGCGATCAGCAGCATGATCCGCTTGATATTTTTCTTGTTCAGGTCCAAAGCCATCCCGCCCTTCGGTCGTGTTACACTATATATTATCATGTCCTGTGTAAAGTTTCCATGCAAAAAGCGGCGCAAAGTGGAAAATTTTTGTGAACAGTCCGGCGGCGTCTATCAAAAATACTTTTCCCTATCGGAAACTCCCACTTGCATTTTGTCGAACCATTCGATAAACTGTAAGGTGACTGAAAGATTTTTCACATACGGAGGTATTCCCTATGAAGCAGCTCAACCGCTGGGTCTACGCCATTGTGGGCGTCATCGTCCTGCTGTTCGCAGGTCTTGTGTACGCCTGGAGCGTGCTGTCCACCCCCATCGGCGCAGAGTTCACCGGCTGGACGAAGGCCCAGCTGAGCCTGACGTTCACCCTGGTGATGATCCTGTTCTGTATCGGCTCCCTGCTGTGCGGCCTGCTGGCCGGAAGGCTCAGCGCCAAAAACGCCGTGCGCCTGGGTGCGGTCCTGTTTCTGGCCGGCTTTTTCATCGCCAGCCGCTGCCAGTCGCCGCTGACGCTGTACCTGGGCTTCGGCGTGCTGTGCGGCCTGGGCTCCGGCCTGAGCTACAACGCCGTGATGAGCACCATGGTCCGCTGGTTCCCGGACCGGCCCGGCCTGATCTCCGGCGTGCTGCTGATGGGCTTCGGCGGCGGCAGCTTTCTGATCGGCAAGCTGTACCAGGCCTGGACACCTGCCGGCGTCGGCGGCTGGCGCACCAGCTTTCTGGTGCTGGGCATCGTGTGCTTTGCGGTGCTGGCGGTGTGCTCCTTCTTTTTCGTAGCACCCGGTGCGGACTTTACCGCCCCGGCGGTCAAGGGCGGCAAGACCGTATCCCGTCCCGCTGCCGCGGACGTCACTCCCGGTCAAATGCTGAAAAAAAACACCTTCTGGCTGTACTACGTCTGGGCCATCGCGGTCAGCGCTGCCGGACTGGCCCTGATCTCTCAGGCCAGCGGCGTGGTGTGGCAGGCCAGCGCCGACCAGACGGCGGCCTCCGTGGCCACCATCGTGGGCCTGATCTCCATCTGCAACGCCGTGGGCCGCGTGCTCTTCGGCGGGATGTACGACAAGTACGGCCGCAGCCTGTCCATGCAGCTGGTGAACGGCCTGTTCATCCTGACCTCTGCGGTGCTGCTGCTGGCCATGTCCAGAGGCAGCGTAGCGGTGGTCATCCTGGGCTTTGTACTGGGTGGCCTGGCCTATTCCGGCGTCACGCCCACCAACTCCGCCTTCTGCCGCGCCTATTTCGGTCCCGGCCACTATCCGGTGAATTTCCCCCTGATCAACACGAACCTGATCTTCGCCAGCTTCGGCAGCACCGTCTCCGGTGCGCTGTATGACGCCGGCGGGTCCTATAACAGCACGTTTTTCCTGATCATCGGCCTGGCGGCGGTGGGTATCGTCTGCTCCCTGGCCATCTCTGCCATCGACAAAAAGGGAAACTAAGGCACAGAACAGAGCGCCTGACCCGCTGGGTCAGGCGCTCTCTTTATTCGGATATGCGGAACAGACGCTTGCCGTTTTCCAGTGTGGCGCGGGCCAGCTGCTCCACGGGAACGCCCTTCCACTCCGCCAGCTTCTCCGCCACCAGGCGGACATAGGCGGAGTCGTTGCGCTCGCCCCGATGGGGCACCGGGGTCATGTAGGGGCTATCCGTCTCGATGAGCATACGGTCCAGGGGCGTAACGGCGGCCACCTCCGGAGCGCGGCGGGCGTTTTTGTAGGTCACAGGGCCGTCGAAGCCCAGGTACCAGCCCAGGTCCAGCAGCTCCCGCGCCATCTCCGGGCTGCCGGAGAAGCAGTGGAACACGCCGGTAACATCGGGGAACTCCCGGACGATGGTCAGCGAGTCCCCATGGGCCTCGCGGTCGTGGAAAATGACCGGTAGGCGCAGCGCGCGGGCCAGCGCCAGCTGGGCGCGCAGCACCTGCTGCTGGAGCTCCCGGGGCGGGTTCTCAGCCCAGTAGTAGTCCAGACCGATCTCACCGATGGCCGCCACCTTGGGCTGTCGGGCCAATTCACGCAGCTCGTCGATATCCGCCGGGACAAAGCCGGCGCAGTTCTCCGGGTGGATGCCCACGGCGGCGTAGACATGGGGGTAGGCAGCGGCGTAGGACACCGCCTTGCGTGAGCTGTCCAGATCGCAGCCGGGGTTCAGCACCAGGGCGACACCGCGCTGCGGCAGGCTCTCCAGCAGCAGCTCGCGGTCCGGGTCGAAGGCCTCATCGTCGTAGTGGGCGTGGGTGTCAAACAGCATGGCTCACGCCTCCAGACGGACCTTGCCCAGGGTCGTGCTGTCCACGTTCTGCTCCTTGATGGCCTTCAGGCGGGCCATGTGGGGCTGCTGCATATGGACGCGCTGGTGTTCGGCGCTCTGCCAGCGCTCGATAAGCAGCAGCTCGTTCTCGTCCTGGGCAGAGAAGTAGTAATCATAGGCCAGGCAGCCGTCCTCCTGGCGAATAAGGGTCAGGATGCCCTCCTCCACCAGCTGGCGGACAAATTTCTCCCGGCAGCCGGGCTTGGCCTGGTAGCGGACATACAGCATGAGTTCTTCCATCGTGCACCTCCGGTGTTTTTTTGCTATTGTAGCACTTCGGGCGGGCAGGTGCAAATATTTCTACGGCGAAGCGTAAAAAAGCATTTACAAGCTGTATAAAATAGGATATACTTTACAAGCTGTATTTTATTTCCGGGTGGGATACGCCCCGGAGCCAAGACAAGATAGGGTGGGAGAGAAGCATGGCAACGGATTTTTCCAGAACACTGAGCCTGCTGCGGCAGGAGAAGGGCATCAGCCAGCGGAAGGCAGCGGCGGCGCTGGGAATCAGTCAGGCGCTGCTGAGTCACTATGAAAACGGCATACGGGAGCCGGGTCTGGCCTTCGTGTGTAAGGTGTGTGACTTTTACCGGGTATCGGCGGACTTTCTGCTGGGCCGCACCGCCAACCGGGACGGCGCGATGATCGACTCGGAGATGCTGTACGACGGCAGCACGGAGAAGGGCTCCCTGCGGGGGAGCATCATGGCCACGCTGCAGAAGAAGTTGGCGGTGAACACCACAGGGCTGCTGTTCGACCTGCTGAGCCGCACCAACAGCCGGGAGGCCATCACCGCCGCCGGAGACTGCCTCGGCGCCACGCTGTACGATCTGCTGCGGCGGCTGTACCGGCAAAGCGGCGGCAATGAGGATTTGTTCGCCACAGAGGCGGTGGACTTCGATGCCGGCGCAGTGGACGCGGCGCTGCTGCGGAGCCGCGGAGCCTATATGCGGGCACTGACGGAGGCGGAGGCACTGCCCCACCTGAACTCCGACGCGCTGACCACCCTGCCCGGCATCGGGCAGAGCGCCGCTCAGGTCATCCACAACGTGGACGAACGGGCAGGGAAGTAAGGAGGTTTTCTGTATGTTTGACCAATCCCATATCCGCAACTTCTCCATCATCGCCCACATCGACCACGGTAAATCCCTTCCCCAACTTGCCTGACGGCAAGCCGGGGTCCCTTCTTTTGATTTCACATCCTCGGCGGAAATGAATTCCGCCTGCGGCAAGGTTTTGCTCCGCAAAACGCTTGTGCGCGCTATCCGCGCGGTCAGCGTGGATTTACCCTAAGGAGGTTTTCTGTATGTTTGACCAATCCCATATCCGCAACTTCTCCATCATCGCCCACATCGACCACGGTAAATCCACGCTGGCGGACCGGCTGCTGGAGAAGTGCCACGCCGTTCCGGAGCGCGAGATGGAGAACCAGCTGCTGGACAATATGGACCTGGAACGCGAGCGCGGCATCACCATCAAATCCCGTGCCGTGCGTATTTTCTATACCGCCAATGATGGGGAGACCTACGCCCTGAACCTGATCGACACGCCGGGCCACGTGGACTTCAACTACGAGGTCAGCCGGTCTCTGGCCGCCTGCGAGGGCGCACTGCTGGTGGTGGACGCCACCCAGGGCGTGGAGGCGCAGACCCTGGCCAACACCTATCTGGCCATGGACCACGACCTGGAGATCCTGCCGGTGTTCAACAAGATCGACCTGCCCGCCGCCGACCCCCTGAAGGCCAAGCAGGAGGTGGAGGACATCATCGGCCTGCCGGCACTGGAGGCCCCGGAGATCTCCGCCAAGCTGGGCACCAACATCGAGGCCGTGCTGGAGGACGTGGTACAGAACGTGCCCGCGCCCAAGGGCGACCCCAGGGCGCCCCTGCAGGCGCTGGTGTTCGACAGCCAGTACGACCCCTACGTGGGCGTGGTGGTGTATTTCCGTATCAAGCAGGGCACCATGCGGAAGGGGCAGACCATCCGCATGATGGCCACCGGCGCGGAGTACACCATTCTGGAGTGCGGCTACCTCAAGCCCATCGGCAACGAGCCGACGGACGCCTTACAGGCCGGCGAGGTGGGCTATTTCACCGCCAGCATCAAAAACGTGAAGGACACCCAGGTGGGCGATACCGTCACCGACGCGGCGAACCCCGCCGCCGAGGCGCTGCCCGGCTACCGCCCGGCCCAGTCCATGGTATACTGCGGCATCTACACCGAGGATGGCAGCAAGTACCCGGATCTGCGGGACGCGCTGGAAAAGCTGCAGCTGAACGACGCCAGCCTGACCTTCGAGCCGGAGAGCTCCGTAGCCCTGGGCTTCGGCTTCCGGTGCGGCTTTTTGGGCATGCTCCACATGGAGATCATCCAGGAGCGTCTGGAGCGCGAGTTCAACCTGGACCTGGTGACCACGCTGCCCAGCGTCATCTACCACGTCTACAAATCCGATGGCACCATGGTGAAGGTGGACAACCCCCACAACTACCCCGACCCCGGCACCATCGAGCACGCCGAGGAGCCGTATGTCAAGGTGTCCATCATCAGTCCCCAGGACTATGTGGGCAACATCATGCCCATGTGCCAGGAGCGCCGGGGCGAGTTCAAGGATATGCAGTATCTGGACACCCACCTGGTGGAGCTGCACTACCAGATGCCGCTGAACGAGATCATCTACGACTTCTTCGACACGCTGAAGGCCAACACCAAGGGCTACGCCAGCCTGGACTACGAGCTGTCCGGCTACCGCACCAGTGATCTGGTGAAGGTAGACCTGCTGCTCAACGGCGACGGCGTGGACGCGCTGAGCTTCATCGCCCACCGTGACAAGGCCTATCCCCGCGCCCGGCGGCTGTGCGAAAAGCTGAAGGAAAACATCCCCCGCCAGCTGTTCGAGGTGCCCATTCAGGCGGCCATCGGCGGCCGCATCATCGCCCGTGAGACCGTCAAGGCCATGCGGAAGGACGTGCTGGCCAAGTGCTACGGCGGCGACATCACCCGCAAGAAGAAGCTGCTGGAGAAGCAGAAAGAGGGCAAGAAGAAGATGCGGAACCTCGGTACCGTCCAGGTGCCTACTGAGGCCTTCATGGCCGTCCTCAAGCTGGACAGCGATTGATCTTCTTGCCCTCACCGCCGCCGGTGCGGCGTTACAAGCGTTTTGCGAAGCAAAACCTTGCCGCAGGCGGAATTCATTTCCGCCGAGGATGTCATGTCCTGAAGGGGTCCCCATGAAATGTATCCGCATTTCATGGGGCGGGCAAGAAGAAGATGCGGAACCTCGGTACCGTCCAGGTGCCTACCGAAGCCTTTATGGCCGTCCTCAAGCTGGACAGCGACTGACAAAAAAAGAAACCGCCTGCGGCGGTTTCTTTTTTTGCTCTATTCGATCGTGCCGAACAGCGCCCAGGTATTGCTGTCGGTGATCTTTACATCCCGGTATTCGCCCAGATCAGCCCGGTCGCCGGTGCAGTGGACCAGGCGGCCGCCGGCGGTGCGGGCCGTCAGGGGCCAGCGGGCGTCGTCGCTCTCGCCGTCCACCAGACAGCGGAGGGTCCGGCCCACATACTGGCGGTGCAGCTCCTCAGAGATACCGTTCTGCACGGCGCAGAGCCGGTCAAACCACCGCTGCTTCTCCTCACGGGGGACGGGGTCCTCCATCTTCGCCGCCGGGGTACCGGGGCGGGGGGAGAAGATAAACGTGAACAGGGCGTCGAAGCGGACCTTCTCCACCAGGGCCACCGTCTCCATAGCTTCGCTCTCCGTCTCGCCGGGGAAGCCGATGATCACGTCGCTGGTCAGCACCAGCTCGGGCATGACCCTGCGGGCATAGGTGATCAGGTCCAGATACCTGGCCACATCGTAGGGGCGGTTCATGGCCCGGAGCACCCGGTCGCAGCCGGACTGGACCGGCAGGTGCAGCTGCTTGGCCACATGGCGGCTGGCGGCCATCACGTCGAACAGCTTGTGGCTGGCATCCTTAGGCTGGGAGGACATGAAGCGCAGGAGATAGTCGCCGTCGATCTTGTCCAGGTCGGTCAGCAGATCAGCAAAATCATAGCCGGTGCCCAGATCCTTGCCATAGGAGTTGACGTTCTGCCCCAGCAGGGTGATCTCCCGGAAGCCGTCGGCCACCAACTCCCGCACCTCGTCGATGATCCTCTCCGGGTCGCGGCTGCGTTCCCGGCCGCGGACGTAGGGCACGATGCAGTAGGAGCAGAAGTTGTTGCAGCCGTACATGATGGACACCCAGGCGCGGGTGCGGCCCTCGCGGACCACGGGCATACCCTCGGCAATGGCGCCGTGCTCATCCTCCACGGAGAACACCCGCCGCCGCTGGGTATAGACCTGATACAGCAGCTCGGGGAACTTCCACAGGGCCTGCGGGCCGAACACCAGATCCACATGGCGGTAGGACTGGCGCACCTTCTCGGCCACCTCCGGCCGCTGCGCCATACAGCCGCACAGGCAGATCACCTGCGCCGGGTTGGCCTTCTTCGTGTGGGTCAGCGCACCCAGATTGCCGTACACCCGCTTCTCCGCGTGGTCGCGGATGGCGCAGGTGTTCAGCACCACCACATCCGCCTGGGCCGGATCGTCGGTGAACGAGCACCCCATAGCCCGGAGCATACCCATGATATACTGGCTGTCGGCCACGTTCTGCTGGCAGCCGAAGGTATCCACCAGCGCGCGGAGGGGCCGGTCGCCGTGCATCTCCTTCAGCTTTGCTTCAAAATCCCGCTGGCGGTCCAGCTGCGCGGCGGGGATCTGTACCTGTGTTCTTTCCAAGAGGACCTCCCTGCCCCCGGCGGGGGCGAAGTTGAAATATCGTGGACAGTATAGCACACCCGGCGCGGAAATACAAGGACGGCGGGGCCATAGGCAAAAAGACGCCGCCCCCGGAAGGGACGGCGCAAGCGGGTGGGATATTGGAAAGCCTCCGAACCGTATAGTACACCGGGGCGAAGCGCTTGTAAATAGGAGCTTTTGCCGCATTTTGGCGGAAAAAGTCGAAGGCCGTCGAATTTGACCGTTCCGCGAATTTTTTGTGAACATTTCACAAATTCTTCCAAACCCTCTTTTCAACGCAAGACATATTTGCTATAATTAGTCAAGGATAAGGGGAAACCACTCCCTGACCCTTGCACCGTTACCCGTTACGGAAAGGAGCAAACACTATGAAGTTCACATTCGCCTGCAAGAAGATCTCTCTCAACGACTCCATCAAGGAATACGCCGAGAAAAAGATCAGTAAGCTGGACAAGTATTTTCCGGAGGAGGCAGACGCCTTTGTGACCTTTGCTGTGGAGAAGAAAAACCGCTGTGTGGTGGAGCTGACCATCCGCGCCGCCAACGGCACGCTGTTCCGCGCCCAGACTGAGGATCCCGACGGCGATATGCGCAGCGCCATCGACGAGGCCGTCAGCTTCATCGACCGCCGCATCCGCAAGAACAAGACCCGCCTGGCCAAGAACCTGCGGCCCGACGCGCTGGTGTCCACCGTGCCCGCCGAGTTCGACGTGGTGGAGGACAACGACTTCGACATCATCCGCACCAAGCGCTTCTCCGTCAAGCCCATGACCACCGACGAGGCCGTTCTGCAGATGAACCTGCTGGGGCACTCCTTCTATGTGTTCCGCAATATCGAGACGAACGCCGTGTGCGTGGTGTACCACCGCAACAACGGCGGCTACGGCCTGATCGAGACGGAGGAGTAATTCACATACACGACACGAGAGAGCACCGCCGAAAGGCCGCCTGACACAAGAAAACACACGGTTTTGCCTGTGTCTATCCGGCTGAAATCGACCGCAAAAACGCCCACATGCGTCAGCATGCGGGCGTTTTTGCAGCCAATTTCAGCTCGAATTTACTTTGGCAAAACTGCTTCGCACCGAAAAAGAGCGCGTTTTGTGCAGAGCCGAGGCGCACCGCCTGCACCGCGCGGCATGAGTTCTCCCGACCACATACATTTTATACATGAATAAATATTCACCATATACGGAAGGATATACGACCATGAAAAAGTTTGTTTCTTTGCTTCTGGCGCTGATGATGGCGCTTTCTCTGGTAGCCTGCGGCAGCAAGGCTGATACGACGACCGACGACAAGACCGATGACGACACCGTGACCGAGCCGGCCAACGCGCTGGAAAAGATCAAGGCCGACGGCGTGCTGACCGTGGCCCTCAGCCCCGACTTCTCCCCCATGGAGTTCGTGGACTCCTCCAAGACCGGTCAGGACCAGTATGTGGGCTTTGACATCACGCTGGCCAAGTACATCGCCGAGAACCTGGGCGTGGAGCTGGCCATCGAGCCTATGGGCTTCGACGCCAGCCAGACCGCCGTGTACACCGGCTCCGTTCCCATGAGCATCTCCGGCTACTCCTGGACGGAGGACAGAGCCCAGAACTATGAGCTCAGCGATTACTACTACGCCGGTGAAAACGAGACGAGACAGGCACTGCTCATCAAGAAGGAAAACGCGGATAAGTACACCTCCCCCGAGGATCTGGCCGGTCAGGACGTGGGCGCGCAGAACGCCTCCCTGCAGATGCAGCTGGTGACTGAGCAGCTGACGGGCGCCGATCCCATCGCTATCGGTGACATCACCGTGGGCGTCATGGAGCTCAAGAGTGGCACCATCGAGCGCCGCTTCGTGGACGGCTTGTCCGACACCGTGTGCAACCACGCGCTGGAAAAGGTGCTGTATGACAACTTCTCCCAGCTGGGCGTACCGCCCTGCACGGCGGAGGAGCACGCTTTCATGGAGGCACTGTCCGCCACCTACGAGGGGCGTGACGTCCCCGGCGGCGTGGGCGCGGAGAACGATCCCGCCTTCGCCGAAAAGGTGAAGGCCATGCAGACCGGCCACTTCAACGACTTCCTGATGCCGCTGTATCAGGGTCCCGCCTTCAACGCCGGCTCCACCGACGTGGGCGATGTCAGCTATCAGTGCCCCACGGCACAGATCCATGTGGCGGTGTGGCCCAACCACGTCCCCTGCCACAGCTGGCAGGTGGTGTCCTGCAACAAGACGCCCATGGCCCATAAGGCCACCGTGCACGCCGGCAAGGTGCTGTGCGCCGCCGCCATCGATCTGCTGGAGCAGCCCGCGCTGCTGGAGGCCGCCAAGGCCGAGTTCCGGCAGCGGACGGCGGCCGGGTACACCTGCCCCATCCCGCCGGACGCCGTGCCGGCGCCCCTCGAGCTGTAAAGAAAGAACACCCCTGACCTGCCGGTCAGGGGTGTTCTCTTACAGATGCAGTTCCTTCAGCCGCCGGAAGCTGCGGCTCGCCAGCAGCAGGCCCAGCGCCGCCAGCACCAGCGCCGCCGCGCCCAGCACCCAGGTCAGCGTGTCCGTCAGCCCCCGGCTGCACAGCCAGGAGAACAGCCGGTAGGCGCCCATGACCAGCAGGATGCCCGCCAGCAGCAGCGCCACCAGCACGGTGGAATTCTCGCAGTTGTCTATCTTTTTCATGGCGTCCTCCCCTGCGCCGGAACGGCCCCGGCGCTTTTGTCCACCATCATACCATCCGCCGCACAGCCCGTCAAGGGCAGAGAGCCGGGGGCTGTCCTCACGGGCAGTCCCCGGCTTCGCGTTTACGCCAGCAGGGCGCGGTCGTTGTCGTATTCCTGGCCGCTGACCTTGCTGAACAGCGCCAGCAGGTCCGGTACCGTCAGCCGGGCCTTCTCCTCGCCGGAGATATCCAGCACGATCCGCCCGTTGTGCAGCATCAGCAGGCGGTTGCCGTAGTGGATAGCGTCGCGCATATTGTGGGTGATCATCAGCGTGGTCAGGTGGTTCTCCCGGATCAGGCGGTCCGTGATGTCCATGACCCGCTGGGCCGTCTGGGGATCCAGGGCAGCGGTGTGCTCGTCCAGCAGCAGCAGCTTGGGCTTCTGCAGGGTGGCCATCAGCAGCGTCAGCGCCTGACGCTGTCCGCCGGAGAGGGTGCCCACCTTGGTGGTCAGGCGATCCTCCAGACCCAGACCCAGCTCCCGCAGGCGGCGGCGATAGTCCTCGCGCTCGCCGCGGCAGATGCCGGGACGCAGGGTGTGATGCCGGCCGCGGCGCTCCGCCAGAGCCAGGTTCTCCTCGATCTCCATGCCGGCGGAGGTACCCATCATGGGGTCCTGGTACACGCGGCCCAGATAGCGGGCGCGCTTGTACTCCGGCAGAGAGGAGACGTTGACGCCGTCCAGCTCGATGCTGCCCTCGTCAGGCTGCCAGGTGCCGCAGATGGCGTTCTGCATGGTGCTCTTTCCGGCGCCGTTGCCGCCGATGACGGTGACGAAATCCCCGTCCCGCAGCGTCAGGCTCAGGTGGTCCAGCGCCAGCCACGGGCTCTGCCCGCCCAGCAGCAGCATGGTGCACACCGCCGCAGCCGGTGCAGATGCCCTTCTCGCCGGCTACCACCGGGGTCTTGGCGTTCAGCACGATGCTGCCGATGGTCTCGGTGCAGGAAGCGGCGGTGTTGTCGGTGGGAATGTAGATCACGTCGCTGTCGGCGGCGGCCTTGGTGGTCACAGCGGCCACGTCATTGGAGTCGGAGAAGGAGTAGCGGGTGCAGGTGATGCCCTTGCCGGTCAGGTACTCCTCCACCACCTGGACCTGGTACTCGGAGTTAGGCTCGGCGGAGCAGTACAGCAGGCCGACGGTCTTGGTCTCCGGCAGCAGCTCCAGGATCATATCCGCCTGCTCCGTCAGGGGCGCCAGGTCGGAAGTACCGGAGACATTGCCGCCCACGGTGCCGGAGAAGCTGTCGATACCCAGCGCCACGCCGTACTCGGTAACAGAGGTACCCAGAATGGGGATCTCTGCGGTGGCGTTATAGGCCGCCTGCAGCACCGGTGCCGTCCGTCTTGGTGTCGTCGGTCTTGCTGCCGCAGGCGGCCATGCTCACGCACATGACGGCGGCCAGCAGGGCGGTCATCAGCCGCCGTGTGATTTTCTTTTTCATGGTGTGGTTCCTCCTGATGGGTATTTTTGAAAATTTGGCTGCAAAAAAGCCGCCCTATGGATCACAGATCCATAGGGCGGCTTTGATGTCAGTACATCTCCGGGGGAGAACATCCTCATTTCATCAGCAGCATTTCCGGGCACCACAAATCACTCTTACTTCATCCGCACAGGTAAAGTAAAAGCTAAATGCGTATGCCTTGTACAGCTGCTTCATCATGTGTGGCGTTCTCCTTTCCCGAAGTTTTCTGTAAGATATCACAACAACAAGTCACCGTCAACCGTCATATCCACCAAAAATATTTGTCAGGAATAAACACTCCGCCGCGCGCTTTCGCGCTTTAAAGTTCGGATGCGCCCGGTGTTCCGGCAAATATCCGGCACTTTCCGCCGTCATTTTCCGCTGGGCATATCGCCCAAGGCTCCGCCGTCCTCTGTCAGCAGCGTCAACCCGGCAGGGCGCTCCGCCAGCAGATACTCCAGCACACCGCGGCTGACGTCGTCCATCTCCCCGGCGCGGCGGATATGCACCGCCAGCGGCTGCCGCGCCGCCAGACCGGTGAGCCACCGGATAAACGCCTGGGCCACTGCCGCCGGTGCGGCCGTGACCTCGCCCTCCGCGCCGGCACACACCGCCGCAGCGGGCTGTATAGCCCCCAGCACCCGCAGCAGCGCCCGGTCGCCCGATGGCACGTCGTATCCGATAGCGTCCAGCAGCTTTCCCACCGTGTCCGCCATCCAGAAGCAGGGCACCGCCCGGAGGCAGTAGGTCTGCACATGCAGGCCGGGAACGCTGTCCGCTGCCGGAGCCGGCTCCGGCGCGGCGGGCGCGGCCTTCAGCTCCGCGTATTTCTGCGTGATGGCGCTGCCGGGATAGATCTCCAGGTTGGAGGCCAGCCGGTTGCGGAACTCGTTGAAAAACCGGATAGCACGGCTGCGGTCGCCGCCGCGCTCATACAGCGTCATCAGCCGCAGGGCCAGCTGCTCGTTGTAGGGCTCGTATTCCATGACCCGTTCCAGAATGCCCACGGCCTCCGGCAGCATATCCCGCTGCTCATACAGCTCCGCCGCCTTCATCAGCAGCCGGTTCTTCCGCTTCTCATAATAGATGCGCTGGCTGAGGATCAGCTCATTCAGGTCCTCGCAGTGGTTGAAATAGTACCCCTCCAGCAGCTCGCCGCCGAAGGCGTCACACGCCCGCTTCAGCTCGTCCGCCGACTGTGTCTCCGGGTCGATCTCGTCGATGGTCTGCAGATCGCAGATATAGTCGTATGCCCGGTCGATGCAGCAGTACTCCCGGTCCAGCTTGATGAGCGACCGCCCGCCCTCGCCGGTATCGGTGCTCTTTTTGATCTTCCACAGGGTATAGCGCAGATTATACTTGGCAGCGCTGGCGGCGCTGTCCGGCCAGAGGTAGGCCGCCAGCTTCTCCCGCGCGTAGTAGTCCCCGCCCCGCAGGAACAGGATACACAGCAGGGCGCAGCCCTTGTTGCCCAGCTCCGGGGTGATGTCCGTGCCGTCGCAGATGACCTGCGGCTTGCCAAACAGTCTGATCTGAAGCATGGCCGTCACCTCACTGCCGGCTGTGCAGCACCGACCCGGACTTGATGGTCACGGTCACGTCGGTCTGCTCCAGCTGCTCTGCGGGCGCGGTGCGGATGTCGCGGTCCAGCACCACGATATCCGCCAGGTATCCCGGCGCCAGCTTTCCCTTACGCTTGTCCTCAAACAGCGCGTAAGCGCCGTTGACGGTGTACATCTCGATGGCCTGCTCCACGGACACGGCGCACTGGGGCACGGCGCGGTTCACCGCCGCGTGGATGCCCAGCATGGGCCGCGGCTCCGTCACGTCACTGTCCGATCCGCCGCACACCACCGCGCCGGCGGCGAACATGGCGGCAAAGTCGTTGGAGTGCAGATAGCGCTCGCCCACCCGGCGCTCGTACATACCGCCCTTGCCGCCCCACAGGTAGGCGTAGGCCGGCTGCACCGAGAAGATCAGCTTCATGTCCGCCGCCCGGGCGATCTGCTCCGGCGTGGCCATGATGGCGTGCTCGATGCGGTGGCGCAGGGCGGTGCTGCCGCCCTGACGGATGGCCCTCTCGTGGGCCAGCAGCACGGACTCGATGGCCCGGTCGCCGATGCTGTACAGCGCCAGCTGCATATCCTGCCGGTAGCACTGCTGCACGAACTCGTCCAGTCCGTCCTGGGGCAGAAAGATCTGTCCCCGGTAGTCCGGCCGGTCCGCGTAGGGTTCCGACAGGGCGGCGCTGTGGCTGGACAGGGTGCCGTCCACCATAATATTGCCGCCCACCCGGCGCAGCCCCAGCTTCCAGACCTTCGCCAGGTCCATGGTCTGGTAGAACAGCGGCATATCCACCGGGAACTCGCCGCTGTGGGCGTAGATGAACTCCGCGTCCCGGTCGTCGAACAGCCAGCCGCCCTCGATGGCCGCCACGGTGGTGATGCCGTTTTCCAGCAGCCGGGACATGGCCAGATGGATGGCCTCCATGCGGAATTCGTCCGGCAGGCTCCGCAGCACATTGGAGCGCAGCACATAGTTGGCGTTCCGCCGGAAAATACCCGTGGGCAGGCCGCTGCCGTCCAGCTCCACGCCCTCCAGGGAGAAGGGAACCTTGTAATACAGCAGGGCGTGGGTGTTCAGCATGCTGACGTGGTACTCCTTGGAGAACAGCACCACCGGACTGTCGCTGCAATACTTGTCCAGCACATACCGGTCCGGAAAACGCTTTTCCTCGAACTGCGACTCCTCCACCTGGCAGCCCAGCACCGCGCCCTCCCGCTTTTCGGCGGCGGCCAGCATCTCGCCCAGCTCCCGGTGGGACCGCGCGCCGCCCAGGTCCACGCTCATCATGTTCACGGCGGTCTGCATCACATGGAAGTGGTTGTCGATAAACCCCGGCAGCACCGTGCCGCCCCTGGCGTCGATGACCTGCGTGCCGGGGCGCACCAGCTTCTGCCAATCATCGCCGCGGCCCGCGGCGCAGATCATTTTCCCCGCCGCGGCCACCCAGTCGGCCCCGCCGTCGCCGCACATGGTCACGCAGCGCCCGTTTTTAATGATGATATCCGCGTACATAGCGTCCCGTCCTCCTGTTGAAAGCCGTGTTGTGTTATGGCCGTATTGTACACCAGGGCGGGCCGTCTGTCCAGTGGCGCTGCGCCTCCGGCGGCAGATGTACCAAATCGTTTGTTGAAAAGCACGGCATGATTTGCTAAAATGTTTAGCAACAACGGAAATTCAACGCTTTTTCCACGCGCGGTCCAACATCTCCCGGTTACAATGACATCAAACTGAGGCGGAGCATGGCCGGCGCGGCCCCTCTCCGCCCTCCCGAAAAAACGAAAGGACAGGGATGTATATGAGCGTTTTGATTTTGAACCGCGAGCAGGTCAAGCAGGTCATCTCCATGAAGGAAGTCATCCAGGAGGTGCGCGAGGTCTATCGTCTGAAATCCCAGGGCAAGTCCGTGATCTGGCCGCTGGTCAACTATGAATTCGTGGACGAGCACGCCGCCATGGACATCCGTTCCGGCTATATCAAGGGCGTACAGCTCCACGGCCTGAAGATGCTGAACAACTTTCCCGAGAACCGGGAAAAGGGCCTGCCGCCCTTCAACGGCATTATGATGGTCTACGACTCCAACACCGGTATTCCCGTCAGCGTCATGGACGCCTCCTACGTCACCTGTATGCGTACCGGCGCCGCCGGCGCGCTGGGCGTGGATCTGCTGGCCCGCAAGGACGCCAGGCACCTGTTCATCCTGGGTGCCGGCAAGCAGGCCCCCTTCCAGATCGCCGCCACGCTGCTGCTGCGTCCGGCCATCGATAAGGTCTACATCGCCGACCCCATGTTCCCCGACAACGCGGTGCAGTTCGCCGCCCGCATTGCCCAGCAGCTCTCCGACGATTTCGGCATTGACGCCTCCGGCGTGGAGTTCCTGCCGGCGCTGGATATGGCCGCCGCCGTGGGCGACAGTGACGCCATCATCACCGTCACGCCCTCCCGCAAGCCCATCATCCAGAAGGCGTGGCTGAAGCCTGGCACCCATCTGAGCTGCCTGGGCTCCGACATGGAATCCAAGCAGGAGATCGAGAGCACCATCTTCCAGGGCGCCGCCTTCTACGCCGACGACCGTGCCCAGTGCATCCGCGTGGGCGAGATGGAGCTGCCCATCAAGCAGGGCGTCATCAGTGCCGACGACATCACCGGCGAGATCGGTGACCTCATCGACGGCAAGGTCCCCGGCCGCACCAGCGACACGCAGACCACCATCTTCGACGCCACCGGCCTGTACATTCTGGATCTGGCCGCCGCCAAGGTAGCCATCGACCGCGCACTGGCCGAGGGCGTGGGGCTGCAGGCCGACCTGTAACCCCGCGGAATATATCCGCTTACCCTACAAAACAGACGAAATGAGGAGGACAATAAAATGAAACTGGCATGGTTTGGTGTGGAAGAGTGGCTGAATCCCATGGACTCTCTCGCCCGTATCAATCTGGGCAGCAGCTGCGTCAGCGCCCTTCGTATGGACGAGCTGTTTGACCTGACCGGCGAGGATCTGGACGCTTTCCTGAACGAAATGCGTACCATGAGCCTGCATTATCACCACGGCGACGCCACCGGCTCTCCCCGGATCAAGGCGGCGGTGGCCGGCATTTACCCCAAGGGCAATGTGAAGCCCGAGGAAGTGATGATCACCCACGGCGGCACCGGCGCCAATGACCTGGTGCTGATGAGCGTGCTGGAGCCGGGTGACAACTGCGTGGTGATCAAGCCCTCCTATCAGCAGCATTACGACATCCCCAAGGGCAGCGGCATCGAGACCCGCGTGGTCCAGCTGAAGGCCGAGGATAACTATCAGCTGGATTTCGACGCCCTGGACAAGGCCTGCGACGCCAACACCAAGATGATCGTCCTGACCAACCCCAACAACCCCATCGGCGTGACCCTGTACGACGAGGGTCTGCGTAAGATCGTGGACATCGCCGCCAAGCACGACGCCTGGATCCTCTGCGACGAGGTCTATCGCGGGCTGGACGAGAACTATATGCCCTCCATTCTGGACTACGGCTACCACAAGGCCATCTCCATCAGCAGTATGTCCAAGATGTACTCCATGGCCGGCACCCGTATCGGCTGGATCGTCTGCCGCGACCACGAGATGTACGAGGTCATGAAGACCCGCCGTTCCTACAACACCATCTGCTGCGGCATCTGGGACGAGATCATCGCCTCCATCGCGCTGGAGCATTACCAGGCCCTGTGGGCCCGCGCCCGTTCCATTCTGGAGCCCAACCGCAAGATCGTGGAGGACTGGGTGGCCTCCCAGCCCCATCTGCACCTGCGCGCCAAGGCCATGGGCACCACCTGCCTGATCGACTATGATTACGACGTGGACTCCGAGACCCTGGCCAAGGACGCCATGGCCACCGAGCAGATCCTGGTGGTCCCCGGCGACTACTTCGATATGCCCAAGACCATCCGCGTGGGCTACGGCGCCTTCCGCGATCCCCAGGTGCTGAAGGCCGGTCTGGAGGAGTTCGGCAAGTACCTGGAGAAGTACAACTAACTGACACATCCCTCTCTCACAAATTTCTTCCCCCCTGCGGCACGTGCCGCAAAACAAGCGCCCGGCTTCTGCCGGGCGCTTGTTTTTTTCGTATTCCGTTGGCGCTCACACCCGCGCCCAGCGCATCCAGCCGTCCTCGAACAGGGCTGTCAGCCGCCCCATGTCCTTCAGCCACGCCAGATAGGACCGCACCGTGCTGCCCACCAGCACATACTGCTCAAAGCTCATGGCCAGCCCGTAGGCGGCAAACAGCTGCTGCAGGATGTCCTCAAAGCCGCGGGGCACAGCGCAGAGGTCCACGATCCTCTCCGCGATCTCCTGGACCTTCCGGACGTTGTACTGTGCCAGGTCGGCGATGTCCTCCGTCACCTCCGTGTGCGCGGGCACAAATACCTTCGCCGTCATGGCCTGCACCTGCTCCAGCGTTTTCAGGTACCCGGCCACGTCGTAAATAAAGCCGATCTGGTACTTGTCCAGTATCTCCCGGCTGGACAGGCAGTCCGCCAGAAACACCACGTCATCCGGCGTCCGAAAGCCTACCATGTCGAAAAAGTGCCCGGGCAGGGGGATAGACGCAAAGCCCTCCGGCAGCTTGTCCGCCGTCAGCTCCGCCGCGTCGCTCTCCTGTGCCAGCAGAAACTTGTGCCGCAGGTCCTTGGGCGGATATCCGCCGTAGAGAAACGACGGCTCCAGCACCGGGTGCCGGGTAAACGCGCAGTCGATTCCCGGCGCGTAGATCCTGCAGCCCGTCTGTCCCTGCAAATACCGGTTCCCGCCGATGTGGTCGGCGTTGGCGTGGGTGTTGTAGATCGCCGTCAGCTGCCAGCCGTTGGCGTCCAGCACCTGCCGTATCCTCCGCCCCGCGTCCTTGTCGTTGCCGCTGTCGATCAGGCAGACGTTTTTCTCATCCAGCCGGAAGAGGCCGATGTTGGTGGGGCTCTTGATGTAATACGTCCTCTCGGTAAGCTGTATCAGTTCGTACATAGCGGTATCCCCTCCGTTACTTTTTTGTATCGCCATCCGATCATGTTTTGTTGCTTCCTTGTCCTGTCATCCTATCAGTTTTTCCGCCTCTTTGTAATGTCATTCTATCATGTTTTGCTGCTTCTTTGTGCTGTCATCCTATCATATTCCCCCGCTTCTTTGTATTGCCATCCTATCATATTTCTCCGCAAAACACAAGCGCCCGGCCGATAGCCGGGCGCCTGCGTACCTCATCTGTATATGGCGCCGCTGGCCGCCACACAGTTCTTTCCGTTGTTTTTGCAGATATACAGCTGCCTGTCCGCCTTTGCGATAAGCGAAAAGTCCTTCAATTCCCGGCCTGTCCCGCACGCAACACCGAAAGAGGCCGTAACAATGTGCCTGTCCGGCAGATCCTCTCTTGGAACAGCCACGGCGCGCACCGCGTCAAGAAGCGCACCGGCGATACGGCGGGCCTCCTCCTCACCGATATCCGGCAGGATCGCCACGAACTCCTCGCCTCCAAAGCGGAAGAGATACCGGTCAGCCGCCGCCAACACCCCGACCACGCTTCCGGCCACACGCCGCAGCGCTTCGTCGCCCTTCATGTGGGAGTAGTTGTCGTTGTACGATTTGAAATCATCCACGTCAAAAATAATGACGCTGACCCGTTCCGGCGCGGTTTTATCGGCAATGAATGTGCCATACGTCTCCATCGCCTTTTTATTCAGTGTTTCCGTCATCACGTCGTTGTAGGCCAGCTTGATGAAAGCGTGACCCATTTCCTTGATGTGCCGTTCGTTGGCAGACTGCCGAAGGAAGATGGACCGCAGCACGATAAAACCTACAATGATGGAAAATCGCAGCAGGAAATGCTTGAACAGATCATAGTTCTCCGCGTAGGGAAGCTGTCCGGGCAGCCACCAGCTGATCAATATCAGAACACATACCGCCACGGTATCCACACGGCGGTATGTGGGCGCGATCATGATCGCAAACAGATAGCACATGGAGATGGACAACCCGACCCGGTGAAAGTTGCAGGAGACCATAAAGACGGTAACGCTGGCGATCACCACCCCATAGTAGGCCAGCAGCGCAAACCGCGCCGGCGGCGCATCGTATTCTCCTCCACGCTTTTTATAGGCGATCGTAAACACAAGCATCGCCAGCGAGCCGCCGATCATCATGTAAAGCGGCACCATGTCAATGGGGATCATCGAGCGCGCCGCGATGTTCTTGACCAGGTAGATCCCGTTGGTCAGTATAAACAGAATGGCTGCATAAAATACGACCGAAAAATTCTGCCGCATAAGGATGCTCTCCACAGTCGGAATCTCATCGATCTGTATTCCCAGCACACGATCACTAAAGCTCTTAAACCTAGCAAACGCCATATCCGATATCCAGCAGGACACCCTCTGCACAATATCGACCTTATTCCCTCGTCTTTCCATACGATCCCTCCAGCAAATAATACGACCCCGTTTGTCTGCTTTTGTTGATCTATTGTTATATTTTACCATGCTTCCGCCCAAAACACAAGCGCCCGGCTGATAGCCGGGCGCTTGGTATTATGATTATGCGGAAAATCGAGCCCTTACTTGGCGTCCTTGATCGCAGCCTGTGCGGCGGCCAGACGGGCGATGGGCACGCGGAAGGGGGAGCAGGACACATAGTCCAGACCCACGCGGTGGCAGAACTCCACGCTGGAGGGGTCGCCGCCGTGCTCGCCGCAGATGCCCAGATGGATGTCGGGGCGGGTGGCGCGGCCTAGCTTGCAGGCCATATCCACCAGCTTGCCCACACCGACCTGATCCAGCCGGGCGAACGGATCGCTCTCATAGATCTTGTTGTCGTAGTAAGCGGGCAGGAACTTGCCGGCATCGTCACGGCTGAAGCCAAAGGTCATCTGAGTCAGGTCGTTGGTACCGAAGGAGAAGAACTCCGCCTCGGTGGCGATGGCATCAGCGGTCAGCGCAGCGCGGGGAATCTCGATCATGGTGCCCACCAGGTACTTCATATTCATACCGGCGGCAGCCAGCTCCTCGTCAGCGGTCTTGACCACCACGTCCTTGACGAACTTCAGCTCCTTGACCTCGCCCACCAGGGGGATCATGATCTCGGGAACCATGTTCCAGTCGGGGTGCTTCTTCTGGACGTTGATGGCGGCGCGGATAACGGCACGGGTCTGCATGACGGCGATCTCCGGGAAGGTGACGGCCAGACGGCAGCCGCGGTGACCCATCATGGGGTTGAACTCGTGCAG
>CEAF01048857.1_pt1 | contig 24325 bp, 19 predicted proteins | sample 557431 | NCBI WGS metagenome assembly CEAF01 (sample SAMEA3182068, study PRJEB8094) | gut metagenome | biome: human; feature: gut; material: Stool; isolation source: human stools | place: Canada | collected 2013-11-18 | reverse complement strand
TTGTCATCACCTGCTGTTGCTGTCGCATCAGGGTCATTGTATTCATTGTAGATGTTAACTCTCGTATCTACACCGGCACCATCTGCAGAGCATGTGTAGCTTGGTCCCTGAAGTGCAATCTCCTCACCGTTAATCTTGATGCTGTCGATTGTGAGCACACATGCCGTACCCATAAGTGCCTCACCGTTTGGAACCTGAAGTGCATTATAAGATCCGAGATCCTGTGCCTCTGCGGCTGTCATGGATACTGTGTAGGTTCCGTCACCTGTGATTGTGGCATCCACATACTCTGCCTCATATTCGCCCCAGCTCTCGTTGTTGATGGTAAGATGTGCCACCGCCTCTGTAGCTCCATCCGTTTTTTCTGCCTGCTTGGCAGCACCGCCTGCTGTACCGAAGCCTGATACCGTGAAATTAACTACCATAGATGTAACACCTGCAATCTGCTCCGATGTGAGGATGCGTGCTGTTGCATCTGCAACATTTCCCTCTGCTACACGGCAGTCAGCGTGCTTGTCATCACCTGCTGTTGCTGTCGCATCAGGGTCATTGTATTCATTGTAGATGTTAACTCTCGTATCTACACCGGCACCATCTGCAGAGCATGTGTAGCTTGGTCCCTGAAGTGCAATCTCCTCACCGTTAATCTTGATGCTGTCGATTGTGAGCACACATGCCGTACCCATAAGTGCCTCACCGTTTGGAACCTGAAGTGCATTATAAGATCCGAGATCCTGTGCCTCTGCGGCTGTCATGGATACTGTGTAGGTTCCGTCACCTGTGATTGTGGCATCCACATACTCTGCCTCATATTCGCCCCAGCTCTCGTTGTTGATGGTAAGATGTGCCACCGCCTCTGTAGCTCCATCCGTTTTTTCTGCCTGCTTGGCAGCACCGCCTGCTGTACCGAAGCCTGATACCGTGAAATTAACTACCATAGATGTAACACCTGCAATCTGCTCCGATGTGAGGATGCGTGCTGTTGCATCTGCAACATTTCCCTCTGCTACACGGCAGTCAGCGTGCTTGTCATCACCTGCTGTTGCTGTCGCATCAGGGTCATTGTATTCATTGTAGATGTTAACTCTCGTATTGACACCTTCGCCGTCTGCCGAACATGTGTAGCTTGAACCCTGAAGTTCTGCAGCCTCACCGTTGATTTCGATTGAATCAACCGTAAGAACAGCACCTGTTCCGAGAACGCTCTCACCATTTACAACCTCAAGTGCGTTAAAAGCTCCAAGGTCAACAGCTTCTGCGGCTGTCATGGACACTGTGTAGGAGCCGTCTCCCGTAATCTCCGCATTGCCCCACTCCGCATCAAAGTCAGCCCAGTCCGCTGTGTTAAGGTTCAGATATGCTGTACCGTCAGGAAGTGACGATGTGTCCTGACCTGCAAGTACCGGAACCGCATTGGAAAGGACAAGTGTTCCGGCAAGAATGCTTGCCAATACTTTTTTGAACTTTCTCATAGATAAAACCTCCTTAAAATATTTGCTAAAGGGTATGCGTAACCCACCCTCAGCGTTTAACCTTATTCTATTCCAAGGATAAAAATAAAAAAACATTGTATTTTTTACATTTTTTACACTCTAATTTTTACTTTTATTAGGCAAAATGACAGTAACCATCGTTCCCTCTCCCTCCACGCTGTCAATATTCACTCCATACCCATTGCCATAGCACAGCTTGATTCTCTGGTCAATATTTGACATGCCTATACTTGAATGTTTGGATATGCTGTCCTCCTTAAGACTGTTTCTGACTTCTTCAAGCTGTTTTTTTGTCATTCCGTTGCCGTTGTCCGACACTTCTATAATAAGACAGCCGTCGCCTGAATCCGTATTGCCCTGTACTGCCGTCCCTTCCGTTCCGTTTATTTTTTCATATATGTGTATCTTGATATATCCTGTCCCATCTACACCCTCGAGTCCATGAACAACTGCATTCTCAACAATAGGCTGTAAAAGCAGCGGCAGAAGCATATACTCCTGTGTGTCAATCCCATCATCCACAGCGAGAGTATAATTGACCCTGTCATCAAATCTTATCTTCTGGATTTTAATGTATGTATCTATATGTTCAAGCTCATTTGCAAGCGTTGTATATGTGGTTCCTATATTGACAAGCACATACCGTAAAAGCTTTCCAAGAAGCTTTATCCCGGTTGCAACCTCCCTGTCCCCTGCCGTAAACGCCTTCATTCTGAGCGTCTCAAGGGTATTATACAGAAAATGCGGATTTATCTGGCTGGCAAGCATCTTAAATTCCATCTCCTGCTGTTCATTCTGCAGCTGCTTCTCATTTAACATCGCCTCATACATGGCGACCTTCTGCTGCTCTATGGTGTCAACCATCACAAGCAGATCCCCATAGGCCTGCTGTAATTCATAGCTTCCGGAAAAGCTTTTGAGAATATTGTAATCCTCATTGCTCGCCTTGTGCATCTCGTCTCTGAGCGTATTAACCTGGCTTACGAAATTATGCGAGAACTGTATCATGAACACCGCCGGAACCACAAGCGCCACAACAACTATCAGCAAGGATATATACAGGGTCTTCATAATACTCCATATTGCCTTTTTGTCAATTGTTGTCACGTACAGATTCGTGTCCGACACCTTTAAGGACTGTGAACCTATCTCAACAAGACTGTCCACACCTTCAAAATCATCCATAAATTTTTCGGAATAGTATTTTTCCGTCCGATTCACCTCAAAAGGCAGCTTTTTTCCATAGTAGCTTCTCTTGTTACTATAAAATATTTCGCTGTCAGCAAAGGTTATCAGGGTTATATATTCACTGTCTCCAAGCCTGCTTTCAAGATAATTCTCACTCACCTTTATCACCATGATTGCCTCGCAGCTGCTTCCAAGGACTGTTATCTTTCTTACAAGCGAATAGCTGTACTCGACATTCTTATAGCTGTTCGGTTCCACTATAAGCTGATAAAACGGGCTGTACTGTGAAACAGCCTTCTGATACCAGTCCTTAGCCTTTATCTCATCCGTTACTGTCTTAAAATATTTAAAGTCCGACGCATACGGTGTTGTGGTATATATCGTTATGCTGCCTATCTGGCTATAATTCTGCACAAATGAATCTATAAGCGTATATGCCCTCGCGGCATCCCGGAATTCAATCTCACTTCCATATTTGCCGCCAAGCACTTCTACCGTCCTGCTGTCATAGGCAATACTGTCGGATATATTGTATATCTGGTCGCTGACCTCCTTCATTATCTTTTTAGATGAGTTATTGCTGCCATGTAAAAGATCCCTGTGATGATTTAACAGCATATTATATGTATTAAGTATAAGAAAAACACCAAGTGCAAGCACCGGTATCACCACCGCACACACATACACGATATTAAACTGTTTTCCTATCTTCATTTTGTTAAAAGAAATCATGCCAAACCTCGTTCTGTATTTTGATTATTCTAATATATCACATTCCCTCTGCAGTCCACAACATACAAAAAATGATGTAAACAGCTAAAAAAAATATGGTAGTTATTTTTTCATGGCTACTATATAATCATTCTGTAGGATTTTTCCTAACAGTTAATTACGCAGCTACATAATTTTTAGTTAAGGATCAGGAGGTATAAAATGAAATTCTCTAATGGTTGCTGGCTTGAGAAGGAAGGCTGTTCCTGCTTCTCACCTCAGGAAGTATATTTTACCAGGATTGAAAAGAACAAGGTCACACTGTGTGCACCTACAATAAGAATAATCACAAGAGGCGATACCCTCGGAAGCATCAACCTTACGGTTGTGATAACTTCCCCTGCTAAGGGTGTCATAAGAGTACAGACCTGTCATCATGCAGGAATGTCGGCAAAGAGCCCTGCATTTGAGCTGAATACAAGCGAAGACAACATGAGCGTGACCGAGACGGATGAGCTCATCACAATAGCAAGCGGTGATCTGTCCCTTGAGATTACCAAGCTTCCTTGGAGCATGACATATAAGCACAAGGGAAGAGTTCTCTCTAAGAGCGGAAGAAAAGACCTCGCACTTATGAAAACCGACTGGAAGGGTTACGCTTATGACAAGGGTGACTACACTGACACATACATCAGACAGCAGCTTTCAATGGGCGTAGGTGAGCTTTTATACGGCTTTGGCGAGCGCTTCACTCCTTTTGTGAAGAACGGACAGTCAATAGATATATTCAACCAGGACGGCGGTACAAGCACTGAGCAGTCCTACAAAAATATTCCTTTCTATGTATCAAACAAGGGCTATGGTGTGTTCGTAAATCACCCTGAGAAGGTGTCCTTTGAAGTCGGAACCGAAATGGTCACAAAGGCAGAGTTCTCTGTTGAGGGAAGCTATCTCGACTACTTCTTTATCGACGGACCATCCATGAAGGATGTACTTGTAAAGTACACAGACCTCACCGGCAAGCCTTCACTTCCGGCACCTTGGACCTTCGGACTGTGGCTCTCAACATCATTTACAACCAACTACGATGAAAAGACCGTAATGAGCTTCATCGACGGCATGCTTGACCGCGGTATTCCTCTCAGAGTATTCCACTTCGACTGCTTCTGGATGAAGGAATTCCACTGGTCCGACTTTGTATGGGATGAGCGTGTATTCCCGGATCCTGAGGGAATGTTAAAAAGAATAAAGGCCAAGGGTCTTAACATCTGTGTATGGATTAACTCCTATATCGGACAGGAATCCGTACTCTTTGCTGAAGGTGTTGAGAAGGGCTATTTTGTAAAGAGAACCAACGGCGATGTATGGCAGTGGGATATGTGGCAGCCTGGAATGGCACTTGTCGACTTCACGAACCCTGACGCCTGCAAATGGTTCCAGAGTAAGCTCGAAGTGCTTCTCGACATGGGCGTCGACTGCTTCAAGACCGATTTCGGTGAGAGAATCCCTACCGAGGATATCATGTACTTCGATGGCTCAGACCCTAAGAAAATGCACAACTACTATACATATCTCTACAACAAGTGCGTATATGAGCTTCTTGAGAGAAAGCGCGGCAAGGGTGAAGCTGTTCTTTTTGCCCGCTCCGCTACCGCAGGCGGACAGAAGTTCCCTGTTCATTGGGGCGGTGACTGCTGGTCCGACTATGAGTCCATGGAGGAGAGCCTTCGCGGCGGTCTTTCACTGTGCATGTCCGGCTTCGGCTTCTGGAGCCATGATATAGGCGGTTTTGAGAGCACCTCCACACCTGACGTATACAAAAGATGGGCAGCCTTCGGTCTGTTAAGCTCCCACTCACGTCTGCACGGAAGCTCCTCCTACCGCGTACCTTGGGCATACGATGATGAAGCTGTCGATGTAGTCCGCACTTTCACACTTTTGAAGGCTTCCCTTATGCCTTACCTCTACCGCAACGCAATCTATGCTTCACAGACCGGTATTCCTATGATGAGAAGCATGGTACTTGAATTTACGGCTGACCGCAACTGTTCATATCTCGACAAGCAGTATATGATGGGTGACTGTCTCCTCGTTGCACCGGTTTTCAACGATGAGCGCATTGCAGAGTACTACCTGCCTGCCGGCACATGGACTAACTACTTCACCGGAAAGAAATACACCGGAGGCTGCTGGTATTCAGATAAATGCGGCTACCTTGATATTCCTCTTTTCGTCAAGGAGAACTCCATCGTGGCAGTCAATACTGCCGCTGACCGTCCTGACTATGACTATGCTGACAATGTAACCTTCCGCGTATATGAGCCATCGGACTGCACAACAACAGTCTATGACATGAAAGCAAACGCCGACACCACAATAAGTGTCCGGAAGTCCGGCAACGAACTCACAATAACCATCACCGGAACAAAGAAGTGCAATGTCGAATTAGTCAATCTGGCAACAGAGACCGACCTCACAGGACTTACCGCCGGAACATATACTGTTACGGTTAAATAATTACAGTTATACAGTTAAATAAACAGATTCATTTTAGCAGGCGATACCTTCCGGTATCTGCCCAGCAAATGAAATAATGTGCTCAAGGGCAGAGAAAACATCCGTATATCGTGACGTTCTCTGCCCTTACTTGTTAAAAAAATAGTTTTAGGCAGAGAAAAATAATAGTTTTTCTATAAAACAGCCATTTTTCTCAGTCCAAAGTATAAATTATCAGATGTTTGGGCAGACACAATAACCCGGTCAAATAAAAAATTCTGCCCTTGGGGCAGGAATTTCCTGTCAAGGGCAGAAATTACACTCCCACTATTCATTCAAGCTTTCCAGCATATTTTCTATATACTCCTCCACCTCCTCAAGCGTTGTTGCATTGTATATGCTCTTATAGACATCCCTGTCAAACACAAGCCCTGCATTTGTCTCAAGAAATACATACCGCTCACCATCCGCAAAGCCGTATGCCGCAAGCTCCCTCTGGTCTAACTTTGCTCCGTTTTCCATCCACAGAGAGCTCTTATCATCATACTCAATAGGCATGAATATTCCTGTCATACCCGCTTTCATGTCTGTGATGATATCGCTTCCTGTCACCCTGACGATTGGCGTTATGGCACACGGAAGCAGCACCGAAATCGTCTCACCTTCCTTACATGTACCGCGATAGACCTTTTCGACCTTGATTTCCGCTATCGCGCGGTATTCCCTTTCGCCGTTAAAGTTCACCACTATATTTCTTATCTGTGCTATTGTTCCCTTAAGAATCGCCGTGTCAAACTCCGTGAAAAGCTCCTCCTCCGTCAGACTTGTTAGACATCCTGAGCTTGCTGCACCAAAAAACATAAAAGGATTGCTTGTATAGTATGCCGTCACATTTGACGATTTGTCTGAAAGCGGTATCCTGTTTAGCTGCCTGTTCACAACGGATATACCTGTTAGAAGCGCTATAATGCATGCCGCTGCCACAGCCACCCGGGCAACACGTACCCTGACTGTTTTCTTTCGCAGAAATGTCCTATTAGGCTTATCTGTATATGCAATATTCCTTCGTGCTATGACTGTTGCCTCCACTGTGTCTGCCAGCTTACCAGTACTTCCATGTATTGTGCCATCTTCGGCTGCTGTGTCCGCAGCACTTGTGCTCACTGTTGCGTCCACACTCCTGTAGCATAGCACCTCCTCAATATATCTGTCATCAAGCTCGCTCATTGCATCCGAAAAGATTTTTGCGTTCATACAATCACCCCTCTCTCAATCAGGTATTGTCTCAGATTTTTCCTCATGCGTGTAAGTCTTACAGAAACATTTTTCTCCGTGAGCCCCACATATCCGGCTATGTCATCCAGACTGTCCGCAAAATAGTAGCGCCTCATAAATATAACGCGGTTTTCCACGGTAAGCGCATCCAGAAAAGCCTCTATCATGCGTGCCAACTCTCCTGCCTCAATTTCATCCTCGACGCTTTTCTTATCCGCTATGCAATCCTCAATCTCCTCCATGGCAACCGTGTAGCGGCTGTCCCTCTTGTCCGCTGTCATTTTGCGGTAGCATTTGAGTGAAACATTCCTCACTATTCTGGCTATGTACGCAAACAACGGACTAGGATGTGCCGGTGGTATTGCGTTCCACGCGCCCAGGTAAGCGTCATTGACACATTCTTTTGCATCCTGCATGTTATTCACAATATTATACGCCAGCGCGTGACAAGCTTTTCCGTACTTATCATCTAACTCACGTATGCCCTGCTCAGACCGCGCAAAAAACAGCTCTATTATCCTTTCGTCATCCATATCGCACCTCCGCATTTTCGTTCTCATACATATACTACGATTCTGTGAGCGGATACTACACTTTTTTATACAATATTTCGGATGTCAGAACATGTTATATATACTTAGCTGTGTATAACGTATTATACACTCTGAGATTAAATGGACATGTTTTGACATCCGAACCCTAAGCTATAAAAAATAGGAGAAGATTCTCATAAATCTTCTCCTGTCAGATTCCCACAGCCTATTTTCTGCTCCACACATAGCAGAACGCCTGTGTTCTGGCTGCGAACTTGTATTTCTTTAAAAGCTCCCTGACCTCAGCCTTGGTGTACCATCCCGGCGTAATCTCCTCAAAGGTGGAGGTGCTCTCCTTGAACTCTCCTCTTGCCTTTCCTACTATGCACACATTAGTCTCATTTGAAAAGCCCACCGCACTGTAGCTTGTCCCAATCATATCGTCAACTCTGTAAAGCTCCAGTCCTGTCTCCTCAAGCAGCTCCCTGCATGCGCTCTGCTGCGGCTCCTCACCCGGGTCGATAAGTCCGGCAGGGAAATTGTATACCCAGTCACCGACAGCCATGCGGAATTCCTTGTTGAGCACAATCCTCTCGTCATCCTCATCCGTGGCGATAATAACCACCGCATCAGCCACCTTGCCGTGCAGCTTGTCATAATCAGTTATATCGTCACTACGGCTTATCATCTCATATATCTTCTGCTTGCCGTCAACCGTCTCATATTCCACATCATAGCGTGTTATAAATCTGCCTTCCTCGCGCTTTGTTATACCTTTAAATTCCATTTTTATACCCCTGCATACTGCAAGCATTGCTTGCAGTACTGCCACCAATAAGTAGTTTGAAAGTTTTATTTTCAAACTTAGCCTCTATTATCATATTTGATTCTGAAATTACAAAACACAGCTGTGAAGCTAATCAATCGTATAAATTCCAGATTTTCGCAATTATAAAATTATATATTTTGTATCTATAAATTGCATTAGGGTAATTTATAAATTAATCATCACCGTCTGTCTTATATCCTCAACGCTCATTCCAAGACTTATGATATATTCGCCATGTTCGTATGTAAAAGCAGACTTGCTCTCGTCATAGTATGAGAAAGCCTTCTTGCCAAGCTCAAAGCGCACATGCTTTTTCTCACCCGGAGCAAGCTTTACCTTTTCAAAGCCCTTAAGCTCCTTAACAGGTCTTTCAACACTTCCCTTCGGAGGTGTGACATAGAGCTGGACAGTCTCCATTCCTGTCATTTTTCCTGTGTTGGCAAGCTCAGCACTTACTACGATTCTGTCATTTTTGTCCCACTTGTCCTTGTGGCTGTCATGCACAGCCTTCTCACCCTCCACCTTTACATGCTTAAGTGAGAAATCCGTATACGAAAGACCATGTCCAAAGCAGAAATTCGTGTCAACCTTGTTACTCACATAGTAACGGTAGCCGACAAAGACGCCATCCCTATACTCAAGCCTGTCCTCCCTGCCAAACTCACCAAGCCTGACAGAATATATGTCCTCTGTGTGCTTAGGGAATGTCTCCGGAAGCTTTCCTGAAGGATTAACCTTGCCCGTAAGCACATCGGCAACCGCCATCGCACCCTCAAGTCCGGAATAATAATACCATACAACCGCCTTCGCCTTTTCAAGCCATGGCATTTCAACAGGTGCACCGCCCATAATGACCACTATCGTATCAGGGTTGGCATCAAGGACAGCCTCTATGAGCTCATCCTGATGATACGGAAGCTTCAGGGTGCTTTTATCACGGCCCTCAATATCATAATCATGGTTAAGCCCGGCAAAGATAATCGTCTGCCTGTTCTCCCTTGCGAGCTTTACAGCTCTTTGTCTATACTCATCTATCCGTGCCATAAGTGTCTCATCCACGCTCTCTTCCTTACGGCTGCCAGCATTTTCAAGAGAAGTCTCCTGCCAGCTCTCATCCTGTGCGTCATCCTTGTCCGGCAGTACATAACCCGGCTCATACACAAAACGCGTGTCACCACCGCACACATTCATAAGCGCTCTCAAAGGTGTGACCTCATAAATAGCCTTAATCTCAGCACTGCCTCCGCCATTAGAATGGATTGCAGTCGCATTACGGCCAATCACTGCGACCTGTGAATCAAGTTTTAACGGAAGAAGCGTCTTATCATTCTTGAGAAGAATAACCGATTCCTCTGCGGTCTTTCTCGCAGCCTTTATATGTTCAAAGCTATGGAAACAGCCTTTCTTCCTCTCCCCTGTGCCTGGAAGCATCTTAAGCCTGTACATAAGCCTTAACAGATTGGCAACCTTCTTATCAATATGCTTTTCCTTTACTTTTCCATCCTCCACAGCTTTCTTTAGCGGATTAGCCATACAGTAATCGTCAAAATTAAAGGTTACAGACATCTCAAGGTCAAGCTCACTCTCCGCTGCCGCCACCGTGTCATGCACACCACCCCAGTCACTTATTACTGCGCCGTCATAGCCCCATTCCTTTCTGAGGATATCACCAAGCAGATATCTGTTCTCGCAGCAGTGCTGACCATTTAACAGATTATAGGCACCCATTATAGAGTATGAATGCGCCCTGTGTACTGCTGCGTCAAAGCCCGGAAGATACATCTCATACAGAGTTCTCTTGTCAACAATAGTGTCGACCCACAGTCTGTTCGTCTCCTGACCATTTACCGCAAAATGCTTCACACAGGCAGCTACATCCGCCTTCTGTATTCCCTTTATAAGCGGAACCGTCATCTCCGATACAAGATATGGGTCCTCACTCATATATTCAAAATTACGCCCGCACAGCGGTGTCCTCTTGATATTGATACCCGGCGCAAGAATGACATCCTTGCCTCTGCCACGTGCTTCTGTGCCAAGAACCTCACCACATTCTTTTGCCCTCTTAGGATTCCAGGTAGCTGCTATTGCACTGTTAGACGGAAGATAGGTCACAGTATCATCACTGTCATATACATTCTTCCAGTCATTATCGACAAATTCCTGACGCACTCCCATCGGACCGTCCGACATGTGAAGCTCCGGTATTCCAAGGCGCGGCACAGCTGCCGTCCTGAACAGACCTGCGCCATGTATCATTCCAATCTTCTCATCCAAGGTCATCTGATTTACAAGTGACATTATATATTTTTCTCTTTCCTTTACAGTCCTTTTCCTGCTGCCTTCTGCACCCGCTTTTGCCATAAGAATCCTCTTTCCGAACATATTCCGGATATGTTCTTGTTATTTTTTCATTATGTCTGTTCAACAGACCTGATACCATCAAAATGCCTTTATACCTGTCAAACCTTAAAATTCCTTAATTCTGTCATTACTGTCATCGGTTGTCTTGTCAATCTTCTTAATCCGGACATAATAGCTCACATTATCGTTGACCACAACCTGGACCCTGTCGCCGACCTTGTGACCCATGATAGCCTTGCCGATAGGTGATTCAATACTTATATAGTTGTGCATGGAATCGCCTCTTATGCTTGTGACCAGCTTGTATGTCTCCGTCTCATCGTCATCCTCAAAATACACATCCACTGTGTTATTCATGCCGACCTCATCATCCTTGGATGTATCATCGACTATCGTGGCATATTTTAACATCTTCTCCAGATAACGGATACGTCCGTCATTTCTGTTTTTCTCTTTCTTAGCAGCATAGTACTCGAAATTCTCGCTTAAATCCCCCTGTGCCCTCGCCTCCTTAACATCATTCAGGATTCTCTTTCTCTCAACAAGACGGCGGTATTCTATCTCCTCCTCAATCTTCTTAACATCGCTCGCCGTTAATCTCTCTCCCATGTTATCTATCCTCTCTTTGCTTACTTAAAACTTCCTTATACCATCTGCCTGAATCAGACAGCTCACTATCTTCAAATCCCGACAGCTTACTGCAGCTGCTCGATATAAGAGCCGAAGTCTCTGCCTTATTAGAAAGGTTCCAGATGAAATAGCTTACATTGTAATCATCCATCGCCTCTATCCACTTATTTCCCTCGTCATAATTGTTGTCCCCGTTTCCTGAGGCGTCACATATTCCGAACTCAGATACAATGACCGGAAGTCCACTGTCAATCACTTTTTTCATCCTGTCTCTTAAGTAATCCCTGTGTGTATCTGCATAAAAATGAAGTGCATACATTATATTATCATAGCCTGTTATCGGGTCTGCTGCCGCCTTGTCGACATCCTGTGACCATGTAGGTGTTCCGACTATTATAACGGCATCCGGAGCATTCTCACGTATTACCGGAATTATCTTCTCCGCATAGGACCTGACACTGCCCCAGTCCGGTCCGCTGTTAGGCTCATTGCATATCTCATAAATCACATTGCCATAATCCTTATACTTTTCTGACATCTCAGCAAAAAACTTCTCTGCCTCATCTGCGTATGTCCAAGGGTCATGGTCATTTAACACATGCCAGTCTATAATCACGTACATACCAAGCTTCGTTGCGGCCTGAACTCCCGTGTCTATAAGCTTCTTAAGCTTATCCTTGTCAGCATCACCGCCCTCGCAGTAACCGCCCTCCGCTGTGTACATGGCAAGCCTCACAGCATTAACTCCCCAGCTCTCAAGCTCCGCAAAGGTATCCTCATTCACATACTGTGGAAACCATCCTATGCCATGTGTGCTCACACCATGAAGCTGAAATACCGCACCGTGCTCGTCTGTCAGTGTCGTTCCGCTGACGCTCAGCATACCATGCTGTGAATATGGTGTGCTGCCGGTTCCCGGTGTGCTGTCAGAACCTGAACTCTGCTGTTCCTGCTCGCTATGCACTGCTCCTATGTCTGATTTATCTTCCTGCACTGAGGTTTCCTGCTTCGCACTTTCCGATTCTGTTGAATCCTTCTGTGCCGGAGCTTCGTTTTCTGCTGTTCCACCCTGTTTCTGTGATTCAGGCTGTCCGCTCTCTGTCACAGCTGATTCCTCCTCGGCCATTCCATCACCATTGCTGTTTTCCTCCGTATCAGACATGCTGCCGGCTGCACCACCCTGACCGTAACCCGGCTCTGGAGTGTCCGCAGCATTATCTGCTGCCTTGGCGCAGCCCACACATAAAGCTGATACAAAAACCACACTGAGAAACAATAGACATAATCTCCTTGATTTTTTCATAATAATCTCCATTCCGCCGCCTTCGACTGACGGCATAAATAGTAGTGAAAAACGTGCTTTTTACGTTTTTCACACTACCTCCTTGCATATGCGATGACCATCTGTAAAGCGGACATTCGCAATCCGCTTTCGCTACTTGCTCATGAACGCAGTCGCTTTGCGAACTGCGTTCAAAATACATATATGAATTATTTAATTTTACCATTGATTACATAAAATAGCAAGCAGAACAGGAGGCAGACAGTGGTTCTGAACGCCAAAAAAAGCCCCCTGTGGCAACTCTGTGTCACAGGGGGGCTTCCTTTTATTTTTCATACACACTATTATATAGCTTGATGTAAAAGCAGAACCTTCAACCCGTTCCGCTTTCCACAAGCTCTACTACATAGCCTGATGGGAAAGTAGAACTTTCCATCAGATATACACTTCACAATATGTAATTACATCGCCTGATGTGAAAGTAGAACTTTCCATCAGCTCTACTTCTTCACCTACGCTGTTACATCGCCTGATGGAAAGTTCTGCTTATAACCTCATCCTGCTGCTCCTTAGTGAGCTTGATAAAGTTTACTGCGTAGCCGGATACTCGGATGGTAAGCTGTGGATATTTCTCAGGATGCTTCTGTGCATCTATAAGAGTCTCCCTGTTAAGTACATTGACATTAAGATGATGTCCACCTTTCTCTGCGTATCCATCCAATAATGAAATAAGATTGTCAACCTGTGCTGTACTTGCTGTCATAGCAATTACCTCCTTCCTTTTGATGTTCACAATATAACACCATAAAGAAGGTAATTATGTCACATTTGCAACATTTTTACAAATTTATTCTTTTTTTACAATTATGTAAAAATAAACACATTAAAGCGCAATACCCAGACCCGGTTATATTATTTCACCTAAATTATTCATATTCTAATCGTCAAACAACTCCTCAAAGAGTTCCATGTCCTCTATTTTTATCACCCGCTTGTGAATCGATATGATTCCCTCATCCTGCATCTGGGTAAGTGTTCTTGAGAGTGACGGGCGCGCTGCACCGAGATAATCGGCAAGCTCCTCGCGTGTCATATCAAGCTTCACTTCATTTTTTTCATTGATACGGTCATTCATCCACAGACCAAGCTTCTGCTTGAGTGTAGTTCCTGTCACAATGTGGAGCTTTTTCATCATCTGCAGATTGCACCTCGACTGTATATCAAGCAGATTATGTACAAGCTGCTTGTGATGCTCACACACATTAGAACAGAAGCCATATATAAATGAATATGGTATCATCAGAAGCTTTGAATTTTTCACAGCAACCGCGTCACACCAGTAATATTCTTCATCCCCGAAAAAAAATATCTCTCCAAATACATCCCCCGGCTCGACTGTCATCAATATATCCCTTCTTCCGGATGGAAGATACTTGGTTATAATAACCTGCCCTTCAAGAAGAAGATATATAAATACAGGCTTATCATCCTGCCCGAATATCATCTCACCGCCATCAACCTGCTTAGTGGATGCCATTGAGCATCTGAGCATTTTTTCGATTTCAGGTTCATTTATCTTTCTGAATAAAATACTTTTCGTATAGTCAAACATATATACCCCATTTAATCAGTACATTATTTTACAGGCTCAGCAGCAAATCCCGCAAGCTTCATATCCGTATCTAATATAATTGTATAAGTAAGTTCAATATTCTCATACTTTATCTTATAACGCGTCATTGCATAATAGCCATCGGACTGCTTCGCTTCTACACCCTCCTTACTTGTTAACTCAATACGCTCTCCAAGACTGCCTCCGAAGCCGTCCATGCCGTTTTTTAACACCTCATCGGTCATCCGAACGGCCATCTCTGTGTTACACAATGCCCTAAGTCCATCATTATCACCGCTCTCAAAAAGGCCTATGACTTCTTCCGACTTAGAATATACCTCCTCCTCAGTGAACAATGTCGAATCAGCAAGGTTCATTGTCTTTGGAGAACGTATGTAAATATATATAAACGCTCCTACAACAATTACCGCGAGTGTAATTATAAACGCAGCAAGAATCTTCTGCATTGTTTTCTTGAATTTATCATCCATTTTATTCTGATTAGTCATGTAACAATCCTCTCAAATATTCTATTATTGTCTGTGCGGCTGCATGATGTGACGGAGCACCCGGATGATTGTTGGCACCTGCCCATCCACTTTCTAAATCCGGCAGCCTAAGATACGAAACCTTATCATCCGTATTATCTTTCTTATATCTGTCAACCGTCTCAACAATATAGTTTTCTATTTCTCTTCCCAACATTCCATACATCCATATTATACAGGCATTGGGATTATTCTTACGCAGCAGGGCAATGAATTGGTACACTGCATTTTCAAATCTATCGACAGAATCCTGCTCACAGCTTCCATCCGGATTCTTTTCCTGCTTATATATCCTGCCTGTTTTCTCATCAACCCATGCATCCATACGGAATGCGCTCGCATCATTGGTTCCAAGATTCACCATGACCACATCCGGCTGCCATGAATCGAAGGCATTCCTGTCCAATGCCCCCGCATCAATCTGTGCCCTTCCACCTAAGAGTCCGCAGACCTGCTCGTAGTACCTTGGCAGAACCGTATTCGGATTATTGTCCCAACCGGAGTATACACCCCATCCACTTTGCGACATTATTCTGAAATCAGCATTAAAGCTGTCCGCCACTTCAAGGGCATAATGTCCTTTCGTGGAAAACACTGCCGAATTCCACTCAGTCACACCTGCAGCTCCTGCCAGTCCTTCACCGGATGTAATGCTGTCACCGATAAATTCCATCTTCAACCACTTCTTCTCTATCGGCATGAGCTTCCCATCCGTATGGACTGCATTCACAAAGAGCAGCCCTGCCCTATCACCGGCCATCGGCTGGACTTCCTTCAGTACACGAACCCTTCTTCTGTTGTCCGGATTCATATTCCTATACACCGTAAGTGTACTTCTCCCCTTAGGAAGTGATGTTCTTATCATAGTAAAGCCATCAACCTCTACCCTTATCCACTGTTCATATATCTCATAATCGGTTATAAAATCTATCGACAGCCCGCTTCCATCAACCATAAATTCTATTCCACTGCCTGTCCAGAAAAAAGCCGGTTCCTGCCGGCTGGCAGTACGGCCTAAAATATGTATGTCACTGTCCACACCCGGAATATATGTGTTCATATACTAAACCCCTTTCGTGCATAATTATTTATAGATAATTGTTTGTATTTTAACAAATTTTTTCTCTCAATACAATAGTTATTCGTTCCCAACCGTCTAATACATGAAATAAATATCAAAACTTCTATGCGCTATTATAAAAATTCTGTAAACCATGCCTTGATTTCGACTTTTAAACTTGCCAATTATAATATTACCATTATAATATTCATAGTATGAGTCGAGGGCAGAATTTTTCCTGCCGCAAATGACATACAAATAATATAAAATAATTGCACTGCCATCAAGCGGCATTTCAATTGTTAAAAAATATGAAAGGACCTCAGACAATGAATAACAACAAAGAATTTCTGGCAACAGAGCCGATTGGAAAGCTTCTTATCAGGCTCGCCGTTCCTACAGTTGCCGCACAGATGATAAACATGCTCTATAATATTGTAGACCGCATATACATAGGCCATATCCCCGGAAATGGTTCTCTGGCACTTACAGGCGTAGGTGTATGCATGCCTCTTATTATGATAATATCCGCTTTTGCGGCGCTTGTCGGAAACGGAGGTGCTCCGCGCGCTTCTATTCTCATGGGCAAGGGTGATAAGGCTAAGGCTGAAAAGATTCTTGGAAACTGCTTTACAACCCAGCTTATCATATCAGTAATCCTCACTGTGGTAATGTACTTTTTCAACCGCCCTATGCTTCTCGCATTCGGTGCAAGCACAAACACTATCGACTATGCCGTAAGCTACATGAATATATACGCCATCGGCACGCTGTTTGTACAGTTAACTCTCGGCATGAACACCTTCATAACCGCACAGGGCTTCGCAAAAACCGGAATGTTGTCCGTTCTTATAGGTGCCGTTGTGAATATAGTGCTTGACCCTGTATTCATATTCGCACTCAATATGGGAGCAGCCGGAGCCGCCCTTGCAACCATCATATCGCAGGCATGCTCCTGTGTATGGGTTCTGTCATTCCTGTTTGGCAAAAAGACAACCCTGCGTATTAAAAAAGAAAATCTCATGCTCAGACCGGACATAATACTTCCTTGTCTTGCACTTGGCCTATCACTTTTTATAATGCAGGCCAGCGAAAGCATCATTTCCGTGTGCTTTAACTCATCACTGTTAAAATACGGCGGTGATGTCGCTGTCGGAGCCATGACAATACTCACCAGTGTAATGCAGTTTGCAATGCTCCCTCTTCAGGGACTTGGACAGGGTGCACAGCCTATCATGAGCTACAACTACGGAGCCAGGAACGCCGCACGCGTTAAAAAGGCTTACTTTCTTCTCCTGAAGGCAAGCCTGTGCTACTCCGTCCTGCTCTGGGGCTTAGTAATGCTGTTCCCACAGATATTTGCCGGAATGTTCACACCGGACGCAGAGCTTATAGCCTTCACAAAGACCGCCCTCAGAATATACATGGCTGTAATGTTCATATTCGGAATACAGATTTCCTGCCAGATGGCATTTAACTCACTTGGCAAGGCTGTATCATCAATCATTGTGGCTGTCATGAGAAAATTCGTGCTGCTCATACCACTCATCTACATCATGCCGCACATCTATACCGCTAATAAGGCATACGCTGTGTACATGGCCGAACCGGTCGCCGATATAATTGCCGTGACCTTCACTGCGATATTGTTCTCATTCCAATTCAGGAAAGCGCTTAAAGAAATACAGTAAATAATATAGCATAAAGACAAAACAGCAGATATATCATCATACACACAAATGTACCTGACATATATCTGCTGTTCTTTAATCACCAGTCACTATCCCAATCCGAATCATTGCTGTCCCAGTCGCCCCAGTCGAAACTGTCCCATGAATCATCATCGTCATCATCATAGTAGTTATCATCGTTGTCCTTCGACTCAACGTAATTCTGATAATATGAGGTATCGTCAAAATCCCATGCTTCCCCATCATAATATCCGTCAAGCGATGAATAATAGCTGCCCATATAGTAATCGTCCACATCATCATACGAATAGTCAAAATCACTGTCCACATACCAGTCATCGTACTCATCGTCAAAATAATACCAGCAGCTATCAAGATAATAGTATAAATCATCCCACACTGAGCCGTCATCGTATGTATTATGAAAGACATAATAGCCCTGCCCCGGTCTCTTTGTATGTGTATCCCTGTACCCATCCCAGAATGCATACGCACATATAGGTACAGCGATTAAATACGGCAGGAATCTCAGCACGAACGAAGAAAAATGGTTCTTTTTTCTCTTTTGTGAGTTTCCTGCTGATCCTGAAGCACCACCTGCGGTGTCCTCGCCTGCATACTTTCTTTTATTGAACTCCTCCTCCATCTTGTCAAAGAGTATCTGGCATGCCTTCGCCTCATCATTGCCTCTGTACCGCTCCGCGGTGCTTCCGTCGCTCTTATTCTTTGCGACAACCCACTCACCTGTAAATCTGTCCTGATAGATGTAGAACCATCGCGGGTCATGCCCCTTGTCCTCGCCAAGCGCAAATCTTATCGTGTCCAGCGGAATATTATGCCGTTCTACGAAATCCTTGTACTCCTGTAAAGAATTGACCTTCATAGCTTCCCCCTCCATTCAACAAATATGCTTTCACAATATATCCGGTATCATTATAGCACCACAAGGTGAGGTAGGCAATGTCATTCTATTCTTCCGGGCTAAAGTTTTCCATTGCTCCGTTGCTGTAATAGTAAAGTGCACCTTCTCTGTCCATATACATATCATATTCATATAAATATATATACTGTTCATACGCCGCCCACACGTCTACCTCCTTAGGGAAGTAGTCTGAAGGTGTTCCCCTTTCAAATTGCATTTCCCGTGACAATATTTTCACGCCATTATGATAAATACCCATACCATTGTCGCCATAGACGTACACCTCACCATCATATATGAAGCCGTACGGAACGATATTATACTTGTAGCTGTTACCCAGAACATACTCTCCATATAAATATTCCACCTCAACATCCTTATCCACAATCTTTTTTATCAGGTAATGTCCCATTTCATTATCAGCCTGCCATATATATCTTGTGGTAACCATACCATTTATTTTCTTTGCTGAAACAAAATTATCCTTGGAAGGATTTTCAATATATTCCAACTCAATCGTATCTCCGTTTTTCAACTTTCCCTCAACAAGTCTATATTTTCCGTACAGTGTCTTTGAAAGCTGCATATCTCCATAGCTATGATATGCCTTCTTCGCTGCTCCCTCACCGGATATTATACCGTAATTCGATTTTAGAATCCGGCTTCCATTCACATCGACAAATCCCCTATCAGGATAATAATAAATCATAAGGTCCGGTATATATATAACTCCATCAAGATAACGACAGTCCGACCTCACAGATATAAAGAGTTCTCTTTCTTTCTCCTCCAATTCTGTCTCATCAATATCTTCCATCAACATCCATTCGCCATTATTATTCCAATATTTGAATGGAGTATTTTTGATATATTCTATTTTAGCAATCTGTTTTCCTTCTTCTATTATCCAAGCTATCCTGCCCTCTTCGCCTGTCTCATAATCATATGTAATATCAAAAGAATCATCAGCAGCTTTTGTCACATAAGCATACCGGGCTATATTTTCATATTTCCCATACAGACTATTTTCCGCCACAACCAAATCTGTATATTCGTATTGTAAATCATCAATACAATATTCCCTCAAAATACTTTTACCGGACTGCGTATCGTATTTCCATGAAAAAACCGCATACTCTTCTCCATCTTTTTCCAGTGAACACAGTCTGTACATATCATCATAATTAAATGTTATAACACTGCCATTTTCAAGCACAGCAGTAGCCGGAAGGCTGCGGTCAATATATCCATCATCCGGCATTAACCATGTATAGTCACAGTTCACGGTTTCAGAATATAATTCCTCCTGATTATTCTGCGTTGTTTCATTATCAATTTTATTATTTTTTTCACATGCCGTAACACATGCACACATTAACATTATATAAAAAATAATATACCTTTTCATTGTATTCTCCCCTCATATAAGACTCTGTGTATTATAAAGAAAATACACACAGTCTATAATTTATATATCCAGAAAATTAAAAAATACATTTGGATTTTCTACATTTCCAATATTGAGAATTATATTTTGTACCGCATTCCCATTAAGTGTACTATTCCCAGCATTATAACCTGCATTCCACACCCCAAGTGATACAAAAAACATCTGATTTGAAAATCCCGACGGCTTAGAAATCATTGCAGAAAACTCCGATGCATTGAACGAACACATCAATGATGCAGCAATCTTCGTACATTCAGCCCAAGACCCCGACTCTCTGAGTATACCTTTTCTAGCAATAGCTGTTGCATTGTTTGGTCCAGAAATTACTTTAAATTCATCTGTCTGCATTGCTATCTCTTTAAAATTATTAGGAAATCTGTCTGATGAATAATCATATCGATTTTGCAATACCCACCCTATCCAAAGAACAAGCTGTAAAGCTTAGACAATGTCTAAATCACATCGATGAACTGGAAATGCACAAAGCAGAAATAGAACGGGAAATCTTTCGTCTCAGTGATAAGTATGAAAGCGTTCTCTCTCTTATACGAACCGTACCAGGATTCGATAAGACCCCTATGACTGCTATTCAGGTGCTTTCTGAAATCGGAGGTGATATGTCTGTCTTCCCCACAGTTAAAAACCTCGTATCATGGGCTGGATGTTGTCCCCGTAATGATCAAAGCAATCATAAAATCAAATCCACCATGATTTCCCGTGCTGGTTCCTATTTTAAACCAGTTTTGGTGCAAGTTGCAAATGCTTTAATCAAATCCAAGAAACATCCTGAATTTACAACCCGTTATCGACGTATAAAAGCAATTCGTGGTCACAAGAAAGCTATCATTGCCATCTGTCGTATGATCCTGACCGCTATCTGGCACATACTCACAGATTTAAAGCCATATACACCTGAAGGCTTTCTTGAATCGCGACCTGTGAATGAGTCAAAAATATTGACTACTTCACAGGCACTTAATCTGATGAAGCAACGAGGCTACATTATCAAAGATGATGCTGTTCCTGTCACCTGATCAGGTGTTGTGTATATATTCAATTTTAAAAACCGGCTGCTTAGGCGGTTTGTTTACTATGCCCTTTATTTTTAGGCTGTCTTCTACTTATTTGTTTCAAACTTCATGACTTCCAGGCTCTTTGGCTTCACATTTTTGTCCAAGGTAATGGTCTCGCCTGCCAAATCCTCTCTATCAGCAGCTGTGATTGTGACTATCGCCCTGCCACTCTGAAAAGATATTTCCAGCTCATACAAAAGACCTTCGGAATTATTATCCTGCTGTACTGCATTAAGTATTCCATTGGCATAATCTCCACTAAATTCCGCTGACAATACATTGTCAATTAGGAGGTGTCCGCTATAAGAACCTTCCTCCACCATATTGATTGTCAAATAGCTCTCATCACTATCGCTGAAGTAATCTCCTGTAATGAAACCGGTTCCATCAGCAGCAACATCCGGCATAGTGACTGAACCGTCTGTCGGCAATGCATCCTTAACCGCTGTCAGCATCTGCTTTACTGAACTGATTCCTTCAGTATTGACACCATTCTTTGCAATAATTTCCGAAATCCATGGGAATATATCATACAGATATGGCGAAACCGTATTCTCCATGTCATCACTGCTTCCAAATTCAAATACGCCTTGAAGTGTGGATGCCGCCAGATATCCATTTTCCATATATGTCTTAACTGTGTCTGCAAAGTCGGTCAACTGTTCGACAGGAAAAGAAACTTCAGTATCAACCTTACCATTGTCTGCAAGATAGGCCGTTATGCTGCCAGCATCAACAGGTTCTTCACTTCCAGAAAAAGAGTTCGGCAACATAGAATCAACTCCAAATACTTTATAGGACATAGTGACAGCATGCGGCATGGTCTCCATACGGTATCTCATCAAATAGACTGCTCCATCGAGCGGAAGCACATAATAGCACTGTTTCTGCTCCAATGTAAGACATTCTGATGGTTCCATATAGAACAAATCATAATCCTCTGTGTCATCGTCATTTACCGTATGCCAGATTTCCTTCTGATCAGCCCACAGACTAAGCTCAACGTATTCGCCTTTATCATCCTTAAGCCGTCTCATATACAAATCGGCATTATTATCCTCCTTAAAGGCGGAATAATGAAATACATCAAAGACACTGATTCCCTCATATATCAACTCATACTCTGCCGTCAGAACCGGTTCAGATTCTGCTGGTGATTCCAATTCTTCAGTAGATGCATCAGCTACAGTTGTCACCTCATCAGAAGCTATCTCCACAGAGTTCTCCTCTACGGATGTGGTTTCTGTAGATTCTTCTACTATTGACTCTCTTTGTGATTCTCCCACGGTATCCAACGACTTTCCTGCCGTCCGCTTTCCGATTCTCCAGGACAACATCACTATGCAGATAACTATCAGTCCAACTGCTGCCATCAATACCTTTTTATTTTTCTGAAAGAAATTATTAGAATTCATATCATTTTCCCTCCTGGTATAATAAATTCTGAAGAACCGTACAGAATCTTTTAACCCAATCTATGCAGTCCATTGAATACACATTATGTATCAACAATTTTATGCCAATGCGTTATAAACGGTATTAGCCTTATCTAGTCGTTGATCGCTCCAAGCAGTAACCTCAAACTCTCCACAGAAAACTCTTGCAGCATTTTCTACATCATCCTTATCCTTTATCTTATTCCATGCAGATTTGCATGATGTCTCTAATTCGCTTCTCAGATAAGCAAACTGTACGTTACAGTTGCTAACGGTACTCCCCATGGTGTCTGCCATATCTTTAAGCCCTTGTTTTCTGGATTGGTTTTTCCACTGAACAATACCATACGCAACATTATCTGTAGTGGAATATGTATAACCAGTATCCCTCAATTTAGAGGAATTCATTTTACTATCTTGAGCATTAGTCGGAGATGCCCCGCTTTCCTGCATTATATTTCCCATAACCCCTGATGCCTGCTTTGCTGTCAATCCCATTCCTACCCTGAGAAACGTCCAGCTTCGTGCTACATCTGCTTTTACGAGACTTTCATTGTAATCGCTGTAGCCGCTGACAGTTTTAGCCACTGTCGAAAGCTCCGGGTCTGCTAAAGTACTATTATAAAACGCAATAACCTCGTTCAACTTTGCCCTAGTCTGATCATTAGAACCTCCGCTTATCTGTAGCCCATAAACCCTTTGAAAGTTTTTGATTGCCCGCAAACTCTCTTGAGAGCCAAGGTTGCCATCTGTTGCCACCGAACCGCTATAGAATCCCAAAATCTTTAAATTATTTTGAAACTGTCTGTTTTCCACACTTGATCTTGCAGCCATAACTTGTTCCTTTGTATATACACAGGATTCCAAAGTCTGGTCTGTATTATGCTCATATACCACACCATAACTTGCAAAATTATTCTCTGAAGCATTGCTATTCTCATTTTTTGAACTTGTATATGTTTTAATTTCATAACTCTCATTATTAATTTCATTAATTCTTAATCCCATGTTCTTTATTTTATCTCCTATCTGCTTAGTATTGTATAATTATCAGTGCACTTAATAATAACAAATTAAACATACCACAGTATTTTATTTTCAAACACTCCCCTTTTCAGGTTAATTTTCTTCACCCGAAAAGGGGAATGTTTTTTTTATATGCAATAATGCTAAAATGCATATGAAATATAAGGAAGGAATTTCTGAACATGCATAACACAAATAAAATTGTTAAAAAAATAATTATAGCTTTTATATTTATCACATCGTTTTTATCACACAATAATATAATAGCAGATACAAATAGCTTTTTTAATAAGTGTAATCATATCGTCACTATACATGACGAAGCTCCCTCTAATTCAACGCAATCCTCACATACTAAATAAGCACATCCACATTATATTAATTTCTTTTCAAATATATAAGCTACATCCTTATCATCATATATATGACATAAAGTAGCACATTCCATCAAAATATTATTGTATTTCTCCTTATCTTTTTTCTTTAAATTATCATTCCAAAGATTATTATACTTGTGCCACCATACCTTTTGTGGTCTGTAAAGTTGTAGCTGAAGCTTTGCAGACATATCTGCGATTTCGTTAGACATGGTATATTTTCCACAATCTCCAAGCATACTTGAATATTGAATTGCCAACATGCGAAATATAACCTCAGCTCCATATAAGCCATCATATTCTTTATTATTTACAAAATATTCATATAA
>CEAF01014701.1_pt1 | contig 24362 bp, 19 predicted proteins | sample 557431 | NCBI WGS metagenome assembly CEAF01 (sample SAMEA3182068, study PRJEB8094) | gut metagenome | biome: human; feature: gut; material: Stool; isolation source: human stools | place: Canada | collected 2013-11-18 | reverse complement strand
GATTTTGCAGACGCCGAATCCTTTTCAGAGCGATTGATATCTCTCCTCTCGCGAAAATTTGCGCCCTATGGTTTCTGCTACGAACTTCTCCCCTTCCAAACAGTTTCGGATCAGCTATCCGATTGGTTGACTGCTCGGGAAAAGAATTCTTTGGTTCTCCTAATCGATGAATACGACGCGCCTCTTACTTCTTGTTTGAACAACAAAACTGTTTTCAAGGAAGTACGCAGAGCTTTATCGGCTTTTTACTCAGTATTAAAGTCAAATGAGGGTGCGTTGAGATTTGCGTTCATCACGGGAATCACAAAGTTTAATAGGACAAGCATATTTTCAGAGCTGAATAATCTTTCGGATCTCTCTTTAGATGTGGAATATGACAACTTGTTAGGTTACACATAGGGCGAAACGCAGAAATACTTTTCCGGATACCTCGATAATGCTGCCTCGTTGTTAGGCCTCTCAAGAGAAAAGCTCGCCGAGGAGCTCGTCAAGCATTACGACGGTTTTTGCTTTGAAAGAACCGCGAAAGAACATGTTTTTGCGCCATGGTCCATGCTGAACTTTCTCTCATTACCCCGAAACGGTTTTGTGGACTATTGGTTTGAGAGCGGCGGAAGGCCGTCTGTCTTGGTTGAATACTTGAAATCTCACGCTCTTAGACATCCTGAAGAGTATGGGCGTGAAAAATCGATTTCCCTTTCTACTCTTTCCGGGTCTTCTGATTTGGAAAATTTGTCGGATTTGGGTCTTCTGACACAAGCAGGCTACCTGACGATCAAGGCGGTAAGGTACGGAGATACGGTATTTCTTGATTATCCTAACTTAGAAGTGAAGTGTGCTATGGCTCAGTTATATATGGAGCGCTTGCTCGATGGCAAAGTCGCCGGTCAAGTGGGCGCGGGGCCAATAGTAAAGGTACTAGCTGAAGAATCTGCCGAGTCGGTATTCCATATTCTGAACCGACTTTTCATGGCAATTGATTACCCCCGGTGAAGGACGAAGCTTCCTTGCGTGCTTATGTTCAGGTCTATTTCTCAGGAGCAGGGTTAGAGCCAAAAGTTGAACAGCACAATGCTCACGGAAGGAGTGATCTAGAAGTAAGCGTCGGAGAAAGACATTGGGTTTTCGAGTTCAAAGTTTCCTATGACGGGAAGAAGGAAGAAGAAACTCTTTCAGAAGGTATTTCTCAGATGAAAGCCAGACACTACGAGGAGCAAGGAGATTTCAAGGAACTCAAGCGCGTCGTGTTGGTCTATTCAATTCCATCTCGCCAATTCGTGAAATGGAAACTGCTGACGTTCTAAAAAATCATCACTAATTCTTAGCTAGGTACGGAATTTTTCTATAGTCCACTATAGAATTTTTCCATAGTCGGCTATAGAATTTTTCCGAAGTCTGTTAGGGATTTTCGATAGTGTGGAAGAGAAGTTCGAAATCTTCTGAGTCAGGGCTGAAACGATAGAGGTTGCCTTCTGATAAATCGTAGTAGAGAGCGTGAAGTTTGAGCTGTCCATTCTTAACACGCTCGGCGATCCAAGGATAAGAAAGCAGATTGTCGAGAGAAATCAGCACGGCGCCTTCTTCACAGTGGCGGCTCCGTGTCTTTTCATCTTCATCGCCCGTCATAGCTTGAAGCCGTTCAAGAGCCGGGGAGGCTATGCTGACCCAGTCTTGAATATAAGTTTCCCCGGCGATGGATTCAGGTGTCATGAGACCGTGGATGCCCCCGCAATGAGAATGACCCATGACGACGATGTGCTCGACATTGAGATGTTTGACGCCGTACTCAATGGCACTCATCACAGAACATGGATTTGAGGCCTGTGTCACCGCGGGAACAAGCGCAGCCACGTTTCTAATCACAAACAAGTCACCGGGTTTGCAATGCAGAAGAATGGCTGGATCGACTCTCGAATCGCAGCAGGCAACAACCAGCGTTTTGGGATTCTGAGCCTTTTCCAGTGATTCAAAATACTGTCTTTCCTTTAGGAAATAAGTTTGCTTGAAGTTGTGGAAGCCTTCTATAAGTTTGTGAAAGTTATCCATTTTGTTCTAAGTTTTGTTGTTTGGGTCTAATGAACTATACAACTTTGCCATTGATTTAAAGTTTGAGTTGGATCCCAATATACGCTCTGAGGTTTAGTTAAGTTAGATGTCAACAGTCAAGCAATTTTGAAAAAAAAGAGAATCCGAATACGGATTCTCAAAAGCCTGGTGTCGGAGGATTCCAGACGGTTAGTTCAATGGAAGTACCTTATTGGAAAACAAGTTATTAGAAATACTTGGTTATGCCGGTAATGATGTTGAAGGCATGGTCCTTTGTAAATTTTTTCGTCTTTGCGTTTTGACCATCCCAAGTGGAAAAGCCGCCCCCGATGTAGATGTCAATACTTTTAGAAGGTCGGTACAGATACTTCGTAGCTATGCCCAGCATATGGGCTTTATGGTCTTCAATGTTGTTAATAGTATTGACCTTGTAATCTCGGTAATAAATCATTGACTGCCAAGAAGACAGGCCAAACCAGAACTGGGTGCCGGCGTAAGTGCCGAAGCCTTTAATGTTCTTGGCAGAAGAAAAGCCGTCTAGCTTATTGACACCGTCGAAGTATTGACCCTGCAGATAAACGGTTACCGGTTTGAAACGATAACTTCCGCCGATTGTGGCGATTTTCTTGCTTGTCGTCCCTTTGGCGGCAGCGGGTACCTTTTTACCCCAGGTTGTTTCCTCATATGCGGCAACAAGGTTTAAGTTGCCGTTCTTATAGCGGAGACCTCCTGCATAAAACTTATCTACGTCGCTGGTATTTTCATCTCCCTCTTCAGATTCCTCGGTTTTCATGGAGTATTGCAGCGTGCCTTGGAAGCCGGCAAGCATGGGTGTTCGGTACGTGATCATGTTGTCAATTCTGGAGGATTTCACGGGAGCCAGCCCTATGCCGTATGTTCCGCCCCCGAATGAATCCATGAAGAATTGAAGGTCGTAGGCGCCGGATCCGGAAGAGATTCCGGAAATTCTTCCGGCGGAGACTTCACCAAACTTTTTGCTGCTGACGGTTAAGTAAGAACAGCCCTCAAAAATTTTATTGCCCTTAAGTCCTCCTTTTAATGCCCCGGAATCAGATGCAAAGCGGTTTTCTAAACGGAAACCTACAGATAGGTCATCGGTTATCTCTTCGATTCCTTTTATGCCGATACGGGAAGCGGTGTTTAATCCAGACTGCATCGTAATCGTGTTGTCTTTATGCGTATCTCCTCCGTAATTGTCATATGCGATACCGGTATCAATACGCCCATAAATGGTGACGGCGCTTTCGGCTTGAACAGAGCAGGCAACAAGAAGGGAAGAAATAATCAGCGAATATTTGAATGTTTTCATTTTGATTACCTTTATCAGAGGAGCCAATATGCGGCCAGAACCATGAGCAGCATGACAGGGGCAGAACGTTTAACGATTTCCATAGGATTGACGGAAGCAATGCCCGCGACGAGGATGAGGCCGCCGCAAAGAGGAGAGCTGAGGCGTCCGAAAGAGCCGGAAATTACTGCTAGCCACCCTAGATCGGCAATTTGGAGACCGAAACTTGGCGCGTTCGGAGTAACAGCTTCATTGAAGGCGAAGGCCGCGGCATCTCCGGAACCAGTGAGTACTCCCATTAAATAAGGACCGAAGGCACCGCCAATACGAGCGAGATGATTTGCGTTAGTGAGTGTTTGGACGAGAAGGTCGATGACACCTGCAGCCTTGAGACCTGCAGCGAACACGCCGGCTGCAATGATGATGCCAAGGATATTGCCATAACCTTTGCCCATGCCGTCAAAGAATTTTTTAGTAACTTCAGCCGGGTTGGAGTGCGTTACGCATAACGCATAGAACGTACCGATAAGCATCGCGGTAGCAACGCTCATCTTCATGGTCGTATATAGGGAGACGTAAAGCAGAATAACTACAGGAACGAGCGGGGCAAGAGCATATAGTGGATTGATTTTCTTCGGAAGATTATCCGCAAGCTCGTTGCTTTCGCTAGTTTGGTGCTGAGGTTTTTTGTAGTCGCGGTATATAAAGCAAACAATGGTCAGTCCCACGATGATGGCGAGCGAAAACAATAAGATAGGTGAGGTTACTCGGCCAATGAACTCCATGACTTCCATATTGGCAATCTTGGAGACGAATACATTGTGTGCGACTCCGGGATTGAGAAGGGCAGGTGTTGTGGAACAGACGACGGCCGCCGCTGCGATTGCGGGTTTAAACCCCGACCTAATCAAAATCGGGATCATGGAAGGTCCTACTGCGGCGCAGAGTCCGGCTGTGGAAGGGATGGCTACTGCACAAAGACCGGTTACAAACATGCAAGCGGGGAGCAATAACACACCTAGCCTTCTCAGAGGTTTAGTCAAGAGCGCAACCAGGTGCACGTCGCATTTGGTTAAAGAAATGGTTGCAGCAAAGCCCATGGCAGAACAAATGGCGATGATGAGAGACGACCTCGTCATCGAAGCATCGAACTGCTGGAATGCAATCATTGGCTTCAAAGAAAATATCGCCATTGCGAAACCCGAAGCCAAAAGAACGCACCGAGTTTCGTAACGTTTGATCAATGCATAAATCGTTATAAGTACAACGATTAGTGCGAAAGCTACATTGATAGACATAAGTGAATCCTTGGAAAAATGAGGAAGTTAACTTTGCCTAAAAGGCCAGCAAAGTTTAGAAGTCCGAACAGGATCCACCAATCCGAACTATCTCCAAAATTGCTGTTAGTTAAGCAATATTCGATATCTGATATCGGATAGCATATAACCTATAAAAAACATGAAATTAGAGGTTTTATATGAGGTAAAAAATTTTGTCTATCCATAGAATAAAAATTCAATTTCACGTTGTTTTTTTTAAAATGAATGAATTTTTAATTCTTAAAAAGAAGAGATGGATTTGCCTAATCCTATTTTGTTTGGCTAATTTCTTTACAGGAGCTCTTTATATCTGGAGCGTGTTTTCCGGGCCCTTGGCACAAAAAATCGGGTTAGCGACATCCACAAATTTAACGGCAGCCGATATATCTCCTGTATTCGGCGTAGCGACCGGTGTTACACCCTTTCTGATGCTGGCAGGCGGATACATTAATGACAAATTCGGCCCTAGATTTGTAATTGCTGCCGGAGGGTTATTTATAGGTATCGGCTATCTCCTCTGTGCTGTCAGTGAAAGCATAAGCATGCTTTATATCGCCTATGGATTGCTTGTAGGTATTGGTACAGGAATGGTGAACGGCTGCACGATCAATTGTGCGGTTAAATTTTTTCCTGACAAGCGAGGCTTTGCCGGCGGAACGGTAACGGCTTTCTTAGGAGTGGGTGCTGCTTGCCTGCCTTTCGTTGTTAACTGGCTGATTCGCGAATATGGAATTTCAACCGCTTGCACGGTGTTCGGAATATGTGCCGGCCTCGTTATTTTTACCTGCGGACTTTTGACCTTTAAATGCCCGGATGATTTCGCGCTCTGTTTTACAAGCAGTGCCCGAGCCAAGGTGACAAAAGGCCTAGATGTTAATTGGTTAGGGATGATTCGTTCCCCATTATTTATCCCGCTTTATCTGTTATTTGTTTGCGGATCTACGATGGGGTTAATGTTGATTTCAAGTATGTCCGGAATTGCTGAATACCAGATCGGAGTTGGGACAGCACTGGCTGCGACATCGGTTTCCGTTATCTCCTTGGCCAATACGACGGGAAGATTCTTGTCCGGCACGGTCTCGGATATGCTGGGACGTGTGCAAACTTTGGTTTTAATGCTCTCCGCAGCTGTCTTAGGTTTTTTCCTTTTGATTCAATCCGGACGAGGAGACCTGACCACCTTCATGTCCGGCATTGTTTTGGTGGGTATCTGCTACGGAGCTTTCATAGGAACCTATCCAAGTTTAATTGCTGATGAATTCGGCCATAAGCACAACAGTGTGAATTTTTCTTTGATGATGACCGGATACAGCATTGGCGGAATCGGTGGTCCGATTCTTTTGAGGTTGGCTTCCAAGGAAGGCTCATACGTCGGCGCTTATGCGACATGCATCGGACTCGCAGTGGTCGGAGCTCTTTGTGCGGCGGCATATTTCTATCTTAAAAGGCGCGAGGCAAAGACATCGCGTTGATCAAATCTAAAGGAGAAAACGATGGATCAAAAATATATTGAAGAAATGGTTTGCAGTAGACGCAAACTTCATAAGATTCCTGAAGAAGGCTGGACCGAATTTCAAACGACTTATTTCGTTGTCGAGTTTCTGAGAGGTCTCGGACTGCCGGTATTCGTCGGAAAAGCAAACCTCAATCTTGACGAAGTTCTAGGCAGAGATGTCGAACTTGTTCAAGACAGTATTGAGCGTGCACTTAAAGCCGGCGTTCCGCAGTCTTTCATTGAGGAAACGGAAGGTTTCACCGGAGCAGTTGCGGTACTGGACACCGGACGTCCGGGCCCAACGACAGCATTTAGAAGTGACATGGATTGCGTCATTGTTCGAGAAACGAAAGATGCTGACCATCTTCCGAACAAGTTAGGCTTTGCCTCGGAACATCCGGGTTTGATGCACGCATGCGGCCATGACGGGCATACTGCCGTCGGCTTGGAACTTGCCCGTTGGTTGGTGGAACACAAGGATCAGCTGTGCGGAAAGTTCAAATTAATTTTCCAGCCTGCAGAAGAAGGAGTCCGAGGTGCAAGAGCTATGTGCGAAGCCGGTATTGTCGATGATGTTGATTATTTTTTAAGCGGTCATGTCGGCGGTGTCATCGGTCTTGGGGAAGTTGCCGTGATGGACGGCGGTTTTTTAGCATCTTCAAAGTTTGACATTGCGATAGAAGGAAGACCGGCTCATGCAGGAAATGCTCCCCAGCAGGGAAATAATGCTTTAATGGCAGCATGCGCCGCTTCAATGATGCTGCAGGGAATTCCTCGCCATGCGGATGGTGTAACACGAGTATCTGTGGGGACGCTTCATGCCGGAGAAGGCAGAAATGTCATTCCAGCACACGCTAAGCTGCAAATGGAGGTCAGAGGAGAAACTAAAGAAGTTAATGAATTCATGAAGGAATATGTCTACGACATATTTGCAGGTGTCGATAAGGCCTATCGTGTGAAATCTAAAGTTGAGCTGGCCGGTGAGTCTACGACTCTGATGCAATGTCCTGCTATTTACGACAAAGTTGAAGAGGTGATGAAAAAGATCCCCGGTATCAAAGTTCTCCCGAGGATCCACACACCGTCTGGTTCTGAAGACTGTGCACTGTTCATACGACGTGTGATTGAAAGGGGCGGTCAAGCCGGATTTATTCTCTATGGCTGCAACCATCACGGGCATCATCGTCCGAATTTTGAGATACAGGACGAACAAAGTCTGCCCATCGCTCTTTCTATATATACAGGGTTTGCCGAACTTGTGAACGGAATAGGAGGAAAGGTAAAATAAGGGGTAATTAAAACATCAATTCTTGGAGGGGCTATGGAGGACTTCGAACTCGAATCGAAATCGTATTTCTTTCCTAATCGTTTAACACTCTTTGAGCAGTCAGCCAGTCCCTTTCTCGTCTTATCAGTGAAAAGAAATGGCGACCGGGAGAGATGCTCCCGAACGAGACCGAGCTTGCTCAGATGTTTAATGTTAGCCCCGGCACGATGCGGAGAGCTTTGAAACTTTTGGTGGATAAGGGTGTACTGATTCGCCATCAGGGAAAAGGAACTTTCGTAGCGGAATTCTCTAACAACCAGCAACTTGTATATAAGCGCTACATTAAGCTGCAGCCTGATAACCCAGAAGTCGATGAAGCGGTCCCTACAAAATCAGATTTGCTGTTTTTCGAGAGAGTGAGTCCGTCTCTCGAAATTCAGCAGCTTTTAAATCTTCAGCCGTCAGACCAAGTCGTTCACGCCGGAAGAACATTGTCCGCTTCTTCCGGGATTGTGACCTTCGATGAGTTGTGGGGTGTAGGGAAGGATTTTGAAAAGCTGACAAAGGAAAACCTTGCGCATCATCGCGAAAAGTTACTCTATGCTTTCTATCAATCCGAACTTGGAATCTCCATTACCCGCTGTGAAGAACGAATTAAAGCCGTGCTGCTCCCGCTGGATTTGTGTAATGTGTTTAAGCTGTCTTATCCACAGCCTGTCATTGAGATCCGAAGGGTGGCCTTCACATTTGAAGATCGCCCTGTAGAGTTTCATAGACAATTGTCGTTTACCAGTCGATACCACTATCGTATCTTTTGATCTGACTGTCGGCTATCTCAAATCAAGAACCGGGATAACTTTTGGCCTCCGGTTCAAGTATGAGAAACAGCTATATACCTTGCTAATTGCCGGCTAGAGCGTACAAAAGCCAATAGTCTACTGAGTAAAGGCCCGAGCCGACGATAAATATCGCAATGAGTCCGAACAAGTAAGGCAGAGCGGGAGAGGTCAGATCTTTACCGATAGTGACCTTGGTTGCGATTGTGAAACTAACAATCGCAGGGATAACCGCTAGACGTGTGAGCAATCCGGCCATGAGAAACAGCGGCACGAAAGTTTCAATGATTGCCGCTGAATAATATCCGACCTTTGGAGAGAAGAATAAGACCTTCGGAAACTTCGCTGCGTTTTCCGGATGGAAAAGTTTCTGTACTCCGTAAGGGAGCATCGCTAAAGCAATTGCCCATCTAAAGAGTAGAGATGCCATGCTGGCAGAGGTTGGGTCACAGGTCCAATGCAATATGGTGGACATCATTTTCATTTCCTTAGTTTATGGAGGAAATTTTAGAAAAGAACTACAAGGGCAATCGGTTAGCGTTGCTTAAATGAGGTAGTGAAGGAGAGCAGTTAGAAGAAAATGGATGTTTTTGAAGGTAACGACCGAAGCCGCAATCTCGAAAAATCAAGGCTTCGACAAAGTTGTTTGCCGTTCACAAAAATGTTCCTGAGTCACGGCTTCAAATCTATAATCAATTTGTTTCAGTGGCTGGTTTTTGCTGAAACACGCTCAACAGGAAACCTGTGAAGCAGCCGCAAAATACTCCGATAGTTTGCGGCCCCCTGAGCGGCAAGAAATTTGTCCAAGGTGAAAAAGTGATTAAAGACTTAATAGAGAATTCATATCTATTCGGTGGGAATGCTCCTTACGTAGAAGAGTTATACGAGCAGTACCTCGAAGACCCAAATTCCGTAGATGAAAAATGGCGTCAGTACTTTGACCGTCTGCAGCAGGCCCCGGCTTCCGACGGCCGTGTCGAAACCATTGACGTTCCTCATGCACCCATCGTTGAGGCTTTCGCACAGAGAGCATCCGAACCGCGTTCGGCTGTTTGTCCGGTAAGTGAACGAGATCTTGATCTGGCAAAAAAACAGGTTGCGGTTCAGTCCATCATCGGTGCGTACCGATTCTTAGGAAGCCGCTGGGCCAACCTTGACCCGCTGCACAGAAGAGAACGTCCGAAGATTCCCGAGCTTGAACCTTCCTTCTACGGACTGTCCGAAACGGATATGGACAGCACCTTCTCGGCAGCTAATACGTATTTCGGCGCCGATAAGATGACGCTTCGGGATTTAATCGCCGCCTTGAAACAAACTTATTGCAGCGATATCGGTATCGAATTCATGTACATCAGCGATCCGGTGATCAAACGCTGGTGGCAGCAAAAACTGGAACCTTGCCGCTCAACCCCGAGCATGGACGCCAAGTCCAAGAAACGCATTCTTGAAGAACTGACGGCCGCAGAAGGTTTGGAACGTTATCTCCATACCAAGTATGTCGGCCAGAAACGCTTCTCGCTCGAAGGCGGAGAAAGCTTTATTGTCGCCATGGATGAAATCGTGGAAACAGGCGCAGCACAAGGCCTGGAGGAAATGGTTATCGGTATGGCTCACCGCGGTCGTCTCAATGTGCTCGTCAATACGCTTGGCAAAGCGCCGAGTGAACTGTTTGCAGAGTTTGAAGGTCACTACAAGAGTAAAGACCTGCCGGCGGGCGACGTGAAATATCACAACGGTTTCTCAAGCGATGTCGTTACCGCTTCCGGACCGATCCATCTGGCTTTAGCCTTTAATCCTTCTCACTTGGAAATTGTCGACCCGGTCGCAGTCGGAAGCGTTCGCGCCCGACAGGATCGCCGCCATGATCCTAAAGGTCGCCGCGTGATGGGCGTTCTTGTTCACGGCGACGCTGCCTTTGCAGGTCAGGGCGTCGTCATGGAGACGCTGAACCTTGCCGATACCCGCGGCTACGGTACCGGCGGCACGATGCACATCGTGATCAACAATCAGATCGGTTTCACGACTTCGGATCCTCGTGATAAAGGCTCGATGACATATTGCACGGATCCGGCAAAACTCATTGAAGCCCCGGTTCTGCACGTGAACGGTGACGATCCGGAAGCCGTCGTATTTGCGACGCGTCTGGCCATGGAGTTCCGCAAGAGCTTCAGCCGCGACGTCGTGGTTGACATTGTCTGCTTCCGCCGTTTAGGCCATAACGAACAGGACACGCCGGGACTGACTCAGCCGCTGATGTATAAGAAGATCAATGTCCATCCGGGTACTCGTCAGGTTTATGCCGACAAGCTGGCACTGCAGGGTGTCGTTAGCCCGGAAGAAGCCAAAGAAATGGTTGCCGCATATCGACGCAGTCTGGAAAGCGGTATCCCGCCGAGACAGACGGCTTTGATCGAAGGCAAGAACCCTTATGCCGTTGATTGGTCCCGTTACAACGGCAGCTGGACAGACGATGTGAAGACGTCTGTTCCTTTGGACGAATTGAAGCGTTTGACGGATGTCATTACGACCGTTCCGGAGAACTTCAAGCTCCACCCGCTCCTTCAAAAGGTCATCGCAGATCGTCGTCTGATGATGCAGGAAGAAATCCGTGTGGATTGGGGCTTAGCCGAACATCTGGCTTTTGCCACGCTGCTCACGGGCGGATACTCCGTTCGTATTTCCGGCGAAGACTCCGGCCGCGGAACCTTCAGCCATCGTCATGCCGTCTGGCACGATCAGAACCGTGACCGGTGGGATTCGGGTATTTGGATTCCTTTGGAGCATCTAGGTGAGCATCAGGCTCAGTTCACAGTGATTGACTCCGTTCTTTCTGAGGAGTCAGTTCTCGCATTTGAATACGGCTATGCCAGCTCTTCTCCGAAGTGCCTGACGATTTGGGAAGCTCAGTTCGGCGACTTTGCCAACGGCGCTCAGGTCGTGATCGACCAGTTCATCAGCTCCGGTGAGGCCAAGTGGGGCCGCAAGAGCGGCTTGACGATGCTCTTGCCTCACGGCTACGAAGGGCAGGGCCCCGAGCATTCATCTGCCCGAGTCGAACGTTATCTGCAGCTTGCAGCAGATACCAATATGCTGATTTGTCAGCCGACAACCGCAGCTCAGATCTTCCATTTGCTGCGCCGTCAGATGGTTGGCAATATCCGCAAACCTTTAATCGTCTTCTCTCCAAAGAGTCTGCTGCGCAACAAGATGGCAAGTTCCGATTTGGAAGAACTCTCCGAAGGCAAATTCGAAACCGTCATCGGTGAAATTGAAGAGCTCGATGCCGATAAGGTCAGAAGAATTCTGGTCTGCACCGGCAAAGTTTATTACGACCTCGTGAAATACCGCAAAGAGCATGAAATCGATGATGTCGTCATCGTTCGTCTTGAACAGCTTTATCCCTTCCCGCACAAGAGTTTCCGAGAAGAGACTTCTGGTTACTCCTTCGCTTCCGAGGTGGTTTGGGTCCAGGACGAACCTCAGAATCAGGGCGCCTGGTTCTATGTGCAGCACCATTTGCTTGAAGAAATGCCTTCCGGCGCAAGATTGAGTTATGCAGGACGTCCTGCTTCATCTTCGCCTGCCGTCGGCTATGCCAGCAAGCACGCCGAGCAGCTTAAAGAATTGGTGGAAAACGCTTTCGGACGCCTTAAAGGCTTTATTCAGACGAAATAGTTCAAGCGTTGCTTTGTAAAGAATTCGGAGAAAAAAGAAATGTCTATTGTTGAAGTCAAAGTACCCGAGCTGTCCGAGTCTGTTTCGGAAGCCAGTCTGATTGAATGGAAAAAGAAAGTCGGTGAACCGGTTAAGGCCGATGAAATTCTTATTGAAATTGAAACCGATAAGATCGTTCTGGAAATTCCGGCGCCGGCAGACGGAGTGCTGGCAAGCATTGAGCAGCCTGATGGTGCGGCAGTCCTCAGCGACCAATTGATCGCCACAATCGATACTGAAGGAATGGTTGGTGCACAGCCGGAAGCCCCTAAAGCAGCCGTTGCTGAAGAAGTCATTATTTCGACGCCTGCGGCAGCCCCTGCGCCGACTCCCTCACCCGCTGCGCCGACGGCAGCTGCTTCTACGCCAGGCGCCTTTATGATGCCTGCCGCAGAAAAACTCATGGCAAACAGCGGATTGTCTGCAACTCAGGTTGCAGGAACAGGCGTCGGCGGACGTATCACGAAACCCGATGTCATCGCTGCCTTAAAGAGCGCTCAGCCTGTGGCTCCATCTGCTGTTGCCGCAGCTCCGGCTCAACCGGCCGCTCCTAAATCCGCGCCTGCTAAACAAGCAACTCCCGTCGCATCTCTTGACGGCAGACCCGAGCAGAGAGTTCCGATGTCTCGCCTTCGTGCCAGAGTGGCCGAACGCCTCGTAGAGTCCCAGTCCAACTGCGCCATTCTGACTACTTTCAATGAGGTGAACCTGGCGCCGGTAATGGCTTTGAGAGCGAAATACAAAGAAAGCTTCGAGAAGAAGTATGGCGTCAAACTCGGCTTTATGAGCTTCTTCGTTAAAGCTGCTGTTCACGCTTTGAAGCAGTACCCGATCATCAACGCCTCGGTTGACGGCTACGACATCATTTATCACGGATATATGGATATCGGCATTGCAGTGGGTTCTCCCCGCGGTCTTGTTGTACCGGTCTTAAGAGATGCCGATCAAATGACGTTTGCCGAGATCGAACTCAAGATTGCAGACTTTGCTAAGCGTGCCAAGGACGGTAAGTTAACGCTCGAAGAGCTGACCGGCGGCACGTTTACCATTTCCAACGGGGGCGTATTCGGGTCTCTCTTCTCCACACCGATTATTAATCCGCCTCAGTCCGCCATTCTCGGCATCCACGCGACCAAACCGCGTCCTGTAGCAGAAAACGGCGAAGTCGTGATTCGTCCGATGAACTACTTTGCGATGAGTTATGACCATCGCATTATTGACGGACGCGAAGCCGTGCTGGCACTTGTGGCGATGAAAGAAGCCCTTGAAGATCCGGCCCGTTTACTCTTAGATCTCTAAGGAGCAGGTTATGAAAGATGATATTCAGACCTTTGACGTCGTCGTCATAGGCGCCGGTCCCGGCGGATATGTTTCTGCGATTAGAGCAGCTCAGTTGGGCTTAACCGTATGCTGCATTGATGATTGGGTCACGGACGGTAAACCTGCACCCGGAGGTACTTGCACCAATGTCGGGTGCATTCCCTCGAAGGCTCTTCTTGCGAGCAGCTGTCTCTTTGAAGAAATCAGAGACAAAGCTTCCGAGCACGGGATTCATGTTGAAGAACCCACGATTGATGTTCCGACGATGATTGCCCGCAAGGCCAAGATCGTTCGTCAGACTAATGACGGAATTCTTTATCTCTTCAGAAAGAACAAAATCACGTTCCTTAACGGTCGCGGATTCTTTGTGACTTCTGATGAAGACGGTTATCTGATCGGTGTGGAAGGCAGGGACGAGACACGTGTTTTTGCGAAGAACGTTGTTCTTGCTACCGGCAGCAAACCGAGACAATTCCCCGGAGTTCCTTTTGACGAGGAACGTATTTTGTCCAATGAAGGCGCACTGAAACTAAAGAGTGTTCCTTCTACCTTAGGGATCATCGGTGCCGGCGTGATTGGTTTGGAACTTGGCAGCGTCTGGAAGCGGCTCGGTGCCGATGTCCGAATTCTTGAAGCCATGCCGTCACTTCTGCCTTTTGCGGACTCCGCGATCAGCAGAGAGGCGCTGAAGGCCTTTAAGCAGCAGGGTATCGATATGGAGTTCGGTGTTCACATCGACAGCATTCAAAATGACGGTGACCGTGTCATTGTTCAATACAAGGACAAGGACGGAAAAAACAGCGAGATGTGGGTTGATCGTTTGATCATTTCTATCGGCCGCGTTCCGTTTATAGCCGCTTTAGATGCACCTGTTGTCGGCCTCAAACTCGATGAAAGAGGCTTCGTGGAAGTCGATGCAGAAAACCGTACGAATCTTCCTCGAGTATGGGCGATCGGTGACCTTGTCAAAGGTCCGATGCTGGCTCATAAGGCCGAAGAAGAGGGTGTGGCGGTTGCAGAACGCATTGCAGGACGCAAAGCTGTAACGCATATTGAACGCGTGCCTTCCGTGGTTTACACCGAACCGGAAATTGCTTGGGTAGGCAAAACCGAAGATGAACTGAAGAATGCTGGTAAGCCTTACAAAGTCGGTGTCTTCCCGTTCATGGCCAACGGCCGCGCCAGAGCTGTCGGAGAAACCCAAGGCTTTGTGAAGATGCTGGCAGACGCCGAGACCGACCTGGTTTTGGGACTGCATATCATCGGACCTCAGGCCGGCGAGCTGATTGCGCAAGGCTGTGATGCCTTGTCCTTCGGCGCGACCGCAGAAGACCTGGCACTGATCTGCGATCCTCATCCTACTTTCAGCGAGGCCATCAAAGAGGCGGCCTTAGCGGTAAATAAAGAAGGCATTAACTTTTAGCTAGAATAATGAGACCTGGGACCAAGAAATCTCAGGTCTTATTTTTGCTTAGGCCGCACACCATTCAGGAGCTTTTCGGATGCGAATCCCGCTTATTCTTTTTACTCTCGGCTTGCTCAGCTTCAATGCTTGGGCAGTGGAGCCGCCGTCGACTGTTCCTTTCGCCAAGAGGTACGATCCCGCCTCCATTACAACAGCTTCACGAGCAAGAGAAGTCATCGCGGCCTACGACAACGAAAAGAGAGTCTGGGAGAACTGGTACAAAGAAGAAACAGCTCAGTGTTATCGCAACTTTTTTGTGACTTATTGCTTGGATAAGGCTAAGTCGGAACGCACAGAACACATCAATGAGGCTCGCCGCGTTTGGCTCGTAGCTAGAGACTTCCTGAGGAAGGAACGTTCCGAACAGGCGGTGAAAGACCGCAAAGCTGCTGAGGCCAAGCAAGCCGCCAAAAATGCCAAGATGGATGCTCAGCCCGCTCGCGTTGCTAAAGCTCCTTCCAAGACACGAGACGTCACGCCTCGCAAGCCGGGCGAAGGCCATGCCCATGCCGCAGATCGCGTTCTGACACCCGAAGAAGAAAAAGCGAATGCCGAAGCCTATGCCATGAAGCAGCAGGAGCGTGAACAGCGCATTGCCGAGCAGGAAAGTAAAGTTCCTGAAGCTCCTTCTATGACGCCTGAAGAACGTATTCAAGCTAGAGCCGAGCGCCGCGCCGCAGCCGAGAAGAAACGCGCTGAAAATATCAAGAAGCGCGCAGAAAAAGCTGCGGAGTATGAACGTCAGGTCAAGCTTCGTGAAGAGCAAGAGAAGAAGAACAGCGTCACAGGTGACTTGATTCCTCGGCTGTAACAATCCAAAAAAGATCGGAACTCCTTGATCTGATAGGATTGTGTTCCTAAACAAGGAACCTAAATGCCATCAGAATTCGTAAAAGAAGTTGCCGACGTTTTTGCCAAGGACGGACCTCTCTCTAAAGTTACCGCGAATTACACGCCGAGACCCTCGCAAATTGAATTTGCGACCTCGGTGGCGGAAGCATTGGAAAAAGGAAAAACGCTTGTAGCTGAGGCGGGTACAGGCACCGGCAAGACGTTTGCTTATCTTGTTCCTGCGCTCCTGAAAGATCAGAAAGTCCTGATTTCTACTGCAGGAAAGACGCTGCAGGATCAGCTTTTTACGAAGGACATTCCGGCGCTTTTAAAAGCCCTAGGCATGGGCTGCCGTGTTGCACTCCTCAAAGGACGTTCCAACTACATCTGCAAGCAGCGTTTAGAACATGCGCTTCAGGAAGATTCCTACGTTGCTAAGTCTCGAGAAGAAGTCGTTCATCTTCATCGCATTAAGAAGTTTGCCGGACAGTCCGTGACCGGCGAGCGCGGCGACATTACCGATGTTCCCGAAAACTCCGGTATTTGGCCGGAAGTGACAAGTACCGGTGAAAACTGTCTCGGCCCCAATTGCGATCATTACAACGACTGCTTTGTGATGCAGGCCAGAGAGAAGGCAAAAGAAGCTCAGCTTTTGGTGATTAACCATCATCTGTTCCTGGCCGATATTTCGCTTAAAGACAATCAAATCACGGACTTTCTGCCGGAATTTGACCTGGTGGTGCTTGATGAGGCTCACCAGCTGACCAACATCGCGACGAACTTCTTTTCTCAGACGCTGAATCTTTACGATGTCAGGAATTTAGCTGCGGACGCGGTTTCTCAAGGTTACGGTGTCAATAAACAGATTGATTGGAACGGCATCCACAAAACCATTTCAAACGCCTGCGATGATTTAATCAGCACGACGCACAACATCCTGAACACCAAAGATAAACAGCTTGCGGTTGCCAAATTCAAGGATAAGCATCTTTTGGTTGAACCTTTCAAAAAGCTTTTGAATGCGGTGGAGAAACTGAGCAACGCGGTTCATGTGCACAAAGAGGCATCTCCTGAGATGACGAAGCTCGATGAACGTTGCACAGAGGCCCTTGACCTTATTGAATATTGGCGCGATGTATTCAACGGCAAAGCGGTTTCTCGTTCCATGAAGGGTCCGCTCTTAGATTGGTTTACGGTGAAACCGAAGAATATCTTCTTCAACACCACACCGCTTTCTTATGCCGAAATGCTTAAGAGCGCTCGGGAAGTGCAGGGCAAGCCGTGGGTTTTGACATCCGCAACATTGGCTGCCAACGGGGACTTTAAACATTTTATTGACCAAGTCGGTTTGGAAGACGCAGAAACCAAATCTTGGGAGAGCCCCTTTGACTTTAAAGCTCAGGGGATGCTGTACATCACCGAAGATCTGCCGACACCGAGCGCCTCTAACTTCTCCGATGAAGTTGCCAAGCGCATTTGGCCGTTCATCAAAAAAAACAAGGGCAGAGCTTTTGTGCTGTGTACAACGCTTAGGGCAATGGAAGTGATTTCCGAAGCGCTGCGTTACTTTGCTGAGACAGAAGGTGTCTCAATGAACATCCTGGTTCAGAACGAACAGTCCAAGCAAGAATTGCTGCGTCGATTCAGAAGTGAAGAAAATTCCGTGCTTGTCGGTTCCATGAGCTTCTGGGAAGGCGTGGACATTAAGGGCGACGCGCTGTCCTTGGTTGTAATTGATAAGATTCCTTTCCCGCCTCCCGATGATCCGGTGTTTGAGGGACGCTCAAAAGAACTTGAGGCGGAAGGCAAGAATTCTTTTAACGAAATATCCATTCCGGAAGCGATCATGCTCTTGAAGCAGGGGGCCGGTCGATTGATTCGTGATGAGAAAGATGAAGGTCTGTTGATTCTCTGCGACAACCGTCTGTTATCCAAGGGATACGGAACAAAGATTTGGAAGAGTCTGCCTGACTTTGCTAGAACTAAGGTTTTTGATACCGCAATGAATTTCCTGGAAAGGTGCCAGGAGCCGAGAGGTTAAAGGCAGCTCGGTAAAAGTAGATTTCAAACGGAGACATATCGTAAGAATGTCTCCGTTTAAACCGCAGTTACCAAAAGGAAATCGGGCTGTAAAGGTTCTTCAGACAAGCTGCCGCGCTCAGCGCGGCTGTGGTGCTGGACTTCGGATTTGCCGGATCAGGTTTGCCGGAAAATTCCATCACAGCATCGGCCAGAGCAGAGCGATAGATAATCTTATGTGTATTGCTATGGACCTCGGGATCGGAAACAATCTTAACTTTGGTATGAGGATTTTCCGATGCCAGCGCAGTAATGACGCCGACGTTGATGTTCTTCGGAAAACCTTTGATTGCTTCCTGAACTCCGCCTTCGAAAACCACCATCTTCTTGGTTAAGTCCAGAGTTTTGCCTTCTAAGGCGGGCGCTCCGAGCAAAGATTTAGGTGATTTGGTTGTCTCAATAACAACTTCTGATGCACCGCGCTGCAAAGCGCAGGTTTGAAGAAAATCTAATCCTCCGATGGCGCCGTTGACGATACAGATTCGGCCGTTGTTTTTAGCTGCGGTGCAAATCGCCTCTTGCTTGAAAGCATCGTCAGTAAATGCGCCGCTGGAGAGACAAATCAATGTTCTCCCGGACTTTAGAATCGGCAGAGTATATTCCTTAAGTGCCGCGCCTCCGGCGAGCTCGACGACCACCGGAGCTGCATTTTTCAGAAAATCTTCAAAGCTGAATACAGCAGAACAGTTGTATTTCGAGGCAAAGACTTGGGCCTTTTCTTGATTTCGAGCTAAGACAGAATGGAGTTTGAACTCCGGCAAAAAGTCATGAAGGACATTCGCAAATACGTTGGCCAAAGAGCCGGCGCCGATAACCGATACAAGAGACATAGTTCTGCAGTAGAGAATGAATTGAAAAACAGATACTACAACGCTTGCATCTGAGGTGAAATAGGCAAGTTTTCGGATATGTGAAATTACAGGCTTTGAACTCAGCTTGCAGAGTCAGGCGTGCAGTTCTTCCACTTCTGAGCCATGATCTGTGTTTTGTCCAAAGCCGGAATCGGCTGAAAACCACAAATTAGACGAGCAAGATAATCAACAGACTCTTTTCCTTTGAAGTCAATCGCTTCCGTACGGGAAATCTTTTCAGGAGAATCAATGATCAGATTTTTGTACTCAAGAGTGGCCATTCGTTCTTTATTAGCGTTTTTGCATTGTGCGACGGGAATGCGGACACGATAAGGCGTTTGTTCCATGGTTGTTCCGCCGATCTCCAGCATTTCCATCTGAAGGTAATCGCGTTTGTTGTCACGGACGCGAACACGGCTGCCTTCTTTAATCCATTGATTACGGGCAAAAGGACGCCAATCGCCGGGATATTTAACTTGAGTGGCAAAAAATGGGAGACCGAGTTTATCGATAGATTCCTCGGCAAGATACTGCAAATCGCTGCACGTCATCTGCTCAGGATTCTGAGGAATAGTGCGGCAGCCGGCCAAGAGCAGCAACGCCGCCCCTGTCACGGCAAAAAACTTCTTATTGCGCATTAAAACAGTTTATTTGACTGCTGCGCCGTCTTTCGGAGCAGCTGTAGCTTTTGCGGCTTCAAATTCTTGAGCACGCAGGTAGGTATCATAGGAACCACGGTTCTTATTGGCATCAAGAATGCGCTGAATATCGGCAGCCTTGTCGTCCATGCCGAGCTTGTTATAGCTGTCTCGCATGATGATCAAAGCTTCTTCGGCCTGCGGAGAAGTCTGGAAGTTCAGAAGAACGTTTTCAGCGCGATTGATGGCGGCAATGTAGGCGTCGCGAACGTAATAATACTTGGCGGTATTGATTTCGTACTTGGCCTGAGCCTCGACCAGCTCATGCATACGTTCGCGGGCATCGCGGGCGTAGCGGCTGTTCGGGAAACGAAGCACCAGTTCTTTGAAAATATCGAAAGCATCGCGCGCAGCCTGAGCGTCGCGCTTAGAAAGGTCCTGACGGGTCAGATAGCTCATCCAGCCTTCATCTTCGTCCAGGGTGGCAATGCCCTTAATGTAGAGGGCGTACGGGGACAACGGATGCTCAGGATATTGCCTTAAGAAACGATCGCAGACTGCGATGGCCTGCTGCGGTTCTCCTTCTTTAAAGTAAGAGTAAGCAGTCTCAACTTGGGCCTGCTGAGAATAGCGACCGTAAGGATAACGGGCCTCTAACTTCTGATAGTAGTCACGGGCCGTTTCGTAGTTGCCTTCATTCAGATTGTCTCGGGCCTCGACATACAGTTTGTCAGCCGTCCAGCCTTCCGTCGGGTCTTCAACCCCTTTAAACATACTGCACGATGTAGTCGCTAAAATAACAGAACCCAGACAGGCGGCCGTTAATGTCCGCTTGATTATTGTTTTCAGGGCAAAAGACATAGAACTTAAGGTCAAAATGAATATTGAATTAGATGATTATAGTCAGACTGAGGCTTTTGAAGAAACCGAATTACAGGAATCTTCAAAAATTGAAACTTTTGAAGTTACCCTCGATCTTGACGGAGAGCGCCTCGATAAAGTCTTGGCTTCTTCTTTAAAAGACATTTCCCGCTCTCGTCTGAAGACCCTGATTGAAGACGGATTGGTCAAAGTCAACGGCAAAACTGTTGATAAACCCAAAGAAAAAATGAGTTTCGGCGATGAGGTTTCCGTTGAAATTAAGCCTCGCCTTGAAGATATGGATTTCATTGCTACGCCGATGGACATCGACGTGGTTTACGAAGATGACGACATCTTGGTCATCAATAAACCCGCAAGATTGGTTGTACATCCGGCCGCCGGGCACTGGGACGACACGCTTTTGAATGGTCTTTTGGCTTACAACCCGATTTTTAGAACACTGCCTCGCGCCGGTATTGTCCATCGTCTCGACCGCGACACCACGGGTTTGATGGTGGTGGCGAAAAACGAAAAAGCCATGCTCGATTTGGTTCAGCAGCTTCAGGCCCGCACTGTAAAACGCGAGTATTGGGCGCTCACCAGAGGCAAAGCGCCTGCAGATAAAGTCATTGAAGCAGCGATTGAGCGTGATCCCAGAAATCCGCTGCGCTTTACGATCGGTAAAGGCGGAAGAGCCAAACCGGCGACCACGCATATTCGCTGCATTGATCAGAAAGAAGTCAAAGGCAAACCTTTCTCTTGGGTTGCCTGCCGATTAAAAACCGGCCGTACTCATCAAATTAGAGTGCACATGGAATCTATCGGCCTGCCGCTGATCGGAGATCCGCTCTACCGCAATAAGCTTCCAAAACCCAAAGAAGATGGTTCCGTTCTGAATTCTTTTGATCGTCAGGCACTTCATGCCAGCCGTTTAGGTTTGATACACCCGGTGACCAAAGAAACGATGGAATGGTTTGCCGAGCCGCCTCAGGATTTCAGAGATTTGATGGATGAGCTGGGCTTTGGTCCGTGGGATCGACCTTCCGAAGTCTTCGGAGATCCGGTTGTGATGATCAATAACGATGAGTTGTCAGAGAATCAGAAAGCCGTCGGTAAAATCAGTTCGTGGGACGACTTTGATTTCGGTGATGACGATGAAGACGCTGATTCCAACTGGAAAATAGAACGTACAAAGGAATAGGGGCGTAATCTATGCAGAGTAAACCGGAATTGGAAGTGATCGTTCCTGAATGGAACGCTCCGGAAAACATTAGAGCTTTCTTCACGCTGCGCTCGGGCGGCATGTCCGCTGGCGCTTATGGAGACAAAGACGGTTTTTGCGGCCTCAATCTCGGAAATCATGTCGGAGACAATAAGTATTCGGTTCGCGGCAATCGCAGGATCGTAACCGATATGTTAGGCGCCGAACCCAAGTGGCTCAGCCAAGTTCATTCTTCTCGAGTCGTCAGGGCAGAAGACAACAACACTGAAGAACAAGCAGACGCCGAATTTACGACTGCCGCCGGTATTCCTTGCGTCGTGATGACCGCTGACTGTGTGCCGGTATTGCTTTGCGACAAAAAAGGAACCATTGTTGCAGCCGCTCACGCCGGATGGAAAGGCTTAGCCGATGGAGTCCTGCAAACCACCGTCGCAGCCATGAGAAAAGAAATCGGCGATGAAGAAGAAATCATCGCTTGGATCGGACCGCACATCCGCAAAGATCATTTCGAAGTGAGAGTCGACGTCGCTGACTACTACCGGGCATCTGCTGTTAAAGCCGCGGCCGACGATGCATTGGAATCGATCGGGGAGGGTGGCTGGCACTTGGATTTGGCCCGCTTCGCCAAGGAAGCTTTAAAGCAGGCCGGTGTGACTGAAGTCACCGACTGTGAACGCGATACATACTCCGATCCTGAGCATTTTTACAGCTATAGAAGAGATAAGGTAACAGGGCGCCATGGTGCATTCATCTGCAAGCGATAGTTCGAGAAGAAATTCCAGCGAAATCAGCTGGTATTACATTCAGCCCGGCTTCAAATTAATTGACGCCAAGAAGTGTGCTTGGGCTTTCGCTTTCTTCGTTTTTCTTTTGTTCGTGATCAGCCGCTTCTCCCACAGCCTGATCTTTGATTCTCCGTGGGCGCTTTTGATCGTGCCCGGCGTCGCTGCGTTTGTGATCTGGCTCATGCTGGTCATGCAGCCGCATCGCCAGGTTTATTACCGGCTGGATCAGGACGGAGTTTTTTGTGAGTACCGTTCTTCTGCTTCAGCCCTCACAAGTTTTTTGGATTTGATTCTGAGCCTGCTGGGTTCAATCATCAAACTCAAGAACACGTTCTACATCAATAAGCATTCATCCCGCTCGCGTATGTTTGAGTGGGGAGAAGTCGTGGCCGTGCACGAAGCGCCTTATTGGAAAAAGATTACTCTGCAAGCCGGTCTGCACGGGGAGTTAAATCTTTGGACCAATGCAGAAAACTACGGCAATGTACTCACGCTGGTACGCGAATATGTTGCAAAAGAAAGGAAAAATTATGATTAAGAAGATTTTAGGAATAGCTGTTCTATTTGGACTGATGATGACTGCTGCTCAAGCTAAAACTTTCTTGGTTGACGTTCGTACTCCGTCAGAAATTGCGACGACGGGTAAGGTTGAAGGCGCCTTGGTTGCTAACTATTCCGCGCCGGACTTTGTGGATCAATTTAAGGCCTTAGGTGCCAAGCCTGACGATGATATTGAGCTTTACTGCCGTTCCGGGCGCCGTGCGGAAATGGCAAGTCAGATCCTCAGCAAGCTCGGATATAAAAATATCCGTAATCTCGGAGGCTATGAAGCCGCTGCCGAAACTCTTAAACGACCACTTGTGAAGTAAGTAAATGACCAAACGTCCTCCCCGCGTGGGTTTTGTTTCTCTGGGCTGCCCTAAAGCGCTTGTCGACAGTGAACGCATCGTTACCGAACTCAGAGCCGAAGGGTACCTCATTAGCTCGACCTACAAAGACTCTGATCTTGTGATCGTGAACACTTGCGGCTTCATCGATGCCGCAGTTCAAGAGTCTCTGGAAGCGATTTCCGAAGCGTTGAGCGAAAACGGCAAGGTCATTGTGACCGGCTGCTTGGGCGGTAAAAATACCGAGGAAGGCAACTTCGTCGCCCTGCGTTTCCCGAAATTGCTCGGCGTGACAGGTCCTGAGCAGACCGAAGAGGTCCTCCGTCTGGTGCATGACAACCTTCCGAGACCGCATGAGCCTTTCGGTGACTTGGTGCCTGCAGGCGGCGTTCTTCTGACCCCGAAACACTATGCCTATCTCAAGATTGCCGAGGGCTGCAACCATCACTGCACGTTCTGCATTATTCCTTCGCTGAGAGGTCCGCTGGTATCCCGTCCGATCGGTTCCGTCGTTCGTGAGGCATCTAATCTCGTCAAGAGCGGTGTGAAAGAACTGCTCGTCATTGCGCAGGACACGGCGGCATATGGTCAGGATGTGAAGTACAAACTGGACTTCATCGGCGGACGGGCCGTGAAGACCAACATTAAGGTCTTATTCGAAGAGCTCGGCAAACTCGGCGTTTGGGTACGTCCGCATTACATGTACCCGTATGCCTCCGTTGATGAAATCGTTCCGCTGATGGCTGAAGGCAAGATCCTGCCGTACCTCGACGTTCCTTTCCAGCACGCTCATCCGAGAATTCTGAAGGCCATGAAACGCCCGGGAAGCGAATACAACATGGAACGCATCAATGCCTGGCGTGCGATTTGTCCGGACATCACGATTCGTTCAACGTTCATCACCGGCTTCCCGGGAGAAACTGAAGAAGAATTCCAGTACCTCTTGGACTTCCTGAAAGAAGCTCGTCTCAACCGCGTCGGCTGCTTTGCTTATTCTCCCGTAGAAGGCGCGGCTGCGAATGATCTGCCCGGAGCTCTTCCGGAAAGCGTTCGCGTAGAAAGAAGAGAGCGCTTCATGGAAGTTCAAAGCGAAATCTCCAAAGAACTTCTGCGCGAGAAAGTAGGCAAGACGATCAAAGTCTTAGTGGATGAAGCGCCCGATGAAGACGGTATTGCGACGGCCAGATCTACTGCCGACGCTCCGGATATTGACGGCTTAGTCTTTATTGAAAACAATCCGAATGTGAAGCCTGGAGACTTTGTGGACGTCAAAGTCACGGATTCTTCCGACTATGACCTCTTCGCCGAAGTTGTAAAAGAACCTTAGTCTTCCGGGGCAAGACATTTGGCGCAGCGTTACAGAAATTGACGTCCTCCTCGTCATGAATGGCGAGGATTCCATACCACCTCTGCAGCGGCCGTAGCCTAGTGCTGCAG
>CEAF01049407.1_pt1 | contig 24789 bp, 16 predicted proteins | sample 557431 | NCBI WGS metagenome assembly CEAF01 (sample SAMEA3182068, study PRJEB8094) | gut metagenome | biome: human; feature: gut; material: Stool; isolation source: human stools | place: Canada | collected 2013-11-18 | reverse complement strand
AAGTATAACTGGTAATACAAAAAATAAACGGGATGCAATTAAAAAATTAAGCAGGATGGGAGCAACTGTTATGAAAAATGAAGATGATGTTATCGGCAATGAAATAACGGGTGGTGGGAGCAGTTCCAGCGGTCCTTTAAAAAGTCTGCTGGAGGTATGTCCGATCTGCGGCAAGGAATTTTCCTGCAATAAAACCTATCATGTCTATACGGCACTGGCCGGACGCCGGCGGCAATATTACTGCAGTTATCACTGCTTTAAACAGCGTCCGAATCCTAAAAATAAATTATAAAACAGTAGAACACCGTACATTTTGTGCGGTGTTCTTTTATTATGCTGTCGTACATAGATGACAGGAATAGAGCAGTTTGCAGGATTTGTTGAATGATATTTTTGTAGTGCTTACATATATTCACCGATATGGGGAAGCTTAAAAAGAACGAGTAAGTAAATCAGTATGATTGTCCTGTAGGGGGGTAAAACTATACAATATCAAAAAATAATATTGCAAGAATATTGCTTTTTTAAAATCAGTTAACTACAATATTAATTAGATAACGAATAATTTAGAAAATATTAAATAAAATAATTGCAAAACTTAAATTGATGAGAGAATTTGCAGAAATTTAAAATAATGAGAGAAGTGAAAGTATGAACGCTGACAGTTACGGCCTTAAATTGAACGAACAAAGCAGTGAGCAGACGGTCTATGATTACAATATGCTGATGAGTGCGATGAACGTTAGTGTCAGTAAGCACTTGATGGACAAAAATTTTACCGTAGTCTGGGCTAATGATTATTTTTACTCGCAAACTTTATACACAAAGCAAGAGTATGAAGCGATCTATCATAACAGCTGCCGCAAATATTTTGAGCAGTATCCGGAAGAATATGAAAAACTGGCGATGGCAATTGAACAGGCATTGCTAAAAAGGAAAAGTGGCTATGAATGTATCTGCAGGATGCCGCGTAAAGATGGAAGCTGCTCCTGGATCAAAGTCAGCGGTATGTTCAGCGACCAAAAAATTAACGATATACCGGTCATTTACTCTACCTTTATTGATGTTACTGAAGCCGTTGAACAAAAGGAACTGCAGCAGCAGCTGGAAAAACGTTCACAGGAGCTGCAAGCGGCACTGCAGGCGGCAGAAGTCGCTAATCGTGAAAAATCTGATTTTCTTTCCCGGATGTCGCATGATATCAGGACGCCGATGAACGCTATTATGGGGATGACGGATATTGCCTCCGCGCATATCGACACTCCGGAAAAGGTACAGGATTGTCTGCGGAAGATCTCGCTTTCAAGTCAGCATCTTCTGGGCCTGATCAACGATGTGCTGGATATGTCGAAGATAGAAAGCGGAAAAATGACTCTGTCGGAAGAAGTGATCGAGCTGCCGGAGGTGATGGATACTATCGTTTCGATCATGCAGAGCAGTATCAAGGCCAGGCGGCAGCAGTTTGACGTGCGCCTGCGGCATATCAGGCATGAGCAACTGTGCTGCGATTCGCTGCGTCTGCGGCAGGTACTGATCAATGTGCTTTCCAACGCTTCTAAGTTCACGCCACCGGGAGGTACCGTCAGTTTCGATATCGAAGAAACGGCGTCAGAGAATGCGGCAAAAGCCTGGTTCAAATTTACAGTCAGAGATACCGGAATCGGAATCAAGCCGGAGTTTTTGAGGGATATTTTTAAACCCTTCACCCGCGAAAAAGACAGTCGGATCGATAAAACAGAGGGCAGTGGCCTGGGGATGGCGATCTCGAAGAAAATCGTCGATCTGATGGGCGGGACGATCGAGGTCAGCAGCGAGGTCGGTACTGGTACTGAATTTACAATCAGCCTGCCGCTGCAGATCAGTGAACTTGAATTGGGCAATTTTAAGTTTCCCGATTTGAAGATCATCGTAGTCGACGATGATGTGATCGTCTGTGAGCATACGACGGAGCTTTTACGGCAGATTGGCATTCGTTCGGACTGGGAAACCGGCGGACAGCGGGCGGTGCAGAAGGTCCTGGCGGCGCATCAGGCGGGTGAACCTTACGATGCGGTGATACTGGACTGCAGGATGCCGGATCAGGACGGAGTGGAAACAGCGGCGATTATTCGCAGTGCTATCAGCGAACCGCTGCCGATCATTTTGATTTCGGCATATGATTCGGCCGATGTTGAAACGAAGGCGCGTCAGGCGGGTGTCAACGGGTTTATGACAAAGCCTGTTTTTATGTCGACTTTGTGCCGGGCTTTACAGAGATATGTTTTAGGTCAAGCAGCTGCCTATGAACAAAAGAGTAAAACTGATTTCAGCGGTAAACGCTTTTTGTTAGTGGAAGATAACGTCTTGAACCGTGAGATAGCGGTGGAAATGCTGGAATCTACCGGTGCTGTGGTAGAAAGTGCCTGTGATGGTGCAGAAGGCGCGGCAAAATTTGCGGCGGCACCGGCAGGATATTATGATCTGTTGCTGATGGATGTGCAGATGCCGGTAATGAACGGCTATGAAGCCACGCAGAAGATCCGCGCTTCTGCTAAGTCCGATGCCAGAACCGTGCCGATTGTGGCGATGACGGCCGATGCTTTTGCCGAAGATATCATCGAAGCGAAAAAGGCAGGTATGAACAGCCATTTAGCCAAGCCTTTAAATTTGGCGACGCTGGTGCGTGAAATAAATAAACAGCTGCAGAAGCATTGAAAAAGAGAAGAAAAGTTCTGGTACACCGTATGTGTGACTGCATACGGTGTTTTTTTATTTGTTGAAGAAGCAAAGAAAAGAGGCTGTTGTATAAGATGGTCAAGTAAATAATTCAAATAACAAAACCGTCTGCCGAGGCAGGCGGTTTTTTGCAGTTTGGGTACCAGTTGCAAGACTTTCAGACAAGCGTATTTAGTCATAACAAAAATGTCTTGCGGGGGGGACAAATGTGATATTATATCAAAAATAATCTATATAGATACTATTAAATATTAGGAATAAGAAATTATCAAAACAAGAATTAATTAAAATATTGCGAAAGTAGATATGACAAGTAAGGTTTTCACCAAGACGCTGCAACCCTCCGTCTTGCTTGAAAATATTTCCCCACAAGTGCCGCTTTGCTGAAAAAGCAGAGCGGCAAACCAAAATGAATGCTGCGGTTTGAAGATGCAGCTTTGATGAACGTTTTTAGACAGGGAACGCAGACGCTTCCTTTGTTTAAAATATTATTTCCAAACAACCCTTTATGTATAATCGGGGTCTTGCAATCGGCGTGAAAAATTTACAGAAAGGAGCTGGAAAGGCAAAAGCCAGGGCAACTATTTTCAGTAGAAGTCAGGCTGTGACACGCCTGCTGCCACTGCGCGATAACGGGTAAAAATTTGAAGTAAAAATTGATGATGAAGGAGTGAGACAGTTGTCTAAATCCAAAAAATGTGCTTTGGAAAGAAAGATCATAATTTTTCTGAGCAGCGGTTTATTCGCTATCTCGGGATTCTGTGCGCCTGATGTACAGGCTGCAGCTGTTTTTTCGGATGGAACAGGAACCAATTCTACAGTAGCCGGTGTCAATAATAACGCGCAGGGCGAAAACGCCAGTGCTGTAGGCTATAATAATCATGCTGTTTCTGATGACACCAATGCGATCGGCGCGAACAATCAGGCTCTGGCCGAAGATTCCAATGCCATCGGCAGTAAAAACAATACTTATGCCAGCGAGTCGAATGCGATCGGCAGCGGCAATATGACTAATGGTGTGGGCTCCAGTGCTGTCGGCGCAGATAATGTGGCCAACGGTCTGGACAGCAATGCTTTCGGGCATGGCAACCAGGCCCTGGCTGACAGCGCCAACGCTTTCGGCACCGGGAATATAATATCAGCGACAGCTGTCAGTTCCAGCGCTTTTGGTGTTTTGAATAATATTGAAGGCAAGGAATCTGTAGCTTTCGGTTTTGGCAACAGCATTGCTTATTTAGCTGACGGCGCTTCGGCAGTCGGGCACAAGAACACTGTTAATGGCACGGGTGGCAGCGCGATCGGTAATAATAACGGCGCGCTGGCGATGTATACCACGGCTATCGGCAATAATAACTCTACCGTAGGTCATAATTCCAGTGCTGTGGGCCAAGATAATATTATCAATGGCGGCGCTGATAATTCCATGGCTTTTGGTAATGCTAACATTGTTTCCGCTGTTTATGGCGGGGCAGTAGGTATGAATAATACCGTCAGCGGTGAAAATGCTCAGGCCTACGGTTTTAAAAATGAGTCATCCGGCGACGATGCGCAGGCCTTTGGCGCTTTAAACAAAGCGACAGAGCGTTATGCCAGCGCTTTTGGTCATGAAAATGAAGCCGGCGGTTATGCGGGCAGCGCTTTGGGCGTAAAAAATATCGTTACAGGCAGCTTCGCTTCGGCAGTTGGTTATAATAACCAGGCTTCCAATTATCTGGCGAATGCCATGGGTACTTCTAACATAGCGGCCGGTTCTTATGCTAATGCTTTTGGCGTTTATAACCAGGCCAACGTGCATTATTCCAACGCTATCGGTTATGAGAACATTACTAATGGCGAGTTTTCGACTGCAGTTGGTTATACCAATACCACTACGGGTGAATTTGCCAGTATCCTGGGTTCCAACAATACGGCGGCTTACCGCAGTAATGCTGTCGGCGATCAGAATACGGCGACGGGCGAGTATGCCAATACTTTTGGCTATAATAACAGCGCGACAGCCAATTATACCAATACTATCGGTTACAATAACCAGGCGCAGGCCTTTGCGTCTTCGGCGATCGGCTATCAGAATACGGCAACTGCCAGCGCGGTTTCTGCCAGCGCTTTCGGCCGCTCTAATACTGTAAGCAACGAATATGCTAACGCTTTTGGCGCACTGAACACGGCTTCCGGTTCTTCCGCCAGTGCTTTGGGCGTCCAAAATACTGCTTCCGGCTCTTTTGCCAGTGCGGCAGGCTATAAAAACACAGCGGATGGTTATCTGGGCAGCGCTTTCGGCGCCAGTAATAAGGCTGCGGCTAACTATGCCAACGCTCTGGGCTACGGCAATACGGCGTCCGGCTATGTCAGCAGCGCTCTCGGTGCTATGAATACGGCCTCAGGCAGCTATGCCAGTGCTGTCGGCTACAATAACAATGTCTCCGGTACTAAGGCCAATGCTTTGGGCAACGATAATACAGCCTCGGAAGAATATGCCAACGCTTTCGGCGCGGGCAATCAAGCTACCGGCTACGCGTCCAGCGCGATCGGCAACAATAACCAGGTGACGTCTGATTTTGCCAGCGCTTTCGGGCACAGCAATAATATCAGCGGCTATGTCTCCAACGCCCTTGGCTATGATAATAATGTCAGCGGCGGTTATGCTACGGCTGTCGGCCTTTTCAATAATATTACGGCTAATGGCAGTTCGGCTGTCGGCAACGGCAATACCATCAGCGCCGAGAATTCCATTGCGCTTGGCAACGATACAGTTGTTTCGCTGGATGGCAGCGTCGCTTTGGGCAGTAATTCTGTTGCGGCTGCAATCAACAGCGTTACCGGTAACAGCAATTATACTAAATGGGCGGGCGTTAGTGATGTGACTGGCGTAGTCAGCGTAGGCAAGGCCGGTGCGACCAGACAGATCCAAAACGTAGCCGCTGGCCGCGTAGCTGCTGATTCTACTGATGCTGTCAACGGCAGTCAGCTGTATGCAGTACAGCAGGCGGCGTCTAAGGAAGCTTCTGTTTCGGCAGGCGACAGTAATGTCGTAGTGACGGAGACAGTAAATTCTTCCGGCGGCACTGATTATGAAGTGAAGCTGAATGACGAGCTGCAGATCGGCACGGGCGTCAATGTGGACGGCACCGGTGACGGTAAGATCGACGTCGGCAACGGCAATGTCGTTATCGACGGCAGCGACGGCTCGATCACAGCGGGCGGCGTCACTATCAATAAAGATGACGAGGGCACGATCAACGGCCTGACTAATACTACCTGGGACCCGGACAACTATGTTTCTGGCCAGGCGGCTACCGAAGACCAGCTGAAAGCGATCCACGATAAGGCTAATGAAGCGGTGGAGCTGGCAGCTAAGCATACCACTATGGAAGCTGTCGATAACAATATCCTGATCGAAAAAAGCACTAACGCTGACGGCGGCGACCATCACGAACTGAAATTGAATGATGTCGTTGAGATCGGCAGCGGTGCCAATAAAGTCACTATCGACGGCAATAACGGTACGGTCAGCACCGGCAATATCAATATGAACGGCACCAACGGCAAGATCAGTGCCGATAAGATCACGATCGACGGCGGCGCCGGGACTATCGGCGGCCTGACCAATACTACCTGGGACGCCGGTAATATAACCAGCGGCCAGGCAGCGACTGAAGACCAGCTGAAGGTAGTGCATGATACTGCTGTAAAATATGATGTGGACAGCAGCGGCACCATCAATAAAAACAAGATCACGCTGGAGGGCGCAGGCGGTACGACTATCGGTAATGTAGCCGCAGGCGAAGTCAGCGCGACTTCGATGGAAGCCGTTAACGGCAGCCAGCTGTACGGCGTGCAGCAGGATATCACCAATATCCATCAGGATATCACCAAGCTGGGCGACGAGATCGACACCGTCGGCGCTTTGTCGGCTGCAATGGCAGGCCTGCATCCGCGTTTCCAGGACGGCAATAAAGGCGAGCTGGCCATGGCCTACGGCGGTTACGGCGGCAAAAGCGCTTTAGCAGTAGGCGGCTTCTATGCCCCTAACGAAAAAGTGATGTTCTCGCTGGGCCTGGGTATTTCTGAGGGCGGCAGCAAAATGGGCAACTTTGGTATCAACTTTGCGCTGGACCGCGCTAAAGACCGTAAAAAAGAACCCAGAGATATCGTCTACACTCGTAAGGAAGTAGACAGCTCTTTGGAAGCACAGGATAAAAAGATCCAGCTGCTGCTGGCAAAATTAGAAGAGCAGAGCCTGGAAATAGAAAATTTAAAAGCAAAAGTCAACGCTGAATAACAGCAAAAAGCAGCCCCGGTCTTTGCAGACTGGGGCTGCTTTTGTATCAGTATAAGAAACGGCTGCTTTTCTGAGAGATAAGAAAATTTTTTACAGAGTGTTTATTGGCTGCGGGCAATATATTCAAAGTATAAATACGCTTTATATTAAATACCTTAAAAATGAAGGGGAAAAACAGTTAGCTGCCGCTGTCTCTTTAATCTGTTTTTAATCTTGGCGCGTTATAATAAAGATAAAGCAAGGGACGTAGTAATTACGGCCGTTAAGGAGGTAAATATTATGAAAAGAAAATCTATAGCTATGCTGGCAGCAGCTATCTGCACACTGGCGATCACGATCACCGCTTTCGCCGCTGACTTCATCAGCGCCGAGCAGGCCCGCAGCATTGCGGCGCAATGGGTGCCCGCAGGCAGTACGCACCTGGTGACTAAGGATGAAGGGCTTGAATTTATTCCTCATTATGATGTAAAATTTTATGACAATAAGACCAATACTGCTTACGAAGTCGAAGTGCTGAAGAACGGCGGTAAGGTCAGAGAGTTCAAAATGGAGGCTAAAACTGTGATCGGCAGTCCGAAAATAGTTCTTTCTGCTAATGATGTGCAAAACCTTGTGCGTAAAGAATTCCCAAACGCGGTTTTTACAAAAGTGGACTTAGATCGTGATAAAGGCTTATATGAATACGAGCTGGACTTTTATACTGCCGAGGTAAGAGGTGAAATGAAATTTAACCCTGAAACCGGTGCAGTGCTGGAAAAAGAAATCAAATATAACGTTCACTGAGCGGACTGACTGCAAGAGCAAACCCTTGGGGTTTGCTCTTTTTTGCTCTGGTAAGTTTTTGCAGATTGCAGTCGATTGAAGAAAAACAAAATAATACAAAGAAAAACAAAAGAAAATGAAGTTTTCCTTTAATGACATGGAAAACAAGTAATGATAAAATAGAAAACAAACATAAAGTGTAACATCTGCGCAAGAAAGTAGATGTGGGGGGGACTTGAGTCTGCCTCATAACCTCCTCCCAAAGAGAGAATTGGGGGAGGTTTTTTATGTCCAAAAACAAATCCAGAAAAAAACAAAGCCGTAGCGTCTGGAGCAAAACAGCGCTGCTGTTATTGGGCTGCTGCGCAGTCAATCTGCCGCTGGCATATGCTGAAAATTACATAGGCGGGAATCTTACTATATCCAACGGGCAAAACAGAGAGTATGATAATGTCAGCATATCTGATCGTGATGAAAATACTTCTTTATATATTAATCCTAATGCTTCCTTAACAGTTAAAAATGATCTTATAATTGATAAAGACGATTCCAGAAGTGGTATCAGCTACGGTTTAACAGCGAATGGTACAGAAAGCAGCGTGGATGTGGCAGGGAAGACTGTTATTAGTGCGGTTAATACCGGTGATGGGCTGTATGCAGTGCATGCAGGTGAGGGGGCTAGTATAAATTTACATGATACCCAGATCTTTGTGCAGTCTAAAAATAATGCAACTTATGGTTTATATGCGGGTTTTTTAAATGATGGCACCAGCGGGCAAATAAATATTGACGGTACGGCTGAAATAACTGTACAGTGTGATGGCGATGGCGGAGGTAACCAGCAAGCTGTGGGTATAATCAGCGCTCATGACAGCACTATCAAGCTTAAGGATACAATAATTACGCTTCAGGGTACACATAAAGAAGGGTCTTTTGGTATTTATGCGTTTGGAGGGACCACTGGCACAAATTTGATCAACGTGGAGGGCAACTGTAAGATTGCTTTTCAAGATATCAGAAATGAAGCTACTTTTGCCACAACGACAGCTATCAAAGCTTATGGTACAACTGGTAATAATGATAACACAATCAGGATCACTGGAGATACAGAGATCACCGGCAATTATGAGTATGGATTGGCGGCCACGATAAAGAACAGCGCGATCGAGCTTCAGGGCGGCCTGCTCTTAAAAGACAGTGAACAGGTCAAGCTGTCTTTAGTGGCAGAGCAAGAGGGTGCTGTAAAGGTCAATTCGTCACAGGGAAATAATTTAGTGCAGATAATCGGCGATGTGGCAGCAAGGTCTGGCGGCACTGTCGATCTTGCTCTGACTGCAAATAATTCTTTTGTGACTGCTAATATGGATAAAGGAAAAGATACAGGTAATAAGGGGCAGATAGATTTAAAGCTGCTGGCAGGCGTGTGGAAGAATATCGGTGACAGTAATATCACCAGCCTGGATTTAGGCGCCGGCGGCACTGTCGATCTGGTAAGTGAAGGCGGGGCCAACGCTTATCAAAAGGTGAGTATCGACACTATGAAAGGTACTGGCGGCAGGTTTTATCTGGATACTGACCTGCAGAATACCAGAAAAAATGATTCTGTAACCTGGGATCAGCACAGCGATCAGATCATCATTACTAACAATGAAACTGGCTCAGGCGGCAAGGCGCTGCTGCAAATCAATGACGCCAGCCTGGAGAAGGGCTGGAGCTTTGATGATGCTAAAGACGAATACAAAGCCCTGCTGGTAACTGATCACAGCCAAAACATGGATTTTGAAACAACAGAAATAGAAAGCGGCGGACTTTATAACTATAAGCCGCTTATAGAAATGGAAAATAACCCTGATGACAAAATCAATAAATGGTATCTGACCAATATTGTTAAAGGCAGTGAGACGGACAATGGTAAAGTGCCGGTCATTGCCGCAGCGGCAGCTTTTTCGGGCTGGCGCTGGTGGAACGAAAATGACACGCTGCTGAAAAGAATGGGTGAATTGAGGTATTCTGAGGATGACGGCGGCGATTGGCTGCGGATAGCGCGCTCCAAGCAGGAAGGCGCCGGGTTTGAGGGCAAAACCACCATGTTTCAGTTTGGTTATGATAGACGCCAGGAAGTGGAAAACGGTATCTGGCGCAAAGGTATCGCGCTCAGCAGAGGCGAAACAGATGCGGATTTTCAGGGCGGGAAAGGTAATATCATCAATACAAGCCTGGCGGCTTATGCTACCTGGCTGGGCAAGAAAGACCATTATTGGGATATCGTTCTTAAAGGAAGCCGTTTGCGCAATGATTATGAAACTTATGGCAAATACAGCGATCATGGGCTCAATAAAAATTGGGCGGCCAGTATCAGCGCCGAATATGGGCGTAAGAAAATGCTGAACACTGAAGGCTGGTTTCTTGAACCGCAGGCTCAGCTGACCTATGGGCATATGTGGGGCGACGATTATCTGACCGAGCAGGATATCAAAGTTCGGCAGGACGATTCGGATAGCCTGGTAGGCAGATTAGGATTAGTCCTGAGCAGGGAAATGACAGATACGGAAAACCGCTCTCAGAGGTTTTATCTGAAAGCCTCGGTCTTGCATGAATTCATGGGCAGCGACAGATTTCATTTGCAGGATGGCCGCGGCGAAACGCTGTATGTAGAAAACGACCTGGGCGGTACCTGGTATGAGGTTGGCCTGGGTATGAATGCGGTAATCAGTGACCGGACGCATTTGTATCTTGATATCGAAAAAAGTTTTAAGGGTAAAATAGAGACTCCTTATCGTATCGAAGCCGGAGTACGCTGGGAGTTTTAAAAAATTATATCGATACTGCAAGAGCAAACCCCAGGGGTTTGCTCTTTTTTTTAGCAGAAAAAGTCTGTAAATAGAAAAATGAATAAAAATTTTTTAATATTTTACTGGTTTGGAAATAACAGAAAAGAAATAAAAATAGTATAAATGAAAAATAAAATGCAGGAATATAACGTTGGTTGACAAGCTTATGGCAAAGAATAAAAATGCTATATAATAGCATATAAATACGATAAAAGCGTATTTTATCACTAAAAAGCGTGTAAATATTCAAAAACAAAGAAGGAATTATTGGACGGATGTGGAATAAGTCAGTAAAAATTAGCATGTTTTTTAAATAAGCTAATTGATTATCAAGGGAGGTAAAAGAAGATGAAAAGGATTAACAAAACTTTGTCAAAAGCTATTATTTTGAGCTTGATCATGACGGGAGTACATACGGGGGGGAACTTTGTTTAAAAACCTATGCGGCACGGGGCAATGGTTTTACAATTGAAACAGATAAAACCGATAGTATAGGTGGAATCGAAATAACAGATCCGGAAATTTTTCATAAGGAATATAATTGGGGGCACGGTCACAAAGATGACGCTGATTGCGGTGAAAGTGCCGGTGAGTTGACAGTCGGCCAGATTGCGGAAATAAAAGATAAATTGGTAGAAAATGATAAAAAATTGGCTGAAGAAGTTAATGATATCAATGAAAAAATCGAGAGCGGAGAATTGAAAGGAGATAAAGGCGATAAGGGCGACACTGGTGAAAAAGGTGACAAGGGAGATAAAGGCGATAAGGGCGACGCTGGTGAAAAAGGTGACAAGGGAGATAAAGGCGATAAGGGCGACGCTGGTGAAAAAGGTGACAAGGGAGATAAAGGCGATAAGGGCGACGCTGGTGAAAAAGGTGACAAGGGAGATAAAGGCGATAAGGGCGACGCTGGTGAAAAAGGTGACAAGGGAGATAAAGGCGACAAAGGTGACGCTGGTAAATCTGCCTATGAAAGTGCTGTAGCTGGCGGTTATACAGGTACGGAAGAGCAATTCAATAAAGATCTGGCTACAGACGAAAATACCTATGTAGATAATGAAACCACAGTATCAGCGACTGAAAATAAGGACGGAACAGTAACTATTAAAGCGGAGCAGCAAGAACACAATTTTGATGGTAAGGACATAACTACAAATGATAAAGGTATTACAGAAGTTACAGTTGCCGGTACAGATTATGTAGATAATGCGGATAAGAAAAATGATGTCAAAGGGGCGACCTATGTTGCTGAAACAGGTGAACTGCACCTGAAAAATGAAGCCGGAGAGGAATTGGCTGTTGCCGAGGGGATTGCCAGCAAAGAGGCTGTAGAAAAAAATACCAGCGACATCGCGACCAATAAAGAAAATATCGAAGCCAATAAGCAGGCAATCACTACCGAAAGGACGGAACGGATCCAGGAGGTACAGCGTTTAGATGGGCGTATCGACGGTTTGAGCAACCGCATCGACGAACTGGACGGACGCCTTGATAAAGTCGGTGCGCTGGCAGTTGCCATGGCCGGTCTGCATCCGCTGGAATATGACGCCGATGCGCCGACCCAATTTTCTATGGCGGCAGGCACTTACAGCGGTGAAAGCGCCATTGCGGCAGGTGTTTTCCACAATCCCAACAAAGATGTACTGCTGAGCGCCGGCTTTTCTATTTCCGGCAGTGAAAAAGCGGCTAATATCGGCGCGACCTTCCGCTTTGGCAGAAGCTCGGAATCGAAAGCCCGCAAAATAGCAGAAGACAGACAGCGTGAAGAAGCACGGGCCGCACAAGCAGAAGCTGCCAGACAGAAAACGGTCGCTTACCGTGTAGAACAGATCCTGTCTGAAGACGCAGCGCAAGCTGAATAGACAATGGGCAGGAAGCTTTTGGACAGCAGCGTTGATTATAGAGCTATCGGCACCAGAATAAAAATGCTGCGGCTGCGGCACGCCATAGCCCAGACCGAATGTGCGGAAAGACTGGGCATCTCACAGACACATTTAAGTAATATCGAGCATGGCCGTGCGGGGATAACTCTGCAGATCTTATGCCGGCTTTGTGATATTTTGCAGACGGGGCTGGATTATCTGGTGCGCGGGGAAGAGAAAAGTACTGCTGCCAATAAACCTGACATAACGATAGAAGAAGTGGTACAGGTCATAAAAATGCTGAAAGGGCTGGAAGAAAAATAAAAATCTGCTTAACATTAGTAGACACAAAAAGAGTTTAGAACGCCAGTTCAATTTTATATTGAACTGGCGTTTTTCCGTTTAGTTTTCTTACTGGCCTTTCCTTGTTGAAATAAGTTATCGAATCACTAATAACAGATTTTCCGTTTCAGTAGCCATAGGGGATAGCAGTTTTTAAATTAACGAAAGATTTAAAAGAAAATAATATTTTAACTAGTATTATTAACAAAAAACAAAGTACATTAATTGATACTTTATTGATGAGAGCAAAGTACCAATTTATAATAAAAGCGTATAAATTAAAAAAATGTAACGTTTTGCGAGATCGAGTATTTTTATTACATTGAAAATGCGCGAAAGTATATCTGGGGGGGACGTGCTCTCTAAGCATGTGCCTTTCAGAAGAATACCTCTTCCAGATTTATGGACTGGAAGAGGTATTTTTTTATGTGTTCAAGATCACAAATTTATATTGATTAGGAGGTTTTGATATGAATAAGGTTTATAAAGTTATTTGGAGTAATGCTAAAAACTGTTATGTGGTAGTATCAGAACTAGCAAAATCGAGAATAAAAGCAGTAAACTTGTGTAAGACATTAGTTGCAGTGAGTATTTTGACCGCAGTTGTGTCTGATGGTGATATTTTAGCCAGGGCTTATGCTGAAGAAAAAGAATCTATATCTGTTGAAGAAGAAATTATCGATGATAGTGAAAGATATATCAGCGAAGAAGATATCATTGATGAAGAAAAAATCAATAAAACGATGTCTTCAAAAGCAGCAGGCGATAAAAAACCAGGGACTACAGTAAAGTATGACAATATAATAACAGGTGAAGTCCATGCGGGACATGCGTCTGGACAATATGGAGATATAGCTATTGGCGAAAACAGCAGTGTTAATCGTGTTATGCAGGATCCTAATGGTAACGGTGAGTGGGACGAAGATGCCTCTGCTGCCGGTGTAGCCGTTGGTGCCAATGCTAGCGTAATGGGTGGCGGTGGCACTGCAGTTGGACAAAATAGTAAGACTGTAGGGGTACATTCGTTGGCAGTTGGCAGCCATGCTCAAACTTTTGGCGTTGATAGTATTTCTATAGGAGCCAGTGCTAGTGTAGGTAGCGAAGGTTCCGATACAACTGGTGGCATCAGTGTTGGTACATATGCTAGTGTTACTGGTCAGCATGGGATAGCAATAGGATCGAATAGCAATACAAATGGCCCCGCAGCCGTTTCTATAGGTCACATGAGTAATGCGGCTGGCAGTAATGCTATTGCTATAGGTACTGGAAGTAAGGTGGATACTGATAAACCGGATCCTGATGATGGAAAAATTTATGTAACAGAAGGAATCGCTATAGGTAGTATGGCACATACCAGTGGCTTTCATGGTGTCGCATTAGGTGCTGCAACAAAATCTATTGGAAGATTTTCTGTGGCTTTGGGAGAGAAAAGCATAGCAGAAGAAAATTATTCAACAGCTTTAGGGGCTTATAGTTATGCGAGTGGTTTAGAATCAATAGCTATTGGTAGAAAGAGTAATTCAAGTAACTCTGGCTCAATAGCTATTGGAGCCGAAAGTGAAGCTAATGCAGAATATTCATCGGCTTTTGGTGTATCTAGTGAAGCTTCTGGATTTCAGTCAATGGCGTTTGGTTATTATAGTAAAGCAGGTGGACAGGGAGCTCTAGCTGCGGGACCGTGGAGCGAGGCATCAGGATTAAATTCAATAGCTACTGGATATTCTAGCAAAGCGCTTGAAACTGATTCGATCGCTATAGGTAGAAAAAGTAATTCGGAGGCTTTGAAATCAATTGCTGTAGGAGCAGAAAGTAGTGTAACTGCAAAATGGAGTACAGCTTTAGGTAGTAATAGTACAGTGAGTGGTCAACAAAGCACAGCTTTGGGATCTTATAGTGAAGCAAGTGGTAAATTTAGTGCAGCTTTGGGTGGGTATAAAATTGTTGTAGATGGAGAACAAAGTGTAGCTGTAGGTGGTGCTAGTACTACGGTAACTGGTAATTATAGTACAGCTTTAGGGAGCAAGAGTAATATAGCTGATGCTAATTTTGCTACAGCTTTAGGCTATAATAGTAAAGCATCCCATGAAAATAGTGTAGCTCTCGGCAGTAACTCCGAGACCGCTGAAGCCGTAGGGACTAGTGAATTTACATTAAAACAGCTTCAAAAATTAAATGGTCAATGGACAGAGGTAGATATTACTTTCGGTGAATTTGCTGGTTCTGATCCCTTGGCTACTGTCAGTGTGGGAAAAGAGGGACAATATCGTACCATTACCAATGTAGCGGCGGGAAGAATTTCTGCAACCAGCACTGATGCTATCAATGGCAGTCAGCTTTTTGCTGTAGCAGATGGATTGCAAAACCAGATCAATGATATAAACAAGAAAATAGATAATTCCGGTGGTGGTAGTTCCGGTGACGATCATTACCATACTGTGAACGGTAATGATAAAGAAGACAAAACAGATATCTCTAACAATACTGATATAACAAATAACAACCAAGATAATGATGTTATAGAGAAGGCGGATGATATTAATACACCCGCAAGTGGTAATTCTGGCGGGACAAATACTGATCCTGTTGGTGATAAACCTGCATTGGGTGGTGATTATGTAGGCGGCGAAGACGGTAATCTTCTTATAAAACACGATACTGACAGCTACGGAAATGAATATTACGATATCAGCTTGAATCAGGATTTAAATATTAATAGTATGAACGTTAACAAAGTACAGGTAAACGAGGAAATAAAAGTTGGTGATGATATTACTATTAATAAAGATAATGGGATTACTGTCGGAGATGTTAATATCAATAAAAATGAGATCAAAGTTGGTGATAAAGTCACTATCAATGATAACAGTGTAAATGTAGGCGACGTTAGCATTAACGAAGATAATATCGATATGGGCGGTAATAAAATAATCAATGTGGCAGAAGGAACAGAAGGTACAGATGCCGTTAATGTAAACCAACTTAACAAGCTGGAACAAAATGTTAATAATAAAATAAACCGGCTTGATGGTAAAATTGACAAAGTAGGTGCAGGTGCAGCAGCATTGGCAGCATTGCATCCTTTAGACTTTGATCCTGATGATAAACTGAATTTCAGTGCCGGTGTGGGTAATTATCACGGGTCAACAGCAGCAGCTATCGGTGCATTCTATCAGCCTAACGATGATACGCTTTTCAGCATAGGTGGCACTGTTGGTAACGGTGACGAAATGGTAAACGTAGGTGTAAGTTTCCGTTTTGGTCAGCACAGCAATCAGTCCCGTTCTAAAAAAGCCATGGCCAAAGAGATTATTGAATTACGTACAGAAATAGCCGAACTTAAAGCAATGATGTATAGCCTTACAGGGCAGGGCTTTGACCCTTATAAATCCAAAATATTCCCTGATACTCCTGAAAATCATTGGGCTTATGACTATGTTGCTGTAGTTGCTGGTAATGGTATTTTAGAAGGCTATCCAAATGGAAGATTTGACGGCAGCAGTGAAATGACACGTTACGAAATGGCAGCAGTGATCTATCGTCTGATGACAAAAGGCATACAAGTAGATGAGAGAATGCTTAAAGAATTCGCTCCTGAGTTAGCCAGGGTAAAAGTAGATACTCTGACTCATCATGAAGATGGCACACCGTCGATTCAAAGAGTAAGAATAATTGAAGGCCGTGGCTAAGAGGAAGGGAGACGTTGAACTATGAAAAAAACTAATAAACAAATAGCTGCTGCAATAATGCTTTGCATTTTGCTGATAAGCTGCAATGTTTCTGCTAAAGAAGCTGAAGCTAAAGAAAAAAGCGCACAGGAAATAACAGTACAGGTATCTATTACTGGACACGAAAGTGGAAATATCTATAAAGTAACGGATACAGAAGGAAACGTTTTGAGAGCAGACCTTGGTAAGCATGGCGGGAGGATGTTGAACAGACACCCGTTTATGCTTATTGGGGAAATAAAACAGGATGAAAAAGGTGAGCTTATAGAAATGGAGCGTGTAGAATATCAAGATCCTGTTGTACAGATTGAAAAAGCTGCTGCAAAAGCCGTATCAGAGGAGGAAAATGTATTAGAAGTAGTAGATGACAGAGATATTGCGTATAGTCATGAATTAAGTAAAAGTCATGATAAACATTACTATACTTATAATATGGCTAACGTAGAGGATTTATCAGCTTATAAGCAAGTTAGTATAACGGATATAGAAAAAGAAGAAGCTGGTACAAAGATAGCATTTGTGGGCAGTGCGGTGGCTACGGTGACGAAAGATGAAGTAATGAAATTCTGGGGCGGGCCAAAAATTGGCGGACATATAAATGTTGTGATGAATGGTGCATATGTTCCGCTGGGCCAGCGTAGCACTGTTTATGGAACAGTAAATAATGATGGAACGATTTCTTTAGACAGGCTGGATAGTATCGAGTAAATCTTTCTGACAGCATAAGTAATATCAAGATTTAAAGACAGATAGCGTAAGTAAATAACGGTACTGTAATAAAGCAAGGTACTTTTCTTTAACTTTGAATGTTAAGAAAGTACCTTGCTTTTGTATCAGGTTGATGTATTTTATCGTTTATACTAAAAAGAGACAGACTTTATATTATAAAGAACCTGTCTTTTTTTATTTCCTTTGGTAAGGCAAAAAACTGGCTGCCAGCACTGGCTTCGGCGGCTGGCAAAACGTAAGGGCAATAATGCAGCCAGGCTGCGGCGCAAAAAAGTTCTTGAATGTCTTGCGGGGGGGTACAAGAGTGCTATAATTATTGGTATTAGTTAAAATAATGGTTTTGAAGTATAAGCAATGTATCTTTAAATTAATGCAAATAAAGGGGGATAATATGTTTAAAAAGCATTGTCTGGTCACAGGTATAATACTTTCTCTGCTGCAAGGAGGGGTGGCTGCGGCAGAAACTATTGTGAAACCACCATTGGTTGCTGACGGAGAAATAACAGTAATTGACAAGAGTGAAAATTTTTCAGGTGAGAATAAAAATTTGCAAATTAAGGCTTCTGCGGCAGGAAATATATATTTAACCGCTGATAACAGTAATACTTCTTTGGCTTTTGTAGGTAAATCACTTTCATCAACAAGTGGAAATGCAACTATTATAGATGTGGCTAAAAGTGATGTTTCAATAGGTTCTTCTGCACAGTTTTTTAAGTCTGTGACTATTGGAAATGACAGTGGTACGTTAATAAATGTTACTGGAGGAAATAAAATTAATGTATTTGCTGATGATATTGTTCTTTATTCCGAGAAGAGTATGGGGACTAATGGTGGTGGAATATGTGTAAAAAATACTCGTGGAGTGGATGTCGGTTCCCAAATATGTTTTAAAGGGAAAAATTATACACAGATATATGATGCGACAGGCGGTACTGCATTACAGCAGCGACAGGCTCTGTTAACTGTTTCCGGAGGAATATATACTAATCAGCCTGAAGTTAATTTTGGGACAAAAGATGAGTGGTTTGAGAATGTTAGTTTTATTAGTAATAGTGCACAACAAGCATCAAAAGTGATAAATTTAGTTTCTGGTGGAAACGTAAATATTTATTCCAAGAATTTTGTAATAGAAAGTGCAAGCGGTAACGCAATAGATGTTCAAAATGATAGTACTGCTTATGCTTCGAATATGGATGTCTTAGCTGAGAATGTTTCTATTACAGGGAATATAGAAAATGGAAGTGTAGCGAAAATACATTTTGGGACAAATGATATACCTTTAAAAACGATGGTGTTAAATGGTAATATCAATAATTCAGGAACTTCTGGCAGTAATTTAGAAAATGGCGTAATCGATATCCATACATCGGAACAGTTGATTATCAATGGTAATATCGATAACTGTAATTCAGGTGCTGCCAATAATAATAATGTATTGATTAATCAAGGGAACAATAACGGTGGAAGCGTTCAAATATCTGGTAATCTTTTAACAGGTGATAATGATCAAGGTAATGCAAATGATAATATTACATCTTCCATAAAAATTAAGCTGGATGGAAGTGATTCGTTTTTAAAAGGCAATGTTATTGATTATAACCAAACTTCTACAAGTAAATTTCTTGATCAGGCAGGGAACACTGCCGGAACTTATCTGGAGTTGGATAATGGCGCGGTTTGGTACAACAGAGGATATTTTGAGAGTCAGCAAGATTCTATTATTACTTCATTGACTTTAAATAATAAGGCGACTTTGGATATGTTACAAAAAGGGAATCAGACAATTCATATTCGAGATTTACATGGTAATAATGGTTTGATAAAATTGGGTGTTGATTTACAGAAAGGCACAAGTGATAAAATCTTTGTGACCAGAGATTTTGATGGAATACAAAAGCTTGATATTACTGATATTAACGGTTATGTACCAACTGAAGATGACTTTATTACAGGTACTGGAATAATGCTTGGGAGTAGTAAAGGAACCGGTATATTTGAAGCAAATGAACAAGAAGGTACTCTTTTTTATACCAGTTATGATTTAGAAGGCCGTACAAGCACGAATGATACTGATAAATATGGCGCTATTTATGATACAGATTGGTTTCTGACTAGAATAAATAAAAATACCGATGAGCCTACGACTAGCGTTGATACTGTGCTTTCGGCCAATGTGCTGAATTACCACACCTGGCGTACCGAAAACGACAAGCTGCTGCAGCGCATGGGCGAACTGCGCTATAACGGCGAAGCGGCCAAAGGTGCCTGGTTCAGAGTGAAGGGCAGCAAGATCGGCCGCGAGGGCAAGTTCGGGTTTGAAAACAAATACACTGCCTATGAATTGGGCTACGACGAAGTTACCAAACGCACGGCAGAGAAAACCCGTTACCAGGGCGCGGCACTTAGCTATACTGACGGCAGCGGCAGTTACAGTCGGGGCAGCGGCGATAACAGCAGTAAAGCGATCAGTTTCTACAATACCGAGATCGGCAGCAAAGGCCATTATCTGGATCTGGTATTTAAAATCAGCAATATGGATAATGATTTTGCTGTTTATGATACTAACAGTAAGAAGATCACCGGTGATTTTAACAATACCGGCGTAGCGCTGAGCGCTGAATACGGCCGCAAAAATGATTTGAAAAACGGCTGGTATATCGAGCCACAGGCACAATTTACTTTGGGCTATTTGGGCGGTGATAGCTATACCTCCAGCAACAGTATCGAAGTAAATCAGAGCGGCATCAAAAGTGCGGTCGGCCGCATTGGTTTCAATATCGGCAAAGAAATCGGCAGCAAAGGCATGGTATATGCCAAAGCCAACTTGCTGCACGAATTCGGCGGTGGTTATGATGTAACGATGACCGACAGCACTGGCCGGGTGAAGGTGAGCGACAGCTTTAACGATACCTGGTTTGAGTACGGTATCGGTGCGGCCTTGGCAGCAGGTAAAAACAGCCATGTGTATTTTGATGTGGAACGCAGCGCGGGCAGCGACTTTACTAAAGACTGGCAGTGGAATGCAGGTGTAAGGTGGAATTTTTAAATAAAATTCTCTACAAATAGTAAAACACCCACTATGAATTATGTTTCATAGCGGGTGTCTTTACTTGGTGAGGTATTGTCCAGACTGTTACCAAGTATTGGTTTTAGTTATTCTTTTTCTTTGCTGATGATGGCCTTGCTCAGTTCGTTCAGGCACTGAGTAAGGCGGTCGAGCCGCTGTTCCATACGTAGCAGCAGATACCAGCTCAGTACCATCGGGAACCCGAAGTTAGAGGCAGCGCTGAAAAGCTCTTTGGTATCCATGGCTTATGCCAGCACGGTAACAGTAACGACTTTGATGCGGGCTTCGACGAATTCGTTCAGTCCCAGGCCGCCGCTGGTCAGCACGCCTGCTTCGATGATTTTGGCAGCGGCTGCCTGCGCTTCGGCTAAGGTAACGTCTTCGCGCGGGTCGGCGATGCTTAAAGTCTTTTTAGCGCCGTCGCTTTTGGTGAAGATGAGTTCTAAAGTTTTTTCCATGTTTGTTCTCCTTTACATTAGATTTTTGTTTGAAATTTTAGGTTATTCTACTTTGTCCAGCTCGGCTTTTTCGGTAACGTAGACGTTAACGACGGCGTGATCCATAAGTTCGCCGATAGCTTCGGTGACAGCAAGGCATTTAGCGGCTTCGGCGTCCAGACGGACACTGCCGACAGAGGTGCTTTTGGTTTGCATGGCGCCAAGGGCGTTGGTGCCGTTTTCTACGTCCATGGAAAGTTTGAGGGAAGTAGGATTTTTGCTGACAGTCATATTTTCAGCTCCTTTCATAATTTGGTTTTGTTTTTTGTTTGTAACTACAGGGTACACTTGTGAAAATACTTTTTGGTTTTCTTATATGCAGCTTTCTTGAAAGAAAGCTTCGGAAAGAACTTTGCGCACTGTGATAATTCCTGTTTAACTTCGTTCGCTGTCCGGCTTCCGGGCAACTCGGCATTGCAGTACAGGGAAAAGCTTTAGCTGCTGATCGTCAATGCCTCAAACAGTCCCTCCAGCGCTTACAGCTCACAGCGTACACAACGGAAGGTGTCACAATGTGCGCTCAAAACCCTTGTACCGTACTATTCAGCTATGGATTTCATAAGCAGAGTATCGACCTCCTGATACGATCAATATTTACGGTCTATGGCAGTAAAACGTATGATACAGAGGGTTTTAGCGCATTGGGAAGATTTGGCAGATGAGCAGAACGCAGCCGCAAGCAGGCGCAGGGTATGTTTGAGGTATCAGAAACTATGCGCAGCATAGTAATTAAATTTCCTTATGATACCGAGTTGCCCGGAGCGCGGGCAGCGAGTGCAGCGCAATCCAAATCTTAACAGCGCTGAAAGTTCTTTGTTGACTTTCTTTCAAGAAAGTCTAAAAAAGATAAAAAGCTAAAGAAAAATAAAAAAGATTGAAGAAAACATTAAAATAAAACATCGTGTTCTTTAAAAAGCAGCCCTTTTAAACAAGGGGGCTGCTTTTTGTATACCACAGGGCTTTGCCCCTGATGACCTGACCGCCTGGCTTCATCAGTCCGTCGCCGGGTGAATCGCGCAGATACCACAGGTCCCAGCGGGTCTCGGCGTCGCCGCTGTAGGGGCCGTAACCGTCGATAAGCGCGGCCTCGCAGTGGGTCAGCACTGTCCAGCGGTCGATGGGCACGCTAAGCCCCTGCGCCAGTGCGGCAACTAATTTGCCGGCAGCGTCTATTTGCTGCGGTGTGGGCGGGTAACTGCCAAATTCAGTATCGGTGCCGTTGTGGGGCAGCGCGCCCAGTCCGCAGCAGAGTGCGATACCGATTGCGCCGGTATTGCGGTGCCACGTATGGCTTTTAAGCTCGGTGAGCTGCGTGCAGGTCTGGTAAATACTGCCGTCGGCGTCGATATTGAAGTGGTAGTCGTCATAAAGCTCCCCGTAACGTCCTGCTGTCCAGTGCAGGTAGAGCTGTGAGATGCGGTTGCGCCCCAGGGCGGCAAGTTCGGCGAGTTTGGCTGCTGTCAGCAGCGGTGCTGATGATATTTGCATAGTGATGCTCCTTTCTTCTGTGAGTTTAGAGAGCAGGTCGTTATTTTAACGCACTCCGTCCAGCATTTTGATGTGCTGTGGCACCCTCTCACTCTTATATGGCTTTTTAGGACCTGTTTTTTAACCTGCCGGCAGAAAAAATTTAAAAAGTGTAAAATTTGCTTTGTCAGGCAGCGGATAAAAAATATTTATGTAATGGGGGTTAAAAATGCCCTTGTAAAAAGCCATATAAGAGTAGGGGATATTATTACTGACGCAGTAAGCATACCGAATCTTTTAAATCTTAAAGACCTTTAGCATCTCTTAAAGCTTTTAAATAATTAAAATCTGTAAATCCTTCGCATATACTTATGATTTTGACTTGGAAGTTTTAAGTGTTAATAATGGTTTTGTATTACTGATCTGCGTTAGTATTGATACTTACACCCTAAATTCAGCGAAAGCAGGTAAAAAAACATGAATGATTCTTTAGCTTCACAACAAAAATCTAAAAAGACGGGCGGCGATGTGCTGAGTGCCCGTCTTTTGTATTTGGCGCTGAAATGCCCCTTACTGCAGGGAAAACACTGCCAGACAGAGGCTGTACGGCCAGTTGAGCCGCAGCCTGTCAGAACGGTGAAACCGCCGAGGACGGACGATGCTTTAGTAGAGCTGCGTATCGTTTTGCCGTATGGTCTGCGCAAGCAGGCACAGGAGGAACATATCAACTGCAGCGCTTTGTTTCGCAGGGCGCTTAAGCGCAGCTTGGTGTCACGCCGCAGTTCAGGCGCAAGGTGCGACTAGTGGATCATTTTACAGCGGTCGAAAACGCGTGGCTGGAACCTCCGCAGAGTCTGGCGGAAGCCGTGTACAGCTGTGAATTGTGTAATGAGGCTGTTTGCGCCGGTGATTTGTATATCGAGCTGGATGGGCTCATTATTTGTATAGACTGTCTGGACAGCCTGACGGCGCGGGAGCTGGCAGTAGAGGTGTTGAATAATAAGATCACCGCAGCAGGGTGAGATAAGGGGATGTATTGATGACAGTTACTGGCACAGAAACAGCGGAGTGTGATAAATGGGCCGAAATAGTGGCTTTAGCGCAGCAGGGCAATAAAAAGATGCTGGGGGTGATTTTGCAGGCTTTTGATATCAAACTGCGTAAAATAGCACATACCAGCGCTTATAAAGGTTTTGCCGAGGATGGCGAACAGATCGAAAGGATAGCCGTAGTAAAGGCGCTGGAAAAGTGGGGACAGCGGCAGGATTTCGAGAAGCTGCCGGCTTTTATCGTCAGTAAGTCGTATACGGCGCTCAGCAGTGAATGGAAACGCCGGCATAAGGATGAAGAAATGACCTGCCCTTATGAAATAGAAAGCGGTTGTGAATTTGCAGAGGAAGTGCTGACGGCAGATGCGGCGCAGACGACGCGTACTTATTTTGAACAGCAGCAGCTGCAGCAGGATTTTGCGGAAGTGCAGGAACTGCTGGTACAGCTTTCGCCCAAACAGGAAGAATTGATCGAACTGCATTTTCTGGAAGGCTGGAGCAACGGCGAACTGGCACAGAGGTTTGGCGTCAGTCCTGCGGCGATCAGCAAAACGATCAAAAAAGGACTTACTAAACTGCGGCAGCTGCTGCTTGCAGCGCATCAGGCCGAAAAACAGCGGGAAGCGGAAGAACTGCTGATGTAGATAAGCTGTAATATGGATCATCAGGCGCAGGCCGGCAGGCTGTTAGGGCACTGCCAGCCAGGGTGATCTGCCTGGGAAATGCGTTTACCGCCGCCTGGACAGAGAAACCCGTAAGTGCGCCTGACCATATAAGCAAATCAGAGGCTGAAAATATTGCGAAGGATGTGCTGAAAAATGGAGAGACCCTACGAACAGATACGGAGGATGGTAAAACTGTTTGAATATAACAGGCTGAAGCTGCGGTTTAGAAACGAAGATGAACGGGCCAGGTTTATTGATGGCTGGGCAGAACACTTCTGTGAAACGGACGATGCCGAATGGAATATTGCCGTGACTATTATGACTGCTCGCCGCCGCGAACCGAACTTCTATAACATGGAAAAAGCCCTGCGCGAAGCACAGGGCATAAGGAGGGAACGCAGACTGCAGGATGAATGGCGAACAAAAGACGAAGGGAGTTTGCAGCAAGATCAGCGAGCAAATAATAACGCCGCAGAACAAGGACGGGAGGAAAACAAAAATAATGGAGTAAACGCCCAAATAAGCACTGCTGCCGAAACAAGCAGTGGAGCAACTACCGCCAACATGCAAAAAAGAGCCTTGCAGCTGCAAGGCTCTTATAATTTGAAAACCACTCCGAAAACACCCGAAGAAATAGCGCAGGAAGCACTGCTGAGGTATGAGAGGAGGGGGAGAATAAATTAACGGAGCTTTCAAAGGCAATATGTGATTTTATGAAAATATCATTATTATAATCAAGATAATCAAGTGATTTGATTTAACAAAAATTAAACCTTGAAATTAACTCAAAGGTAAGAAA
>CEAF01062436.1_pt1 | contig 25112 bp, 28 predicted proteins | sample 557431 | NCBI WGS metagenome assembly CEAF01 (sample SAMEA3182068, study PRJEB8094) | gut metagenome | biome: human; feature: gut; material: Stool; isolation source: human stools | place: Canada | collected 2013-11-18 | reverse complement strand
TTGTTTGTTGCCAAGATTTTAAAGCCGTCCCGCGCCTCGATGACGAAAGACGGCTCACCGCTTAGCACCGCTTATCAGAGCCCAAGTTCACCACTCGTAGCTCCCCAAACACCATAATAGTCCACGTTGCGTTGCAGAGGGGTCAACATCGAGTTTTCCACCCTCTTTTGTGCACCCGAGAGAACCGAGTCCACATCCACGCCGTCGATGAGGGCCCGCTGGATAATCCGATACATCAGGGTTCCATCTTGCTCAACCATCGCCTGGCTCATCACATCCGAGTAGCGCTGAGTCAATTGACTCCGCTTGTCCTTGTCGTTCCAGATCTCGCGGGAGATTTTAAAGGCCTGGTCAACGCGTGTCGGGGTTAGGTTGAAGTACTTATAGCTCAGGGCCTCAAGTGGTGTCAGGTCTGCAATCTTAGTCCCCGTAGAGCCCGAGTAAAGCGTGTCATTAACCACCTGGGTGTGTCTGTAGAGCATCTTTGGTGCCAAGCCTCGAACAAGGCCATCCCAGAACTTCTTGTCCCCGGCCGGGTTCTGTCCTGTGGTCGCATAGTAGTCAATACCACTTGCCAGTCCGTTCCAAATACTCTTAAGTCGGTTACCATAAACAAAGCCCATAAAACGTTGGGTTTCCTCTCCAGGGTCTCTGAAAGGGGAATTAACTTGGCTCTGCAGAGAAAACCCAAAAGCACCAGGGATGCCATAGAGGAGCATATTGCTAGCCGTTCCATCTCCCCAGCGGTCGTAAAGCAAGTTGCTCATCTTGTCATCCGAGGCCCATTCCGTGAAACGCTCAAGGGTGGCACCAATCTCACTCGCGCCAGTACCACCAAGCAAACTCGTTGCCAAGTTGGAGTACAGATAAGGTTTCCAAGCCCCATAGCGAAGTCCAGCATCGAGGTATTGCATTTGCCAGCCTACATAGTGCATAGTCCAGTTTTTAAACAAACCCCAAGCCTGACCAACAGGACCTTGAAGAACCCTTGCCCGGTCGCTCGCTGCAAATTGGAACATAGTGTTCTCAGTGAATTTCTTAGCACCAAGGTAAACCTGCTCCTTGGATATCATCCCCGCCTTGTGCATCGAGTTAAAGAGCTTATAGCCCACGGTCATAGCATAGCCACGAGATGCCTGTTCGGAGAACGTTGGCAGCATTGTTGCCATATTTCTGAGCATCCCGGAATAGTCACCAGACCTTAGACTATCAGCTAGACCAGTCCCCAGACCTGAGTTTTCCCCGATATAGCTTTCAATGAATCTCGGGCTGAGCGCACCATCTCGAATCATCTGTTCCATAAACTCAGAGAAACCTTTTTCCAGTTTTGGATTTCCCATCAGTCGGATACTTTCCCACATAATCTTAAGTGGACTCAGCGTGTTGGCCACAAAACCCTTGCCAGTCTTACTCACCAGAGGTACACCATCATAGGCCCATTGGAGGGCTGCAGGACATTCCCTGAGTAGGGCAAGCTGAGGCAACACTGTGGTGATTGGTTGCAGGATGTTTGACAGTGCGTAGGCTATGTTCGCGAAACCCAAGTCTAAGTGGGCACTTGCAGCATTCATACTTCTTACAATCTTGGTGGCGGAGTCAGTTCCGAGCACCGGAGCCAGAATGCTATCTGCGGTCTTGTTAACCAGCTGGCTGAACACCCCTTGTTCGCCCTTGAGGGCCATCAGCGTGTCCTCGAGCATAACTGCAGTTCTTGGGTCATCAATACCCAGGGCTGCAATATCCTTTTGCGTAACCCGCTCGGCAATTTCCTTACTCAGCCAGATATACTTGTTTTCCAACGAATAGCTCATATTCTCCACCAGCTCCTTTGCTGTTTGGGCCTTGTTCCAGCCCTCCACACCGGCTCTGGGATAGAAGAAACTTGACTTGGCCACATCAGGGTTTGCCTTGGCAAAATCCAGTGCATACTTGTTTGCCAGCACGTAGTCGTCCGCCGTGTTCAGGAGCTTTTCTTGCCTGAGGTCTATCGCACGGTCTTTCATCCAGAACTCACCAAGTCTCCAGTTGGAGCCCTGCTCCTGGGCCTTTTTAACAACCCCCGAGGCAATCTTTTGCACCGCCTTACGGTTATCCCCTGAGGCAATATAAACCAGGTTTCCTTGCTCATTCAGCACCGCCTGGCGAAGAGAACCTTGCCAGTAGTGTTGGATGCCATAGTACGCCTTGCGTGCACCAAACAGCTGGTTCTTCGGAATATGCAGTGCATTGGCCGTTCCCATCAGCTCGGACAAAAACGTGTCATCTATGGTTTGCATAGTCTTGAGGGTTTTCAAGCCCAGCTCGCCAAGGGTATTAACAGTTTCAGGTCGGAGTAGCACCTCAGAATAAGGCACCTCATCGTCGATGATTTTGAGCAGCGCCTTGAATCCAACTTCATTTTCCTGAGCCAGTCTTTGTACCAGGTTTGCAAATGAGTTCGGGTCATCACGCTTGATACCCTTGGAAACTACACCCAAGAGTGAATCACCACCAGCGCTTGGCTTACCGTAAACCAGCTCTTGTGCCTTTCTCTTTCCGGTGTCCAATGTGTCTTGCCAAACAGCATAAATTTTTCGGGCCGCTGGAGAGTTCTTAAATTTGAAGGCTGTCGGATAGAAATTCCGGCGAGCAAATGTTGCCAGGTTTTGTGCCAACGTGTTGTCTTCGATTTTACCCCAGCCCATCTTTTCAGCCATCTTCTGTGCTGTTTGCCAAGTAGTCCCAGGCTTGATGCCCTCAATGCCTCGGCCATCACCAAGATAGTCAGAAAATTTGATAGCCCTGTCCAGCACCGCATCGGAGTTTCCAAGGGGCTTATACACCGTGTCTGGGTCGCGCCAAGCCTCGGAGTTGGTTATCTTCAGCAGGTTGCCCTGTTCCGGTATGAAATGGGCCGGGTCATCAGTTTTGGTAATAAACCAGTTTCCTTTTTGACCAATCCTACGAGCAAGCACATAGAGCCCATCTTTTTCTTTCCCCAGGCGCCAACCATTTCCAACCTCAGGCAACTCCTGCACGGAGTTGTCCAGCCTTGCAATCGCGCGTTTTTCTGTTGCATAAACCTGGCGAGGAAATTGCGAGTAGGCCAGCCAGTCTTCTGGCAAGGTGCCATCTTTCTTAAGCCCGTCCACAGTCTTTTCCAACTCACCCAGGGTCCTGAACCCAAAATCCTTGTCAGTCAGAAAGGCCCGAGACTTAATTTGATTCGTACCTTTGAAAACTGAGTTCAAGCGTTTCCAGTTTCCTTCCTCGAGTTCACTCACAGGTGTGGTTCTGGTTTCCGCCCTGATTTTTCGTTCCAAGTTCAAAATTTGACTTTCCAGTTCTGGTGCCAATTCTTCTGAGACTCCCTCAGCTCTCTTAGCCAGGGCTGCCCTCAGGTTTTGTTGCCAAGAGTTCTTGCCGGAAATGTCCGCGAACTGGGACACTTTCTTAGCACTCTTACCAGCTGAGCCCAGCCATCCAAGACCACCAGCAAGTACACCACCTGCAGCGATGTCGGTAACTGCAGCCTGGGCACGTTCACCCAGGTCCCCTCCTTCCCACTCCGGGTTCAGTTCTTGCAACCCAAAGCCAATAGCCTGACGTCCAACCTCAATCGGTGCCATCAAGGCAGCTTCACTTGCAGCACGAGCCAAGAATGGCGCCCGGGATGTGTTTTCCACCGAGGCCAGTCCTCTTGCCCACTTACCATAGGAAGTCCCCTTGGCGAGCATTGAGGCAGCCTTGGCAGTGCCAGCAGCCAGGGGAACGATTTTCGAGGCAAGTGCCATCTTGGGGTTCTCTGCTTCCCATTCCTGGGTTTCAACTGTAGGGTTCTCTAAGCCAAAAAGGCCCAGTGTGGAATTCCACACCAGGCTATCGGCTAAGCTACTAACGTATTTAGCTTTATCATCCATTTTAAGTTCTCCTTATTCCTGAGGCAACAGGCTCATTGCAGACAGGTAGTAATTTTGCATAAATGGAACTTGAGCGTTTTTATCCTGGAGCAACAGGCTTTGCTGTTGAGCCTTACGCATAATCTGTTGCGGGGTCAACTTGCTCAGTTCCTTATCACTCAACCCTGCAAAGTCACTAAATGCAGCGTTTTGACCAAGTGTTCTTGCCTCGCCATTTTTATCCAGGGAATCCCAACGCATATTGCCGGAAGAATCGTACCAGACAAACTTATTGCCACCCAAGGCTCGCGGTGCCATAGCCTGTTGACGAGCCATAGCCAAGTTGGCATTCATATAGGCGGATTTCATTTTAGCTTCTTCAATTGCCAAGTCACGAGTTGTTTTCCATCTGTCGAACTCCGCTTGAGCCTCGGCCGTGCGATTCTTAGCATCCGTCACGCTTCGATTGCCCTCGTCTGTGATTCTGTTCATCTCGTTCACAGCACGAGAGAAGTCCGGCAAGTCCCCTGAGAAGTCTGCATTAGCCAACCCTGCAGCAATTACATCCCACTTGTTGTAGGGTGTACCCTCATAGGTTGGTGCTTTGAGGTCCTTTGTTTCTGGCGCCCGAAAACCAACAGAGAAGTTTGGCAACGCCCCAGAGGTATAGATGTTTGGGCCACCAGCCACGCCACCCGCGCCACCTCCGGCACCCTCATCTTCAATGTAGCGCTCGAGCCAGGTTTTAGTTGGTGTATCTTTATTTTCCTCATCCTTAAACCAGGGAAGCTTACTCAAAATATACTCGCCGACACCTTCACCAGTTCCAGCCAGCCAACTCAAGGCGAATTCCCCTGCATTCTGTGGACGTTCTGCAGCGTGGTGGATATAATCCCCAGACTTGGCAATTGCACTTGCTGGGCTGATGAATTGTTCCCCAGGGTATGGCAACAAGTCCGTGTTGCGGTTTGGCAACTGGCTGTAGTCCGTCAACAAGTCCGGGTTAGAATTTTCCACCCCAGCTTGAAGTTCCTTAGCCCTCTGGCCAATCTTCTTACCCAAGCTTGAGCCCGGAAGAGCATTTAGCGCCTCCGGGTTATTTCTCAGGTATTCTTTCAAATTCTCTTCAATGTAACTCATTTAGGTTCTCCTTTCAATTAGCCAAAGAGCGAGCTAAACATCTTGATATCCGAGCCCAGGCCACCATACATACCTTGTAAACCTGAAACCCAAGGATTGGTTTGCTTATTGTAGGCTGCTTGACTTGAACCCATAGCGTTACCATATTGCATAGCCAAATCCCAAAGATAGTTGGTCTTAGCCATATCGGCCTGTTGCTGTTGGTTCGCAGCATTGACAAGCAAGTTGTTTCCGGCTGTTCCGGTGTTAAGATAGTTCGATACCGAGTTTGCATCAGCCTGGAGCAGACTTGGAGTCTGAGCCCTTTGATTAGCAATGTCCGCTGCAGCCTGAGCCACAATCTGGTTCTCCAGGTTTTCTTGAACACGTTCTCTTGTGAGCATATCCCTCGCCCCACCATAAGCACCAGCATCAATGGCCGAACTTCTAGCAGCTGGAATTAGTTCATCCCTGGTTTGTTTAATCAGATTGTAGGTCTCACCCTCCAGTTGCGGTGCAATACTCTCTGTGGCTTTTTGATAACCCAGCCCAAGTGAGTTCGCAGCAGCCCCGTTAAGATAATTATTATAGGCTGAACCTTGTCCAGCAATCTGATTTGCAAAATTTATATTCCCTGAAATACCCTGTTGCAGTTCTGGGATATAATCCACCCAGCCTTTTTGTGCAGCATCATAGGCATCTCTAATTTGGTTCCGGACTCCATTAAGTTCCGCAGCATAGGCATTATTAGCCTTGTTTGTGGACTTAGAATTGGAAAATCCGGTAATAGCTCCAACAGCACCACCCATCAGTTTATCTCCTTTATACACACTAAATACATTTTATCAACTACTTTTTTAAAACCCAGCGGGATATAGCCAAGCAACCTGACCATCTTCAAACCCTTTTTGTTCATCAAGTCTACCAGGCCAACAAATTCCCTCGTACCGGCCAGCCGACTTGCCTCCGGGAGGGCATCCCGACAGAACCTAAAAGCTGTCAGTCCGGAGACTTTTGGTAAGCAGGTCCAATGAGATTCCCAGACCTCGCCACCACAGACAAAAAGAGCAAAACACCCGTCTCGCTGAAGACAAATCCAGTGTTCGAATCCGTCCAACTTGGTTCCAAACAGCTCCTCGGCCCTATCCTTGGGGACTGTATAAAATCCACCCGCTGTTTTCATCATAGACCCCCAAATAAATCTTTCCGTCCTTTTTGACTCTTATCTGGTCGCCATCCATCGCAGGTGGCAAACCGTTCCTTTCCTTCGTGTCGTCCCAAACCCAGAGCCCAAGATTCACAACCCCAGAGTCGGTGTTTTGCAACGCACTGACAAGCATACTTGCCCAGGACTTCCAGTCGTCATATTCCCCTGGGCTCGGCAAACTAGCTTCAATCATAACCTACCTCCTGCCTGTTGGCCAAAAAGTTCTAGGGCGGAAATTTTCCAGATGGTCTGAGGACTTTCATCCTCTATTCGGATGCGAAAATACCTGGCCGTTATTCGGGTCCAGTGCATTGGGTCGTCATCTCCAAGAGGGAAAGGCTCAGTCCACTGGAGCGGGTCCTCAAGTCTGTCTCTATATCCAATCTTCAGCGTCGCACTTGTTCCGCCCGCGTTCTTAAGTTCCATAACCAGCGTGTCGATGTATTTCTGCCAGCGGGTTCCAAACTCCAAGTCCTTGCTTTCAATCCAGAGTTTTTGTTCACCCCTATTAGTGGAAATCAGCTGGTTGTTTACATAAACATAGCCTAAACCTGACACCATATCTTACCTCCATAACTCACATCTCCCCAGCCTTCATAGGTCATCCCAATCGAGCCCTCAGCAGCTTCAACCAGGGGCATATCGCCATCTCCAATCTGGCCATTCATAGCATTCTTCAGGTCATCAATGTAGAGCGTCCCGGAAGAACTAACCCAGTACTGTTCCCAAGAACAGAACCTGTCCCAATCGAGCATCGTCCAAGTTGAGTTCGCCAGGTTGAATCCGAAACAAAGTACAGGCTCTTCAGGGTCCTGTGTAGGGATGAAGAAGAAAACGTGCTGGAGAATTCCCCAGGCACCACAAAAGCACTCCCCGGTTTTGTTCAAGTCCAGCCGAATATTGAGGGTGTCCCCAACTGCATTGTTGTCCATAAAGGTGATGCCTGAGCCATCGCTGACCCAAATACCATTAGGACCGAACCCGAAGATACTCTTGTTCTGTGCCACAATGGAGCGAGAATTCCAAACACCAGCACCCTTGAACATCAACTTATAGCCGAAGATATAAGGCCTGCTGATGTAGTCCACTCGGACTATCTCACGTGTGGTAGCCAGGAGGAAGAAGTTGTCCAGGGCCACCCCACCAATAATTTCCTCTTGGATGTCCCTAATAAACAGGTTACCTGCCATATTTCCCTGGAGAGGTTCCCAGCTTTCTGGGTCATCGTCATCACTCCAGTAGATACTATCCTTGCAGACTGCAATCAAAAAGTTCTTGCATTTTAAAAGCAGTCGGGCCGACACTTCTATCGAGTTGAATCCATCCACAGGCTGGAATAGGTCGTGTGGCCAGTAGGCTGGGTTCGGGGTCTCCGTGGGTGCACCATCCTCATCCAAGATAAATTCCTCATCGTCTCTCGGTTTCCAGACCCAAAGTTTTCCTCCGTGAACTGCAAACATCCAGGTTCCAAATGGTTGGAAGCTCCAATCCCCGACAGTCTTATCTTCTGCCGGGGTTACAAGCTTGGCCTCTGCTGTGCTGAGCGAATAGGCTAGCACAGAATTGCCAGTACCGAGGAATATCAAATCCCCAGCACCACTTACCGCATTTATCTGGACACCTGCTGACATCAGCGGTATTTGTCCGGGCATAGGTTGCAAGGTCTTATCCATAAAAAGAACACCGCGCCCGTCCTCCCATAGGATAGGCTTCTGGTCGGGCAGGTCAGGTGTATACCCAACCGCCAGCTCGTCAATTCGTACTAACCTTTCGCTCATCTTTAATCCTTTCAATTTATCTTATTTTAGATTTAAAAAATTTTTCTGTCAAGAAATCAACTCCCAGACAAATCCTCCACAAGCTTCGCGTGAGCCTTCAGCGCAGCCTTGTACTGTTCCAGGCATTCTGCCATTTCCAATGGGGTTCTTATCGTACGATGACACAAGACCTGTGGTGGCTCAGGGCAACAGGCCACATATTTAGTCTTTCCGCAACTGCAACACAACAGGACTAGAACTAATATCCCTATTCCAATCAAAACTCGAGTCCTTTTTAGCGAGTTCCTCGAGGGCCTCAATTCGCTTACTGGTTTCCAACGCATAGGCTTTCTCCCTTTCTGCAACAGCACGATTTATATTTGTCAAAAAGCTTTTCTCTTCTTCCAGCCGGGAGTTTTCCGCGTGCTGAAATCCTAGGGCCAGCAGAGCACCTACCAACCCTAGGACGAGAGCCACCTCCCTCATTCAACCCCCAGCAAGGCCACATAACCGAGCCAAGGACCGAACAACCACTCACCCATAGCCCAGCCACCAATTCGGAGTCTCGGGCCTATCAGGGAACCCAGCCAGTAGATTGGACCCATCATCAGCCCGGCGAGCATAACCCACAGGGAGGAATAAAACAATCCCCACTGGAACGTCATAATTAAGCCGGTTAGCGATGTTCCCAAGAAGCCATACAACCTCGGATAGTCTTTCAACCACCAGACATTGGACTTCCACTTGACTCGGCAAGGGTTCAACAGCCCATCAATGAGTTCACACTCAGGCTCGTCTGGATTAAAACCCCCTCCATTAAGCGCCCCGATGTACTTACCCCAACCAAACAGCTGGTGACTTGTGTAGGCCATAATGATAGCAATCACAGGGTTCAAACCCCAACCCCACGAGAAAAGTCCAATCGCCACGGAGAACCAGATTTTGTTCTCGGGAATTTGGTCTTTTTTCCAACCACCTCTGATTCGCCAAAGCACCGAGCACGCTGCAAGCCAAACCAGCACCGCAAGCCATCGCCACGAGCTGGAAAATACAATTTCAAGAATCGGCATATTTCAATCTCCCTTTGTTATGGTATAAAAACTCTGTTTCCACTTTTCGGAGCCACCGCTTGAAGATGGCACCAGCCCGGAGTGTGGTCCGGACTCTCAAGCCAAAGGCCTGCAGACTCAAGCACATCCAGGTGGAGCAAACACCAGTTGTCAAGTGCACCATCCGGGTCTGCAAAGTCAGCCGCCAGGCATTTCATATGATTACTTCTCGGCGCCCCACCCACTCGAGCATTATGCCCTGGGTCCCGGTAGCCCGAGGTCACCACCATCGGCTTTCCCCAGACCTCACGTAGGAAGTTCAGCCTGGAAAGCAATTTCTCCAGGTTGGGTTCCAGTTCTGCTGGGATTTCTTTCCCCTTTAAAATTTCATCCCGAATTATCATTTTAAAGTCCTCCTAAACAAACACTTGCCCCAGTCCAAAGCACCTGAAACCCCTTGGCAAAGTGTTCCGAGTGCTCAGGGTAGAGCAAGGACAAAATTATGTATCCCAGGAACGTAAGTCCCAAGAGTACGAAAGCAAATTTAGTTTTGCTCATTGATTTCTTTGGCAGGTCCTGCATGCAGTTTTCCCTCCTTGTCTTGAACAATAGTCTGGTATATGATTTTCGGTGGGTCTTTTTGAACTTCCACCAGTTTCGCGTTTCCGTTCCCAAAGGCCTTGTTGGCAATCGAGGTCTTCATCACAAGCACATCGGACTGAATCCAAAGCAACAGGTTTTTGATTTCCGAGTAGTGGGAGGAATTCTCCAGGGCAATCTTTTCCACCCTAGCAATATCAGCCCGAACCTCATGCAAATCATCCCGGAAGTCCTTATGCTCATCCAGCCCCTCGAGGAGCCTCCAGCCATAAACCGCCATAGTTCCAACGAACAGAATGAAGAACAAAATAAGACTCAGGTTCACGTTTACTCGCCAGGAGAGCTTACTTAGTTCATCCCTGGCCAAATCAGTTGCAACTTCTTTCAGCATTCAAATCTCCTTTCAAAAGGCTGGAGGGCCCAAAGCCTGGGCCCAACCAACCCGAAGAACTATTTCTTCTTTCCACCCTTTTTACAAGCCATTAGATTGCTCCTTTCGCGTCTATGGTGAATGTGATGAGTGAATACTGAGGACTATCAGTCTCAATATACGCTCCGTTAGGTGAAGTTGACTTCATAGCCACGCCGATGATTTGACCATTCTTTATTTTGGCCTTCATCAGCGGAAACTTTGGAGCAACTTCGTGGTCGGCCTTAGGCAGGTAGGAAACCTCTGTACCCTGAATAGGAACATAGTCCTCGCCGACTTTTTCAGTTAAGCACATAAACACGGGCTCTTTGATAACTGCGTGGAGGTTCGGCTGACCCAGAACAGTGATGTTCATATCGTCATCTGCAACCAGGTTGTTCTCATTTCCGTATTCATAGCCTTCCGTATTTGTCCATCTTGCAAAGTCAAAAGGAATGGTACCACTCTTGACAATACCAAACGGAACCTTTTTATAGGTGTTGGTAAGGGAGAATCGGTATGGAGTCCCTTTTGGTTTCGGGTTAAACAGGATTGCCCTGTCATCTACAAACTTCATCTGAGTTTCATCCGCAGTTTCGAAACCTCTGAGAATCCAAGTAAACTTTTTAGCATCCTCGTCCCAGACCTTATCAATCAGCACCCTTTCGCCAGTATCTATCTCGTATTTCGTCAAGGCACGCCCTGAACGGTTATCAGCCGAAAGTCCTTGAATACACACGCAGGAGTTGCCACGAGTATAGGGTTGGAGGGAAATCGAACCCTTTGTGGCGAAATTATCTATCAAATCGTGTTGCAAATAAACCAGGTTCTTAGCTTCCACAATCGCTGCGATACGTATGGTCTTATACTTCTCCTTGGCAGAATAGCCACGATATACTGCGAAAGGTATTCCATTAGCATCAGCTATGATGTCCTGAGAATCTCGGTCGCGAACAGCACTCTCAATAAAGCCATCCTCAGGTGCTGTCCCGCTCATCACATCTCGGAAGATTACCAGATAGGGCATTCCGCCAGTAACATTCGGGTCAAGGTCATCAGGCTCTTGAATACCTATAGCCTTGTTGTCTTTGTCGAAGTCGAAGTAGTTGGTCTTATTGGAAACAATCACATCGTCGTACCAGATTCTACCTGTGTGAATCACGTTGCCAATGTCATCAGTCAGCTTCTCATTGTTGGCAATGCTGGCATAATAACAAGGTGGCTCATCAGCAATACCCAAGGATGCCAAATCAAGTTCCACGCGAGCAGTATCCTCGGATTCTTTCACAAGTTTCATTCCCATACCAAACTGGAGGTTTTTAACCTTAACAGTGTTGCCCAAGAGGTCAGACACGTTTATCGTCGACTCGGACTCGATTTCAAGTGCAGGGCTGTAGATATCCCAGGAAGAAGAGACCTTGTTGGCAATAACCTCGACGATGCTCTTGGCAGGAACAACAAGCTGATTAGCACCATCAATGCTGTCGCCAGCGTTCGCCACGAGTTGAATTTCGTCCTCAGACACATTGTCGATTTTAACAAGTTGAACCTTGGAAATTTTCGGCAAGGACACCTCAACACCAATCGGAGTGCGAATCAAATTAATAGTCTCGGAGCCAACAGAAATCGGGTCGATTCCATTTGATTCCTGGTATTTATAACTCAGGTCATCATTCGCCACGTTTCTGCTGTTTGCCAACTCGTACTCGCGAGAAACCTTGTGGATGAAGTCATCCAGGGTCATCGCCGTTTGGTCAGACTTCTTGTTGTCAAATTGAATCTGGGCCTTGGCTGCAATAGCCTCAGCAAGGGTATTCGGACCACCCTGGTCATACGAGTTAAAAAGTCTGTCAGCCTGAGGATAGAGCGACTCGCGAGTAGCAAGAACCTCAGCGTCGGTCGGCACGGGTTTCACAGGAACGAATCCAGTCAGATACCAATTCCCATCCCATGCTTGCTCAACATCCTGCTCAGTCATCCCAACAGAAAGATAGAACTCTGAATCTGTACCAAGACCAACCTCGCAAAGTTTAGTCTGGGCATTTATTACTTTAGCATATTTCAACATTTTTAGGCTCCTTTAAACGGATAGAAGATACATCTATCAACACCACAACTATTAACATTTGTAACCACATCACCTTTTGTTAAAGGAATATAGCAGTTAGAGTCACCACCTGAACGTGAGCTTCTGCCCATAACAAACCCAATATCTCTTCCATTTACCTGAATGTATCTTTTTGTAGAATCCTCACCTGTTGTCAATGACAGGTAAAGTAATCCAGCTTTAGGTGCTGTGTAAGGTAAAGTTGCACTGATTCCTGCAGCGTAATTAGGCATCCCCCAGAGTATAGAATTTGCTTTACCTGTTGCATCCACATTACCAAGATTAGTGTTAGCTTTATTTGTCTGTAACGCCTGGATTTCCTTAGTCAGGTTTCCAAGGTCAATCTGGTCCTGGTTCACAATGGTATTACCGACCTTGTAGTAACGCAAAACGTACTTGGACTGTGGTATAACCTTAGCACCATCTTTGTAGGCACTTGAAACAAGAGAAGCGTTAAAATCAGCACGCCAAGAATTGTTCCAGCTACCATCCCCACCAAAACTTGAATTAGGGTCATTATCTTTAACTTTAAAAGCACCATTTGTTGATTTAGACGGGTCTAGTAAACCAGCAATTGTACCTTTAATATTCGGCAGCTGCTCATCAACAACCTGACCTACATAACCGCCATAATCTCTAGGAACATCATAGGTTCTCCAAGATTTTCTCAGGATGATTTTCTTAGCCCCACCAGCCGTATCCACCACGTGACCAAGGCTTTCGCCCATATCATTGAAGGCCTGGTTGTAAACCGCCTCGGTTACAAATCTCAGCCCTGTAGTTGCATCAGTTCGAACTGAATACGTCTTCCCATAGTGTTCTTCATTTTTCGCTGTTCCACGGTCATAGGCCGCCTTCATAAATGTCCACAAGCTGGTATATGTGTTCCCATCCAGGGTTGAACCTTGTGGTGCCCAGCCAAGTGCAGCATCCCCTGTCAGCACATAGTCCACATCAATCCAGGACAAGAGCGGTAGCTGTCCTGCACCAAGCTTATCCAGCTTATCCCAGTTTTCATTCAAGGGCACATCCCAGTTGAAGTCCCCTCTTGCTGGTTTATTAAGCCCCATTACTGGGGTTTTCGTTGTCGCCATCTCTTATTCTCCTATCGTAATTTCCCAGTAGATTCTCACCGGAGTCCCCTGGGTAAGTTTAAAAAGTTGCTGTGGAAGAAATCTCGTCAGCATCGTTCCACCAGATTCCGATTTCTGAAACAGTCCAATCTCTCGACAGTCCTTCGGAGTCTGCTCCTGGTAAGTAAACGAGCCTGACCATTTCAACACGTTGGAATCTCGAGTCAGGCTGGCATCCAAACTTGCAATCTGGCTACCTTGCAACCCTGTCATCTCATCCGTGGTCAGGGCTGCCGAATCTCCCAGCCGATACTCGTTTGGCAGAACAACCGAGTTTCCTTTCTCGATTCGTTCTGCCAAGAGCACCATTCCGGACTTCACAACGTGATTCCAACCCTCAGCAACCAGTTCATCTCCTGCGAAAATTCGCACATAACCTCTAACTGGTTTCATCTCAGGGCCTCCTTATGCAGCACTGTTGTCGGAAAACTGGTAGGTCCAAACAATCTTAAATTCGTCCTTGTCCTTTTTCGTGTAGGTTCCGGTTACCGACCTAGAATACATAATCCCAGCAGAGTCCGCCGTAAATATCCCGGTTTCTTCCCACGTACCTGTTGCAACACCAGCACCAAAGGTCGCTGTAAACTTCACAGTGGAGCCAGACACCTCGACGGAGTCAAAAGCCACGCGAGCAAGTTCCGAACCTTTCAACGCGGTATCCCCAAGCTGGGGTGCAGTATTTCCAGTTCCCACTGCCATATGGGTCGGAGCGGTTCCACCCTTTTTGCCTACAAATTTGGCAATTTCATTCAAACCCACCTGGGTAAATTTATTATGACCAGAGAAAATAGTCTTCCCAGTCTTCAAGTCAATTATCTCAAGTGTTCCTGCACAAAGCATCTTATTTTCTTTCATCCCAAAATCCTTTCACTCTATTATTTTCCATACTGGCCAATCCCATAGCCTCGAACACCATACCCCGAGTGGATGTCCAGGCCAGTTCTAACCTGGCATCTCGACTCAGTTCGGAGCAAAAAGCCCAGGTCAATCATTGTCCTAGCCATCACTGTTGCTGTCAAAGGCTTTTCAACCCGAATCAACAGCAGGTCTCCAACCCTCGCGGAGCTGGGATTCAAGGCCAACTTGCCCTCCGACCGAACCTCAGTCACAACCCTGGATACAGATTCAAAATCTCTCGACCCTATCACATACCAAGTTTCTGCAACCTGTACCCCAGAACTAGTTTCAGTATACACATCTAAGAGCGTGCTGTCAACAGCTTTTAAAGCAGACCCTAGTTCAAGTTCCAGTAATCGCAGAATATCTATTCCGGTCGAGGTCAAAACTCGAGCCTCCAAGCCGGTCTTGAGTTCAATCAGGGCCGAACTATCAAAGCCTAAAGATTCCAACAGTCGGAATATCTGAATCATCTGGATGGAGGTGCTTACGCTTGCCTGGGTATCATCCTGTTCGATATTCAGCGTGGCCTGGAAAAGCCCCTCATCAGCACAGCCAACCAGGTCCAGGTTACGAAGAAATTCCATCTTCTGTTCCGGGGTAAAGCAGTGGGGCACCTGAGGCACCCGAAAGGACGTATCCGTTCCAGGCATCTGTGGTGTCCACTTTGAACAGCCAGGCCATCGAGGGGCCTCATCTGTCCATTTATCAGACCAATCAACCATTCCTTAGCCCTCCAAAACTTCCCGTCGCAGAAGCACGTCTCAGCTCCGCATCGGCAACATGCAGGGTCTTGATACCAATAGATGCCAGAGGTTCATATAGCTCTCGCCAAGTTGGTTCCCTGCAAGTCGCGGCCAAACTCTGCATCGTCAACCCAAGCAGGGCCTCCTGACCATAGCGCAGAATCGGACTGGTCAGCTCAGGTGCCATCTCGCTTTTGAGCGTGAAGGCGTTGTACCAGAATGCCACGCTGGTACCATCAGCCAGGCTCTTGGGTAGCCAAATCCAGCGGTTGTTTTGGAGCCAGTAGCCAAAAGCCGGACTTCCCTCGGAACCAAAAGCAAAATCCTCTGGGTCCTGCATTTCCAGCGTGTCCATACATTCCCCAAACTCGGTGGTCGAGATGTTCAGCGTTATTGGACTCTTGAAGTCGGAGGGAAGTTCCAGCAAGTAGGGGTTGTCCAACGTGGAATCAATTTTGGCCTGGAGTAGTTTTTCATTCCACTTGAAAGATTCATTCTGCTCGAGGGAACGAACAGCCTGGAAAACCTTCAGCGGAATGAGCTCGTCAAGCGTGGAGCCTTTGTTTGCCTCCAGCCGAATAAGGTCATAAAAGTCTTTCCAAGTTATATCAGCCATGAGCCGTCTCCCTTCAATTTGAATTTATACAAAAACAGGCCCCAGAGCAAACACCCTGAGGCCCACACAAAAAGCCGAACTTACGCGCCAGCGCCACCAGCTGTAACAGCTTCAGTCTTATAAACGCGTTCCTTAGCCTTAGCCAAGTTCTTAATCAAGCCGTGGTTCTCAAGGAACTCAATCTTAATTGAGCACTCAGCAATATACCCTGACTTTTCACCATCCATTCCAACTGGAGTTAAATCAGCCTGGTACTTAAGGTCTCTGTTACGGAGGTAAACGTACTTAACGTGTGCCATATCGAGCACGAACGCATAAGAGTCAAAGCCATAAACCGGAGAGTCGCCATCCAAACCTGAAGAAGTGCTTTGGCTGAACAACGGACAAGTCTTGAACACGAGCGTTCCGAAAGGTGTAGACAAACGAGTTACGTTCATTCCATATTCTTTCGTGCTCGGTTCCCAGCGCCAAGTAGAGCCTTCAGCCTGACGAAGAATCTTCTGGATGGTCAAGAGTGCCAAGTCACCACAGAACACCATCTTTTCAGATGAGCCGTACTTGAACAAGTCTTTCATCCAAGTTTCCAAATCATCATAGCTTACGCCATCCTTAAGCTTGCTTGCATCGAAGATATTGGAAGTTGGGATTTGACTCAAGACCCCACCCATAAAGCGTCTCGGCTTACCATTGTGGGTATCTTGGTGGCGGTTACCAAACCAGAATGAACGTTCAATATCCACAGAGATATATTCCAAAGCCTCGCGCTTAGCTTCCTTAACAGCATCGCCTGTGCGAAGTTCAGTTTCTTTCGCAGTGTTGGTCATCTCAAGTGTACGACGGAAAATCTGCGTGTAGTTGTATCTCTTGTATGGGTCATAAGCTTGACCTGTCGGTGCCAAAGAGCCTTCTTCGAAAGCAGTACCGATTACGAGCAATTGGTTCTTGTCGCCAATATTAACTGCGGTTGTACCAGCAACACCACGAGTCAAAACCAAGTCTGTATCAGTTGTCGGGTCAGATTCCACTTCGAGAATCTCTTTTGTAGCCTCATTGTATAAAAGGGTTCCTTTTACAACAACCTTAGCATCTTTTGCCACAGTTACGTTTTTAGTTGATGTGCTGGAAACAGCACCATTTACCTGCAAACGACGAGCATCGAATCTCTTTTCAAACCAGCTGAATTCCGGGTCTGTAACAGATTCTTTTTTCATCTTAGAGGTGAGCGCGAAAAGCGGAAACTCACCATTTGGATACTGGAGCAAAATACCTTCGCGCCAGTCCTTAGGACGAACTTCTGCAGGGGAGAAGTTCTCAGTTGTTCTTAAGCCAGCAATAGCCATAAGATTTCTCCTTTCAAAATGTGGACACCAGGGAAAGGACCTTGCGGTCCCCTTCCTAGTATTCCGAGTTCAAAACATCAAAAATAGCGTCGGGCGAGTTAGGGTCAGTTACAGGTTTCGCTGCAGGTGCTGGGGTTGGTGCCCGAGGGGTCAAAGTAGCCGGAGCCGTAGCTTGCGGTACCTGAGGTGCAAAGGCAGCCAAGAGTTCACGAACCCTCGTGCCGACTTTATTGCGCACCTCTGGGGACCAGCTTTTAGCCCCAGTTTCTCGTGCAACAGCCTGAATGGTACTCTTTATAATCGGTCCAAGTGCAGGCTTGTTGAGTTCAGGAAAGGCTCCATAGAAATCATCTCGGATGGATTTCTGAGAGCTTTTCTGAGTCTCCCTCTTAGCAACCAAATAGTCAATTGCAGCAGGAATAGCCTCAAACTGATTTTTCGTCCAGGTTCCAAAAGTTTGCATAATGCGGTTGTGGACTGAGGTCGCGATACCACTTGCAAAGGCCTGCAAGCACGCAACACGCTCCTCGTCAGACACATCCGCACCATATAACCCATTATAGAGCTTTGAAGGAATATTAAAGGTGTAGTCGGCGGTCTGAGCCGGTTTAAATACCTTGGTGTCCTCATCCTCCGGAGCCTCAGCCGGTTTTCTTTCCGCTGATTGCTTTTCTGCGTTCGCTCCTTGGCGCAGTGCTTGCCGATTCTGAAGAATCTGAAGCATAAGGGTTTTCAACTCAGTATCTGAAGGCACAGGGGAGGCCTGGGTCTGGTCTTGGGCCGGATTTGGAGCCGGGTCCTGGGCCGGACTTTCTGTCGGGGTTCCTTCAGCAGGCGGTTGATTGGCAGGTTGAGGTTCCGCTTGCCCCTCGGGAGTGGTCGCCTCCTGGGGCTTTGGTTCCTCAGTCTTACTTTCTGTTTCCTCTGGTTTCGCGGGCTCGCCGAAATCCAGGTCAAATGTATCGAGAATATCCTCGGGAGTGTTTGGCTCTGGAATACTCGTCGATTGAGTTTCTTCTAAATTATCGGGCATATTACCTATCCTCATCTATGCCAGGAACAGTATCGTCATCGTGCTCATCTGTTTCCTGCCTGATTAAACTTTCCACGAGGTTTCGAACATCTAAGATTCCTCGTGTATAATTCTGTTGCTTAATGGCATCCATACGGCCAGATTCGTTCGCAACATCGATATTAGAATATATAAAGATATTTTCCGAGACTGTCAATTCCAAAAATTCAAGGAAAAGCGAAAATCTTTTATCCCTGAAAAATCCAATCAGAATTTCAGTCTCAGTCTTACTGAATGGTTGTCGCCTGAAGGCGGAGGCACGTTTAATCAGTGCCCCTGCCCTCCATCTACTAAAAAGCTTGCGCAGCATCGTTCAATCCTCCAATCGGAACAAGGTTACCAGCCTGCACCTCTGCGGCCACCGAGGCGTCCGGCATATGATTGAGTCGGAACTGGTCAATATTCTCAGCACCGCCCAATTTAGCCACGAACTCAAAAATCTTACCCACGTCGTAGGCGCCAGCAAGTTGCTGATTTCCAGCAACGAACATAAGAGCCTGTTGCCAAATATCAAAGAGGGCAATCTTATCCAGCGGAAGTGAGCCATCGTGAACTGGGAAGTAAAAGTCCCCAACAAGATTTTGCACGCTCAGATTTATCGGATGTTCAGCACCATCCGAACCAAGCACCTGGATGCAGAAATTCGGGGAGAGATACTGTTGGGCATTCAAGGCAAGCTGTTTGCCAAGCAAGGTCACAGACGCGCCAGAGATAAACTGTGCGTGTGCAGCCAAGCGAGATGACGCAGCCTCGACAGTTGCACGAATCTCCGTGGCGGTCTTCCGGCCTCCTGAATCTTGCAGTCCTCGCATATTTTCCGAGATGGCCGAGATGTCATTTCCAACCCGCATCAAATTCTGCATATCGTTCACGTGGCCTGAGGTCGCATCCACAACCGGAATCTGCTTGAAGTACATACTCAGGTCGTGGCCAAAGGCCCTCGGTTTCATACGAATAAGCTTTCCTGGCACATCACTCTTCAGGTCTTTTTCTTCCACCATCGAGGGGTCGAAAATAAAGCTGTTATTCACAATCCCCTTGACGTTAAAGATGTGGGAATTTAAGAACCAGCTAATGGACTGTTGGAACGGAGACAGGTAGTCCGAAATCCCGCAGTTTCCAAACCCATTACCAAGTGCATAAGGTTCGTTAATAACCACTGGGTGCATTTGATGGTCAGGGGAATAAAGTTCAAAACGAATGAACTGAGCCTGATTTGCCAGGGTGACAAGGAACTTATAGGGTCGCTTGGGGTCCAACCCAGGAAGTTCAAAACCAATCTCCTCTGGGATGAGTTCCACAGTACCCTCGTCAATTTGAATCCAGGGAGTTCCCTTGCCAATCGCGGAGAGGTCAACCTGATTATTCAGGTCATCCCCGTTGGCCCGGAAATTTCTCATACTCATATTGCCAGACCTCGGGGAGCTGTTTTCTGGAATCTTATCCAGCCACGCATAGGTGTCACCAGCCTTCTGTAGGCTAAACTTACCCACGAAGTCTCGCCAGTAGACAAATTCGCCCTTCTTGGCCAAATCCAGCAGGGTCACTCTTGGGTCTGGGAAGAACATAAATGGGTCTATGTTTTCCACCAGATTGCCCTGGTAGACCACCTTGTTCAGTCTGGTCTGGGTTTGCTGGCCTGAAACAGGGTCCATCACCCAGGTGGTTCTCGGCTCCATCTCGGTCACGAAAGAGGTCTTCAAAATTCCCAACCCGTAGATTTCACCATTGTAGAGCCACTGAGTGAATTCCTTAACCAGCCGGGTATGCTCGGCATTATACTGGAGGTATTTTTCCATACAGCGTGCATTTTCCACATAGTCCGGATTGTAAGTACCCACCGTGAAAATAGGCTTGCGTCCTAAGAACACATTCGCCAGATAGGTAACAATCGTCCTGATGGAAGAAAAGCTATAGGGAACCACAATATTCGCGTCCTGCTTTTTAACCCCAGCCAAGTTACGGTCCTGACAGCTCTTCTTGTAAACCGCCTCCCAATCTTGAACAGGCACATAAGCCTGGTATTCAAGTTCCCTCTGATTCCAACGCCCATAGAACTGGCTCATCTTCGCATAGCTCTCAGCAATCTGGCCTCGAACACGCTCGAGCAGCTTTCTATGGGTGTCGCTATCAGGGGCAATAAAATTTCGCTCCTGTTCGTTCATCCTTAGAATCCTCCACCAGAACCAGCCTGAAGGGCCATCATTGCCTGTTCAAGGCCTATAACCACAGCCTGGTCAGCATCCGAACTTGGTGCTGGCATTGAGGCCAAGATTTGCTGCAAGGCCGAACCTAGGGCTGCACGAGTCTGAGGGTCCATTCCGCCAGCAGCCGGACTTGGCATCCCAGCCGGAGCCATCGTTCCTTCCCCAAACGGGTCAACACCTTGAGCCACCAAGGCCATCTCTTCCGGGCTCAAGGCCATTGCTGCAGCATCCATAGAGGTCGGTCCTGTAATTGGTTGAACCGCAGCCTGCATTCCAGCTAAGCCTTTTTGACTAACACTATTATTCATTGGCATATTTTCTATCTCCTTTTCGAAAAGTGGGCTGGGTATCGTAGCGCAGAAGAGTAGTTAAACCACCCAGCCCAAAGGTTAAAAGACGAGGGAAGGACTTGGCTGGCCAAATCTGGGCCCTGGCCAACTAAAGTCCTCCCGACTCGCCCACGTCATCTTTATAATAAGAGTCCTCCGCCGAACTGTCAACAGAAGATGTAACAGCTCCAGCAGCAAAATCCTTAAGGAGGTCCACAGCCATCGAAACCACATCCAACTGGTCATCGTGTCCAGCCGGGAATTCCATCATCTGGGAGACCAACTCACCAAATTCCGCCCTGTGGTGCATCACGTGAGCGGAGTAGCGGGGCTGAAGGGTGCCGAGTATTCTGGCTTTCTTTTCCGTCGAGTAGCGGATTTTCTCCAGCGGGAAGAAATCATCCCTACGAAGCATCTCCTCCTGGATGAGGTCAAACAGGGCCTCTTGGTAGGCCACACTCTCGACACCACAGATAAAGGGAATCGGATTGCCCTCCTCATCGGTGGACCAGGTCCGGCGCAGCTGGAAGAAGATTCGCACCGCCTCCGTCGGACTCAGGCCTCGATAGCCTTCCACAGTTTCAATCTGAAAACGACCACCAGCATAGAGCCCAACAACCGCGAAGGCTGCCTGGTCCGCAGACCGCTTTTTACTGATGGCTGGGTCGTGTGCCAGGGCCCGAGCAAAAGGACGCTCGAGGACTTCCGTCTGGATATCTGAGGGGTGGAGCTCCATCGTGTCCTCGGTTACCAGCTGGTTGAACAACTCCAGATAAAAGGTGCTGAGTTCCCCTTGGCGGGAGTACATAGCCTTCTTCTGGGCAATCTTTTCCTCGTTCATATACTTCGGAAAGACCGGCTGGCCGTGCACGTCCAGGACACCCATAACCACAGTGGTGAACGTCGGGTCCTTACCGAGGTTAACCAGCAGGGCCTCGTTGTGCAGCAGGGTGCCAGTGAGGAATATCATCGAGTCCTGTTGGAGTTCCCCAAGGGCTGGCAACACGTCGCCCATAAACCAGTTCTTCGTCTTGAGGCGCTGCTCCGGCGTCGAGACGGACTCCTTGTCCTCCACGTCGTCCAGGTGAATTAGGTCTGGTCGTCGACCACCCACGTTTCGACCTCTGACCTGACCACCACGACCAACAGCCTCCATCACGAACCCATTCGAGAGCTGAAAGCCTTCGGCACTCCAACGAGCGTCCCCTTTCAGCTGGCCAAACAAAAGCCGAATCTTGTTGTTGAATTCAAACTCGTTTCGGCAGTTCAACAGCTGGGTCTGCGCGTGAGTGGCGGTTTCACCAACCTTAAGCACATAATCGCGCTCCTTGTAACAGCCCTGGAACACACTGACCCCATTCCCCACGGTGGTCTTGCCGATACCTCTGGGCATCATTATTTCCAGGTTTCGAGCAGTCCTCAGCCCGACGGTGCCATCATCCCGGAGATAAAACAGTGGCACCCCAGGTTCATTCTGGTTCCAAGGGTCTCGCTTGGTCACAAAGTTCTCAATGATTTTATCCAACTCGCCATATTTAGGCAGAAAGTCCGTGCGTCGCAGGAGCAGGGCCAAATACCCTCGGTGCATCCAGGTCAGGGGCTCATAAAACCAGTGGGAAAGCACTGTAGTCATAAACTTGGGTGGGTCGAGATAGAGCTCTCGACGAAGGTCCCGACGCTGGGTCTCAGTAAGTCCAGCAAGGGAGGGATTCTGGAGTTTGTTTTCATCGGTCATAAGAAGGTTCCTTTCAAAAGTGGGCGGTTTGGCTTGGGCCTGGGCTTGGGCGCTAGATTCTAAAGTCCTCGCCAACCCAATGATAGGTATAGAATACGTTCGGGTCAACAGCCTCGCGAAGAGCAGAGATTTCCGCGTGTGGAGCCCAGAGCAGGTTCTTGCACACTTGCACGCAGATGATATCCAGGCCCGGGTAAAGCATTTCCAAAAGCGGTTTGTAAAGTTTGCCCAGCTGAACCCAAGCATCCGTAGTCTGCGTGCGCTTGACCTCCAGGAGCCAAAGCCGAGTCTGGGCCACAACCACCAAGTCCACCTGCGCATAGTGCCACTCGCCGGCGTCCCTGAAGCGTATCCAGCGGTTGTAGATGAGTGCCTCAGGCTCAAGTTTCCTGGCGAGCGCCCTGGCTACCGAGCGCTCAAAAGTTTTGCCCTTGGCGAACGAACCCTTGAGCCTGGTCGTGCTCTTGCCAAACGGCCCCTCCGAGCACCACGAGGCAAGTTCCAGGTTCTTAACGATATGGATTTCTCTAGTGCGATGTACCATCGGAGGCCTCCACATTTAGGGTCCCCAGGGCTGCCTCAAGTCGGAGAGCAGAGGCGGAGGGTTCAGGGGTCGGGCTTGGGACTGGCTGGGGCTCAGGTTTGCTGGTCGACTCAGAAGCTGGTTCCCAGCCGGAGGCGGTGTCCGGGGTCAGCGTGGTTACGACTTCCACACCCCTGTGTGCCACTGCTCGGAGCTCATCCAGCTCCTCCTTGCTAATGTTCACATTGACGTTCTGGGTCTTGGCCACCGGGGAGTACCCGGCACGGTCCAGGCTCACCTTGGCAAGTTCAATCAGCTGGGAATTGGAAATGCTCTCAGGTTTCTCGGCCAGGCGTTCCTGCAGTTCCCCAACGGCATCGAGGCTCAGAGTAGCCAGTCTTTTCTGCACGTCGGCAAACGCAGCGGTCTTTTTCTCGCGATAGAACTGGACCAGGTCCCGGAAACTGGGGTCCGCCTTCAGCACGGAGATTCGACTCAGCGAGTAGGCTGTGACGGCTGCCACATCGGTTTCGCTCATCCCCGAGGCCAGTAGCTGGGCTATCTCGTGATGGACGGAGCGGAGCTTAGCCACCGTCGGGGTCTCGCTGGATGGTAATTGCCTTTCAGCCTCACGCTCGAGGAGGTCTGTGGGCTCAATTGGCCCGAGGATTTCAAGTTCAAGTGGGGACAACTTGCGCCCCTTGGTACGGACGTTCATAGTGGTTTCCTTTCAAAACAGAGTGTTGGGTTGGTGGGCCGAGGGCAGGGCGATGGTTTTTGGACTCTGGTTGCCTGCCGGGGCCCGATTTATGGCTCCATTATAAGGCCTCGGCCCGGGGCCTGTCAACCGAAAAGCGGGGAGAAGGGGTGGTGGGGCGGGGGCTGATGGTGGAAAATTCATTCGGAATCGAGACGGCTCAGGTTTTCATTATGAATTTTATGGGAAGTCAATACCCCCAGTTTGGCGCGCGCGAGAGGGGGCGGGGCGGGTTCGCCGGCTTTGGGTTCGGGGTTCGGGTTCGGTGCGGAATAAGGCTGGATAAGTTGACCAACCGACTGGACAAAAACAGCCGTGGGGTTTTGTCAACCATCGGGGCTGGGCTTGAAGTCGGGGCTGGGCTTTAAAAAAGTTATGCACACCCAAAAATTTTTTAAGTTTTTTGAAAAAAGTGCTTGCATATTATAATTTTATGCTGTAAAATACAGGTATCATCAAAGATGATGATGATGATGATGATGAACAACAAAACTTAATTTATGAAAGGAAAATAAAATGTCTTACGTTTCTAATGATATTGCAAAACTTCTTAACGGCGAACTCGTGTTCAACTTCACTTCTGCAGGCGAAACACGAACAGCGAAGATTGATGAACTCCCAGCCGAATCAATCGCCCTTCTGTTGAGTTACGGATGCAGAAAACTTAACGACACCGTGAACAGCCGAGCAAAGGATAACCCAGAACTCAGCCGAGCCGATATTGTGGAATCCGTCTGGCAACAGTTTATTGATGGCGAACTAGGGCAACGCAGAACTCAGACAAGTGATAAGGGCTTCAAAGACTTTATTTTTGAACTCCTGAGAGCAAAGGGCTTTAAGGTGAAAGACTTTGAGAAAGTCCGTGGTGCAACCCCAGCCGTGATAGTTGCAACTTTCTGGAGCAACGCAGGTGCTGAGAAACAAGCCGAGATTCTGGCGGAGCTCGAGAAGCGCTATGAACAAGTTAAAGCGTTGGCAAGTCTGGACATCTAAGCAAGTCAACCCCAAACACAGGGCAGGGAATCAACCCCTGCCCTTTCTTTTTGCCAAAGCCCCGAAACGCCCGTCCGCCGGTTGCCCCAGACGGCTCAGGAATTGCTCCTCCGCCAAATTTTGCGCGAGCCAACGCCCAACACACCCGCCCCGTGCCAAAACTGCCCGAGTCGTTCACGTGAACCCAACCCCGACGTGCAACCGCCCACCCGAGCTCCGCCGAGCCCAATCCACCCAAGCTACCCCAGACCTAGCCAAAGCCAGCAAAAACTCAGCAAAGCTCGCCAATACTGCCCAAAACGTGCCACCCCCATATCTCCCCCGAGCCGTCCAGCCTTTTGTTTTTTTTATCAGTTTCTTAATTTTTTTTTTTTATAGAGTTTCTAAATTAAAACAAGGCGGGAAAGGGTAGACGGGGGGAGCGAAGATTGGCTAGCATTGGCGAGCATTAGCGAGTAATGGAAAGTTTTGGTGAGTATTTGCAGTTTTGACCCAATTACCTGCACCACGGCGCAAGCGCCAACCCACACGCCAGCCACCTCTTGCCAACCTCCCTCCCCTCAAATCTTTCCACCCAGCCGAGCAGAATCCATTTGACAAGGCGGGTCGGGTGTGATATAATAAGGGCAGAACTGGAG
>CEAF01013444.1_pt1 | contig 25115 bp, 13 predicted proteins | sample 557431 | NCBI WGS metagenome assembly CEAF01 (sample SAMEA3182068, study PRJEB8094) | gut metagenome | biome: human; feature: gut; material: Stool; isolation source: human stools | place: Canada | collected 2013-11-18 | reverse complement strand
AACATGCCGTATGAGCGTGTGTCGGTGTCCTTCACGCTGCCGGAGAATGCAGAACCTAAGGTTTACTGCATGGCGTACTGCGACATGCAGAACGGATTCGCGGGCGGCAATTGCTGGTTCGATGCGATGCAGCTGGAAGAAGGGCTGACGCTGAATCATTTCAATATGGTTCAGAACAGTGACTTCTCTGCGGTTGGCACGGACGGCAAGCCGAAGGCATGGACGGTTGGAAGTAATTCCAATTCCTACGTTTCGGTGCTGCCGCTGGAGGATGAAAAGGATATTTTCCACGCGCCGGACTGCCTGAAACATGACAATACGCAGAAAATTCGTCTGGCAGGCCGCTACGACCGCACGGTAACGTATTACCAGCAGTTCCGGCACTACGGCAAAATCGGCGACCGCTTCACGGTGGGTGGCTGGTGCAGTTCGTTCGCGAAGAAGAACGATCCGGACAACTACATTTACTGCCGAATTACCGTTTTGTTTACGGCAGGCAATCCGGACAATGCAAACTGCTACTGGGCGACGGGCGGCTCGGCGGTCTTCAATGCGGAGGAAGGCAACTGGCAGTTCGCGAGCGCGGGCATTGTTGCGCCCAACAACTGCACCTACATCCGCGTGGTGCTGCAAATGAATCGGCAGATGAATTTTGCGGACTTCACCGGCATCTACCTGTACCCGGAAGCGTTTGGCACGCAGTATGTTTATGATAAAAACGGCAACCGCAAGACGCGGAAGATGCTCTACGGTGAATTGTAAAAACTTCTGCAAACGTGGGCGCAAAAGAAGGAATTCCGACAGCACATAACGAATATTCCTATGACGCAAAGCGTGGGAATCTGGTCGAAATCCGTCACAATACGGACGGGAACGCCGCGAGCGACGTGGTGTATACTTTCGAGCAGGACGCGCTGGGTCGCCAGACGGCGGTCAAGGTCGGGAATCAGACCACGGGAACGCTGATTCATTCGCCAACCATCTGACGAATGCCTTTTCCGCCATCTGCTGCTTGCAAAAATCTCGATTTACCGCCAGTAAACCCTCGATTTTTGCAATTGCATCTGACGAAAAATTCATCCGCCATCTGGTCACCTCATTTCATCAGCGTTCCCTGTCGCAGAGCCAGTATCAGAACGATCCGACGAAGCCGAATTTCGGCACGCTGACCGCGACGACATACGGCAACGGGGCGAAAATCCGCAGTCGGTACGACGATTTCAACCGCGTGACGGGGGTGGTGTACGGCGAGGAAACCGCGCCGAGATATGAGTATGATTACAACGCGAAGGGGCAGGTGGCGCGGGTACGCGACAATCTGCTGAATCGGACGACGCAGAGCGAATACGATTTGGCGAATCGCCCGGTGCGCGTGAAGACTTCGGAGGACGCGAAGCACGTCTACACGGGACAGGTCGCTTACGACAACGTATACGGCAACCTGAGCGAATTCACGGAGAAAGTGGGTGAAAATCGACAGGAATATGGGACGAAATTCGGCTATGATGACGAAAACCGTCCGACGTCGCTGACATACAACATTGGTGCAACCACCATTGGGCAGAGCACGACGACCATTGACAAGCTGAATCGGACGACGTTCTCGGCGGTCAAGCTGGGCAGCAAGACGTTCACGAGCGAGTACCACTTCGCGGCGGGCGGCTACGGCACCGGGAGTGTGACGAACCTCGTTTCGTCGATTACCCAGCCGGGGTGCAACTGTGGCTACGGCTATGACGACAACGGGAACATTGCAAGTGCGACGCTGAACGGCAAGTGGACTGGCTACACCTACGACGAACTTGGTCAGCTGATTCAGGTCAACGACCACAGCGACACCCGTTCCGGTGAAAATGGCACGACTTGGAAGTACACCTACGACCTCGGCGGCAACATCCTGAAAAAGGAACGCTTTGCGTATGCCGACACGACGACTCCTCTGGAAACCGTTACCTATACCTACGGCGACGCGAACTGGCGCGACAAGCTCACGGCGGTCAACGGAAACGCCATTGCGTATGATGCGATTGGTAATCCGTTGAGCGACGGGACGTGGACGTACACTTGGCAGAACGGTCGGCAGCTGCAAAAGATGCAGAAATCGGGCGTGACGGCAGAATTTGTGTACAACGCGGACGGCTTGCGTGTGCAGAAAACGGTCAACGGCGTGGCGACGAAGTACACGCTGCACGGCAAGAATATTGTGCATATGACTTCCGGCGCGGATGAGCTGCACTTCTTCTACGACGCGCAGAACCGTCCGGCAGTGGTGGTGTACAATGGCACGGCGTATGCGTATGTCAGGAGCTTGCAGGGCGATATTGTTGCAATTCTGGATGAAAATGGCAATGTAGCCGTCAGCTACGGCTACGATGCGTGGGGCGCGCCGCTGTGGTGTACCGGTGAACTGGCGGAAACGCTGGGCAGGGTGCAGCCGTTTAGGTATCGCGGGTATGTGTTTGACGAGGAGACGGGGCTGTACTATCTCAGAAGTCGGTACTATAATGTGGAAGAAAATCGCTTTTTGTCTGCCGACGAGGGAATAATTGTGAGCAATAAGTTAATGACTGGGAATATGTATGCATATGGAAAGAATACACCGATATGCATAGAAGACTCAGAAGGAACAGATGCATATTGGCTAACTGACATTGATAATGTATATGGCTTTGGGCATACTTCCTTGTTAATTGAAGATAGTCAAACTCATAAATGGTATTATTTTTTCTGGGGGTCTCAGAGCGGTGGAATAGCTTCGAAAGCAAAAATTCAGCTAATTGAAATTGAATCTGTTCCGTTTGATTCTTCGGGACGGCTTGACTTAGCTGCATTTAATATTATTCTTAGTACAACCCTTGTGGATGAAAGTACACCGATAGAAAATCAAGAGTATATATATGATAATTTTTATGAAACCGCAACCTTGTTTAGGTGTAATACAACACCATCGTATTTGCGTGCAAAGCGTATATTAGAAGAAGGAAGCTTGGAAGGAGAACAATATCAAGTTTTGGCATACAACTGTATGCAAGTTTCGAGCTATGTTCTGGCTGCTAGTTTTAGCGCATACTATCAGGAAAGCTTTGAAAACATTGCAAGCGCCATCGTTCCGAATGATGCGAGGTACTTAATTAGTAGTATGTCACGAGAAACTGTTACAGACTATAGTCATTATGCACCTGAGGGTATTGAAAAAATGATTATTGACTCCATTGATAATTTCGCCAAGCATAGATAATTATGAAAGGATGGGATGAAAGTGATTCGCAAATGTTTGTGCGTATGCTTAGCTTTGATAGTTTCTCTTAGTGTGTATAAGAGCAATAGTGCTTTTGCCGAAATGCATGGTGTAGCTCAACAGCAAAAAATTGATTCAGGTAATGCATTCTATTGTACATACGATAAAATAACTGAGACGGTATTTTTTTTGATTAAAGGAAATAATGCAGTCTCGTACATTTATAGTTTCACAAAAGAAGGAAAAATGAAAAAAATATCAAAACTATGGAACTCAGAAGTTCGCTCAATGATAGCGGGTAATGGGTGCTTATACTATACTGTGAAACATAAATTGGGTCCTAATGCAGATTTATTTGAAATTGATTTGGCAACCGGCAAACAGAGAAGAATACTAAGCAATGAAATTGTCTATGACATTAAAGCAGCTGGGAATGGGAATATTCTGATTGTGTTTGATGGATATACCACAGAGCAACATGCTGGGCTGTGGTGCTATTCGATAGATAAACAAATTTTTTCAAGACCGGAATTTTTAGACTACACACTACTTCGAATTGGAGAAGATGGTGTATCGCTTAAAAATGCAGATAATATGTGGAGTTACTTTGACTTCGCAAGTGCGGAAATTCATGAGATTAATTTTTGCAGTTCTAATTATGTGGACATCTGCAATAATGCGTACTGGACGGAAATGATTCCTGGATCATATAATTTGACTGTTTTTCTTAATGGAAAAGTGATTTATCAGGTCGATGGCTATGAGGGAATCAGTAAAAATAAGTATCATATAATTTGGTATAAGCGCCAGAACTCTTCACAAATTTTGAATGTGATGGATATTGAGGAACCTAACATTGCTTCGCAAATTAGGACGTATGAGATTGTCACGACATCAAATGTTTATCTATTTGAACACTATGCAGCTATGCTGAGCGATGGTAAAACGCAGGAAGTTTCATTACTGAATTTAAAGACAGGAGATATGAAACAAATACGCCCTTAACATACAAATGCGTCATTGCTGGCAAAACATTCCGATTGCTAATGATACTGCGCACACCGAAACGGCGGTCACTCCCTGCTCTCAGCAGGTATGACCGCCGTTCGGCGCAAAGAACAGCACGTCGTCATCAAAAGTAACCTTTCAATTTCATACCCCACCAAGGCACATCAGAGCAGTTCGGGAGACCGAGGGGCTTTTCTTGTGCCGAAAAAGCGTCATGCAAACCCATGGCGCTTTTTTTGTACGCTTTTTTACGGCGAGAGAAAGGAGGGACGCCATGGAAGCGAATATTCAGACCATCATGGAAGCGGCGCTGCAGCAAGGAATTTGGGCGGCGCTTTATATTTATCTTTTTTTCCGAATGCTGAAAGAAAATGCAGCGCGGGAAGAAAAATATCAGGCGATGATTGACAGCCTTAGCACAAACATCGCGGAGGGAATCGAGGACATTCAGAACCGACTGGATGCACTCACAAAATAACAAACGATTAATTTCAATAAATATTCAAAAGGAGTACAATGAAACACATGAATTACAATGCGGCGGAAAATCAGCCGCACAAATATGCACGCCCCGTTACGCTGGACGAGATGAACCGGATGCCGGGGCAGGAAGAATACGAACGCCGAACGCGCACGAGCAAGGTGTTTTCCTTGGGGCGCGGGCTTTATCAGGCGGTGATGTACCCGGAAGCGGTGCATTTCCGAGACAAGAACAGCGGAAAACTGGAAGAAATCGACAACACACTGATGCCGATTCAGGATTCGGCATGCGGCGTGTATCTCACGAATCGCAACAACGATGAACTGAAGGTTGAATTTCATGGTGCGCATGACGCGGCGATGGTTCTGCTGCGCAATGAGGATGACTGCTACCTCGGCTGGAAACTGGATGGGGCGCAGGACGTTCAGCCGAAGGTTGTGGACTTTGCGCGTCCGCAGGAGAGCAAACGCGACTGCCGCCGCGCGGTGCTGGCGCAGCTGGACGGGGAAGTGGTGTATGAGGACATTTTCCCGGATGTGAATCTGAACTGCGCGGTTCAGGCACTGCGCTTTAAGGATTCCTTTACGTTCAAAACGCCGGAAAGCGTGCGGAAGCTGTCGTTCCTGCTCTTTACGCCGGAAATGCAGACGGAAAAGCAGGCAGACGATTCGATTCAAGTGACGGCATCGGATGGCAGAACGGCATTTCTGCTGCCGCGGCCGTTCCTGCAATCTGCAGAAGCGGAGGACGAAATCGGCGGCGTGCAGGTGGACATGTCGGCGACGGATGAGCCGTTTACATGGCGCGTGACGTACACGCCGGACGAAAAATGGCTGCAAAAGGCGAAATTCCCGGTTGTGCTGGATCCGGCGGTTATCACGAAGAACCATTCCAGTGCAATGGAAGACAACTTTGTGAGCAGCAAAAAGGCGGATGAGGTACAGAGCTACGGCGCAACGGGGATGACGGTGTCGTACAACAGAGGCAATTGGGGAACCAGCCGCTCGTTTATTGATACTATTTCCTGCATTCGCCTGCACCATCTGCTTGCGCCTTTTCCACGCTGTCGTCCGCTCATTCCACTTAGCGTAGCGCTGCTACGCTGCGTTCCATTCGCGTTAGACAGCGTGAAAAATTCGCGGCGCATCTTGGTGCATTCTCATTTGGAAATAGTATAAGTTCCTTCCGTCGGGACTGCCGGAAATTGATTCGTCGTATTACATCACGAAAGCGATTTTCAATGTCAAAACGAAAACGGCACCGACAACGAAGGCCTCCGTCTACCTGAAAGAAGTGCTGGGGGACTGGAACAGCCAGACCATCACCTACAACAACGCCCCGGCGCTGAACGACAAAACGCTGGATTATCAGTACATGGAGGCGAACAGCACATGGTATGCGTATAAGGACTGCCTGACGGTAGTCACGGACAACCTGAGCGGCAAGAAGCTGTTCTATCATTTCAATGATTACGGCAACTGCATCTCTGTGAATGACCAGCTGGGATATGCCTGCTTTGCGAAATACACGGACAGCAATCCGATTAACCATCCGGAAACGATTTCCAAGATGCAGCGCAGCGTGGTGAACTTCCTGAATGGTCACAACATGCAGACGGCAGGCATCTGGACGAATGAGAGCCTCGATGGGACTGGCACATACAGCTATGCGACGGATGCGCACTACATGGGCACGAAGTCGCTGAAAATGGTCAAGACGAATCAGACGGGCTGGATGACGACCCGCCAAGATGTGACGCTGCCGAAGGGAAAAGCCTATACGCTTTCTGCATTCTTTCAGACGCTTGCGGATACCGTGGCGCAGCTGCGTGTTACCTACAAAAACAGCGACGGCAATGAGGTTGCGGTGGATAGTTTGCCGCAGTGCAGCAAGGGCGAATGGGGACGCATGAGTGTGAGTTTCTCGCTTCCGGCAGACAGCACCAGCGACAGTGCAACTGTTCGCTTGATGGCGGGCGGGGGCGCAGGAACGGTCTGGTTTGACTGTGCGCAGCTGGAAGCGGGCGAAGTCGCCAATCGCTACAATATGCTGACGAATGGTGACTTTACGTTTAATTGCGGCGCACATCCCACAGGCTGGAGCAAAAACAGCTCCAATACCAATGAAGATATGGTGTATGCCGATTGCACAGGCACCAAGCCGGAAGGACTTTCTGCAAATACGATGCGCTTGTATGGTACTGGGCGTACCAAGTATGCGGGCATCTATCAGGATATTCCGCTCAGCGGCAGCAAGGGTGACGTGTTTGTAGCAGGCGGGTGGTCGCTGAACTTCTCCAAGCCGCGCAAGGGGGAGGACTTCCGCTATAACATCCGTGTGGCGTTCTTGAAAGCAGGCACATCGTCCACGCGCGTGAATACGTCCTCGATCGAATGGAGCGAGGAATGGACGGATTGGCAGTTTGCTGCCGGCCCGGTGGTTGCACCGTGCGATTATACATCCATTCGCTTCAACGTGGACTACGAGCGCAACATCAACTATGCTGAATTTGGCGGCTTGTTCCTGCACAAGGAAGAATTCGGTCAAACGAATGTGTATGACAGCAGGGGCAATGTACTTTCCGCGAAGAATGCAGGCAGCTTGCAGGATGGTGCAACCTATGATGCGTTCGACAATATCCTGACGTACTTTCAGCCGGGGCGTTCTGCTGCGGTGAAAACCGTGATGGAATGGGGCGAAAGTGATGAGGAGAAGAAGAAACATCTGCTGCGCAAGTCTACCAGCCCACTGGGGACAGTCAGCGAGTATACCTACGATGATTATGGCAATCAGCTGACCACGAAAACAAGCGATGGCACGGCGTTCATGCAGACCACGACGGTCTATGATGAGCAGGGCAATCATGTAAAACAGCAGATAGATGCCCGCGGCATGGCAGAAACTCGGCAGACGGATGATGAGCTGGATACGCTGCAATCAGTTACGGATGCCCGCGGACAGGTGCTGCACTATACTTATGATCGTAATCGCAGGGTGACGAAGGCTTCGACGACGGCAGACGGGCGCGAATACACCAATACGTTTGCGTATACCAAGGATAAGCTGACGCAGGTGAAACACAATACGTCCGATAATGCTTCGGAAGATGTTGCCTATACGCTTGCATATGATGCAGTCGGACGGCTTGAATCCGTGAAGGTTGGCACACAAACGCTGGTCGAAACGGCTTATCAGGCGGATGGCATGACGGAAAGCGTCACCTATGGCAACCGTGGACAGGTATGCTACACATATGATGACTTTAAGCGCATTGTTGGTATGCGCTATGATGACGATACGGATGACCGCTTCCAGTATACCTACGGCGCAAACGGCGAAGTTGCACGAGTGAAGGATTGCGCGCGCGACGTTTCGGTGCTGAGTGAATACGATGCTGCCAATCGTCCGCGCCGAAAGACAGTGCTTGAAGGCGACAAGCACGCGTATACGGGCGAACTGGTCTATGATGCGTATGATAATGTAAAGACCTTCAAGGAACAGGTCGGAGAGAACCGAGAAAAATACACAACCACTTTTACGCACGATGAAGAAAACCGTCCGACGCTGATGACGTTCGGGGACAACCAAACGGTGACGTATACTTATGATGGACTCGGCCGAGTAAGTGAACGCAGCGCAAATGCAGGCGGAACGGCTGTGACAACGGCGTACACCTATTTGGATGGTGCATATGGCAGCAACAGCACGACGCCGCTCGTTCGCACGATGACGCAGGCGGGAACTGAACTGACCTATACATATGATGAAACAGGCAATATCGCGGGCATCAGCGACGGTCAGCAGGAAATTACCTATGTGTATGACCTGCTGGGGCAGCTGATTCGGGTGAACGACCCGTATGATACGACGGCTGGCACTGCGGGTACGACGTGGGTGTTTGCCTATGACCATGGCGGCAATATTCAGCAGAAAACGGCGTATGCGTACACGACCGGCAGCGTCGGTGCGGCTGTCCAGTGCGACACGTTCGCCTATACGGATACGAACTGGAAGGATAAGCTGACGGCGCTCAATGGCGTGAACATTACTTATGATGAGATTGGCAATCCGCTGTCGGATGGCACTTGGCAGTACAAATGGGCGCAGGGGCGGCAGCTCCGGGGAATGCAGAAGAGCGGCGAAGAGGTCGCCTTTGCATATAACGCGGATGGTCTTCGTGTTCAGAAAACGGCGACTTCCACCGGTACGACGAAGTACATCATGCACGGCCGCAATCTGGTTCACCTTATTCGCGGCGACGAGAACCTGCATTTCTTCTATGATGCGCAGAACAAGCCTGCAATGGCGATTTACAACGACACCGCGTATGCGTACCTGTACAACCAGCAGGATGATGTTGTCGGCATGGTTGACAGCGAAGGGCAGTTGGTGGTAAAATATCAGTACGATGCTTGGGGTCAGCCAATCAGTACAGGAGGTGCATTAGCGGAGACACTGGGTGCGCTGAATCCCTTCAGGTATCGCGGCTACATCTACGACGAGGAAACGGGTCTCTACTATCTGCGCAGCAGATATTACAACCCGAAGCTGAGCCGATTCATCAATGCGGATGATGTGGAAGCGCTGGGCGCTGATGGCGACATCAACGGCTACCAGCTGTTCAACTACTGCATGAACGACCCGGTGAACCGTCGAGATGAAGCGGGTTCGTGGTCGCTGCCGAACTGGGCGAAAGTGGCGATTGGCGCGGCGCTGATTGTTGGCGCGGCAGTAGTTGCTACGGTTGCAACAGGCGGTGTCGCTTGCTTTGCCTATGGCGCTGCGATTGGTGCGGCGAAAGGCGCGGTATCGGGCGCGATTGGCGGAGCCATTTCAGGCGCAATCGAAAGCCGAATCGCGACGGGAAGCTGGGACGGCGCTCTTGAAGCGGCGATTGATGGTGCCGCGGATGGTTTCCTTGGCGGCGCAATCGGCGGCTTTATTGTGGGTGGTCTCACCAGTCCGAATTGCTTTGTTGCTGGTACACCGATTCAAACGGAGAACGGCGCTGTACCAATTGAAGAAATTGTACCGGGACAGCTGGTGTGGGCAGAAAACCCTGACACGGGCGAATGCACGCTAAAGCGAGTAGTCCAACTCTTCCGGAATGAAAAGTACGAACTGGTTCATGTGCAGGTTCGTGGCGCAACGATTACCACTACGGCGGGACATCCCTTTTTCGTACAGGGACAGGGCTGGATTTTCGCTAAGGACCTGAAGGTCGGCTATCAGCTTAAACTGTTGAGCGGCGGCACGGCGCTTGTTGAAGCCGTTGAATGGGAAGAACTTTCCGAGCCTGTTACGGTTTATAACTTCGAGGTTGAGGAGTTCCATACTTACTTTGTTGGAATCCATGGCTTTTTGGTACATAATCTATGTGTGCAAAAAACTGTCGCAGGTGACCATAATGGATACTCCGCGAGAGTGTCTGTGGGCGGTGAAGCTAACCGCCATGCTCCACATGCTCATATATTCTACAAGGCAGAAAAAATTGCCAGTGTTGATGATATGGGAAATATATTGGTGGGAAAATTAGATAGAGCAGGAAAGAAGTTTGTTAAACAGAATATAGTGCAAATCGCCGACGGTATTCACAAATATTACAAATAATGTATAACCAAAGGAGAAGTGAACATGGATATTAATAAGCTTGCACTAGAACTGCAACAAAATCAATCTGTTCGGCAGAAAATATATGCACAGTATATGAACAATCAAGACGACTTTTTCTTTCAGAATTTTCATGGCATACTGGAAGAAAAAGTCTTGTTTGAATATCTACAACATGCTCAAAAACATAAAAAGCTGATGAAACTGTTGCCGGCAATTTTGTGCTTTTCTACGCAGACGACCTTATCGGCGCGTGTTATTCGGAAAATCCAGCGCCTTCCTATAAGTGCCCGAAGAAACTGCGTGTTCTCACTTGCTCACTGCGAGCTTTCTGTTTTTCAAGCTTGCGTTTTGTTCTCAATTGTGCAAGAAATGGAACTATTCTGCTTCATTCTGGACGATATGCTCCGAAAAGAAATCTATTCACTTGCCGATGTTCAGCTGCTTGTCGGCTTCGCAAAAGGCATCAACAAATTGGTGATTCAGGACGTGCTTGCGCAGATTGAGAAGGAGCAAATACCCTTGAAAGCAAAAGAAAAGGTACAATGGCTTAGGGTGAAGGTAGGAATAGAGAAAGAAGAAAGCTCCTACTGAGTGGAGGAAGCATATGTTAGGAATTACTTTTTCCGCAGAAGCAGAACCATCAGCTGCCGAGCGAATTTCCGATTGCTTTCAGTATTTTGAATCGCGGATGGACGTGATTCGTCTGGCGAGATACTGCAAAGTGCTGGACAGCATCAAAATTATTCTTTTCACTGCGCCGGATGAAAAAGAGCGGAAGCACATCAGCTTGAAGTGGCGAGAGGCGGAAATTTGCGTCAGGCTGGACGGTGATACCTTCATGAAAGCCTCGCAGGATGAACAGCGGGACATGGTGAGAGCGGCGATTACCCGGGCGCTGGAAATCATCCGAGATCGGAGCGAGGTGAAGAACTTCCGCTTTGAGTGCAAATCGCTGCTGTATGACATGTTCCCGGATGCGTACATGACGCCGTTTACCTTTTCAACCGAATCGGAATCACCGGCAGCACAAATGATCATGGACAACTTCTGCCTAATCGAAAAGAACATGCGGGTTACGTCGCTTGCGAAGTATACGGACGTACTCGACAGCATCGGCATCATTCCAGAATGTCTATCAGAAGAATTTCTACGCACATTCGATTGCGGCAAAGACCGCAAATATATCAGCTGGAAGCATCGCTATGCGGATATTCGGCTGCATATCCCGTTCCTGCCTTTTGTGCAGGCGCCGAAGGAAGAGCGGATGGAGCGGTGCAAGCAGATTATCCGCGATTCGCTGGAAGTTGTTGCGGCGCGGTGTCGGGCGAAGAAAGTGCGGTTTGATTTGGATGAGCTGCTGCGTGACCTTTTCCTGGAGGAAGCAGCTTCAATGACGCAGGAGAAGAAATAGAGAATTACAAAAGCCAACACGGTGAACAAGAAAACGGGGTGGCTGCCTCTCGACATAGGGTGGCAGCCACTTCTATAAATAACAGGAGGTCGTATGCCAAACATTTCATCCTCCGAGCTGATTGCGCAGTTCCAAACGGCGCTGCGCGAGGGCTGGGGGTACATCTACGGCGCGTCGGGCGAAATCTGGACGCAGGCACAGCAGAACGCCGCGAGCCGTGAACAGACAAAGAAATATGGTCAAAAGTGGGTCGGACACCGCGTGGCGGACTGCTCCGGCCTTTTTGCGTGGGCGTTTCGGCAGCTCGGCGGGTACTGCTACCACGGCAGCAACACCATGTTCCGCCGTTACAGCAGCGCATCCGGCAGCCTGTCTGCCGGGAAACGAACCGATGGCGAGCCGCTCAAACCCGGTACAGCCGTCTACAAATTCAACGCCTCGGAGGGCTATCATCACGTCGGATTGTACATCGGCGAGGGTGCGGTCATCGAAGCCAAAGGTACGGCGTATGGCGTTGTCACGTCGAAAATCGGCAGCGGATGGACGCATTGGGGCGAACTGAAAGGCGTGGATTACGCCGAGAAAGCCTGCAAATAAAAAGTCAAGCCCCAAATAGGACTTGCTGCAAGAAAATTTGGCAGAAGGTGGGGAGAAAGAAGTGCAGCACAAATAAGCCACCACAAAGTGCCGGCTTAAAAAGAGAAAAAAGGAAGTGATGTCAGAGGGTTGCTTTCAGGATGGTGGGAATGGGAGCTACTGGCTGGAGAGTGTCCAGCGAGGCAAAATAATCTCGCAGCTTAGCATAGTAGCGTCGCAGAAACTTGTTGGCTGCTGCAAGCATATAAACATAGAACGGCTTGCCTTCCGCCCGTTTCCGGTTAAGGAACTGAAACACCGGTTCATCTTGGGGAGCACATTGCAGGTAAGTTCTAATGACATTAAAAAGGGTTTTGCGGAGGTAGGGAGAGCCTCGTTTAGAAGATTTGTTGCTTCTGACGTTTTTGTCTCCGGACTGGTTAGGCATGGGGTCAATACCAGCAAAGGCAATGAGAGCCTGCTTCCGTTCAAAGCGGCGAACATCGCCGATTTCCGCCATAAGCTGCGGCCCGTAGGACTTTCCAACGCCGTACATCGCCATGACAACGGGGTATTCAGGCAGCATAGCAGCAAGCCGATCCATTTCCGCGCGATAGACTTCCACTGAGCGCGAAATACTGATGAGCTGATTTGCAGCTTCCTGCACAAGCACTTTCACGACCTTTGACTTTGGGGTCAGGACAACAGCGCGTTTCGCAAGGGCATATACTTCTTCAGCGTTGCTCTGCTTAAAGAGATAGGCGTGGCGCTTGCACCATTTTCGGTAACGCTCACAAAAGGCAGGGAAGGGCTGCTTGCGCACACAGTCTACATGCCAGAAAGAATGCGCAAAGTCAACCCATTTCTGCGTTCCATCACTGCGCACCGGGCTGTCAAAGCACTTTCGGATGCCGGGAAAGGATTGCTCCAGAAGTGCAATCAAATTATTAGCAGAGGCCGTCCGCTGCTTAGAGGCAAGCTGAAACTGGCGGTTGAGGGTTTTGAAATCGTAGCGAATTGCATCCATGGGGGTGAAATCGCGCAAATCAGCCCAATTATCAAGCGCGTAACGAGCAATTTTTACGGCATCAGCCTTATCAGTTTTTACGCGGCGCAGAGAATTAGCACCGTACTCCTTGATGAGAAGCGGATTAACAGCGCAGACAAAAAGTCCTGCTTCGTGCAGCGCTTTTTCAACCGCTTCATAGTAACGCCCTGTGTGTTCCATCACGACGCGGGTTTCACCGTCAAGAGCCTTCAACTTCTCAGCCAGCGAAGCAAGCCCCGCTATATCGTGAGTCACATCAAAAGGCAAGCAAACAACTTCTCCCAGAGGACGGAGCACTGCAACTGTGCTTTTCCTACTGGAGACATCAATACCTACTGCGTTCATAGAATCACTCCTGTACTGAACTTGTAATGGACAAAGGCCATCTTTCCTGTTGCCGGTTCTATCTGTTTGATGACACGAACGCAATGGCTCTACCTGCACAAATCGAACACTGCGAATAGGAGGATGGCTGACTGACTTTCATGCGGACGTAAAAGCCCTTGGAGATGAAGGTCAGACCATTACCTCTCTATTCTAACAGTTTAGGCAACGAGATGTCCCATGCCTATGGCTGGCTGCCATAAATCAAGGGGCAAATATATAGTAACAGGGGCAAATATATAGTAACAGGAGAAATAAATGAGTCAAATATTTGTTTGCGTCATAAAGAGGGAAAAGCATACTATCCCTCCGGCATTTTTGGAACAAATTGCACAACTTGCAAGTAGGTCTGATATGTATGTCTTCTGCCCTCCGAAATATATAGAAGAGTTCATGAGAACCCCCAAATATGGAAATTTGCTAGTTTTCGATCTTGCAGATAACGACGAATATGATGACTGCGAAGAATTCTACTATACAGTAGATTGTGATTTGCAGAATAAAAGAATAGAGACAATGGTTCACATTGCAAATTACGTACTGTCTTGTGGTTATCCGCTTGAATTCTTTATGGGGCTTTCGGGGAAATGTTCTGAAACTGAATTTGCGCACTGCAAAGTAACCGTTGCCGAATTGGAACGTGAGCTGAAAACATATTTTTCAAGCAATGATGGAGATTCTCGTAATGGATTTTTTGATGCTGTTAGAATAACAATTACAAGATAAAAATTCCACAATGCATGGATGCATTGCAAAATAACGATGAAAAAACTCATTTAATTAAGAGAACTTCAACCGAGGCGAAGCTGATGGGCTTCGCCTCGGTTTTTATGTGCGCCCGGCAAGAGCAACAACTAAGTGGTGAGAGACCACAACGCGCTCGGCAGTAGGAAGCGTTAGCCGAAGGCAAGGGTGTCCATCGTGAGGTGAAATCTGAAGGAAGCCGGATGTCAGCAGGGAAAAATGCTGGCGGGCAAACTCCTGAACCGACGAACAGAAATCACATAGAAGGCCGTACAGGGACGGACGAGTGTGCTAGACAACACGAAGTCCAATGCTGCCCGAATCCCGTGCGGTAAATGTGGCGGTTACGTGGGAGGAAAGCTGTTGCGCTTACCCGGGGAGGTCTTGCAGACGGGAAGTAGGAGAATCCGAAAGCCGCAGTAACAACGAACTGCAAGAAGTCAGCCGAAGCCATAGTACCTTGCGGAATCAAGGGAAGGGCTGAACAATCGTAAGTCTCAAGTAAAGACTGGAAGGAGGTCAGTGTGATGAAAGCAGAAAACCGAGGAAACGAGGGCTTCCTGCAAAGAGAAAGTGTGGAACACCAAGGGTATGCAGAAGCGCGGAGCACTGACCGCAGAGAAGGGAAAGAACGAGGCGGTGCAAGCGGCCTGCTGGAAGCGATACTGGACAGGGATAACCTGAACAGAGCGTATAAGCGGGTCAAGAGCAACCACGGAGCAGCAGGAATCGACGGAATGAGCGTAGAAGAAGCGCTGCCGTGGTTGAAGGAACATAGGGAGGAACTTTTGCAGAGTATCCGAGACGGAAGCTACGAGCCAAGCCCGGTGCGGCGAAAGGAAATCCCGAAACCAGATGGCGGCGTGCGAAAACTGGGAATCCCGACGGTAGTAGACCGAGTGATACAGCAGGAAATCGCACAGAAGCTGCAAAACATATGGGAACCGCAATTTTCAGACAGCAGCTACGGATACCGACCGAAACGGAGCGGTCAGCAGGCGATTCAGAAAGTAAAGGAATATGCGGAAGCAGGATACAGATACGCAGTATCGGTAGACCTGTCCAAGTATTTCGATACGCTGAACCACGAACTGCTCATGAATCTGTTGCACCGGAAGATACAGGACATGCGAATACTGCGCATCATCAAGAAGTATCTGAAAAGCGGGGTAATGGAAAATGGTGTAGTAAGCAAAACCGAAGAAGGTTCGCCGCAGGGCGGACCGCTGTCACCGCTGCTGGCGAACATCTATCTCAATGAATTTGATTGGGAAATGTGCGGCAGAGGGGTAAAGACAGTACGGTATGCGGACGACATCGTGGTGTTTGCCAAGAGCAAACGAGCAGCCGAACGGTTGATGGAATCGAGCCGAAAGTATCTGGAAGGAAAGCTGAAACTGAAAATGAACACGGAGAAGAGCAAAGTGACCAGCGTTTTCGCAGTGGAGGAGTTCAAGTTTCTTGGATTCTGCATCGGAAAGAATGGAAGCGGCATCTACATCCGTGCGCACCGAAAGTCGCTGAACAAGGCAAAGGAAAAGCTGAAACTACTGACAAAACGCAACCGCGGACGGAACGTCCGCCGAGTGATGGCGGAAGTGAAAGTGTTTATCCGTGGATGGCTTGGCTACTTCCATGTAGCCGAGATGAAGCGGATGATGAAGTCTTGGGATGAATGGTTGCGGCGCAGGTTTCGCATGTACATCTGGAAGCAATGGAAGAAGCCCCGAACGAAGGTGGCCAATTTAAGGAAGCTTGGAATTCCAGCGGACAAGGCATACCAGTGTGGGAATTCCCGATTGGGCTATTGGCGAATCGCGGGAAGCCCAGTTTTAGAATGTTCCATTACAAACGAAAGACTCGCAACAGCAGGATATTCTAGTATCCTCAACTGCTACGAGTCCTTGCACTTATGCGATTGAACCGCCGTGTACCGGTCGGTACGCACGGTGGTGTGAGAGGTCGGTTCTCCTATTTATTTAGGGGAGCCTCCTACTCGATTGTGCAAATTCAGCAATTGAATTTATAAAAATCATTAACAATAGTCTGTCAGCATCAGTTATACACTATATGCGAACAAAGCATCGTCAAATTGCCTATGCCACATATGCCAAAATTCAGCAGGATTCACGAAAAGGGAACAAACTTTCGCAAAATGCTTGCAAAGCCAATAAGTATGGTGTATGATATGTCTGTCAGGCAGAGTACAGCAAGAACAACAATGCTTATAGTGCATATAAATATTCTAATAGCACTGACTGCATAAGAACGGAAGTTGCCTGACGTGATTTGCAAAAAGGCGGGAACAGCGAAGGAGGCAAGGCAATGAGCAACGAAGCGAAGGTCGAAATGGTGCCGATGCTGCAGGATATGCGCACCTATATCACCAACCATTATTGGTCGGAAATACTGTGCGAGGTGGAAGAGCAGCTTCCCGGATTCAAAGCACAGATGCCACCGTGGACACAAGGCACACAGCTGTTTCTCCATCACGAGGAATCGAAAATCGTGAAGGCGGATTTCTGGCGCAGGAGCCGGACGAAGATGTCGGCGGACTTGTATGTTCGGCTGAAAATCGGTGCATCGAAGAACGGCGAACTGCCACGCTATTTCGTGGAAAACATGTATTTGAGTACGGATTTTGTGCTGGACGGGACGATTCAGTGGCTGCCGGAATCAACGGTTTTATTGGATGAATGTCCGGAGCGGGAGGGCTGGACGAAACTGTCCAAGTATTTAGTGCCGATTTTCTCGTATGATGACATGGAACTGCAAGTTCAGAATATGCTGAAAGCCTATCTGGGAGAAACAGCGGTGACAGCCTACCAGCCGCGGGCAGCGTGGAAGCTCGCAAAAGCAATGGAATTGCAAATCAGCAGTGCGCCGCTGTTCAAAAATCGGAGGACGGAAGCGATTCTGTTTTTCCAAGAAGGAATCGCACGAGCAGAGAGACAGGTGGGCGACGAAACAGTGATGGAAGAAATGGTTGTTCCTGCGAAAACCATTCTGCTCAATTCCAATGCAAAGTCCTACCAACGCGCCGACAGTGACGGACGAGAAATTTTCCATGAGTGTATTCATTATGAATGGCACACGATGTTTTTCACCCTGCAAGCGCTGCACAGTGCCGATTTGCGGCTTTTAGAATATGAGGAGGCGGATCGTGCCTCGCGTCCAGCCGCCAAGGATGTGCGCTGGGTGGAGCGTCAAGCGAGTTATGGAAGCACGGCTGCTGCATTGCCGCGTCCCGTACTGATGCCTATGGTGCATCAATATTGGGCGGAAGTGGTCAATCAGAACATCAATCCGGGGGACAAAATCGCGCATGTCATCTACCAGATTGCACAGGAAAAGCAAGTCTCCAAAGGGCTGATTCGGACGCGGCTGATTTGGCTGGGTTCACCGGCGGCAAAGGGGGCATTCAATTATGTGAACGGACGGTATATTGCCAACTTTGCGTTTGACCGCGAGAGTGTGAGCAGTGGCGATACGTTCGTCATCAGCCGAACACAGTTTCTTGACCTTTATGAGCAGAAAGAAAATTTCCGGGAACTGATTGATAAAAAACGCTACGTTTACGCCGACGGACATGTTTGCCTGAATACGCCGAGTATCGTTCGGCAGGAAAACAAGCGCGGCGCGGTGCTGACGGAATGGGCGCGCGGGCATGTGGATGTATGCTGTCTGAAATTTCATCGGGAGTACAAGAGTGTTATAGGCAGTTACGGCGTGGGGGAGCTGCATTCGGATCAAGCATATCAAGATTCGTATACGCTGATTTGCTCCTTGGATTTGGATGAGAATCTGAGTGAAGAAGCACTGGATGAGAAAAATGCGGAGTATCTCGAAACCTTTCCGCGCCGCCCTTCTGCTGCCCTTGTGCAGCTGATTCATGACCGCTGCGGAACGCAGAAGGAGCTGTCCTTGCGGTCGGGAATCAGTGAAGCAACCATCAGCCGAATGTGCAGCGATGACAACTTTCGGTATGATATTCGGCAGATTACGCGCATCGTAATCAGCCTGCATATGCCGCCGCTGCTGTCCGCCGCGTTTATGGAACAGACGGGGTTCGGTACGGCAGTGATGACGCGGTATTTGCGGTATCAGTGCATCATTGCCTGTATGTTCATGGATGAACTGGATGATGTCATTAACTCTAACAGAAAGCTGTTCGAATAATCTGCTTGCACACGTTTATCAAGGAAAATGGTATCGTGCTGCTTTGAAGTGACATTATTCCGAACTCCGTTGACATTATTCGTTTAATCGGGTATAATGTACTTGTAAAGTGATGCGCGGAGGTGTCCCATATGGCTGAAATGATCCCGATCAAAGAAGCGGCGGTGCGCTGGAACATAACGGAGCGGCGAGTTGCGACGCTCTGCAAAGACGGAAAAATCGTCGGTGCGGAAAAGCAGGGGAAACGCTGGATGATTCCGGTAGATACGCAGAAGCCAGTGGATCAGCGGATTAAGACGGGCGCTTTCAGAAAAACAGAGCGGGCGACGAAGCGGCCGCTGCCTATCGGCGTATCCAACTACTGCCTTGCATCGTCGGAATACTACTACATCGACAAGACGATGATGATTAAGGATTTCATTGACGAGCGCCCGATGGTGACGCTGTTCACCCGCCCCCGGCGATTCGGCAAGACGCTGAATATGGATATGCTGCGCACTTTTTTTGAAAAAAGTGACGAGGATACCTCGGTTTATTTCCGCGACAAGAAGATTTGGAGCTGCGGTCAGAAGTACCGGGACTATCAGGGAAAGTACCCTGTGATTTTTTTGACGTTCAAGGATGTCAAGTTCGATACTTGGGCGGAGACTTTTGCGGCGATTCGAGATATTTTCGCAAAGGAAACACGGCGGCATAAAGAACTGCTGACCAGCGGTCAATGCGACGAGTACAGCAAAAAGACCTATGAAAAGCTGGCTGAGGGCAAGGTCAGCGAAGTGGAGCTGACCGCTGCGCTGCTGGATTTATCTGCAATGCTCCATCAGCACTATGGCATTGCGCCCATCATCATCATCGACGAGTATGATACGCCGATTCAGCAGGGATATCAGAAGGACTACTACGACAAGGTCATCCAGTTTATGAGAAACCTGTTTTCGGGCGGGTTCAAGGACAATCAGCATTTGTCTTTCGGCTTTCTTACCGGCATTCTGCGGGTGGCGAAGGAGAGCATTTTCAGCGGCATGAACAACCTGTCCATCAACTCCGTGTTGGACAACAAGTACAGCGCCTACTTCGGCTTTACGGCGGATGAAGTAAAGGCAATGGCAGAATATTACGGTGCGGCTGACAAATTTGATGAGATTTGTGAGTGGTACGACGGCTACCGCTTTGGCAAGACGGAAATTTTCAACCCGTGGTCGGTGGTCAACTATTTCAGCAATGAGTGCGAGCCGCGCGCCTTCTGGGTTTCTACCGGCAGCAATGATATTATCGGCGAAGTGCTTGCGCAGGCGGACGAAGAGACGTATCATCGGCTGACGGCGCTTGTCAAGGGCGAGACGTTCACCACCTTCATTGATACTGGCGTGATTTATCCGCAAATCAAGAGCAATCCCGCTACTATTTATAGTTTTCTGCTGGTGACAGGCTACTTGAAGGCAATGAAAACGACGCCATCCTTCAATGGAGACTTTATGTGTGAGGTTTCCTTGCCGAATCGGGAAATTTCTCTCGTGTATAACAAGGAAATTTTGCAGCGGCTGGAGAATATGATTCCGCAGCCTACGGCCATCGCTGTTCAGGAGGCCATCTTCTCCGGCGACAACGCACGATTGAAAGCGCAGATTCAGACGCTTCTGACCCAATCGGTCAGCTGTTTTGACACGGCAGGGGAGAACTTCTATCACGGCTTTATGCTGGGGCTGTGTGCTTTATTGGGTGGTGCTTTCGTGACCTCGAATCGAGAGTCTGGCGATGGGCGTTATGATATTCAGCTGAAACCCATGAAAAAGGGACTTCCGGGGATTCTCATCGAATTAAAAGCGGAGAAAAATTGCAGTGATGAGAAGCTGAAAGTGTTGTCAGAAACCGCATTGCAGCAGATAAACGACAAGAAATACGAAACGGAACTGACCGCCGCTGGGGTCAAGACGATTTATAAATACGGCGTAGCTTTCAGCGGCAAAAAGGTCGAAGTTACGGTCGGGTGAACTTGAAAATCATAAAATCTGTATCAAGACGTATCCCAAGGAACAGCATGAAAAAGAACGCTGCACAAAACGGATAGCTTCCTGATGCGATGGAAATTTGCTTGCGGGTGCAGTGCTTTTGAGCGCAGGTTGGACAAACTTGGACAAATGTGGACAAATTTGGACAAAATTGTGTTGATTTTGGCGAAAGGATGTGGTATGATATAAATGTGCCGAGGAAGGCACAGAGGCTGTTCAGCAAAAACGCTGAGCAGCTTTTTTAGAGCGACACGCCGAAATAGTGCCGCTCTTTTTGTTACAAAGAAGGAGGAAAAACGAAATGACGCGCGCTCCCCCGCGAGGTGGAAAAGGCAAAACAATCTCTGGACTGCAATGTTTGCAGTCTGCTAATGGCTTATGCCATAGGAACATCCGCATCCCTGCAAGACCGATTGGTGATGGTTAGAGAGGAAAGTACAACATCCACCGACTTGTCTAAAAACGCGGATGCGAACCGCACAAAAGTGTGATAGAATCATACCATCGAAAGATACAGAGAAGCTCCCGCGCACGGCGCGAGGGGCTTTTTTCGTACCATTCGATAGAAAAAACGTGCGCCAGAGGAGCACACAAAAAGAAAGGAAACATATGAGTAACCAAGAAAACAATCAGGAACAGATTCAGTTCCCGGCTCAGCAGGAACTGAAACACCTCCGCACCCGATGCGGGAAGGTGTATGCGCTGGGCAACAACCGATTCCGCGCAGTGGTGCAGACCACGCCGGTTCACGAGTACGACGCGGCAACGCACCAGTGGGTGGAACTGTCTGCCGAAAAGCGCCAGCAGATGGCAGCGCAGGCGCACAGCCCGATTGCGACGTTTTCGGACAGCGCAAATAGCGCGGAAAACGCCGCGGGCATCCTCGATACCTACGTCAAGGAGGGTTCGACGCAGAACTTCTCGCACGACGAACGGCTGTGGATCAGCAACACGAATTACTACGGCAACCGTTTGACCTACTTGAAGGTGGTGGATTTGCCGCGTCTGGGCGCGAACCACTTCATCACGTCCGCAAAGCTGTGCGTTCGTAACGTCTACGCACCGACGGCAGACACCGCCATCATGTGCAAGGAAGTGCTGGAAAACTGGGATCCGGAGACGATTACTTACGCGACGCAGCCCAAAGTCAGCGGCCTGTATCAGGACTACTGCCGGGTGCTGAAAAATCAGTATTCGTGGAAGGAGTTCGATGTCACCAGCCTTGCGCGCAAGTGGTATCTGGGCGAAAATCACGGCGTTCAGCTGAGCGCGCCTGAGAGTGAAAGCAGCTTTTCGCAGCTGCATTCGAGCGAAACGGCGAATCAGCCGTACTTCGTGCTGGAATATGCGAGTCTCGCAGGCTTGGAAAGTTATCTGACTTACGACCATCAGTCTGCTGGACTGGCAGGGACTGGCAGCGTCAGTCTTGTCAACGGCAACTTGATTTTCGCTCACGCGGACACCGCTATGAACGGCAATCGCCTGCCGGTTTCCGTGACCCATTACTACAATTCTTGCGACAGCGACAAAGACGAGTTCGGCATGGGCTACGGCTGGCGGACTTCGCTGCATCAGACGCTGCACAAGGTGCTGTACAATGGCGAAGTGGAGTTCGTGTACACGGATGGCGACGGCACGGAACACTTCTTTAAGAAGAATAAAGATAACCAAAAGAAGTATTCCGACCAGTCGGGTTTGTCTCTGACGCTGGAAGTCGGGGATGAGAACATCACGATTACCGACAAGGGCGACAACGTCATGACGTTCCCGCTGGTATCCGACACGCCAACGGAGGATGTGCCGGAAACCGCGAAGGTGCTGATTCAGAAGATTCAGGATGCGATCGGCAACGAAGTCACGGTGACGGCGCTGGCGGATTCGCCGCTGAAAATCGCATCTGTGACGGACGGCGCGGGTCGCGTTACGACGTTCCATTACACGGATGGTCGCTGCGACCGGATTCAGACACCGTGGCAGGATGAAAACAGCTGCGTCCGCTTCAACTATTATAATGAAGAAACGCTGTACATTACGCATGAAGATGGTCGCATGAGCAAGTACAAATACGCGCTTGCAAACGGCTACCATCTGCTTATGTCGGCATCTGCCATTGAAAAGCATGTTGACCAGCAGCCGGATAAAAAGCTGACGGACGTGACTTACGAATACAGCAACACGAACGCCATCGACGGTCTGCCGCACTGCATCACCCACGCAACCGTGACGGGCACGAAGGACGGCACGACGCTGACTGCGGCGAATGTCTCGTACACCTACGGCAATCACATGGCACTGGTCAAGGATGAAATTTCCGGCAAGACGCTTCGCTACCATTTCAACGATGACGGCAATCAGGTCAGTGTGGATGACGAGCTGGGCTACGCGATGTATACCCGCTACGACCGCACTGACGACAACGCAAATGCGCCGATTAACCACGCAACGGAACGTTCCCGGATGCAGCGAGTGGTTAGAAATTTGCTTCTCGACCCGATGTGCGAGGAAAACAGCAGCGTTTGGGAAAAGAGCAGCACGGGTACGATTACGCGCGACCAGTCTACGCGGCAGTTCGGTCTTGTTTCGTATCGGCTGACGATTTGGTCGAGCGATTGCGTGTATGTTCGTCAGGCGGTGACGCTCACGCCGGGCAAGTCGTACACGCTGTCTGGCTATGTGCGATCTGGTGGTCCGCGCGGTGTGATGCGCGTTGCGTACGCGGTGGGTAATGAGACGTTCACGTTGGATTCCGAACCGGGCAAGGTCTGGGAAAAGACGGATAACATGCCGTATGAGCGTGTGTCTGTGTCCTTCACGCTGCCGGAAAATGCAGAACCTAAGGTTTACTGCATGGCGTACTGCGATATGCAGAACGGCTTCGCGGGCGGCAATTGCTGGTTCGATGCAATGCAGCTGGAAGAAGGGCTGACGCTGAATCATTTCAATATGGTTCAGAACAGCGACTTCTCTGCGGTCGGCACGGATGGCAAGCCGAAGGCATGGACGGTTGGAAGTAATTCCAATTCCTACGTTTCGGTGCTGCCGCTGGATGATGAAAAGGATATTTTCCACGCGCCGGACTGCCTGAAGCATGACAATACGCAGAAGATTCATCTCTTGGGTCGCTACGACCGCACGGTAACGTATTACCAGCAGTTCCGGCACTACGGCAAAATCGGCGACCGCTTCACGGTGGGCGGCTGGTGCAGCTCGTTTGCGAAGAAAAACGATCCGGACAACTACATCTACTGCCGAATTACCGTTTTGTTTACGGCAGGCAATCCGGACAACGCGAACTGTTACTGGGCGACAGGCGGCGCTGCGGTGTTTAATGCGGAAGAAGGCAACTGGCAGTTCGCGAGCGCGGGCATTGTTGCGCCCAACAACTGCACCTACATCCGCGTGGTCTTGCAGATGAATCGGCAGATGAATTTCGCAGACTTCACCGGCATCTACCTGTACCCGGAAGCGTTCGGCACGCAGTATATTTATGACAAAAATGGCAACCGCAAGACGCGGAAGATGCTCTATGGCGGTCAGGAGAAATCCGAGTTCGACAATGCGGACAACCTGACGAAGCACACCGCCGCGGGCCGCACGGTATCCAGCACCTTCCATTACGGCGATACGGAAGCGGAGCAAAAGAAGCATCTGCTGCTGAAAAGCATTGCGCCGCTGGGCAGCGTCAGCACGTTTACTTACGATGCGTTCGGGAATCCGCTGACGAGTCAGGTGCAGAATGCGGATACGAATCCGAGCTACTTCATCCGCGGCGAAACGACGTACACGAGCGATGGCAACTATGTCACGGAGCAGAAGGACGCGCGCGGCAAGATTGTGCGCACGGAAATCGACCCGCAGCGCGGCACGACGACGAGCGTGACCGATGCGAAGGGGCAGACGGTGACGTATGAATACGATAATCTGCGTCGAATTGTAAAAACTTCTGCAAAAACGGGCGCAGAAGCAGGAATTCCGACAGTACATAACGAATATACCTATGACGCAAAGCGTGGGAATCTGGTCGAAATCCGTCACAATACGGACGGGAATGCCGCGAACGACGTGGTGTACAGCTTCGAGCAGGATGCGCTGGGTCGTCAGACGGCGGTCAAGGTCGGGAATCAGACCTTGTCGCAGAGCCAGTATCAGAACGATCCGACGAAGCCGAACTTCGGTACGCTGACCGCGACGACATACGGCAACGGGGCGAAAGTCAGCAGTCGGTACGATGACTTCAACCGCGTGACGGGGGTGGTGTACGGCGAAGAAATCGCGCCGCGATACGAATACGACTACAACGCAAAGGGTCAAGTGGCACGAGTTCGCGACAATCTGCTGAATCGGACGACGCAGAGCGAATACGATTTGGCGAATCGCCCGGTGCGCGTGAAAACGTCGGAGGACGCGAAGCACGTCTACACGGG
>CEAF01046073.1_pt1 | contig 25139 bp, 27 predicted proteins | sample 557431 | NCBI WGS metagenome assembly CEAF01 (sample SAMEA3182068, study PRJEB8094) | gut metagenome | biome: human; feature: gut; material: Stool; isolation source: human stools | place: Canada | collected 2013-11-18 | reverse complement strand
AGGCATATTTGTAATATAAAAAAATCAACTATATATTCATTAATAACATTTGTCATATTATGTGCAAATTATTCTTGTAATTCAAAACAAACTAAAATTGAAACATTTTCTTATTTACAAGAAAGAGACTCTATTAAGGATATTGTTCAAAATAAAAGAGATAGTATTAGACAAATTGAAGGGGATAGAGTTATAGGGAATATATACTGGAATATGTCATACATGGATTTTTTAACATCTTTTAAACGCCTTTCTAAAAATCACAAAGATATAGCATCTTTTAAAGTAAGACATAGTTATCATCCTGCAGATATCATACATATAGAAGAAACTCCTTTAAAAGAAATTCCTATATCAATTAATACTGCAACATTTTATAGAGATTCACTTATTCTTTTATCTTTATGGCATAATGATCCGATAAAAAATTTTGAAAAAGAACCGTATCTTTTAGAGAAAATACTAAGTGATGTTATTAATTTATATTCATATAAATATGGGAGCCCTGATTTTTGCAGAAAAGATATAAAATGGAGTTTATTAGATAGATATATAGATTTGAGGGGAACTAAAGTACATCATATAGCAGAATGGGATATACCTTATAAATGCATCGATTTATTTGTAATTACTGAAAATGGTTTTAACGCATGTCCAGTTCTTCGTTTTTATTATAAGTCAAAAATAGACAGCATTAATAAAGTTATTAACAAACGAATAATTTCCATTGAAACAAAAAAAAGATATAAAGAAATGATCCAAGATAGTATTAATAAAGATAGAGCAAAATCAATTATATAAACCAATCTAAGGAGAACTTATCTTATCTACTTAGTGAATTAACGTCGAAACCTGCATACTATCATTCTGCTGCTATTGATTAGTGATATTGTTAAGCATAAAATGCAAACTCCGCTCGCAAAGGTGAATTATATATGTTAAACACCATAAACATACGAACAATTCTTGACATGGCAAAGAAAACCCACAAAATATTTGTTTTCCGCATACAATGCATTACCTTTGCGATACAATATAATACATAAGTAATATGGAAGCAGTAATAAGAAAGCAAACCTCGTTCCGTTTACGTGAGGACTTGTTGCAAGTCTTGCAGGAACAAGCCAAGAAAACGAACAGGAGCCTGAATAATTTCGTAGAGAGCACCTTGATGGACGCGGTATACTCCGAGCCAAACGAGGAAACGATAGCAGCTATAAGGGAAGCACGCACGACCAAGAATAAAGAAACGTTCGACAGCGTGGATAGTTTGATGGAGGAATTAATGAAGTGAAAAAGAAATTACGCCCAACAAGCCAGTTTAAGAAAGATTTCAAACGTATTCAGAAATTCCCCAAAAAAATCGCAGCTTTTGAATATATCGCAAATCTGCTTATTAATGACCATCCGATTCCACAAGAATACAAACCTCACATGTTGAAAGGTGAGTATAAAGGTTGTATGGAATGCCATATAGAAGGGGATTTTCTTCTTATTTGGATTGACGGAGAAATAATCGACTTGCTTAGAATTGGTAGTCATTCCGAGTTGTTCGGTAAAAAGAGGTAGACAAGGCAAGAGTTATAGGGAAACGATGAATATGTTGTAAAACACAAATTTTACCCCCCCCTATTTGCATATATTAACAATCGTTTTTAACTTTGCGGCCAATTATTAATTTAAACTACAAAAAATATGAAGAATCTTTTATTTATTATGGCAATGATATTGCCATTGTTTACCTTTATTGGGTGTTCGGATGATGATGAAAAAGACATCCAGCTAACAACCGAACAAGTTGTAGGAAAATGGAATGTGACTTTCGCAGAACAAGACGGAGAGAGTCTTGATATTCCAAGCGGCTACATTTATTTGACTTTGAATAGTGATGGGAAATATAAAACTGTCATGTTTGACGATAGCTACATTGGGACATGGGAACTTGAGGGTAACACAGTGGTTGGTACAACTCTTGACCCTATCACAGAGCGTTTTAAATTCATATCAATTAATGGTAAGAATGCCGAAATCGACTATTCAAACAGTGAAGGCACATTAATGAAATTCCGAGCTACAAAAGAATAAAAATATATTCATGTACACACCCCACCATTAACACGGTGGGGTATTTTAATCATAATCACCACAAAACCCTGCCGCTTTGTCGGTGATGGCTCAAGAGTAGAAACCTACATAATAGCATACGCTGTTGATTCTTATGCCCGTTAACGCCTCTACTTGCGCCCTTGTACGGGGAACGGTAAATAAACATTGGAAGACCCTTTGCTTATCTCGTGTATAATCTATATCTTTGCCCTCGAAAGAAAGGGAATTGGCGGGCGCTATGTCTGCCTTTTTTCTTTCTGTCATAGTTCAGCCCTCCTATTTATTTCCGATTTTTCCAGTAACCAGATAACTTGTTGCTTTTTGTTCTATCTCATCATTTGTAGCAACCTTATTCTGCCTCATCCAGTCCTCTATTTCCTTTCTATCGAAATAAAGTTGTTTCCCTTTGGGCTTGTAATGCGGAATTTGATGACTGTAAGTAAGTTTGTACAAATGGCTCTTACTCAATCCTGTAAGTAATGCAACATCATCAAAGCAAAGTACATTCTTTGCGGCCAATAGACTATATTGCTCAATCCGATCTAATTGCTGTTTTATTTCTTCTGACATAATACAATAAATTATTTGTTCATGAATGGGGCGTGTACTTTGCCCGTTGCTTTGTAATTACATTGCAAATATCAGCAAGAAAGGAAACAAAAAACCCCTATATGATACCCACATAGGGCACATATAGGGGTTTATACATCTGTATATCTTGTTGTTACTTTCTCTTTGCCGTATCTATAATATCTTTGGAGAATAGAGTATCAATATAGATAAAATCTATAAAAACAGATACAAAATATAGATTTTACCTATAATCATCCAAAGGCTTCAATATATCTCCTCTCCATTAAATACCTGTCCACGAATTAGGTCTTTGCGAATTACCCTCACCAGTTCACATGGGGTATCAATAAAGCTATCGTCATAGGCGTAAACCGTACACGTGCCATTGTTGGACAAGACAGATAATCTAGATTGGTCATAGCATTCCACGTTCACGTAAGAATGTAACCCGCATTCCATATTAATGCTAGCGTTATTGAAACAGTATAATTTAACCGTAGCCCAATCCTTTATCTTAATCACCCCGGAAGAATCTCCAATGACAAATACGGAGTCTTCCGATCCTAGTTCGGCATTAATCTGACGATCTAAAAAAATCCGGTTGTCTTCCAGTTTTTTCAAATCCTGCTCGGAGGCGAAATAACGTCTTACGATCTCCAACGCCGGAGTGGAGTGTTCCATGAAATACTCCGGCCATCGTTTCCAGACCTTGATGATCATATCAACATCCTTATTGCTTCTTCCCCACAATCTCCTGCCGCTGGAACAAACCCCTAAATCGGCAAGTTCGCTAAATAATTTGTTTGTATCCATGATTATATATTATTGAATTCTTACAGCTTTCCCGCCCTTTCCTTGTACGATCACGCTTGATAAAGCGTTTTGTATTACGGTTGAGCTCTTCTGTATCTCAATCGCCGCATCAGCGCTCGCCTTTGTGTTCGCAGCGATAGCGTTAAGCTGTTGTAGCTGCGCTTGCGCCGTAATGCTCATCGTAGGTAACAGGTTCCCCGCAATATTCTCCAACAAGTTACGCTTTACGCTCACGTCATGACGGATAGCGTTCAGATAACTACCTAATAAGTTTGCCGTGTCCTCTGTCACTCCTTTGATGCTTGCCGAAAGACCTTTCTTATCACTGTCACCAGTCGTATCGGTAAGGGTTATCCCTGCCTTCTCTGCCGCCTCATTCAAATACTCCCAAACCTTCTGGCTTTGCCCTATGACATCTCTCAACCCGGATAATTCCGTGACAAGGCCTGACATATCGCTTCCAGACATTGTCCCGTCGCCCAAAATCCCGCCTTTCCCATCCTTACCAAACAAATACTCTCTCAGGGAACTCATGGCGGTCTCTATGTATTGGGTTTGAAGTATATTTTTCAAAACATTCTTCATTATATCAGCTACGGTCTTGTCAAAGGCTTCCGCCGCATCCTCCCCAGAGGCGAATGCGTCAACCAGAGAATCAGCGATGCTACCGGCCCAGTCTTTCAGGTCTATATCGTACAAGTCTTTCGCTAAATCCTCATAGAAATATCTCAGTTGATCGTCAAGCTCAGCTATCTGCTGTTTATAATCCTCTATTTTTGATTGATCCGTTTTTTTCTTATCCTCCTCGGCTAGCATCTGCCTCTCAATCTCTTCCCTCTGGCGTTGAAGGTTTCGAACCATTTCATCCGTTTGTTTCTCTGAAGCCTCTCCCAACTGCCTTTCAATTTCCTTTTGCAAATTTGTATAGGCGTTTTGTAGCTTTTGCGCCTCCAACTGGGATCTTTTAATCGCCCTATTCAGCCTCCTGTCATGGAATTGCGCTATCTTGCCTACAATATTCGGGATAAAGGAAAGAGCGGACGCAGCCTTTTGTATCGGGTTTCCACTGGTCAATCCTTGAGTTAGACTTCCAAGCTCACCTAACATGTCTCCAGCAAAAGATAAGGTGTCGGATACTCCCTCGTTCCCTAAAGAGTCAAACATACCAGACCAAGCGTCAGTAACCTCCTTGATCATTTGAGCCGCATCATTGGCGTACTGCCCTAAAGAGGACAAAGCCTCTTTCTTCTCTTCCTCATTTCCTTCCTTTAGGGCCTTATTATATTCATCAAGACTGTCCTTGATTCCTTGAAAGGGATTTTGTTTATTCAGCTTTCTTTCTTCCTGAGAGACTTGCTTCACTAATCTCAAATACGTCTCCAAGGAAACGGTAGTCTTCTTTATGTCATCATTCTCATCCTTATAGGATAGGACATATTGGGATTCCCCGGTTTTAGGATTCTTGATTTCTTCCACCGTATCCATCATCTTTTTAGCCTCAGATACGACTTTTCTCATATTGGAATAACCAAGAGCGGCGGTATCCCCGAACAGCTTCTGCCATATGGGAGATAACTTGATAGACTCTTCCCGTAAAGATTGAATCTGCTGGGCATATTCTTTAATGACCCCTGCGTCCAAAGTCTTTTGTCCCTCCTCTGACAGGGACTTATAATAATCGGTATTCCTGAGATTGGATAACATGTCCTCTCTCTTATTCTCGAGCGCCTTTATCTTCTCGTTAGCGTCAGCGTATTTCTGCACCATGGTCAAGGCATCTTGGATAACCGCCTCCGAGCCGCTCCTCGTGGCTTCCCTTATCTTATCAACGATTTCCTTCGCTATACCGCTAGTGTCACCTAACATTTCCTTCAGCTTGCTTTCTGATAAATCGCTTAGCTCCTCATATGTCTTTCCTGTTTTCTCTAATAGGACTTCCCTTAAATGATCCGCTTGGGAGTTTATACCATCCATCGATGATGCGTCCGTGCCAAAAGCTACCTTTAACGACGCCTGTTTATCCCCGGTGATATCAAATATCTGTTTGTACAGATTCCATTTTCTCGTACTCTCCTCGACTTGTCTGCGAATAACCTCCATCGCTTCCGAGGAGCTACGTTTGATGCTATCCAGATCGATATCCGTGTACATCTTCTCAATCTCCTTGTTGACCTTGATCCGATCCTTGTTATCTCCCATTACCTTTTGCAACTCAGACTGGACATTCTTCAGAGACTCCTTAAATTTATAGGGATCAAAATTCAAGCCGGCGAAACGGGTGTCTTCGTTTACCGCCTTCGTGGCGCCCTCCTTTCCAAGCAATGAAACGTATTTATTATATGTGTCCATCGCTTCTTTTATCAGACGAACTTGCTCCTGAAATTTCTCGGCTATAGGATCTTTGCCTTTTTTCTTGCCACTCACGGATATATTGAACTTGTCAACGACCGATTGAAGCTCTTGGATACGCCTCTTGTCCGCCTTTATATCATCCTCAGAGAAAAGTCCTTTTGTCCCCTCTTTCCGGGCCAGTTCGTCTTTTGCGTCGCTCAACTCATCCTTTAGTTTCTTTAGCCATGCGGCGTAATCATCATCCTCTTTTGGCACTAGGTGCTTCAAGCTATTATTCCCGGACACGAAATCCGATACGGACTTTCTCCATCCTTTTAATTCCTCTTTCAATCCATTGATATTCTTGTCACTTTTGCCTAAATTATCAAGGAATTCTTTCGTATTTTTAGAAGACTCCTCTAATCTTTTTAATTCATCTTCGTACTTTATGACATTATCGGCCATTTCGGCGAGATCCTTGTCTGTCACATAGCCAAAATAAAAGATATCTTCCATATTGGTGGCCTCCCCGACATGGAAGCGTCCGCTTCCGTTGCTGATCACCATGTTTATGTATTTGATCTTGTCCCGAAGCTCTTGTGCCCTCTCTTCCGCCTCTTTTAAGCCTTGGCGTGCTGATATTTCATAATTACGCTTTTGTTCGGCATTCAATTCTCGCATTTTCTGAACAGACAACTGTAATGATCCACTATAAGCGTTCACCTCCATGGAAGCACCCTTAAAATGAGATTTAAGAGAGGTTGTTATGGTTTCCAATCTCTTTGATTCCTCGGTTGTCTTATTCTGCTTGTTAGATAATAACTCGTATTCATCTATTAGCTTTTCCATACCCTTATTTTCCTCGAAATTGGTTTGGAGCTTACCAAGCGATTCATTTAGGTCCGTTATTATTTCTTGCGTGCCCTTAGCTTTATCCGAAAATAAAAAGAATGCACCGGTCAATCCGGCAATAGCAGTTGCAATGATTACAAAAGGATTTGATTTTGTGACAGCATTAAGGACTCCCATCGCAACGGATTGCGCCTTCGTTGCTTGCGATAATCCCCGCATGGCTCTTGTCAAATTGGTTATTGTCTGTAATTGTTCTAATGCAAGCCATGCTTTTGAAGCCGCGGTAAGCAATAAGATTGCGGCCTTATAACTTCCATAAGCGGAAACCGCACTCAATATATATTTAGATAACTCCTCCCAATTACTCATCGTATCGGTTATCAGGTCAAGCCCTTTACTTAGCGTGCTATTGTTACTCTGTGCTATATCTGCGAGCATCACATCGTAAGCGTCACGTAGGTTCGCTAATTTACCGGCGAGAGTATCGGCTAGAGCGCCTTGCATGTTATAGAATTGACCGCCTTCATTCGTCAAGTCCCAAAGGACATCCTTAACCATCTGGAAAGAGACCTCTCTTCTGGATATTTTATCAAAGACATCTCCTACTGTTATTCCGGTTTCACCTAGCTCCTCAAACTTTTTTCTTAGTTGTTCCAACAACGGAATGCCGGCCTCCGTGAACTGAAGCAACTCTGTCCCTTTCAAGAACTCGGCGGATCGCACCTGTCCATAAGCTAGGATGATACGCCCCATATCCACACCTACGCCGGCGGAGATATCCGCTAAGCGTTTTGTCGTATCATACATCTCCTCATAAGGGATATTAAAGGCGGCAAGCTGTTTCGTATATCCGGCGAGTTCCTTGAACTCAAAAGGGGAAACGACCGCAAGCTCCTTGATCTGGCCAAACAGTACGTCCGCCTTGGTAGCGTCCTTAAACATGGTCTGTAACACCACACGCTGCTTCTGGAACTCTCCGCCTATCTCGATTATTTGAGTCAAGAATCTTTCTGCCGCATATACGGAATATATATTCGCCAACTGATTGCGGAGTTGAACCGCAAGGTTGAATTGCGTACGCATATTCTTGGTTATTCCTCCAAGGGATCCTGCGTACTTACTTGCGGAAGAGGACGTATTACTATACTCCCCCCGCAGCTTTCTGACTTGCTCTTGTAGTTTTTTAATCTTTTCCCGGCTTTCATCATATGAGTTCTGGATGCGCTTGTTTATCTCCTCGATCCGTTTAGCACGGACATCACTTGCGGAGACATTCGTATTTATCCCGGCCTTGGCAATTGCGTCTTGAATAAGTTTAGTGGTATTAGCCTTATCCACGACGACATCAATCTTAAACTGTTGCCCTCTTAAAGCGTTCTCTATAGAGGATTTCAAAGATTGGCCATTTAAACCGACTTGAATATCCAAGTCTTTCAAACGTTTCTCTACAGCTTTTATATCTTTATCTGTCAGTTCTTTTAATCCTAATTCGAACCATAGTTTACCAAGACTTCCCATAATGCCTCTACTTTTTTATTATAAACTGGGAAAGATCGATTACAGGCTTTGATCCATCCTTATATTTATCTTCCCATTCTTTTGTTTTCTTGATTACTTGTTGCTTGCTTGGGCGCTTAGAGTCATGACCTCTCTTATCTCTTTTCCCATCTTTGTCCATCCCGTAATTTATTACAGGCTTGTCTATAGTAAGAAGCTCGATCTGAGCGCAAGAAAGGACGCATCTGTACTCATACATAGAAATGGTCAAAAGCCCGAAAAAGAAAGACCTAGAAGCCATTAAATTAGGGTGCTTCTCACCTATTGTCCATGCTTCTCCGTACGCTGTTCGAGAAGGATACGATCGGCTTCCTCCTTCTTCATATTCATCTTCGAGTCTCTCATCGCGGTCGCTAATATGATACACATCCAATAGTCCTGTATGAGCGACGCTTCTTTTTTTTTACCTTCCGTAATGATGGCCGCTAGGACCTCCGATGGCACATAATGATAAAGAACTCTCCATAGTATACGATAAAACAATACAATAGACATTAAACCATTCAAAAGGATCAAGGCCGCCGTCTTGGCCGGAACCTCATTGTCGTTTTTACAGTTCAAGGCCACGTCGGTGATCTTCTCCAACGTATAAGGGCGCATCCATCCAATCTTGAAGTTTATCCTTCCCCATCGTATCGTGCTCTTGGAGGCCGTCCTGACCTCTTGCATCGCCCGCTCATCCTTTCTTGAAGGCTCTGTTAGTTTCCCTGCCATAAAAAAATAGGATTATGAATAAGGGCTGTCTTGAGTTTAAGACAGCCCATTAATTTTTAAGCTGCCTCTTTCTCCAAAATGAAAATGTCGGAACCATCCTCGTTCTCCAATGGGGTTACGGTTACATTGAAATAAGCAGGGTTGTCACCATCCGCAACGACAAGGCTTCCATACATCTCGATGCTCGGTAGGATCACGATGACATCCTTGTTGTCACTCATCATGATAAGAGCGCCGGAAATCTTCTTGGGAGCCATGCTATACGCTGCACCGGAATAATTCTCATCCTCCGCCAAATTACTGGTAGATGCGATATCCTCTTTTTTATCCATGAACAGGTCGTTGATAACCCCTTTTAAGCTGGCCACCTGAAGGGATATATCCGAATCGCCCTTTTCCGTTCGTGTCACCCAGTTAGCCCCGGTAGTCAACTTGATTTCCGTGGTCTCCGGCTCTCCCGTATTAAATGTCACGCCATCGGACAATACGGGAAGTTCCATATCTACAGTAATGGCCGAGGCTAATTTAGCCACGGTCAAGGGAGTCTTGCTATAATACACCTCGTCCATCTTGTTAAAGACAGCCCTTAGCGCACTCAATTGATTGGTAACAGTTATTTTTGCCATGTCTTTTATCTTTTATGTTAATACTTATATGAATCAGTTTGATTTATTCGCAACTCAGCGTTAATAAGCCAATGAGAGAATCCAAGCCCGTCATCACCTTTTAGTACGACAACAGGGTCGGTAACAGAGAACCTGCCGCTTCCTGATTTTATCGGGAAATATGATATAACAGAATCAAGCATCTTTTGCAATTTGGATGTGTTCTCCAATCCGTTTTGTATGTTCCTAGCGGCCAAGTCAAAGCGGATAGTCGTATCTTGCATGACATTGCTATCAGGAACGTTGACAGGGAGAGAGACAACGATAAAGTCCTGCATCAGCTTTTGACTCGCAGATTTACGATTGCTAGCAGATACGTTCTTACTGACATCGGATAACAAGGAGCAAACTTCCTCCAAAATTTGAGATATGTAGAAACGGCTAACCTTCATGTGGATATGGACTTTAATTCTTTCAACAATATTTTAGCAGAAGCACCTCCGGTCATAGTTAAAACATTCAGGTTTTTAACATTCTCTAAATACTTGGAATATTCAGTACCTGTAGTCATAACAACAGAAAAACCTTTCGTCACAAAAGGCCTATAAGAATGCAGAAAATCAACAGCAGAATCATAGCCATATTCTCTATCAACTTTTACTCGCCCTGTTACAGAACGCGCCTTGCCTTCATATGGTTTTTCTAAACGTACTTTTTTCCTATATCTAACCTTATAGCTTACTGGCTTAGGCATTGTATCTCCAGATATTACCATACCGATCAATCCGCCATTATAGTAAATACCACAAGCATAAGATGTTTGCGTGTTACCTGTAAAACCCTCAAATTCTCTTTCCTTCAAGGCATCGTCAATCAGCTTGGAACACGAACGCTCAATAGCGGAATACAAATAATCATTAATAATCCGTTTCGCTTTCTTCAAGCCCTCGTTTAAAACCTTGTTGTTATCCATATCCTTAATTCTTAGAGATGTTGAAAAATACTTCCGTCCCGAAATTGGAAATGTTCACGTCTGTTATAAGAATGCCCGTCCACAAACTTACCCGATCCCTCACGTCGATCATGTCCCCGGGCAATATCCCTTCAACGAATCCGGGCATCGAGACCCGATAATCCGTTTTAGGGACATTATCGGAATAGGAATTGCGTATCGAGGTGTTGCTCTCTTTCCGGCATTCACCCTCATATAGAGATACCTTCTCCCCCTCCGAGAACTGGGTCGCCCCTTTTATCCGGTAAATCACGCAAGTATGCGGATATCTTGGATTATTGCCCTTCATAGTAGCTCCTCCATATTCTCATGCCTCTGGCACGCACACGAGGCCCGCTTGAAGCATGGCTGATCTCCCCATACCGAGCGTATATGTTATTAGCGATAGCGGACCATCTTCTCTTGTCCGTCTCGGATATCTGGCCACCCCCTTCTTTATGTCTCCAATTTCCATCGGCGTCATCTACGCTGACGGCGACGCTTGGCATGACAGAACAGGCCATATAGACATCCGCCTTCAACAGCATCTTGGTTCTCAGATCTAAATCTGAGGCCAGATAATCCGGTGATACATGACGGTCTAAAAGAATATTGGCGATTATCTCATCACCTAATTCCATATTAACCACACCACGAACATACTGTTCGGCCGTTCGCTCGGTATTTAGAGAATAACAAGTCATACCTCTAAGCTGTTACCGTATAAACGCACATATACTGAGGCATGTTCGGGACACACAAGACGGCCATCTCGCTTTCCACGTACATAGACTTCGTTTTTGACTCAAAACGCTGTGTCAACAACGTCCTGCCATCGTCAAACCAAGCGATTCTCTGGGTAGGATCGTCAGTGAACACCATTGGCTGAACGCTCTTGATCGTACCTACCTGACCATCCGGCACGAAAGAGACATTCAATGGGTTGAAGTTCTCGATAGTCTCCGTTTTCAAGGCTTTCGTGTCACTGTCGAATTTGTCCACGGCGGCAATGCTGTCACGAGGAATAAGAGATGCGCCAATAATGCGTCTGATAGCGTCCAGTTTGCCTTCATCCGTCATATTTTGAGCATACTGCGATGCCACCGCATCAGGATCACTAGCACCAGCGGCGCTAGGATAGAGGGCTAACCCGATCCTGCTCAACACCTTGCTATGAGTCAACAAGTCGTCCAGCAAGTCCGAGGCTATTTCAAAATGACCTACAGGAAAGCCTTTTTTACGCATATCTTTCACTTTGTTTTTCAAGAACAACAGGGGATCGGAAGCGCTACCCTCGTTCGCCGTTGTATGCGTATTTGTTTTCCACCATCTGTTCTCGCCGGATAAAGTCTCCTTGTTCGCTGCCGGGACACCAAAATCGAATGTCAAACCGGTAATACCACGAGGGTTGTTATCGACTCCGATAGTGAACTGTCCCGTGGACACGACACGCATACGCTGATGGGTCAAAGCGTTCCTGTTACCCATAAGCAAGTTGTCCGTACTCGTGAACAACATATCCATCAACGCTTCCTGAGTGCTTGAGTTTAAAGCTGCGTCTCCGAAACGCTGAACCATCAACATTTTCTCGCGCATCATCTTTGCGCTGATAGGATAACGATGTTTCTGGGTAGGGATCTTATTGGAGCCTATCTTGAACTCACCGAATGACTTGTCCAAACCCTCGGATGCCTCGTCCACATAGACAGGGAGCGTGGCGATATTAAGTGACGATAGCAACTGCTCGTATGTATAATCCAACTGGATTTCCGGATCCCAAGTGAATCCGTCAGTCTGAGGAGAATTATATTTCTCCAAGAAACGATCGACAAATTGCTGAAAAGTAGCCCCTCCCAACCCGAATGTCATTAGATCGTAATAATTAGATACCATGTTTCTCATCTCTCACCTCCTTTTATGATTCATGAATAGGTACGATCATAGGAAGAACGGCCCATACCTCATCCGGAACCTCTTCCGCTAGACGATCGGCGTAAATCTCCCCCGAGAACACGACATTGCCCGTGGCGTATGTAGTATCATTCTCCACGTATACATCGTGATACAAAAGCCCTTTGATCGTTTTTGGCTCTACCGTAGCCTCTGATTGCGATGCCGTCTTTATCTCGGACGCTTTTACTATTTTAATCGTGTGAGCCGATTGATCAAGCACACACATGGATCCGGCGGGGATAACTTTGCCCTTAAAATCCGAAATATTGGAGATGCTTCCCCCGACAGGGAAGGAACCTCTCACCTCATGCCAGATATTTTTCCCGGAACCATATTCTTTTTGCCCTCTGCCAAAAGTGTTTCCTAATGTTCCCATTTTTAATTGTTTTTAGAATTTGAGGGGAATTTGCCTTCTTGCGCTTTCTTGGCGAAGAAATCATCCAAAGCCTTTGACGTATTTTCCGAGCCTCCGCTTCCTCCTGCGCCTCTGTACGGTGTAGCCCCATCTCCGCTGTAAGCCTTAAGTTTTGACTCGTACAAGCGTTTTGTCTCTTCCTCCAGTTTGGATTCATCCATGTCCTCAGTAATAGGGACGAGGTTAGCCACATCTTCCCATAACGCCTTGTTTGACACATTCAACCCGCTAGCTTTATTAATAACTCTCTCACGTAAGCTCTTTTCAATGGAGGTCTTCCTTTCAAGCTCACGTTCCTTCTCGATAGCCTCAAGCCGTTTCAACAAATCATCACCACCGCTGTTTGCGGGGGGCTGGTTTTGAGAGGCGGCATCAGATCCATTTCCACCGCCTTGGGGCTTGTAGTTCTTCACGAATTCAGCTTGCTCGTGGCGCATTTGTCCACCCATCGCCTTGACTACATTCGCATGAGACTGATAAAACAAGTCGTTCACAGTGTCATCAGACGAGATTGTCGGCAAAAGGGCATCAACGTAAGCGTCAAGCGTCCTAGCTGTCACTCCGGTGTCTCCGAAGTATCCATTTGCTCCGGGTTCTCCGAGCAAATTTTTAAATCCTGTCAAAAGGGTCTCTTTTTCCATTTTTCAATTGTTTATAAACAAAAAGAGCCGACCGTAACGAGATTAATCGCTACAATCGGCTCTCTATGAAGCTCTTTATTTAATAAAAGAAGTACCTAAATTCTAATACTCCCTTATTCTGTCATATTTATTTTCACATAATGCTTGCATCGTGTACATTTGATTCTCAATAGCGTTACCCCGGATGCGTATTGTACGTCTACCATCTTTCTTCCACAATACGGGCATTCCACCATCATGGTCTGCCTTTCCGGTTCCGTGTCATCTATCCTTGTCGATATTTTAAGCATATATATTTATATTGTTGCGCAATATAATAGATATTATCTATATAAACAACAATACAGATAGATTTTATTTATATATTTGCGGTATACAAGTAATAGAGTTCCTAGAGGGCCGATAAGACATTAAAATAATGTCCTGTCGGCCTTTTTTTTATTCGTGATGGAGATATTAGAGAAAGGCATAAAAACGGATTCTGGCGATCCTGTATATTCTTATGAGTATATAGACGCATTCCGTATGGCAGACAGAAAGAAAGCAAATCCTCTGAAAATTATTCCCCAAAAAGGGTCGCAAGAGAGATTTGTCGGGAGCAATGCCGACTTAACTTTCGTGGGTGGTAATCGCGGTGGTGGAAAAACTTATGCCATGCTTTTAGAGGGGATAAAAGACATCAACAACCGTTATTTTAACGCCCTGATTTTCAGGAAAGAGAAAAAGGACTTTGACAACTTGGAAAAGGAATCATATCATCTCTATAACCAATATGGCAAATACAATAAATCCCAAAGTGATATGACTTGGAATTTTTATAGAGGTGGGTCGCTCGCTTTTTCTCATTTCTCTGATACCGTGGCAGACTTCAAAGAACGTTTCCGAGGGAAACAGTACGCTTATATAGCTATAGACGAAATACCTCAAATGGAATACGCGAAATTCAAGTTTTTAATGACTTGTAATAGGAATGCCCGGGGGATTCGTAATCGTATGGTAGGGACTTGCAATCCCGATCCTGATAGTTGGGTTCGTAAATTTATTGATTGGTGGATAGGCGAAGACGGATTACCAATAGATGAACGAGATGGTGTCATACGATATTGCTTTATGGATGGAGATACGCCAGACTCTATATATTGGGGAGATACGCCAGAAGAAGTTTATGACCAATGTAAAAATATAATCGACAGGCATTGGAAGCCCGAATTTGAAGAGTTAGGGTTTGACAAAGTAACGATGTATATCAAATCCGTCACGTTCATCAGGGGGAAATTAGAAGAAAATATAAAGCTTATAGGGTCAGATCCCAATTACGTTTCCAGCCTTGTTCAGCAAGACGAAGAACAAAGATCAAGGGATCTTGATGGGAACTGGAACTTTAAAAATACAGGAGATGATCTCATAAAGATGTCAGACATAGACCTCTTCTTTAACACCCCGGCCCAAATAGAAAAAGGCATCCGCTACGTATCTGCGGATATAGCTTTTGAAGGCGGAGACTTCTGCGTTATGTGGTTGTGGGTAGACTTGCATATCAAGGACGTGTTTGTCATGCGAGAAAACTCAGCCAGTACGGAAACCATGTTCAAGGCAAAACTGGATGAGTGGGGAGTCCGTGAAGAAAACGTTATATATGACTACTGGGGAGTAGGACAAGCCATATCGGGGCACGTGAAAAGGGCCATCAAATTCACGGGAACTCAAAAACCGGAGAAACAGTTCGAGAAATCATATAAAAACGTGAAGTCGCAATGCGCCGAGATGCTGGCGCACTATATACAGGACGGCAAGATATCCATTGAGCCTAGATTGCTTGACTTAAAGTTCTCCGGCAAAAAGGGGAAATATCAAAAAGTCCCGCTAAAGGATATCCTGATGAAAGAACGCAAGTGCATACGGCACAAGGACAACTCAAATATCGGCGGGTTCGAGCTTATAAACAAAGACGGGATGATAAAGGCGGTAGGTTATTCTCCCGACTTTTTCGAGTCGCTTATCTACCGCATGTATTTCGAGATCAACAAAAAAAAGATTTTCAAACCTAAGGGGATGCTTAGATACGTGTCCTATAAACCCTTATAAATATGGATAAGAGAGAGATCAAGACGAAAAGACCTTGGAAAAGGATTAGGCCCGAAGGTTACATGAGGCATGGGACATTCATGGCGGACAATGAACCGTTCTCAAAGGATGATCCTTGTTACTACACGATGGTAACCCAATCGGATTTCATGAGGGAATACTATCCATCCGGTCATGTCATCAATGACCACGAGGTTTATCCTGATATTTACAGGATGGAGGAAGAGCCTGTCCTTGACGAGAATGGAGAACCCACGGGCAAGACCAGCAGACGTATATATAAAGAGCTTGTCCCTCGTTACTCTTTCGCCTTCCAGCAAATAATAACGGTGAAACAAACAGTCCATTTGTGCGGCAATGACATACAATTCGAATTAACCAAAGACAAGCCTTCCGAGAAAGAGATAAAGGATTTCCTCTTGTTTAAAGAGGGGTGGTTGAAGAAAAACATGGAGATAGCTTTCTTCGAGGCCGTAAAATCAACAAAAATGACAGGAGACGCCGCCATGGTCGGATATTTGAGGGACGGTAAGTTCGGATACAAAACCTTATCGTACCAGAACGGGGATACCCTTTATCCACATTATGATCCTATAACGAACAAGATGAATCTTTTCGCCCGTTCATACTACGATTACGACGATCTGGGGAATCGTATTATCGAGTGGTTAGAGGTATGGGACAACACGACACTGTATCGCTATAAACGTGCCGAGAAAGGAGCTAAAGGGGCTATAAATAGAATATTGGGGATATTTGGGATCGATGGATACGAGCTGGTGGATAAATCCATTCATGGTTTCCCTTTCCTTCCAATCGCTTATCGACGGGATGAGGACGGGGCATGCTGGAGCCCCTCACAAGACGCGTGCGACGGTTATGAGATGTCGTTTTCCCAGATGGCCCAGAACAATCAAGCGTTCGGGTTCCCCATCATGTACTTGCAAGGCGAAGGATCAGAATCCATGGCTATGCAACACGATTTGAACGGATCCGTAAAGATAATCACCGGAGGCCCGGAAGACAAGGCATCGTTCTTGTCGCAACCGGACGCGTCAGAGTCATTCGTCAAGCAGCTCGATACATTATACAAAATGATATATGAGCAATCATTCGCCGTAATCCCGCCGGAGTTAAAGTCCGGTGACCTGCCGGCGGCGGCGTTGAAGATACTATATTCCCCGGCTTACGAGAAAGCGATGATTGACTCAGCTGAATATCAATCATTCCTTGATGACATGGTAAAAATATTCACGTATGGATTCGGGGTTGAAAAGGAGAAATCCATAGATTTTATCAACCTGCCTATAAACTGGTGGATCAAGCCATATATCCACGTGAATGAATCCGCCATGGTCGCCGATCTGGCCTCCGCCGTACAAAACGGATTCATATCAAGACAAACAGCGTCCGAACGTATACCCATGTATTCCGTCACAGGCGAATGGGAAAGGATTGTAAGGGAGGCTAAAGAGGAGCAACAAAACGATTTACTAAGTCAAATAGAATTAGCGAATGCCAACAGGGGATCAAATACGGGAAGCTAAACGATTCCTTCAAACAAGAATTGAAACGGAAATCAGCGTTAAGAATAATATTGAGGAATACATGATAGAGGCGGCACGCAAGATAATCGCTGTATCCCCAAAATACAATATCTCCCCTAGATTGTTCCGGTTCAGCTCTAATGAGTCTTTAAGGGAAGAGGTAGATGAGATTATCCGTGAATTAAAGGATAATATTATCTACGCAACGGAAATATTGTCCGTATATGACCGGGAAGAAGATAAAGGCGCCATTCTAGCGTTCTTGAACGACGAAAGGCATGGCAAGACTCTCAAGCAAAGGATAAATGAATACGCCAATAGATATAAATTCGAACTAGAGGCGGCGATAGCCGCCGGTATATTCTTGGGTAAAACCGGAGAAGGTATATTATCTACCATCCGGAGAAGTCTTTCAGCGCCTTACAACAACCCGGATATAAAGAATTCTTTCGGGAAGGGCTTGTCCGCTACCCGTATAGAGACAAGGGGCATGAGTTACGGAGTAGGCAGAAGCAATTCGGCATATAATTTAATCACCACGTTATCCAGAAACGGCATAGCGCTAGCATGGATGTGGTGGTATGGAGAACAAGCATTGAGAAATGGTGCCACGGGATTTTACTCATTCCGGGGTAGCTCGTACCCATGCGCGCTATGCGACGACATGGCAGGGTTCCACCCTATTCAAGACTATAAATATCAATGGCATATAAACTGCCGATGCTATTTCGTATTCGTGTAACCATAAAAATAATGAATCTATGGATTATTCAAGAGGTATAAAAACAGAGATCAAGAAAGCGAAGATATCGATAGAGGAAAAGATATTCGCAGACCTCATGCTATCAGGATGGAAGGATAACGACGCTTATATCGCAGCTTTCGGATATAACATAACCTTGTCAGATAGCTATATACAGTCGCAAATGCGTTCCGTGATTAACAATCCAGACTTCGCCAAATATATGGAATCGGCAGGAAGAAGGAAGGAGAGAAAAGAGATGGAGTCAGAAAATCGCGATGACATCTCCTTAGAGGAAGCCTTATCTATGGCCACCAAGGAGGAAACTTTAAAAGGTCTCATTATCGCCAAATCAAAAATGAAAGCAGGCTCCAAAGAATGGCTTGATGCCACTAAGCTCATAGCGGACTTACAACAAATGAAAAAAGATATCGTGGAAGAGGAAGATACGACCGTGCACTTCTATCTTCCCCTTAGCTGTTATCGTTGTTCTCTATATATAAAAAACAAAAACAAGAATAATATCGAACATTAAAAAGATAAGATCATGGCAACAACCGTTAATTTCCAACAAGATGGCAATGATTATATATCTGATGCCATTACAGCCAATTCAGACAAGTTAGCTTTCCGCATAAAAGTAGATATGCCGGGAAGCATAATCTTAGAGCGCTCTATCACGGGAGAAGGGTTCATTACAGAAGCAGGATTACCTCCTTCCCTTATTCCGAGAGATACTCTCACCATAGAAAAGAATATCACAGGAATTGTGGCTCAGCAACAACTCCGTTTCCGTTTTCATAATTGCAAACCAGTTTTAATATCTGTACTACAATGATCCGATTAAACGATATTAACTTATTATCGATTTCCTTGAAAGGTATTAGCCTCTCAAGGATCTCCCTAGGGGGATCTTCAGGCGGTGGCGTTCCTCCCGTTCCACCATTGAAGCCTATAGCTTCTTATCGAACAGCAGGAAAGACTAACGAGGATGCAGATCGAGCTGTATTAAAGGATCTAACAGGGAACGGACATGATCTGCAATTAAAGAATTTTGCATGGGCAGAAGGAAGTGGATATGGATTGTATCAATTGAATTGGGCTCCGAACAAATGGATTAAGCCTCAAGATAGAGCTGATATTACTTATACTGATCATTCCTTTAATACCTCCAAAATTAAAGATAGGAGTATACAATTTTATTATCAATCAATTGCTTCAGAATCTCCATTTACAATTCCTTCTTACATAATAAGGGTTTCCGGCTTGAAAGATGGTCAGGTGCTTAATTACAAGATTTCAAACCCCGTAAACCTGTTTCAAATTAGTCAAGATGGTGTTTATACATTACCTTCTTTTGAATTTGCTGCAAAAGGGGCCTTTTATGGATTCCAGTTTAATAAACCCCAAGAATCGTGTAATATTACCATCGAACAAATACCAGAGTATGAAGGAGCGTTAGTTTTTGACGGTGTAGATGATTATGGTATATGCGAAGATTTCCCTGCTCTCAAGGATTTCACAATAATATATAAAAGAATTAATTTAAATCCTTCTAAAACAAATCAAGCTTTCATATCTAATAGGTCTGTAGAGATTACAAAAAGATTGATAATCGAACATACATATCCAAATGCAAATGTGACTATTGTCGGAAACGTTTCAAAAAGCATTGTATCTGTATATGACCCATCTAAGAAACCCGTGTATGTCTTACCAACCTCCTACAATGGACAAATAAGCCTTGGAAAACCTACCTTTGACCCGATTATTGGATTGATTCTAGGGAATTATCCTTCAGAATCTTCAGTCTATTGTTGGAATGGAGCTTTTTACGCACTTGATATTTATGATAAGACTCTTGAAGGAGAGGAATTACAAACAGCTTTAAATAATATAGAAAAATGAAATATGTAATAGTCACAACAGAGTGGTGTTTAAATCATGGGGTTGTTATCCCAACAGAAGCACGTAAGTCATTTGATGGTACAAAAGTGATCTTTCATGAGGAGATGATTTCGCCCGTCCTTAAAAACGAAGAGTCAATTAAATCTTATTTGTGGGACAGTGAAGAACTCAATAAGATTTTAAATAGTAAAGAATGGGCTAATGGGGAAGAATGATACCTTAACATTGCTTTGATAAAAAGTCTCATCTAATGAATTATTTTCAAAAAGGTAAGACTTTTTATCACTTTTAACCATGGTATTGCTAAATCCTTTCACCAACATGAAAAAACAGGTAATTTCCGAGTTAAAAGAGTCTATTTCTTTCTGTTAATCCGCAATAAAACGGATAGATTCAATATCCATACTTATTTCCCTTTCTCTATTTCTTCCTTAACCTCATTTATCCTACGCTCCTCCTCTAAAATCTTAGAATCTTCCTCATCCGAAACTACCGATCGATCACCTTTCAGTCTCTCGAAATGTCTACTCATGGCATCAAATACCTCTTTGGTGAAATCCGAATCCACGATATTACATGTTCCATAAATGCCCGTAAATACATTGTATAAGGCTTCATACTCCTCCTCTTTGGCCACATCGAGAGTCAAGTACATAATATTGTCCTCCCGGTACGACACAGACCAGTCACCGGCCGCCGAAGCTACCTTGATAAAGGATGTTTTGTCAACTTTATATTTCAGCATCACAAAGTTGTGAACCTGAATTTTCTTTCCGTATTCCATATTACTCCCTAAATTTATTAATTCTCACTTGATTAATACAATCAGCGGCAAACCCGACTAGATATGCGAAATGTTCATCTTTGCCCCCATCAAACCCCATAGACATGCCACAATCATCAAAGATGCAACTCGCCACATGAACTGCCTCATGCGCTACATCCCCGACATTAATACGGCTATGAATACAAACCAATACTCCATATTTACCCGTTTCTTTATGCCATACCTTTAAAGTCGTAGCTTTGGGTTCATTGCCTTTTTCAATATCAAGATATATCTCGGAACCATCTCGTCCCCCAAAAATATTGTTTATATCTTTTTCGTTTCTCAATTTAGCCACCCATATTAACCTCGGATATATAGTTGGGTAAAATTCATGTATTTCAGTCATCTTCCCCATATTGAAACCCCTCATTATTGATCCCAACGCTCATGTCAGACACCAAAGGTACCGATGCCGAAACAAGCAGGTCGGAAGTGAGACCATAGCATTTATAATACACCGTTCGCCCAACCTTTCTCTTTCTCTCCTTATCAAACCCCAATTCCCTGAAATGGGCGGCTAACGTCTGCCTGCTCACCATCGGGAAACCATTTTCTTCCGCGTAATTCTTGACATCATCATAAATGATAGCGAAATCAACCTCATGCGGCATATCATTAGGCATCCCTTTTCTCGGGAGGGCAAAGAAGCCTCTAGCCATGGCCCATGACTTACCAAGAGCCGATAATCCCATCTCATTGATGCGTTTCCTCAGGCTCCCCTCACTTTCCGGGAACTTGAAGCCATTCCTCTGAAGAAGCAAAGCCCCCCTCCTTATCCAATTCAATATCCCGGGATACTCATCCTTGAGCTCATGGGTCAATCTCAAGTTCATGTGCCTCTCGTCAATGACCTTATCAAACACGATGAATATAAAACGACGGAAAAAACCAAAACTGCTATCTCCTCCAGCGGGGAAACGGTTAGCGTTAAATATGAAGTATGGAATATTCGTTATCTTAAAGGCGTTATTCCCGATCCTACGCCCAAGCTGGGGCTCACCGGATATAAGGCTCTTAGCGGCGTCTTCCTTCCCGGCGAATGTCTTGGCCTCCATCTCCCCGGACCAATTGAATATCTTTCCCTCTATCTGGGATAGGTTTCTCTGGCGCTCATCTCCTCCCCGAAGCAGGGCCTCCATGCTCAAATTGGATATATTGTCCTCACCCAATATCCCCATCACGGTATCCATAATAACGCTTTTTCCATTCGACCCATTGCCAAACAACACAAGAGCGTTTTCCACCTTCTTATCCATCGTCCCCCGATCATACAAGGATAGGCCAAGAAACATCTGCAATATCGTACGGTCGTTCCTGTCCGGCAAAACACCTCCCGAATAGACCTTCCTTCCAAACTCCGTCCCTCTCAAGAAAGAATGCCACTTAGGGCATTTAGCCTCAGGATCATATCTATAGCGATGAAGATATATAACATGATGATCCCTAGAGAAAGGACGCAAAACACCATCCCGCATGTCCACGACTCCATTCTCAAAAGCCATGACGTTATATCGAGGACGCAACACCCTGTTTATCTCAAGTGAATTGTACATCTCAGCCATTATATCCTTAATACTTCGAACAATGAAAGCCTTGGGAACACCGGATACACGCAAATATGTACGCATAGCACGCTTCAAATAAGCATGTCCCGGAACTATCTCGTATATCTTGCCCGTGAAAAAATAGACATTACCCTTATAAAGGGCGAGATCGCTTTTCGATACTGTCGTATACACCGACTCTATGACGCTGTCAAGGTTCTCATAATACAAATTTGAGCTCTCCTTCCCTGTCGGACTCCCAGAAATAGCCATTTCGTATCTATTACCCGTATGAACAAGATTCTGAACTATACAAGATATAAGACTATCACTCTGAGAGTTACAATCACAATCAAATCCAATATCTACATTATTTGAAATATCTAACTCCATAATATAATGATATATATCATTTAATCTACCACACAAAGATAACGTATATTTTATATCATCATAGATAAAATCTATTAAAAATCACAATATTATAGATTAAAACTATATATTACATCGTATTTATTTTGTAGCAAAAGTGATACGAAATGACAAAATACATAATAATTGTAAATCATTTACATATTTTTATATACAAACAAACTAGAAAAAAATGGGAGAAAAAAATTTTTAGACGAGGTAACAGCCTTTTCTTGTATGATATAACAGGGGGGGGGTGGGTGTATTTTTGCATACTTTTTCACCAACAAACACTATTAATCAACAAGTTACAACACATAGTATTTTATATTATACATATAATATAAACAATGATAGACAATAATAATATATCCCGTTTATTAAGGATGTCCACAGGGGAAAAGCGATTAGAATAAAAAAAGATAAGCTTTAGCTGTTGTAACCATATACATATTTTAACTACAATACATATAGATAAAATCTATTATCACAAATAGACTCTGTCTATTAAAAATATCTTCCTCGTCACATCTAATTCAATAGATAATATCTATCATAATAATAGAAGCAGTCTATATACATTTAACCTCCCTCCCTTATCACAAACCATCCATTACACCCAAATACTCAGCTTTTAAAGTCTTATTTCGTTGTTAACCTCTTAATCCATGGTGACACAAAACCTATTCGACAAGTCTACGCAACCCGCTTTATATTGAATGTTTTACCACTTATCAAATTTCGTATAATATTGAAAATAAGCTATTTAAACATTGCGTATAATATAAAGTTGTTGTATATTTGTAATGTAAGAAAGAGATAAAAAACAAACGAATCAAACATTACGATAACGGATGTATTTCCGTCCCCGAGTCAATTTATTACAAATTGAAGGACAAATATAATATAATGTGTGATTCCTGATTTAAATTAACCAGCAGGGCTTTCGCCCTGCATAAAATATAAAGCGATGCAAATAGGTATAGTTGTATGGATCATTTTAATAATCACACTTTTGGGAGGCTTTAAAACCTTGGCGATAATGGCCGGGGTAATAATAATAGCGTTTATATCCGTCTTGTTTATAGCGGCAAACACAAAAGATGAAAGGAGTAAGCGATGATTGCACTTAAAGAGGCTTTTTTAGAAAAGTACCCGAAATACGGGATCATCATCAGGATGTTCGAGGAGGCGAACGGATGCGACGCCGAATGGAGCGAGCTCTCAAAGCTTCGGCTTATCCGGTTTACCGAATATATGATCGACCGTGTATCCCCTAATTCCGCTCGGCAATATGCGGCTAAATTAAAAGCCGTACTTAACAGATATTCAGATGAGTCTAGATTGAGCTTCGATTTTGCCTCTATATTGACACTTAAAGAGCAAGTGTCGATGAATACTTTTTTGGACGAGGAAGAGATACGGCGGCTATCAGAAGTGCAGGTAGCGAATGAGACCGAACTGTTGATAAGGGATCAGTTTTTGCTCGGTTGCGTCACGGGAGCTCGCCATTCCGACTTTTGTCAATTTACGAAAGAAAACATCCAGGACGGATGGCTGTCATATGTTTCGCAGAAAACTAAAGTTTTTGTTGAAATTCCGGTATCGCCAGTTTTGAAACGGTTTATAAAGGAGCAATCCCCCGCTTTAAGCGGACGAATAGTGTCTGACGTATATTTTAACGATACCATCCGAAAACTTGCAGAGAAGGCGGGAATAATAGCAAAAACAAGGTGTTTTAAAGCAGGGAAAAATGTGACTGGCAGGAAATGCGATCTTATAGCGTCGCATACGGCACGTCGTAGCTGCGCCTCCAATCTGGCGGCACGTGGTGTCTCGGAGATATGGATAAAGAAAATACTTGGTCATACGAGAGGCACCACGGATAGATATATCTGTCTCGAGGGCCGAAGGATGCCAAAAGAGGCTAAGGATTATTTTTTGAGCTTTAAATGATCGATTAATTATCAGCGTATCTTTATTTGCGATCTTAATATATGGTCAAAGCGTTGTGAATATATTTCCGTCCAGACAAACTCCGTCCGGAAGAACTGGGAAAATCCTACGTTTGAATATGATATCATAAGCCTCTATCAGCTTAAAAAAGTCTTGGAGGATAAAGAGGACGAAAATATGCCATAAAGCATAAAAAATAGCCATTGAAAAACTTGCATACTATCAAATTTGATAGTATATTTGCAATATCAAAATAACAATAGAACCGGCGGCAACGGATAAGCGGCATTAAGGGAATGAATACATCTACGTATAGAGAACTATCCAAGACAGAGCAAGGCAGAAAGCAAGCACATGAAATGATGCTTGAAGATGTCAAAAAAAGAATCGATAAATTTGTTAACGAAGCCCCTGAGAGTACAAGGGAAAAAGCGTCTCAATTAATGCAAGCCGCATTTGAAAAAATATCCAAACTTGGCAACGGCATGTTGTTTGATTGTTTTGCCGATGATCAAGTAAGCGACAGAAACTTTTTGCTTTACGTTAATGACATTTTAAAGGGAGAG